>Ga0272441_10004361_pt1 | contig 25728 bp, 19 predicted proteins | sample SSMProp6N_FD_193582 | JGI IMG/M metagenome (GOLD analysis project Ga0272441, IMG submission 193582) | Marine sediment archaeal communities from Little Sippewissett salt marsh, Falmouth, MA, United States - SSM-Prop-6N | ecosystem: Environmental > Aquatic > Marine > Wetlands > Sediment ...
TCGCGGAAGTTCACCAGCCGAAAAATATTGATGTCGTGAAGATGATCGGGAAGGACGAGGCGGAGCTCATCCTGAGCGGCGACCTTGTCGCGAAGGTTATGGCGCAGACCTGCCTTCAGTCGGGACTATCTGTCGTGTACATGGAGTCGATGAACTTCGAGGGGGACGAGATATATTTCGCTGACGCCGGAACCCTGGTCGGAAAAACATACGCGGACGCGATTATGGCCTACGAGGATTCATCCGTAATCGGACTCGCACATCCCGGGAACGAACCTGTTCTCAATCCAATACTTGACACCCAGATCACGGAGGGGACCAGGGTTATCGCATTTTCCGAGGATGACGACACCGTGATCCAGTCGGGTTTAACCAGATTCGAGATTGATGAAACTGCGATCACTGGTGCGGACGAAATTGTCAGGAAGCCTGAGAGGATCATTATCATCGGATGGAACTGGCGCACGCCGATTGTCATAAACGAGCTTCATAAGTACTTTCCGGATGGATCGACTGTTACGGTCGCTGCAAACCTTACCGAAGCTGAAGCCAGTGAAATTATGGCCCTGGAAGAGATGCAGCGTGAATCGGTAAATCTTGTACGTGGTGACACAGCCGACAGGAGCATGCTCGAATCGCTTGAGCTTGGTGACTACCATCGCGCGATTATCATGTGCTACTCAGATTGCCTCGATCCTCAGGAGTCCGATGCGAAAACACTCATCACGCTTCTTCACCTTCGCGATATCGAGGATCAGCTTAACCACAACCTGAACATTGTCAGCGAAATGCTGGACATCCGTAACCGGAAACTTGCCGAAGTCACACGCGCCGACGATTTCGTAGTAAGTGATTCGCTCATCAGCCTGATGCTGTCGCAGTTATCTGAGAACCGGGAGCTTGGCGCGGTGTACAGGGACATGTTCGACATCACCGGATCGGAAATTTACCTTGAACCGGTCGTCGAGTATGTTAAAACCGGGGTGGAGGTTAATTTCTACACAGTCGTTGAAGCAGCCCGCAGAAGGGGTCAGTCGGCTATCGGGTACCGTATCGGTATGTACGCGCATGACGCATCGAAAGCATATGGCGTAATAATTAATCCGAACAAATCCCGGAAAATAACATTCAGGTCGGGAGATAAAATTATCGTTGTCTCGGAGGGATAACTAAATAGAGCTTCAGGTTTGCGGCTGCGTTGTGAAAATGTATACGCCACCATCAGTTGTTCCGACCGCCGCATGACTGAAATCCGGTGAAAAAACAATGTCGGTGGATGTAAGTCCCTCGAAAATTAACTCGCGTACGTAAGAACTGCTTCCTATCACGAGCCTCGACTTCGAATGGACAATGAACTCGCTGCAGTCCTCATTTATATAAATTTTCTCCCCCCTGTCAGGCAGCCGCAGCGTTTCGGAACCCTGCGACCAGACTGATACATTTCCTCCCTGAATTTTAAGGATACAGTCCGGATAGCTTATCGCGACAACATCTCCATTCGACGCGACCGCGCGATTGTCGGGATCGGCGATAGCGTCAAGGTCCATTCCCGACCAGAAGCTGATTATGTCCTCCATGTCCGGGGCCTGTATGCGGTCGAGGAAAAACGCCTTCGTGCCCGTGCCATCGTATCCTACCAGGCGCCCGGCGCTGGCGATGATCGTTGATGTCGCTCCCCCGCAGTATCGATCGTTCCATGCTTCCACGCGGTACTCGCTCGATCCGTAATCGGTTACGAAGTATGGACCCGACTCCGCGCATGTCGCGATCACTCCATCGGCGATTGGGTACACCTCGCAGTCGGTGCTTACATCAACTTCTACAACCTGCACGGTTTCACCATCGCTGTCTAATAGGTGAAGCTTGAGCCGTCCGTCCTGCGAGGCGAGGGGCATGAAGATATTCCCGTTATAGAAAAACGGGTCGGTTGCCTTCGGTTCGAATCCCCTTCGCCAGAGTTCCTGACCGTTCGACTTCAGTGTAATGATCTCTATTCCCTCACCGGTGAACTCGTAAACCGCCATCCTTCCACTGTCTATCGGGAGTATCTTCCAGTTGCCCATTCCGAAATTCGCAAGCAGTCTGTCATTCTCCGAGTTTATGTTGAGGACCGAAAGCATGCCGTTGACATCAATTAAGACAAGCTCATCGTAGCCACGGAATTCAACATCCGAGATCAGAACCGATGACAGATCCACCGCATTACTGATTTCTATTTCCGCGACTGGAACCGGGAGGCAGAATCCCATACCCGCAAGCTCACGCGTACCGTAAGACCTTATCTTCCCCGATGCACACGAGGTCATAATTATCAGTGCGGTAATAATTACAGGTAAAACCCGCTTCAAAACTCACACCTCCCGTTGATGTCAGATTTCCCGACGCACCTATTCTTCAGCTTCATCTTCTTCCGGCGGATCGAGCCACGTGACGTCGGGAACGGTCGCGCCGGGATCTTCAAGGTCCCAGAAAACTCCGAAGTTGTTGAATCCGTAACGCTCGTGATCCGGACCGAACCACTCGACCCAGTCGTTGTTGCGAACCCGCTCGCTCGGTACGAATTCACGCACTTCCTCGGCCTCTTCACCCTCACCGACCGTTTCGATCGTCCAATCCTCGTAGATGTCGTCACCGCCCGAATCGATGAACAGTCCGATCGAATTGCAGTACGCGTAGAACGGGCTTAACGGATGCGGATTGTCGTAATCACGGAAATCGACTCCACCCATACCGACGGTGCCGGGCCTGAGAATGTAGTGATCGTCTCCTTCCAGCTCGAAGAAAAACGCGTTCGATCTTATCTCGGACGACGCGATCGAGATAATGTCTGCCTTGTAGTAATCATCCCCATGCTTGTCAACAAGGAGATTGACCGAGAAGTCCCAGCCGAACGAAAGGGCCGCGCCGGCGTTTCCGAAAAGGTCGTGACGGTCATCGCCGTATTCATCAATAATCGCGCCTATGCAGTAGTGCGCTCCGGATGCCTGCGTGAAATAAACCGATTTGTATAAATCGTCCCCGTTCTTGTCGTACATCAGCCCCGTCCCGAACCAGTACCCGGTTCCAAGCGAGAAGTTACCCGCCTCGTATATGTCGTCACCGTGAATATCCGCAATGAATCCCAGTCCCCCTGCCCACGAGTGTCCGTCGGTTCCGTCACCCCTCCTGCCCGAACCGACTCCCTGGCAGTTGGAGACGTTGATATCGAATCCGCTGTGATAATCGCCCCTGTCGACGACCGACGCGTACGGCTCTGCGTAGTAATGATCGTCGCCCGACCAGTTTGCGAGAATTCCGACACCGTTGCATCCGCCGAATCCCTGGCCCTCGCCGTACATTCCGTAGTAATCGTCACCCTCACCCGAATCGAGCGCGAGTCCGTGCCCGAAGAAAGCCGATCCCTGTCCACTTTCCTCCATTATGTATTCATCCGTTCCATCGCCGTCGTAGATAACGCCCGTCCCGAAAAATCCTGCGCCCTGCGCGGTCTGTATCGCATGATAAACGTCATCGCCGTAAGCATCGTAAAGCACGCCGCATCCGAGAACCCCCGCTCCCTGCGCCGGGCATGTGATCGAATCGTACTCGTATGTGTCATCGCCATCGAGATCGAGGCACAGGCTTATGCCGAGGTCCGGCCTCGCCGTGGCACCGACAGGCCCCGTGTACTGATCGTTTCCGCCAAGGTCGATAAGGATGAAGTAGTCATCATATTCGTGACGGTCGGGACCCCGTCCACCGATCACGATCCTGCCGAATGGAGTCGAAGTCTCAAACTCGAAGATACCCGCGGCCGGATTCTCGGCAAGGTACGCTTCCAGTGCGTAACGACAGTCCTCCGTGGCCTGCGCGAGCTTCATCGCCGCGTACGCCATCGATTCCTCGTCGATAAGCGCGGCTGCGTCATCGACCTGCGGGTAATAGACGATCCCGTCACCCTGCGTCTGCGCGAAATACCGGATATAGAACACATCGTCCATCAGTTCCTGTGAGATGTTCCTGACCGCGGTATCACGCCACTGACGCGCATCGAGTGCGTTCAGAATCAATTCTGCAATAATTATCTCGAACTCGGGGTCCACTCCTTCAAGCTGGTCGAGGATATCGGTCTCCGCGTTGGGCCATGCCGGTACCGCCCCGAAGGACGTTCTCAGTAGCTGCTGGTCATCCGCTATGAAAAGTTTCCGGATCGCGTCGAGGATCGGTGTCTCTGTGTCCGGCCTCGGTACGAGGTTCACCGAGTAACTGCGGAACCCGTCAACGCGTCTTTCCACAGCGAGGAAATAGACAAGCTGGTGAAGCCTGTCGGGCGAAGTTATCCCATCCCTGCGGCTCTCGGCGGTCATCTCCGGGTCGAGGAATCTCTCGACGCAGTTACCGAGGGTACGGGTGTAGTCGTACACCCTCATCGGCTCGCTGAAAAGTGAATCGAAGAACGGCATTGTGTACGGAACCCGCGGATAGCGTGTCCAGTACCCATCCGGACGGTAACCAAGGTCGTCACGGGTCCAGCCGATGTTATCGAGAGCTTCGGTGAGAAGGTCACGCTGGTCGGTCTGCCATGTGGGCACATTCTGTGACCATACGGGCTGAACCGGGGTACAGATCACACCGAATGCGATAACGACCAGAAGGAACATGAAAAGGTTGATGAGGGATTTTGACATCTCCGTCCTCCACGACGCGAAATATCATGGTATCAAGCGGGAACACCATGCTTTTGGTGATTGTAACACAGCCACAGAAATTCCTCGCAGGAAAGGCCTTCGTTATGGCGGCTAAAATTACAAAAAAAAATAAAAACCGGAAATTTCCTGAAAAAAATTTCATAATTCTGTCACATTTTCGTGACAAAGATACGGGACCCGGACCTTAACGAGGTTATTCTATAGAACCGGGTTTTCCACAATATTAAATCAGATTGTCAAGATAATACGACCTAAACTTATACCTCTGAACTCGCATTCAATCTTGATGCAATACGACCGGTCGCTTGACATTAATCCCCTGCTGTGATAATTGATAGTTCGCACTCTTTGAGAACCGATTAAGCACAGGGAGGCATGCTGCAGAGAGGCAGGCCAGGGATTAAATGACCGTTTTATCTTCTGACTGCGGGAAAGGCTGGGACCGGACACTTAGTCCATAGAGGGATTTGGGGTTATTGCACTGTCGATGCTGACACCCTGTCAGTAACCTGAAATGGCAGCCGCCAACCCGTAAGCTTTCTGAATACCTCACATGGGATCTTCCGGGTGAGGACATAAACAGGAGTCCATGTTTTGCGTCTCCGGATGCCGATTCCCGGCTGAAGGTTGCGTAACAGGTGATAGAATCGAAAAATACGAGTTTTTTATACAGATTTCACTAAAAAAGTTATACAATTAGAGTGGGTTATCCACAGATTGTGTACATCTAAGGGGAGTAATATTGTGACAGAGCATGAGAGACCGCCGGTAGATGAGTCAGTCCAGATGACGCCTTCAAGGAAACCGCGTCAGCGTAACAGGAACGAGATATTTGACCGTTACTTCACATCCCCCGATGTACACCCTTTCGACGAGGTCGAGTGGGAGGAGCGAAACGCCCTGATCTCCTCCGATATTGGTGAGGCTGTCTTCGAGCAGCGCGGTGTCGAAATGCCCTCATTCTGGTCGCAGATGGCCACCAACATCGTTGCCAGCAAGTATTTCCACGGTCCACTTAATACGGATAAACGTGAGAAGTCGCTAAGAGACCTTATTTCACGTGTCTGCGGGACAATCTCCGACTGGGGACGTCAGGACGGCTATTTTCTCAGTCCCGAGGAAGCAGACTCTTTTGAGTCCGAACTGACACATCTCTGCCTTTATCAGAAGATGGCGTTCAACTCCCCGGTCTGGTTCAACGTCGGTGTCGAAAAACGTCCGCAGTGCTCCGCATGCTTTATCAATTCCGTACAGGACTCGATGGAATCGATCCTCGGTCTTGCACGTACCGAGGGCATGCTCTTCAAGTATGGATCGGGTACCGGAACAAACCTTTCCCCTATCCGGTCATCGAAGGAACAACTTGCATCGGGTGGAGTCGCGAGCGGACCCGTCAGTTTCATGAAGGGTTTCGACGCGTTCGCGGGAGTTATCAAATCGGGCGGTAAAACACGTCGCGCCGCCAAGATGGTCATTCTTAACGCCGACCATCCCGACATCCGCGAGTTCGTCAACAGCAAGGTTCACGAGGAAAAGAAAGCATGGTCGCTCATCGATGCCGGATACGATGGAAGCATCGGTGGCGAGGCGTACGGGTCGGTCTTCTTCCAGAACTCGAACAACTCGGTTCGCGTGACCGATGATTACATGCACACGGTACTCGACGACATCGAGTGGGCCACAAGGCAGGTCGTGACGGGCCAGATAATGGACCGGTTCCGTGCCCGCGACCTCTGGAGAGAGATCGCTACAGCGGCCCATGTATGCGGGGATCCGGGCCTCCAGTTTGACTCAACTGTCAACGACTGGCACACATGCCCGAACTCCGGACGGATCAACGCATCCAATCCCTGCAGCGAGTACATGTTCATCGATGACTCCGCGTGCAACCTCGCAAGCATCAATCTTTTAAGGTTCATCGACGAGAACGGAAACTTCATGGTCGAGGACTTCCGCCAGGCCATAAGGCTCACCATCATGGCCCAGGAGATCATCGTAGATAACGCCCACTACCCGAACGATGCGATAGAGATCAACAGCCATAATTTCCGACCGCTTGGAATCGGCTACGCGAACCTCGGCGCACTTCTGATGAACCTCGGAATACCCTATGACAGCGACCAGGGTCGGGCGTATGCCTCGGTTATCTCATCACTTTTGACAGGCGAAGCCTACAACACCTCAGCTTTGATATCGGAACGACTGGGAAGTTTCCCTGCATACGAGGAAAACCGGGTGCCGTTCCTTCGCGTCATGGACAAGCATCGTAATGCCGCATCGAAAATAGATACGAATTTCGTTCCAATGCACCTTTACGATGAATCCCTGAAAGTTTGGGATCGCGTGTGCGACTTCGGTAAAAAAGCGGGATTCAGAAACGCCCAGGTTTCGGTTCTCGCACCGACAGGCACAATCGGGTTCATGATGGACTGCGACACCACAGGAGTCGAACCGGACATCGCACTCGTCAAGTTCAAGAAACTTGTGGGCGGCGGGGTTCTTAAAATTGTCAACAATACTGTACCCGCAGCACTCGAACGCCTTGGTTACGATGCCGAGGAAGTGTCGTCGATCCTCGAGTACATAGAGGAGAACGACACGATAGAAGGTGCGGAAGCGCTCAGGAGCGAGCATCTCCCTGTGTTCGACTGTGCGTTCCGCCCCGTCACCGGGCGCAGGTCGATCCACTACATGGGTCACGTGCGCATGATGGCGGCAGTGCAGCCATTTATCTCGGGCGCAATTTCCAAGACCGTCAACATGCCGAACGACGCGACGGTCGAGGACATAATGCACGTATACGAGCAGGGCTGGAAACTCGGACTGAAGGCTATCGCGATTTATCGCGACGGCTGCAAGCGTACCCAGCCCCTCGTGACATCCCTCAAGGAGGGGGAGAAGAAAGAGGAAGAGTGGAAACCGAAGAGACGTCGGCTTTCGGACGAGCGCAGATCTATCACGCACAAGTTTTCCATCAATGGTGTACACGAAGGTTATTTCACCGTCGGGCTCTACGAAGACGGAATGCCGGGTGAGCTGTTCATCACCATGGCGAAACAGGGAAGTACTATCTGCGGCCTTATGGACACGATCGCCACGATGTCCAGCATAATGCTGCAGTACGGCGTGCCACTTGAAGTACTTGTCAACAAGTTCTCGCACATGCGCTTCGAGCCGGCAGGATTCACCAAGAATCCGGACATCAAAATCGCGAAAAGCGTGGTCGACTACATATTCCGCTGGCTCGGACTCAAGTTCCTGACTGTCAAGGAAAGCGAGATATCACCCGAAGAAATCAGAAAAGCGGAAACGGAACTCCCAACAGTAGAACAGCTTGCACTTGATCTCTCCAAAAGCGAACGCGAGGCGCTGGAGAAGGGGCACGGACTTTTCGTATCACAGGAGGATGCCCCGTCCTGCGCCGAGTGCGGATCGATCATGGTCCGAAACGGATCATGCTACAGGTGTCTCGAGTGCGGCTCGACTTCAGGGTGCAGTTAAGTTGAGTAAACGCCAGACAATCTGGAGAGACAGAAAAATTACAGCCCCGGGAATTTCCCCGGGGTCTTTCTTACTGTTACATCAGGAACCGAGGAGACTTAACCATGACTCTTGACCGATACACAAAAATTATTCTGACAGTTCTCGCTGTCGGAATATGGGTTCTCGCTGCTTCGATAATCTTCAAACCAACGCCGATTCAGGCATTCGACACGAGTGACATCAACATCGACAGTGTGGGGGGGTACTCGATCTCCGACAGTCTCCCGATCGAAATCGATGGAACCGTTCGGATCGAGTTCGCCGATGAGCCGGTTGTCATAATCCGCGAATAAAAAAGAACCGGCAATTTCACCGGTTCTGCATTTACCGCTCATATTGTTTCCGCAGTACAGGAAGTTTTCCTGCCTACTTGTAATGGAACTCGGGATCTCTCTTCTCCACGAACGCGGCAAGTCCCTCCCTCGCGTCCTCCGTAGCGTAAGCTAATCCGAACAGGTCGGCTTCGAGGTTTCCACCCTCGCGGGGTGTCATCGTGAGTCCGTGATGAATGCTCTCAAGCGCGAAACGACATGCAAGTCCGCCGTTTTTGAAAATAGCCTGGAAAATCTCCATGCACTTGTCGATAAGCTCCTCCGGATCAACGACGTAGTTCAGCAGTCCCATCTTGAGCGCATGCTTGGCCTTGAAGAAACTTCCGGTCAGGATGATCTCGATCGCGTTGCCCTTACCGACCAGCCGCGGAAGCCTGATCGTACCCATCGCGCCGGGGATGATGCCGAGATGCACTTCCGGCTGACCGATGAGCGCCTTCTTGCTCGCGACCCTCATGTGGCACGACATCGCGAACTCGCATCCGCCTCCAAGGCAGAATCCGTTTATCGCCGCGATCGTCGGCTTAGTCATCTCCTCGACCTTCAGGAATACCCTCTGAAGCTCGCGTGCATATTTCGGTGCATTGATCGCGTTAAGCTCCGCAAGCTCCGTGATATCAGCTCCCGCGACGAATGCCTTGTCACCCGATCCGGTAAAGATAACACCCCAGACATCATCGTCGGCCATAAGTTCGTCGACGAGTTTGTCGAGATCGGCGACAAGCGCCGCGTTGAGCGCGTTGAGGGCCTTGGGGCGATTGAACGTGGTTATCGCCACGTGATCGCGAACTTCCACGAGGAAGTTTTCATATTCGTATGCCATTTATCAGTCCTCCCTTTTTTTTCCTTTGGGGCGACTATCATAAAACCTGTAATCAAAATAGGCAAATAGCCACCCCTGCATGATTTATTTCAAAGCGGACTTGCCCCCGACGCCCAGGGAATTTATTATCCTGCGTATGGATAACAGCGATCGAAACCCGGATTACTGGAGCAGAAAACTACAAGAGGTCGACATCGCGACCTTCGATTTTTCAACCTCAAAACCGCGTGGACCGGTTGTCGACTTCGCCCGTGAACATATGCGTCCGGGCGCGACAGTGCTCGATGCCGCCTGCGGCGGTGGACGTAACGCGCATTTCCTCGCGGAGAACGGCTTCGACGTGTACGGGTTCGACCTGTCAGCCGTCGCGGTGGAGTTTATAAAAAAGCGTTTCGAGATGTTCGGCCTGATCGGGAATTTCGTCGTCGGATCGTACGCCGAGTTTCCCTATGAGAGCGACATGTTCGACAGCGCGATATGCGTGGCCGCGCTCGATCACGACACGATGGGTAACGCCGGAAAGGCGATCGCCGAAATGCGTCGCGTGCTGAAACCTGATGGAAAAATGCTCCTGACGTTTGATCCTGTCGAGCAGATGCAGGACCTTCGGGAAGATGCGGAAATTCTATCGGACGGCACTATGAATTTTGTGAGGGGACGTGCTCAGGGAATGCTGTTCAGGTCATACACTAATGAGGAAATAAAAGGTCTTGTCGGCGAGGACCGTATAGTGTCATTCAAAACCGTTCCCGATGGGGACAGGATAATTATTGCCATATAACCGGATAAATCCGCTCCAGTTAACCCGGCAAAGTTAATTATCTCAACTGGTAAATCCGTATTCCGTGGTTGATGTTGTACAGGTGGTCATCGCTTACCATGATACCCGGATAGAACAGATCGGCCTCTCCCGAGTGACTTATGTACATCGACCCGGGACGCGTGATATCCATCATCTTCACCGTGTCGTCCTCAAATCCCAGATAACAGCACCCGTCGGTGATAAAAATATCCGTCGGACCTTCCCAGCGCTCATACATGAACATCTGTATCTCCTCCGGATGAGCGGGATCGGAAAGGTCCAGGACATGAATTTCCCTGTCCTCCTCGCTTGTCCGGTTGAGCAGAAAAAGTAACCCGTTATGAATTTCAACCGCGCGCGGATTGTAGAAATTTTCGATGTCAACGATCACCGGGCACCACGGATTACTGATATCCAGCACATTAAGTCCTGAGTGCGATGCGCAGAGGTACACGTAGTTGCCCGAAACCCTTAGATCATAAAACCCCCACGAATCATCGATTGGTGTATCTGAAAGCAGCTCCGGATTTCCGGGATCAATTACGTTAAAAAGAATAAGGTGTTTATTCTTGTTCTCCAGGCAGTACGCGATGCCATCGTAAACAAAAATATCCGTTATGTTGCCCGGAACGTCGATGCTTCCAAGCACAACCGGATCTCCCGGCATACTGACATCCATCGTAATTAAATCATGGGACTGAATCGTGTAGGCGATGTTGCCTGCTACATCTACTGGTCCAATCGATTCGGTATCCATCCGATTCGTAGCTATCAGTCTCGCATTCTCGGGTTCAGAAATATCTGTGATATTCATATACCTGCCACGGATAGAGTAAAGGTAATCACCCTCAATATCGAAACCACCGCTCCTTACGGATTCAATCCCTCCGGTGATTCCCGCCGAATCGGGATCGCCGACATCAACCAGGTAGAGCTGGTTATGTTCCTCATAAACCACTGCCGCGACATCCCCCGACAGCGCGAGGTCAATCGATCCGTTTTCTGTGTAAGTGATACTGCACATATCCGCCTTACCGATAATCTCCGCCTCTTCGGGAGATTCGATATCCAGTACGATCAGGTCCAGAACATTGGTTACGACCGCACGGTTGCCGTCGATGCTGATATTCAAAGGATAAACCGGGATATCGACAGATTTTACAATGACCGGAAGATAGGGATCGCTCAGGTCGAAGATATCGACACTCCCGTAACTCGTTACGTAGGCGTAACCATCGGAGATCGCCAGATCGGTAGGATCGCTGCCGCTCACTGGAAAAGTTGCGACGCACGACGGATTGAGCGGATGGTGAAGGTCGATAATTGCCAGTTCCCCATAACTGTTAAGTGTGTACATGACCTCGCCAGCGAGGATCGGATGGGTGCCATAAATCGGGAAATAATCAAGCTCGACCGGATTAGTCCTGTCGGAAATATCGAAACTCGTCAGCTGGATTTCGTCGAAAGCGAACAGGTAATCATCAATAACACTGACATATTTCGGACCCGGCCACATACTAACCGTGGAAAGAAGCGTGCAGTCATCGCGGGAGTTAAATTCGACGATGTAAAACTCGTAACCGGATGACGAAACCGCGTAGATGTAATTCCCGACAATCAGAACATGGTTGACGACCGCGTACTTTTCTTCGGTCAGTTCAAGGAAGCCGTAATACTCCGGCATGCCGGATTCGGCGACATCGTAGAAGTAAATCCCCTGACGACCTCCGAGTATCATGTATCCGTCATGGAACACGACCGTTTCGGGCGACATATTCAGCCACGGGGGAGTCACATCGACAACATTGAGTGCGACAGGCTCATCTCCAGTTGTAATGTCCATGTCGGGTGGCTCCGGCTCGACCGGAAAACCCTTTCCCTGGCACCCGGTAATGAGCAGAATGACTACCGAAAATACTGTGAGTTTGTGGATTAAATCTGCCATGATACCTCGCACCAACGTCATGTCCGATAAATTCTACACTCCGGTGATATATTTATCCAGAAAAAAACATGCACGGTTTGTGCATGTCTGATTCCATTTTTATTCAGAATAAATCGCCTATCCGCCGTAGTCGTAGAATCCCCTGCCCGATTTCTTACCGAGGTATCCGGCCTTGAGCATCTTCCTCAGAATCGGCGGCGGAAGCATCCTGGCCTCGCCGAATTCCGCGAACAGGATATCCCCGACCCACACCGCGACATCCAGCCCGATAAGGTCGAGAAGCGCGAGCGGTCCCATCGGATGCCCCGCGCCGAATTTCATCGCGGCATCGATGTCCTCTTTACTTGCTAGGCCCTGCTCGTACACCCTCGCGGCATCGATCAGGTACGGAACAAGCAGCCTGTTGACGATGAATCCCGGAGTGTCTGTCGCGCGTACCGGCTTCTTGTCGAGACTCTCCGCGAATTTGAAAACTTCCTCGTATATCTCGTCCGTTGTCTGGAAAGCCCTGATCACCTCGACGAGCTTCATGAGCGGCACGGGATTGAAGAAGTGAAGTCCCGCGAATCGCTCCGGACGTCCCGACGCAGCGCCCATCTCGGTCACAGGAAGGCTCGATGTGTTCGACACGAAGATCGCTTCCGGCTTGCATGCCTCATTCAGAAGTCTGAACAGCTCACATTTGATTTCTATATTTTCGAACACGGCTTCGATCACGAGATCGCAGTCACCGAAATCGGCCATATTGTTCGTTCCGGTCAGGTTCTCACGGGCTTTATTCGCCGTGTCCTCCTCGATCCGGCCCTTCTTGACCTGTCGATCGAAATATGTGTTGATCCGTCCGAGTCCGGCTTCCAGAAGCTCCTCGTTAAGCTCCATCACGACAAGCTCGTATCCCGCGAGGGCGGTTACGATCGCTATCCCGTGCCCCATTGTGCCAAGCCCGAAAATTCCTACTTTCTTGATTGCCATAGTTGCACCTCAGATTAATCGCCGCACATGCATGCGTTGTTTCAGGAATCTGGAAATATACCACTAAATACCCGCTCATTAAAGATATTTTGCCACAGTTACCCATTCCATTAATGCGATTTAATCCCGACATCATGTATACTGACGACTCTACTTCGTTTGAGGAGTGATGGATATGGATGGAAGGAGCTTATGCATCCGCACTGTTGCAGTAATTCTGCTGTCCCTTTTATTTCAGATTACAGCTTTCGCACAGACCGTTGACGATCAGTCAGCGACTGAGTATCCCCCTGAATGGGAAAGCGCCCTGTCGCGTATCCCCGCCGATGACATGGACCCGGTCGTCACCGCGCTCGAACAGTCGGGATCGAACGTATCGAGCCTTCTCAACACTCTCGTCTCGATTCCCGACGGCTGGCTTCCGGGAGCGATATTCCTTATTAAGAACATGCCGATCGAGGACCTCACGGTTGTCACCGAGGAGATGATGACCGACAACCTTCGATATTCCTACGAGGCCCGTGCGACATACCCGTGGACCGCGGAACTATCCGAGGAGGAATTTTTCCATTACGTCCTTCCGATGCGGGTCAGCCAGGAACCTTTAGAGAACTGGCGTCCGTACTTCACGGAGAACATATGTCCGCTTCTGTCGGATGTCACCACCCGTGAGGAAGCATCTGAAGCAGCACTCGGATGGGCACGTTCTCTCGCAGGATTCCGCCAGACACAGAGACGCGACCAGGGTCCGTTCGAGACAATCGCGAGCGGATTCGGTCGATGCGAGGAACTGATGATCCTCTACATAGACGCGTGCCGCGCTGCCGGCGTTCCGGCACGGCAGGCGTGGACCCCGTACTGGACCTACCAGGACAACAACCACGCATGGACCGAACTGATGAACAACGATGGTGAGTGGTACTACCTCGACGGCTGGATCAATATTCCAACCAAGAGGACATCCTTCGTGTTCTCAGTCCCGTTCGGACTTCCCGACCCCGATGCGAACGACCTGTATCGCTTCAGGGACAATCCCGGGGCGAGCTACGCGATAATCAACTCGATCTCCGACTACCGTCCATCGACGCAGCTTGTTGTCAGGGTAACTGACATGAACGGCGATCCGGTTCCGGAAGCCAGCGTCTATTATTCAATATGGAACTTCGGTGCGCTCAGACCAGTGGCGAGCGGCGAAACCGATGAGAACGGTGAATGGACTATAACAGCCGGTCCCGGCGGATGTTTCGTCTCGGCCGGTGACGGGATGTCCGGAACGTGCACAACGTTCCAGCTTCCCGAACAGGATGAGTACATCCTCGAACTTACGATAGGACTTGGAGCTGAACTTCCACCAAATGGATTCTGGCTGAGATTCCCGTACCCCTCGGAGGTGTCGCAATGAAACGCATACTGTTAACCGCAATTGCGATATTCTTTGTTCTATCGACAGCCGCGTTCGCGCAGGACGAGGTCCGTCACGAGGGATGGTTCTACCAGGACGAGCATCCGGAGATAGTAGAGTCACTCGGTGACCATGAATTCGCGACGGGAATCCTCGACGCACTCGCGGACGCCGGGCAGAACTGGGTTGAGCTCTGGGGAGCGCTCGATTCATCGGAGGGAATCCTCTGGTCGCATGCCGCATGGCTCATCATCAACATGCCCCACCTCGACCGCATCGAGATGACACGTAACACTCTCCTTGAACACGTCAGGTTTGCGTACGCTACGCGTACCTCGCTTTCCTACACCGCCCCACAGGAGATGTTCCGCGAGTTTATCCTGACCTACCGCATCGGCGATGAACCCGTACGGCCATGGCGGTCTGAGATCTGGTACGCCTACGATTTTCTGGTCGGTGACAGCCTCGAGGAGACAGCGCGGAACATAAACCAGTGGACGTTCGACAACATGGAATCGCGCGAGCGCGGATTTTTCGGTCCGCGTCCAGACCCGTGGTCTGTCATAACCGGCGGTACAGGTACTGAAGCTGATATCGCCACGGCAACAATCGCACTTTGTAAAACCTTCGGTGTTCCCGCCAGGCGTGCGAGAATCGAGGTTCTCGGCGAGGAAGAAGGCGGGAGGACATGGCTCGAGGTCTACACCGGGACCGAATGGGTCCCGATGTATCCCGACAATCCTGAAGCGTTCGGCGATCGTGGACTCATCGAGCGGGATCATCCGCACAATGTGACTGTCATCACTGTATCAGCGGCATTTACAAACCTTCAGGTCACCGAATCATACTCGGACACCGGTATTGTCCGGTTGAGATTCATGAAGAACGGCGAGGAGGCTCCGGATTTCGAGCACTTCACCTTATCGGCATGGAACGACGGCATGTGGTGGCCTCTTGACGATCTCTACTACGGGCATGAAGTGGAATACAACTTCGATGCAAGCGCCGGGTTCCCTGCGGTACTAGGCGAGGGATTTTACGTAGTTCAGACAGGCGTGAGGAATTCACGCGGGGACGCGTACGTACGAACCTGGCCGGTTATGGTCGATCCGGGCGATGATATCGAGATGGTTCTCGACCTCGATATCCCGCTTGATGAGATGGACACCGTCGATCTTGTTCAGCGCAGGATCAGCCTTCCGGAAGTTAACATGAACTATTTCGATGATACAGCGGAGTGGGCGCTTCTCACAGATGTACTGGATCCCGATGGTTATTCGATTGTTTATATTTTCGATCCGGTCGCGGAGCCATCGATCAGGATGACCCCGATGATCTTCGAATGGGCATATGAAAATGAAATAACTGTTTATGGAATCGGTATCGGTGATAGCGACGCGTCACAGAATTTCTGGACCACGAACTGCCCTGAAACCGTAATCGGGTTTTATTACGCGGATACTGATGGAGTCATCGCGCAGGCATTCGGACATAATCCTAACGACGACGGCGAGTATCCGAACCTTCCAATGGTTCTTTTATGGTCGGCGGATGACGGAATCATCTACCTTCATGACGGCATTAACCTGTCAGTCACCGATGGTCTTAACAGGGCACTCGAACTAACCGCGGAGTAAATACGGGTAAAATATATCCGGGGTAATCCCGTGTACCACGCATGGCTCGTGTGTGAGCAGTTCAATACATTTTATTAAGTACCACGCACGGCTCGTCCGTGGGCAGTAGCATGGGCGGTCCGCTCATGCATGAAAAATCCGGAGGGATCAAATCAATGACGACATCAACCGACAAGGCGACAATGGTGCCTATGGAGGTCAAGTACGTACCCGCGTGGCTGACATGGGTCGGCTGCACGGCCACATGCATGAATGCACTCGGCAAGAACTACGACATCGTCGATGTTGCCGGAACGACCGGCTACGCGTTCATCATGTCCGTCCACAAGGGACTCTGCCCGTCAGGACCGACAGTCTTCGACTGGAACCTTCTGCTCCAGGGAATCGTGACACTTGGTTTTTCACCAAAGGTGTACATGGGCGGTGAATGCTACGACAAGTCGAGTAAAACCGATAGACAGGAAACACAGGCGATAGAGCTGTACAAATTCGTCGGGAATGAAATTACCGCAGGCCGCCCGGTTGTAATCTGGGGTACGTATGTGCCCGAGTTCGGTGTTGCGACAGGTGTCGATGATCAGAAGTACCACGTGAAGTCATTCCGTGAATGTTTGAATCAGGAACAGCCCCCGATCCCGTACGACGAACTTGCCGCTCCCGGCGGATTCTACGGTCTTGCGTTCCCTACCGAATCGGGCTTCGAAAACAACCGATTCTCCGACCTGCTCATAATCACCAATGCTGTTCGGATTCTGAAGGACGAGGCCATCCACAAGTTTTACGGTTACGGCCTGAACGCCTACGACACCTGGATGAAACTCCTCGAAGCCGGTCCCGACTCACCGGACTGGGGGGAAGCCACCGGTTTCGGGAACGCCTACAACGCCCAGTGCTGGAACGAGGCGAAATGGTGCGCGGCTGAATTTCTTAAAAGGCTTGCCGGGAGAAACGACTTCGCGAGCGATCCGCTGATGAAGGCAGCCGATGAGTATGGTAAAACTCATTCCGCAACGAAGCGCATTGCGGAACTGTTCCCGTTCAGTCCGGGTCCGGATTTCGGTAAGGAAATTCTTGAAGAGGAAAGAAGGAAGGAAGCTGTCGGGCTGCTGAAAGACGCCCAGTCGCATGAAACCGAAGCACTGAAGTTGCTGATTGTCGCAAGGGACCTCGACTGGCAGGAGGGTATGACCTGAGCCTGACCGCTGGCTAATCCCTCGACCCGAAGGTCACCGTGATTTCAATTTCCTCATCGTTACGGTCCACGAGGATAATCGTCGTGTCTCCCGCGGAAAACTCGGCGAGAGCATAGGTGTAGGAATAGATGTCGTTAACCTCGTACTCCCCGACCGCGAGAATCCTGTCACCCGCCAGAAGTCCGGCTTCCTCTGCGGGACTGCCCGGTGTCGTTCCCGCGATATAAAACCCGTCATCAGTCGATTCAAAGTCCGGAATCGTGCCAAGGTACGCCGTTAAAGTAACCTGCTCATCACCATCGCTCGCGTCGGGTGGTGTAGCAGTGTCCTCTGTCTGTTCCTGGAACGTCAGATTCCCTTCCCTGTTCGCGACATCCATCATTATTTCGTAAATCCCGCCAATCACCGACGCCTCACCCTCGTAGTTGATTAGCTCCGCGTCATCCGACGGTCGGTGGTAATCATCGTGAATGCCTGTGAAGAAATTGATCGTCGGGATTTCTTCCGTGAAGAAATTGATGTAATCACCGCCGACAATGTCCTCATGCAGATGGAATTCAACAAGCCCGTCCGGGGTTGTATCGGGAATAATCTCCTCCCACTCGACCGCTGTACGGTACGCGTGCACCGAGCAGTAATCGTTACCATCATCGTCCGGATGGACACGCCCGATCATGTCCATGTTGATCATCGCGCTTGTTTCATCCAGCGGTACTAACGGGTTATCAATATAGTAACCGGAACCCAGTAACCCTAGTTCCTCTGCTGAAAAACAAATAAACAGGATGCTCCTGACAGGTGGGACGTCAAGCTGACTCGCCATTCGTGCAAGTTCAAGCACCCCCGAAACTCCCGACGCGTTATCATCCGCTCCGTTATGAATCGCGGGCTCTCCCTCATGCCTGCTTGTCTCGATCCCCATTCCAAGGTGATCGTAATGCGCTCCGACTACCACCCAGCCCGCGTCCGGATCGCTACCACGCAGTATTCCAGCCACATTACGTGTTTCCGCGGATTCGTGATTAAGGTCCACATGAACCGATGCCGTAACTCCATCAAGCTCCGAGCCGAACGCCATGTGATGACGCTCGACCTCCGCATGGTACATGGACATTGGGGCACCCATTACCGAGAACATCGCCTCAGCGATTTCCTGCGACACCTGTACAATCGGGATTCCCGTCGAACCAAGTCCGCGCCACGACCTGAAGCGTGTAAGGTAACCCTCGCTGTCTTCGTCCACATAACCGGGTGCTGTTGCAACGAGCAGTGCGACAGCTCCGTGTGCCTGGGCGTTTGATGCTTTGTAATCGAACCGCGTATATCTTGTTGAATTATCACCATCGAAAACGCTGTCCGGATCGTCCCTTCCCGGTTCAGCCCTCCAGCAGAACACTATCTTCCCCTCCGCATCGATGTCAGCGTAATCATCCCAGCCATACTCATCCGCAGTTATCCCGTATCCCGCGAAAATAACATCGCCTTCAACAACCCCATTTCCCGACAGGACCGAGGGAACGAAATCCAGCAATAACTCACCCTCTATCGCACCATCGGGAGTTGTTACCGTTACAACATTGTTATTGCCTAAACTTATCCCTATTGATGCCTCAAACGGCTGACAATACGGATCATCGGAATCATTGATCGTTTCAAGTCCCATATCGATAAATTCATCCCGGATATATTCAGCCGCGAGTTCAATTCCATCGGTTCCAGGGAAGCGCCCCTCAAGTTCATCCGATGCAAGGTACTCGATATCTGTACGAATACGGTCGGGATCGGAACATATGCTGTGTTCGTCCGCAATAGCAGCTCCATGCGTCACTACAAGCAGAAAAAATGCAGTTAAGAATATATTTGTTGTGCTGCAAATTTTTAAATTTTTCATTGCTTCACCAGAAGTCGATTTTATCACTCATGGCCACATGCGACAATTATTGAATTTTTTCCATGGAGTGATAAAATACAGAACCTGACAAATTTTTGATTAAAGGAAAATTTAAAGACATGAAGCATATAATCATCATAACACTGCTCGTCACGGCAGCAATATTCTCCATGTATGGACCTGCTGGACAGGTCAGTGCCGAAGAAAATGGGAGCGTAAACGCTACAGAACAGCATGATGCTCCAGAGGGCGCTCATACCGGACAACCCGCAACATCAGCCGATGGCGATATTACGATCGAAACCGAAGTCGATAACTCGCTCCTCTATCCCGGTGAGGAAGTCCATCTCGCGAACATGAGGCAGCTTACGTTCGAGGGTGAGAACGCGGAGGCATACTTCAGCGCCGATGGCACAAAACTTATTCTCCAGAGGCACGTCGAGGAAGGCGGATGCGACCAGATCTACATCATGGATATCGAATCCGGCGAGATGGAACTCGTCTCGACAGGCGACGGCGCTTGCACATGCTCCTATTTCCACTACCCCGACGACGACATGATCCTTTACGCGTCCACCCATCTCTATGGAGAGGAGTGCCCGCCGAGAGCAGATATGAGCCTTGGCTATGTCTGGACGCTGCACGACGAATTTGAGGTCTTCACCGCACTTCCCGATGGAAGTAACCTGACACGGCTTACGGACAGCTGGGGTTACGATGCCGAGTGCGCCTTCGCACACGACGGTACTTCTATCGTCTGGTGCTCCGATGCGGGCGGTGATCTTGAAATATGGACGATGGATCCCGACGGCTCGAACAAGGTCCAGCTTACCGACACACTCGGTTACGATGGCGGCCCGTTCTTCAGCTGGGATTCATCAATGATCTGCTGGAGAGGTTACTATCCCGAAACCGAGCAGGAGATCAACTCCTACCTTGGCGGGCTTGAGGTCAACGGAATACGTCCCATGCCGCTGCAGATCATGATCATGAACCGCGACGGGTCCAACAAGCAACAGCTTACGGACAATGGTGCAGCCAACTTCTGTCCATTCTTCATGCCGAACGACGTGGGGGTCATCTACACAACAAACTACAATGCGGTCTACCCGATGGACTTCAACCTGTGGATCGTCGACATCAACGGCGAGAATCATGAACAGGTGTCATTCTATGATGGATTCGACGCGTTCCCGATGTTCAGCCCCGATGGAAAAAAGCTCGCGTTTGCATCCAACAGAAACGCCGCAACACCGGGAGACACCAACATATTTATCTGCGACTGGATCGACTGATCCTTCACTACAAAGTGTGAAATTAAGGCCGGTGCAATCCGGCTTTTTTTGTTTCATATAAATCGGATTTTTTAATATTCTTTAATCGCATGGATTTTAATGATCCCGATATTATTCTATGTAGCTCCAGCCACAAATCTCATGTATCGGGTGAGTCGGCATGTGTGTGCCTGAAAATTTTGAAGACCTTATTAATCTGACAGAGGACCCGGAATATTCTGGTGATTTTCCGGAAACAGTGGATTATCGACTTATCAGGAAACCTGTCAATATTGAATCACGTCACAAGCCCGTCAGACCTGTCTACGCGGAACATGCGGAATCTACATTCGATGAGGATTACCACTTCGATATTGAACCGGGCTGGTTACAATCTAACGAACAATCACTGGACAGTTCTAAAACGGGTGCTACGGTTGTACTGATCGGTTTGCTGATCTGGCTTCTTTTCGTCCCGCCCGAATCCCTCGTGCTGTCATGGATGGGATGGGTTATCGTCCTCGCGCTGCTTGTTTATAAACTCCCGGACGATGTCTGGGACCACAGCACAAGCTGATCTGTAATTCACCCATGTGATTGAGGTTTCTAAATTACACCGAATCCCAGGTGGAGCCGGAATATACCGATCCCAACAGCAGCCGAGTTGATCACCACGCCCACTGTCGCGAAACCCCTTGTGTCCGGATTGACAAGCCCGATCGAGCTTATAACTATCCCCGGAAATGCAAACGGTACGGCTATCCAGTTAAGCCAGCCAAGAAACGGTATGAATGCGACCGCAACAAAAGCAAGCGCTGTGATTCCCCAGATAAAACCTATAAATCCGAGGATAGCTCCGAAAATCCCACCCAGTATCCTTCCGGCACCACTCCCGGTCGGTCTGTTGTTGTTCGGGTAATTGTCCATAGTGTAATACCTTTGATCCGTAATAATAATCTGCTCAGGATAAGATTATTCTACCTCGTTATTGTTGCATTTGTGAAACACGCTTCGCATTCCCGCCATTTAAAGAAAACCTGACCCAGTAATACATTACTACACTCTGCAACACACTCAACCATGCAAACCACCATGCCCATAAAGGCAGACCAAGAAACAGCGGGCCAACAGAACCCCATCGCCAGAAATCCATCGCGAGAAGGAAAATTAAAATGAAAATTCCGGCATATACCCAGTGACCTGTCCTTACCGACCTGAAAGCGATTCCACCTGTAAACACACTTACCAGAAGCCACAAAATTACCGAAACCGCTATTACAGGCACGGCCGGGAGCAGTCCGAATGAAGAAATGTTGAGTGCGGGGATCGCGTAGAGCACAACCAGGATCTCCCCTCCGATAATCGACACTATCGCGGCTAGTGGATTGGGATTCTTAACATATAATCCGAAGAGTATCGACGGAAACAGGACGGCCAGTCCCGTAAAGACATGCCTGACCGCGGTATCGAGAATTGTACCGGGTGGATTAATCGCCAGGATCAATCCTGCAACAGCGAGCACAACCACCGCAATCCTCGACATCCACCAGGGATGTGTCGATTTTTTTCTCACAAGCGGCAGAAGGTCATGCGTGAAAATCGACGACAGGGTCAGTAGCTGTGAATCCATCGTGGACATGAGAGCAGCAAGCCCCGCGGCGAGTACAAGCGTTCCGAGGAAATCACCTCCCGCCTGTACCGCGAGAAGTGAAATGATGTTATCAGACGCTTCTTTGCCAAGTTCCGGGTAACTCAGGTGTCCGAACACCCCGATAAGTACCGGCAGTATAAATACAACCGAGCAGACTATGGAATACAGTATCATCATCTGCCCGATCGATCTTTCACTTTTTGCCGAATAGAACCTCTGGAAAAGTTGCGGAAACATCGGATCGCAGAAGAACCACAAGAGCATGAAGCCGAACCAGATTCCCGGAAGATATGTGCCCGCCCCCCCGGGCCTTGAATAAAGTTCCGGATTTTCAAGGGCAATTGCAGATGTCGCTGTGTCCCATCCACCATGAAATCCAACCACAACTGCGAGTGCAGTCACAAGAAGCGCAAGCATGAGAATTCCCTGGAGGATGTCGGTCCACGCGACCGCCTTTAAGCCTCCCCTGAGCGTGTATAAAAGGATTATTCCCGTGACAATTACCGCCCCCCATGCCTGCGGGATGTCGAATAGCTGGTTCAGAACCATCCCTCCCGCCCATGGCTGAAGCGCGATATAAGGCACGGTGAAGATTATCATTACCAGTGCGAAGATGGTTGCCAGGAATCGGTTACCATATATATGCCGGACAAGTTCAGGTGGAGTTACGAGGGAATTCTCTTTTCCTATCTTCCATATCTTCCGTCCGACAAGCCAGAAGGCGATAGCCATGAAGCCCGTCCCGAATCCCATTATCGGAAAGAACGCGAGACCGTCGCGGTATCCCGCCCCTGACGCTCCGAAAACCGTGAACGCCGAGAAATTGGTCGCGGCCATCGTGCCGAGAAGCACAAGCGGACCGAATTTCCGTCCCGCAAGAAAATATTCGGACGGAGGGTCCTTGATGCGCGACTTCGCAAGAAGTCCCACTGCAAGAACTCCTGCGAAGTAACCGGCGAGCACTAACACCTTTGTCAGCATGAATCACATCACCTGAAAATAAAAATGCGGCCACCCCGTCGAGATCGGGATGGCCGCGAATATGGACCTGACATAATCTCGGTCATGGAGTATAGCGGATTAATCACATCCACTCAAGAGCATGCGGTGTAAACAGTAAGCGGGTTCTCCGAGTGCTATAATAAATCCCTGGATGATCTGGAAGCTTTTATCCAGGTGGTGAGTCTATGAAATCGATATGCCTTCTGACCTCCGGCGGCGATGCGTCGGGGATGAACGCCGCGATCCGTGCCGCGACAAGGACCGCCCTGAAAATGGGCATGAGGGTGCTTGGCTCCCTGAACGGTTACCGTGGGCTTTGTCACGACAACATCATCGAGCTTGATCGCGATGCTGTCAGAAATATCCTCCACCGCGGAGGATCGATTATTTATTCGACACGATGTGACGATTTCATGACCGTGGAGGGCCGGGCCCGCGCGCTTGATGTATGCAGGAAGCATGACATCGATGGCCTTGTTCTGATTGGTGGCGATGGCACCATGCGCGGTGCGAAAATTTTCATGGATGAAGGCGGGCCTCCGTCTGTGGGTCTTCCCGGAACCATCGACAACGACATCGAGGGAATAGACTACACGATCGGATTCGATACTGCGGTCAACACCGCGATCAGGGCAATCGACCAGGTGCGTGATACGGCCGAAACGATGGAGCGCATTTTTTTCATCGAGACAATGGGAAGAGCATCTGGTGCAATCGCCCTGGCTGCAGGCATTGCGGGCGGTGCGAATATTGTTGTGGTACCGGAAATTCCGACCGATATTAAAACCATTGCTAAAAAAATTGAGTCTGACAGAAAAAGCGGTTCAAGAAGTCTTCTTGTTATCGTCTCTGAAGGAGACACAGCCGGGGGGGCTTACGAGATCGCCGAGAAGGTTAAGGAAATCAGCGGAATTGAATACCGCGTTACGGTACTCGGACACACACAGCGCGGGGGATGTCCGACCGCTGTCGACAGGATTAACGCGACGGTACTCGGAGTCTGTGCTGTGGAAGACCTTATCGAAGGCAGGTACGGATCCCTTATCGGGATGAAAAATGGGAATGTTACCCGGGTTCCTTTCGATAAAGCTGTAACTTCTCATTCTTCGCTGCCCGAAGTGATAGTAAAGCATGCGGATACGATGGTTACGTGATTTAAAATTTGGTACCAGATTTTTGCCCATTGACTGGTACCCGACAACTGGTTACCTGGATGGTAAAATTATGACAGCTACTTTACAGGGTATTCTCATGGAACTAAGTAAGTCCCGACTTTTTTTACTCGGTTTTATCATGTTCATCTTCTGCACATGGATCATGCTTGTTGCTGCTCACGCACAGGATGAAACGGAAACCGAGGAGGTAGTTATCAGGGACCCGAATTACGTCAACGCTGTTTACGGATTTGGCATGGCCCTGCCGGACGGCTACATTGCCGCTGACATGGAAGACGAGGACATGTGGTATCTCAACATCCTCGGTGATTTCGATCAACCATCGGCAATGCTTACAATCGAGGAACTTCCCGAAGACATTTCGGATGTGGCCGGTTTCTGGCAGATGGTCAAGGACCGGGACCAGCTCATGGAGAATAACATCACCTACGAGATGGTTTCAGCGGTCGGAAATTCAGGCGCTATTCTCACCCGTGTCGAGATGATCGAGAGCGGCACATACATGCTCACACTCACCTGGGTTTTCGTTCACGATGATCACGGATTCATGCTGTCAGCTTATCCTCCGCCCGGTGGCGAAAACGACACTGTCAAGGATTTCGCAAAGGATCTTGTAGACCAGTTCAGGTGGATGTCGGAAGAAGAGTGCGCTGAATTTGAAACTGAAGAGGAATTTATTATTCCTGAAGGTCAGGAATTCTAGATATAACTGAATTTGAGCACGTACAGCTTGAGGGATTGTTTAATCCCTCTTTTTCATATTAGGTGATTACAGGTTGAAAAATATAGGATATTTAATGGAAATTAATAATTGGACGTGGTAAATAACATGTTATCAGTACATCCGCTTTATGACAGAACAGGACGCTGCCCATATAACCACCCCCGAATCCACCACCACGGAAGATCATGACTCACCGGCAGTTACCCGTAACACCGGATCAAAGACCGTTGTGTGGATCCTTACAGGCGTTCCGCTTGCAATCATTCTGATCGCAGTGGGCGGCATTTTCGCATTCTTCGGCTGGCTCGACAGTAACGGCATCGACCGCGACTGGGTTCTCGGGCGAAGCCCGATTGCGACTCCTCCCGGATCACAACTTGCGGGTGCAGCTATAGGGGGTATGTCCCGGGATGAAATAGAGGATATCATCGGGGATATGGAGGATAACTTTTCCGTAGTTTCGGTATGGCTTGTCGAGCTTCCATACACGGATTCTGTCGCATCGGACGAATTCTCCCTGTCAACGAACACGGACGATCTTATTATTTCGACCGTGCCGTCCGAAATAGGTATCTCGATCGATACTGTAAAAATCCTCGCGGAGATATCCGATTTCAATGACGGTAATACAGACCTTTTCAATATCCCCAAAAGAATCAGGCTCTGGAAATCGC
>Ga0272441_10004362_pt1 | contig 25720 bp, 19 predicted proteins | sample SSMProp6N_FD_193582 | JGI IMG/M metagenome (GOLD analysis project Ga0272441, IMG submission 193582) | Marine sediment archaeal communities from Little Sippewissett salt marsh, Falmouth, MA, United States - SSM-Prop-6N | ecosystem: Environmental > Aquatic > Marine > Wetlands > Sediment ...
TCGAACATCGGTTCTATATCGTCTATCATTGTGTCGGAAAGCGCGGTCTGGTATTGGTCCTTGAATGCGGTCATCTCAGGGAAATCCATTATCACGCGATTCGATTCCGCCCAGCCGTCATCGAGATATGTTCGATATTCATAGGTAGTATTCTCGTTGCTGCCCATGCGGAAGAAAAATATCACGGAGTCATCGCTAACCGGTTCGTTGAAATAAACCCACATATCGAGAGCTCTGTATAGGGTCAGGTTCATCGATTCGCTTGCGTATGTGCTTCGATAGCAGATGACCTCTGAAGCTCCGGGCACGTCATCGTAGATAAGGGCGAGTGACTGCTCCTGACTCATTATCCCCGTTGTTACGGAGCGTTCGCCGGAAATACCCGGCGGAGATTCATAATCGCCGTCTTCATGGGTGTTCTTTGTTGTTACTTCGAGATGATCGCTGTCTTCTTCCCACTTATTACCGACTAATTCTATTTGCGCGATCCAGATTTTCGCGTCGTTTTCGACTCCGTTTACCCATAGGCGGGTGTATTTTATTTTCTGCCAATCGGGTGAGCCGATTTCCTCTCGGCGATAGACCTTGCCATCCGGATTCAGTGTGAATACGGAATCCTGAATCGGTATGCGATATAAGCGCCAGTATTCGCCGGTGCCGTCGTCCACTTCGCTACGAGTCTCGGGGACCTCGAACTCGCTACTTGCGAGGTCGAGTGTGAATTCGTAATAGCTGTTGCCGACATCGAGGAAATTGTTACCGTTAAGGTCTTCGGTGTCGGGACGGGTGCCGCCTTCGGGATCCTGAGCGTTTTTCTCGGTGCCGTTGATCTTGTCGTAAGCATGCGGATCGTCGCGGTTGTCGTTATCCCATTCCCAGTTGTCGCCATTCGGATCCGGATTGGAGACCGGGTCGTATCCAGGTTCATCCTCGTCGGCCAATCCATCGAGACCAATATCCTCCGCAGTCGTCAGGACTCCGTCGCGGTAGCCTGAGATTAACTCGTCCTCCGAGTCGAGTTCGCCATCGCCGTCGATATCCTCGCTAATCGAACCGAGGTCTATATGCAGATTGCCCTCGCTTCCGCGCACCCAAACCTCGAGGAATCTCGCTTTGGTTTGGTCGTGGTAACCGGTAGTGATGTATCGCATAACGCCGGCCCATTTATCCGGACCGCCGCCTGCGGAATCGGCATTAAAATCGAAAACGAGGACATTCGTCTTGGAGTCCTCCGTGGCAACGTCTTTTTGCGGCCAGATATCTTTGACCGGGACTTTTTCGTATGGGTTATACCAGATTAAATGGCCTCTGTTTTCCTCAGTTAACTCCCATGGGGCGGAGGATTTTTTCCACGCCGTTCTACGGACTTCGAGATTAAATGTGCTTTTCGAGCCCTCGAAATCGTCGATATACGCTTCGTTTTTCGTGTTCGGATTACCGATAACCTCCGCGACCTCTGCGGTAAATACAATTCGGGATGACGATTCAGTATGGATAAGCGGAATCGCATCGACCAATTGAGTTACGAACGGAACCTCGTAGTCGAGTTTTAGGTCGGCGTCCCAGATGAACGACTGCCCGGGTTCGCGTCCGATTCTCGGCCGCCTTTCAGCGCTGGACGTGGATTTATATATTGCGGTTCCGCCAAGCCAGCTATTCTCTCCGAATCGATATTCCGCGCGGGCGCCGAGAAGCGCTTTTTGTTCGGGCATGAAAAATGGTTCGTAATCGAAATCTATTGTTAGTGTTGTGTTTGGATTAAGCGCGTCGTCGTTCATGAAAGTAATTTGGCCTATCTGGTAATCCATTCTGTAATCCGTGCCGCGCTGCAGTTGCCTGCCGCCGAGTTTAACCACTTCTGAGTTTTCGATAATATTAAACCGGTTGAGGTTCATGGGATTCTGACGTTGCCCTGTTTTCACGCGGATTATGTATTTCAGATCCTGTTCGATAGCCGAGGCATCTGTGGAAACATACATTACGGAATCGCGTGGAGTGTTATCTCCGAGTTTTATTCGTGCGAGGTCATCCTCGGTTTCGGATGGATTAAAGGGATGCAACACCGGGAAAATGAGATGTCCCTCCGATGGATTGAGCATGTTCGCGTCCACAAGTGCATCGGGAACTGTGCCGCCGGAAGTGTTAATTTCGTCGAGGCCAAAAACTTCGAGGAAATTAACAGGGGGTGATTGAGTCGTATCCGTAATTATATTATTGGATACCGGAGAAAGAAAGATTTCTATTTCAACGTTGTCGGGATCCAAACCGGAAGAACCGAGATTATACACGTTGCGCCAGGTCTGTTCCCAGCATGGATTGCTCGCTATCATCCCCGGTGGCCGGATAAGGTTTAGCATTAGCGTCGTATCGCCGGAGGCCGGGTCGATGTATAATCCGCCGACTGTATCCTGCGAGCCGTCTGAATGCTGCAGAATATAGCTACACGCGATTGCGTAATTATCGCTAAGTTGATTATAGCCGGTCATATAGAACCAGCCCTGAGTTCTATAAATCTGATAGTATTCCTGGCTAAACTGATGGAAATTGCCGTGATGTCCTATATTCTCGACATAAGTGCTTTCCGGATGGGGCATCGCGTCGCCTTCGATAGCGCCGTCATTGATGTTATTCGATAAGTTTTGATCGTCGATCCACAGCGTGAATTGGACAATGCTGTCGCCGGTCATGTTCGAGTTGACCATATCCGGCCAAACCCACGGATATATAAAACTGGAGTCGATCCAGAAGTAGGTTAGATCGAGGTAATTGTAGTCTTTGATTTCCGTCGGTGTTGTGGATGTATTTCCTGTAATCGATGTGCTTTCGTGTTGGCCCTTCTCCTGGCTGGCTATTGCCGTAATCGCCCAGTCGCCTATTTGGAACTGGCTTTTAATTCCGAATAAGCCCTCTACTTGTTCCGAATAGCCCACGAAAGTCGCGCCCGGCAGGGATAAATTAGTATTCCCCGCCTCGATTTTTTGGATTACATCGTCCTCTTCGCCGGTATAGGCGATGTTGATAGTATTCTCTAGGTCGGTTTCGCGTTTGGAGTCTTGATCGACGGTTACGCTTATTTTGCTGCCGATCGTTCCGGTTATGGTAAATCTGCTTTCCTGCTCCATCTGCAGGCTCGGGAATTTGCTTTGGTTGACGCCGAGTTCCTGGCCCTCGACCCATTCGCTACGGCCGGATAGAGTAATCCTGCGATAACCGGAAACTCTAAGCCCGGCGCCGCCCTCACCGATAATATCCCTGACACCTTTCGGAAAGTCGATAGGGATTTCGAAACTGAGACCGTCACGCTTGGCTTTAGTTGCGTCTCTGGCTCCCTCCCAAGCGTTTGCCCGCCAGTATGAGTCCGCCATATACAGCATGAACTGATCGATGGGAACGACGCGCTGGGCATAGACCTGTCTGTCGAGAACCCATTCCGAGATTACGACTAGGCCGAGGTCCCAATGGACCATTGCTGTGTATCTATGGTTCAGAGCACTGTAGTCCAGGAGTGCGAGCGTGGTATCGGGCGAGATAGCGTCAGTATAGTTGTAATAATCCGTTTCAAAGCGATTTTCGAGTGGCAGAAAATAGCGGCCTTCCTGCTGGAGAGATATCTCCACGCCCTGCGCGAGCGCAATGACCGGGAGTAAGAGAAGGAAGATAAATCCGATCCGTAGATCGAATTTTTTATTGGCCGCCGTGTAAGACATTTCGAGTGTTATCGACTCCTTTTGTATTGCGACGGCGCGATATTTGAAATAAAATTTTTTTTCACAATCTTTTTTAGGTCATGTTTAAGCTTGACTATGCTATATTAACGCAATAAATTAACTGCAATACGATAAAAATAAAAAACAAGGAGAAAAAAATGTATCTTACACCGTTGATTATCCTCGGATTTTTCGTGATCGTGCTTCTTTCCAGCATGATTCGAATTCTGAAGGAATACGAGAGGGGAGTAATTTTCCGGTTGGGCCGAGTCGTCGGTTTTAAGGGCCCGGGCCTTATTTTACTTATCCCTATCGTCGATAAAATGGTTCGTGTGTCGTTACGGACCATCGTAATGGACGTTCCGCCGCAGGATGTTATCACCAAGGATAATGTATCTGTGAAAGTAAATGCGGTGGTTTATTTCCGGGTTGTCGAACCGCAACGGGCCGTAATCGAGATCGAGAATTATCTTTACGCGACGAGCCAGCTTGCCCAGACCACATTACGTAGCGTCCTCGGTGAAAGCGAACTCGACGAACTTCTCTCCGACCGCGAAAAAATCAACCAGGAACTGCAACAGCTTATCGACCGCGCCACGGATCCATGGGGGATAAAAGTTTCCATGGTCGAGGTCAAACATGTCGATTTGCCGGTGGAAATGCAGCGCGCTATGGCCGCTCAGGCGGAAGCCGAGCGAGAACGTCGCGCCAAGGTTATCGCCGCCGAGGGAGAATTCCAGGCATCCCAGAAACTCGCCGAAGCGGCAAAAGTATTAGGGGAAGATCCCGCCGCCTTGCAATTGCGTTACCTTCAGACTTTGAATGCAATAGCTTCAGAGAACAATTCAACGACAATATTCCCCATCCCAATCGACCTTTTCCGGCCGTTTATCGAGAGGGGCAAAACTCTTTCCGATTAAGCAGACAACGTGCCACCGGTTATGTTCGGGCCGGGATAATAAAATCCGCGAAAAGAAAAAAGGGCGACTTTTTAAGTCGCCCTTCGCTTCTATCGAGCCGAAGCCAGTTTATCGCGGATTAATAGTTATTTACCGCGATACAGGTGATAGTCCGCTGAATTCCGGGGACGCGACGGATCTGTTCGATGATTTCCTTTTTCAGTTCGTTCATGGTTTCGGCTTCCACATAAACGACGACATCATGCAGACCGGTGACTACGCGGACACCGGAGACGCCTCCGATTTTGCGAAGATCGTCGGCAACTTGCAGTTCGCTGCCGGTTGCTACGTTAATTAAGAGATAGGCTCCAGGGTTCATTTTTCCTCCTGTTATGATTGCAATTTTGCTTTCAGCTTTTCAATATATTTTTCTAACCGTCAAATGTCAAGCCAAAATAAAATAGCTGTTAAATTTTTTAGGAATCTTGTTTTCATCTCACCGCTATCTCCATTTTAGAAATCACTTGTTTCGTCTAAGTCGTTGAATCTATTGAAATTGGAAAGCGAAGAGTAGATTTTGTAAACGAGAAACCTGTTTTTGCAAACGCCGGCGCGGTTTTTTTCCGACGCAGCCGCCGATTTTTCGGTGTTCGATACAACTTCCTACCTTGAATGACGGATATTTTTATTTTGGTATTCTTACTTTTAGGAATATTTGCTCCTGGACATATCGACCGACAGTCTGGCAGAAGTCTTTATATACCTTATAATCCTCTACGGGGATAATTCTACGCTTGAGTATGTAGGTGTCCTCGAAAACGATAGTGTCTTCGCTTCCGCGATAAGACGCGCTGTAGCTTGCGTAGGGATTATCGAAGGCGATATCTTTCGGCAGATACTCGATACGTGTGCCCTCGGGCAAGCGGAAAGTTACGAGATGCGATTCGCGATAAGGAGCTGTGTATTCGATTGGATAGCACCTTTCTGCGAGAGAAACCTCCTCGAATGTAAGGTCTTTTTCGATTTCGGGGATTTTAAGAATCCAGAGGTCCGCCACAACAGTTGGATACGAGTGTGCAATGAGAGACATTTCCTCCCTGAACGGGACGGCGAGGTCTTCTACGCCCGGTAGATCCCAATCGATTAACTCCGCGCCGGGGATTATGTAGCTAATCCAATCATGCATAATAATACTGCGGCTTTCAGCGGGTTGAGCTTCCCAATATCCACGATAACCTGCCTCGAAATCCCCGACTAAACTCGCGACATAATGTGCGGTCATATTGCCGTCGCCGTCGAGAGTTGCTTCGATCTCGATATGATGTGCGTTTTCCTCCGGTGGTGGAACAGACGTTGTATCCCAATCCCTACAAAGGGCGCAAACATAGGTTACGCCGACATCGTCAGAACGATAGTATGGGAAAATGTGTGACGTCGAAGTCGGGTCGAGGAATATTTTTTCGCCATCGAGATATATCAAGGTTATCGCATGGTTGCCGTCGGTGCTCGGGATGTCGCGAGGAATCCACTCCTCGTCGTTTGTCATAAGGATAATCGGGTAGGCTTCCACGCCGATTTCCCGAAGCATCGTAGCGAATAGGATCGATTTATCGGTGCAATCGCCATATTTTTTTTCAAAAGTGAAAGCGGCATCGTGGCCGGTCTCTCCGCTGGCAATCGATCCTTTGATGCTTATATAATGGATTTCGCGCTGAACCCAGATGTAGATTCGATTGATTGAATCCGGCATATCCGTTGCGCCCTCGGTCAATTCCGCGATTTTGGCTTTAATATCGTCGTTAGCAACCATGCGACTCGCAACTAAACCGCCCAACCAATCGTAGATGTATTCCCAATCGAAGAAAAGATTGCCCTCAAAATGAGGCACGAGGTCACCGTAGGATGGCGCCTGAGGTTCTTCGACGAATGGCGGGACGTCGGTGAGTAACCACTCGTAGGTGCGCGTGTTTTCATCGCTTGTGATAGTGGGGGAGTTGTTCTTCTCCGGCCAATTATAATTGCGGAAATTAAGTTCCTTGTTTAGCGGCATAATCACCGTGCAGCGACTTTCAGCTGTGGGAACGTCATCTTGAAAATAGAATCCTGGTGCGAAAAAGTTCGTATCGAAAGGATTATATACTTCGATTTCGAAGGCGTATTCGACGATAGAGCCGATACCCACTTGCGGGAAAGATGCCGACATAACCTTGCCGTAGCTAAAGAAAACACCACTTTCGGAGGGTTCGGTAATTGAGTATTCGGTGGTATCCCACCAGAATTCTTCCCCGTCGGGTGAAATAACGCGGGCGAAGTTAATTTTTACCCTGTCACGGCCCTCCTCAAAACTGAGTGCGCGTTGTCCCCACGACAAACTAGCGGATTTTAATATTTTACCGGCAAAGTGGTAGGAATATATTTCGGTGCCATCGTTTCGTAGGCGGTATGTGCCGTGGTCGATAATTACAATTCCGGCGGCATCGGGATATATTTTTTCGAGTCGTTCGGATTCGGAAAGAAGGAATTCGGTATTTGCCGTTAGGTCCGAATTGTATATATGCGCTTGTTCGCCGACCGGCTGTTGAGTAGAAGGCGACTGGAAAGTAATTCTCGCAATTTCACTTCGGTCGATAGTGCGGCCATCGATTGAAAGAACGCCGTCCGAGTATTTTGCCAGACCGCCTTTGTGGATTTCCCCGTTCGATATATCGACTATGTCAGCCAACGCCGCGAAAGTAGCTATGAGAGCGATAAACATAATGTATGGACGCATATTACCACCTTGTTATCGTGAAAATATCCACGGGGAGCCGTTGTGTCAAGATGAAAGGGCGAGTGCAGCGAAACCGAGAGCTTGAATTCTCGCAATACCTATTTAAATAGGGATAAACAGCTTGAATAAAGAAAAAAATAAAAAAGAGCTTGACTGAACAAATGTTCGCCATTATGTTTGACTTAACAAATGTTCGCGAAGGAGAAGAAATGACAGAAAAACTAACCCGCAGGCAAGCTGAGGTTCTTCAGGAAATAAGGAGTTTTTTCCGAAGAGAGAGGATTGCGCCGACTGTGCGGGAGTTGGCGAGTAGGTTGAAAGTCACGCCGTCCACGGTTCACAAGTTACTCCGGATACTCCGCGAAAAGGGACATATCGAGCTACGCGATAATATTTCGCGAGGTATTTTTCTTATGCAAACACCCGTCACCTCGGTTTCCGTGCCGATATTAGGCCACATTCCGGCCGGTAATCCAGTTCTTTCGGAGGAACTCTACGATGGATATCTCGAGATAGATTCTAATCTTGTGCCGGGCGGGGAGCTTTTCGCATTGCGTGTCGATGGCGAATCGATGATAGATGCGAATATCCTCGACGGCGACACTGCGATTATTCGACAACAGGAGAAAGCCGACTCCGGTGAGATAATCGCGGCAATGATAGACGGCAAAACTACCCTAAAGCGATTAAAAATCACGGATAATAAATCGTATTTATATCCGGAGAATCCCGAATTCTCACCTATCGAGATTATTCCAGACAGCGAAGTCGTTATCTTGGGCAAGCTTGTAGCAGTTGTCAGAAAATATTGATTTTTCTTTTATCTGACTTGAAATAAGCCCGCTCAATCAGTATAATCAAACGATAGTAAGAGGTGGTTTCTAAAAACCGTCGATAAGTAACTGTGGTGAACTTACTGGAGATTAAGCAGTTGGAACGAGTCATATCTATATTTCGAATCTCGCTTATCTCACTATTCCTGTTGGTATTAATTCCTGTGTCTGTCTTCTCTCAAGAAAGCGTCGAACCTTTCGGAATTAATGTCACTATCAGTTATATCGATGTTCAGTTGAAGACTATCGGAGGTTCGGATTATTTCGCCTGGTGGATAAGCGGTATCGGTTGCGGCGATACTATCGGGATGGAAATTCCCGATGTAGTTCATTTCGTTAACAGCAGCAATGTTCCGTTGGATATACTCGCGGATGTATTCGATAACCCGGACAGCATGACGACGGATACGCTCTGGGATCCCTGGACAATCGCTTTATCCGGCGGAATCAATACGATTGGATTTCGCTGGGCCAGCGCACCGGATTTGGCTGTTCCGCCTTTTGCGACCGCGCAAGTAATCCTGTCCACGCCCGTTCTTATCGAGAATGGTGTAGCGGAAAGCGAAGACAGATATCTTTTCGGGTGGTTCCTTGCGCCGACGGAGGGAGAAGCAGGCGAGCACCACCGGCTTTTGTCGCACATTTTAATAACGCCAACTATGGTTCCGTAATATTATGGAGGAAAAATGAGGTATATTATCTTACTCGCGATATTCGCGGTCGTTGTGACTTCGGGACTTTTCGCGCAAACAACCGATGATTTCACGATAACCGTGACGGTGAATTACATCGAGTTCCAGCTTAAAACCGCAGATAACACTGCGGATTACACGACCTGGCCCATCGGGAATGTTAATGAGGGCGAAACTGTCGAGATGACCACCGGCGCTGGCGGCGACCATATATATGTTAATAACGAGAGCAACGTGGCGTTGCAGTTCAGTGCGTATAGCACTTCTCCGGCTCCGGGCGCTTGCGGTTATGGCACTGCAACGGCATGGTCACCGGGTGCGGCGGCTGGAGTGAATATTTATCGTCTCGAAATGGATAAGGGCGCACTAACCGCTGTTCCCGGAGCTTACACAACGATTACCGCTACCACTCTCGGCGGAGCGGATGATTTCTACAATACTGCCGCAGGTGAGAGCTATCATCTTTATACGAAGTTTACCGTGCCGACAACTGCCGACGACGGTTGCCAACACAATATTACAGTTTATGTCGTCGCTACGACTCCGTAATGCGATCTATAATACTATTCATCTCTATCGCGCTCCTCGCCGCGCTTGCGGGGAGCGCGTTTGCCATTCGTATGAGCCCTGCGGCTTTTACCGCGCAAAACATCCCTATCGGGATCGAATTCGACATCGGGATTCCGCTTACGATTCGACTATCTACGGAAGACACTTCAGCCAAGCTGTTTAATGCGACGCCGCTATTACCATCCGAAGTGCGGGACGAATGGCTCGCCGGTTACGAGGAAATCCCCGATGCCGGGTATCTCATGATCGAGGGCGATGGCCCGTTATTGGTCGAACCCGGCGAACCTGTCGTGCGGAAGATGTTCATCGGTTTCCCTGACGATTCGTCGCTGCTTAACAGGCATTTCATGGTTCAGCTCAGGGTGATGCCGCAGGAAGTTACCGGCATGTTCCAGGCCGTTCTGGTCGGATCTTACTTGCTCGAAACAAAATCGACCGAAGACCGTTTCACGAGGCCGGGTGGCCAACCGTTTTCTGCGGCTCCTTCACTGCTCGTCCTCGATAGCACCGGACGCGGAATTGTGCGCGTCTATAATAATATCGATCACGCTCTACGACTCGAAGCGAGGATAGACGCCCCTCTGCAATCGGATAAATTGAAGGTCGAGCTAACGCGCGGTTTCGTTCGTGGGCCGCTAAACGAGAGAATCCGCGTTATCGAGCCGGAATTTTTGGTTCAGGCCGGCGGATTTATGGATGTTACCGTCGAGATGGACGAATCTCTTCGGCAGGGACAATCGCGAAACACCGAATATCTGCTATGGATAAATGAACCCGACGGGAAAAGTCAGTCTTGCTTTATTAGGATTCATTATCGCCCCTAAACGATAATTTGGCGCGATTATTGCTCATTTTCACTCGAAAATAAAGAGTTCCCTTTAACGATTGGGAGTTTATTATGACGAAAAAGATGGTGTTAATCGCTATTATCCTATTGGTCAGTTTTACAATGGGGCAGGTTGTTACTCGTGGCAAAGTGGTTATAGCCGATGAGGAAACCGTAATTGTAAAGGATATCGACGGCGCCGATATCGAACTCGATGTGGAACGCCTTGTCGATAAAGCCCTCGAAGGTCTCGATGAGGATGATATCGATATTCCTCGCGAAAGACTGCGCGGCATAATCCAGAAGAATGTCCACGAGATGCGCACGGATGAAGGCCAGGGCCACAGAAATACCGAAATCCGCATGGAAAAGCGGATAGGTTCGGAAGGGCATTGCCGTGGTGCAAGAGGTGGTATGTGCGGCCCCCCCGGATTTAATCATCCCGGCGAGTTCGGTTTTACCGACAATGGCTGTAACTTCGGCATGTTCGGGCTGTTCGCACTCGGTTTCCTTTGGATGTTTGTTGTCCTTATCATGTGGATTATCTCCCTTTGCGTGTTTTCCAGGGGAATGAAAAAGATTGCCGCGAAGCTCGACAAGAAAACGGAGTAACGGCTGGATCAATTTCGTCGTTGGGGCGGTTATAGGACTCGGTTTCAGCGTTGGCATTTTTATCATCACGAAGCCTGTTTCCGAGCCAATATTCGGGATTATCCTGCACCTACTCACTCCGGCCGGTTTGGGTGGTTTTATCGCCGTGGTTGTCGGCGACTGGTTACGCGATAGGGCGAAATCGAGTCGCGTTAAATATGCCGTTTACGCGCTTGTTTGTTCGATAGGCGGACTTTTAGCCTATATTGTTCTTGCAGTTGTCTCGAATCGACCTATGGGCGCGATCGGATTATATTTCGCGATTTGGATAGGCGGAGTAGTCGGATTAGCGTTCAGATTGTCGATGGACGAAATTATAACGGATAACGTTGGAGATAAAAATGATAGCGAAAAATCAGACTGACGTTCCAATTCAGCCAGTGAAAATGGAAGGCGCGAAAGATGTGGGAATCCAGGTCCTCATTTCGGATGTCGATGCCGCCCCGAATTTTGCAATGCGACGATTTACCGTCGCGCCGGGCGGACATACACCGCATCATACGCACGACAACGAGCATGAAGTATTCGTGCTCTCCGGCGAGGGGACATTAGTTTTCGATGGCGAGGAATATCCGCTTCACCCCGGAAGTTTCGCGTTGGTTGATCCCGGCGTGATTCATCAATTTAGAAACGCGGGCGACGAGAATTTTGTGTTCCTTTGCGTTGTTCCTATAGAAACCAAACACTCCGAAAAATGAAAAATATGAGGTTAATCGTGAGACTTACACCTTTCATCCTGCTGACTGCTATGATCGGTCTTGCGCTCTACGGTTGTGCCGGAACTCCTACCGGACCGGGCAAACCGGAATTCGATTTCACGGAATTCGATTTTGGCCGGATACCGCAGGGCGTCGTTGTAACGCATATTTACAAACTAGCGAACGTGGGTGGCGATTCCGTAGTGGTTCAGGGAGTTCGCACGCATTGCGGATGCACGAAAGCGCCGCTGGAAATAAAAGTTGCTCATGTGGGGGAGACTATCCCGATAGAACTCAGGTTTAGCTCGCGCGGTTATCGCGGAAAATCGAAGAAATCCGCCACGGTTAATATGTGGATTGCTGAAGAAAACACCCCGAGCGAAAGGCTGTCGTTTTCGACTTATACCGACACGGTGGCAAATCCCTTCTCGTATGGTGAATTAGGCGCGGAGCCGTTCAAAATCGAGTTCGCCGATTCAGTTGAAACCATAGAAATTACTCTTACCAACAGGATCGCCGCAAAGAGAGAAGTCGAGATTGTGGACTTTCAATCCGATAGAATAAAGTTGTCATGGGACAAAAAGACTATCGGCCCAAAAGGGAGGGCCGTTCTGAAAGTCACGCGCCTCATACCGGCGCACGGTCTCGTTGCATCGATCACTCTGGAGATGCCGGGGCACGAAAACACGCGGATAACGATCCCTATCGAAGAATATGTCGAGGTTGGAACGACGCGCACCGGGCGTTCGGTCAGCAGGCGCGTCACACCGACTCAAGCGCCGACTGAACCCTGGACAAATCCGCGAAAATAGCACAAAACTCACTATCGATGGCATTGAATTCCGCGTTCATCGCTGAAAAATATCGGCGATGTTCGTTTTTTAGGTCGTTTTTGCGTAAGTCGTTGGTATATATAGAGTAGGACGGGAATTAGGTCGTGCATTTGGGAAATTAGGCCGTGCATTTGACAAATTAGGTCGTGCAATTGAGATTTAGGCTATGCATTCACGAAATTAGGTCGTGCAAATGGCAAATCAGGTCGTGCATTTGCGGAATTAGGTCGTGCATTCGCGGAATCAGGTCGCGCATTTTAAGTATCATTTAAAACAAAATGAATTGGAATATCCGATATTCTCTATATCGGAAGGTTTTGTTCGATGTTTGCGAGAGGGCTTGTCCAACTCATGTTCAAAGGGTTTTTGCGAAAGCGCACATTTTTGCCAGCACGCAAACAGGGCATTTTGGATTGCGCGGTTTGCATGTGGTTTTGCCGAGACGGATTATATTCATGTGGAAATCGTGCATTAGCGCGGGCGGGCAAATCTCGGTCATGCGGGGCTGGATTTTTTGTGCGGGGGTTTTAACCGGGAACCACCCGAGGCGGGGGAGGACGCGCTTGATATGCGTGTCCACAGGGAAATATGGCGCGTCGTTTTGGAACAGCAGGAACACCGCCGCCGTTTTCTCGCCGATACCGTCGCGCTGAACGAGCCACTCGAAAGCGTCCTCGTGCGGGATTTCGAGCAGGAAATCCGCAGAATAGTTTTCCGCGCGTTCGTGGATTGCGTCGAGGAGGGCTTTAATGCGCGGCGCGCGTTGGTTCATCATCCCCGCCGGTTGGATCGCGGCGGCGATTTTATCCAACGGCGCGGCGGCGACGTCGCTCCAATTCGCGAAATGCTCGCGAAGACTCGCGTAGGCGCGGTCGCGGTTAATATCGGTAGTGTTCTGCGACATAAGCCCGGCGATGAGATGACCGGTCGTCCCGCCCTCCCGAGGGGATTTTCCCGGCGCGCCGAATTTATCGAGAAGAAGGTCATTGGCCTTACGGATGTTATCCACGGTGAGCTTGCTCATATATCATCCCGGAGGAAATATTTAGCCTCGCCCTCGACATAAACGACGCCGTCGGCATCGACGATGCGGCCCTCGGCGGTGTAGAACTTGCCTCGCGAAACGAGCATCGTGGTTTCCACAAAATACTTAATCCCCGTTCTGACCGGTTTGCGATAACGAATTTTCAGCTCGACTGTGAAAAAATTGCGTTTATAGGTTTGCCAGCCGGCCCAGCCCATTGCCTCATCCAGAAGAGTCGCTGAAACGCCGCCATGGACAACGCCCTTATATCCGCAATGGTGCTCGCGAGGTTCCCAGATAGCACGAGCGCGGTTATCCTTAGTCATGAATGCCATATCGAGGCCGCATTTGTTTTTTTCGCCGCAAACAAAACATGTATCGTAGCGCGGAGCTTGTTGCCAGTCGGTCATGTTGTATCCTTTCGCATCGTCATTGCGTTTCAATATAACCTCGACGAAGCCTTTGTCACGATTATTTTCTACATTTTACATCCAGGGATATCCGGTTGTCACGCTCCGTGCTACCCTTCGGGCACGGACAAGCCCCTTCGGGGTCGCGCCAACCGAATTGGGCTTGACAAATGTAGCAAAATTGGTTTATTTTGTGCGTGGAGGCAATGAGATGAAGAATAGAAAAATAGAAACACTCATCGTTAATGCATCGGAGCTGCTTACGCTCGATGTTTACGGTGGAATGGTCCCGCTTCACGGTCGGAAGATGCGCGAGGTCGGGATAATCGAGAACGGCGCGGTAGCGATATCTTCCGGCGAAATACTGGCTTACGGCAAGACGCACGATTTACTCGATGAGGTTGAAATCGACGGCGATACGCGGATTATCGACGCCAAGGGCAAGACAGTTACACCCGGATTGATCGATTCGCATACGCATCCGGTTTTTGCCAATACTCGCGAGGAAGAATTCGCAATGCGCATTGCAGGGAAATCCTATATGGAGATTGCCGCTGCCGGCGGTGGCATTTTGAATACCGCGCGCCGGACACGCGAGATGACTCTCGAGGAAATGGCATTTAACTCGATGCCCTATCTCGAGAGAATGATCTCACACGGTGTTACTACAATCGAGGGCAAATCTGGATATGGATTGGATACGAAAACCGAGTTGACGATGCTTCAAGCATTGCGATATCTCGACCAGATAGAGAAAATCGATATTGTGCCGACATTCATGGGCGCGCATGAGATTCCAACAGAATTTCGTGGAGGACGAGAGGACGAATATGTCGATCTTATAATCGAGGAGATGCTGCCTATTGTTGCAGAGCGGAAACTCGCACGATTCTGCGATATTTTCTGCGAAGTTGGAGTTTTCGATCTTGAACAGACGCGAAGAATATGCGTAGAGGCAACAAAACTCGGCCTTGATATAAAACTACACGCGGACGAGATAAAGCCGATGGGAGGAACCGAGCTTGGTGTGGAACTCGGCGCGATCAGCGTCGATCATATCATCGAAGTTTCACGCGATGGAATCGAAGCGCTCGCAAAATCGAGCACGATTGCGACACTATTGCCGGGAACATCGCTTTTTCTCACCAAGGGAAAATTCGCCCCGGCAAGAGATTTGATAGATGCCGGCGCCGTAGTGGCATTGGCGACAGATTTTAACCCCGGCAGTTCGCCAACTACAAATTTGCCGCTTATCATGAGTTTAGGATGCGTGTCAATGCGTATGACTACCGAGGAAGTAATCGCAGCGACTACTCTCAACGCTGCATTTGCAGTTGGAATGGGGGATAAGATAGGATCACTATCGCACGGAAAACAAGCTGATATAATCGTTTGGGATACGCCCAACCATGCGCAAATACCATATTTCTATGGAGAATCTATAGTAGATATAGTAGTAAAGAAAGGTCGAATTGCCTGGAGTAAATAACAATAAAATATTATGCATTGTTCTAATTGGTATTGTTCTAACAACAATGAGTTGCTGGTATTATAGCTTTACAGAAAGACCATATCCGCATATAGAAAATACCTTTATAGAGACGTTCGATAACGAGACGGATCGATACGATCTCGGGCCATTAATCACAGAAGGATTGATTTCAAAACTCCAGGGAAGCGGGCTTTTGAAAATTATCGGGCGTGATGGCGCGCAGTCGATAATCTCCGGCACGATAAGATCCTGCGAGCGGGAGGCATATACATATACAAGCGGTGAAGTCCCTGTAGATTTCATTGTCCGTGTTCGAACGCAGGTTTCGTTTTACGATGTGAAAGCCGGCAAGACGCTATGGCAAACCACGCTCGAAGGTTTCGCGACATATCCCGCCGACGAATCGACCAAAGACGAAGCCGCTGCGCGGGACGAGGCTGCGGCCTTACTCGTAGAGCGCATTATCGACCGGCTTCGCGAGGGTTAATTTTGGCTTGACATAATCGTCGCCGATAATTATAATTCTTCTCGACATATGCCGAAGTGGCGGAACTGGCAGACGCGCTGCGTTCAGGGCGCAGTTCTCTTTACGGGAGTGGGGGTTCAAATCCCCCCTTCGGCAAAAAAATAGAAGTCGGCGAAACCGCCGGCTTTTTTATTTGCTTCACCTCGCCGAATTCCACTGGAATCCGAAATCCAGAAGCTCGATTACGGGATAGAGTAGTCTCATATCGCTCTAAAAACCACCTCGTAAAATCCACGAACCATCTTTATGAGGCCGCACTTCATGTTTAGGAAGCCGCAAACCATGTTTAGCGGAGCATACTTCATGTTTAGGAAGCCGCAAACCATGTTTAGCGGAGCATACTTCATGTTTAGCGAGGCGCGAACCATGTTTAGCCAACCTCGAATCATCTTTAGGGGAGCTTACTTCATGTTTAGGACGGGGCACTTCATCTTTAGGGGGCGTCACTTCATGTTTAGGACGGGGCACTTCATCTTTAGGGGGCGGCGCTCCATGTTTAGGAAGGCTTACTTCATGTTTAGGGAAGCTTACTTCATGTTTAGGAAGGCATAAACCATGTTTAGGAAGGGGAAAACCATGTTTAGGAGCCTTAGAACCACAACGACTTACGAGGAATTGGGGATTTTAACCCACAGGTTCTTTTTAATGTCATTCCGGCCCCCGAGCCGGAACCCAGTTTCCCCACTCTCCCTTCTCCCTTCTCAACTCTTTTTCCTTGCCAACCCGCCCAAACCACTTTATCTTCCCCCCGAACGAAACGAAATAAGGAGCGGAAATGCCACTTAGCTGGAACGAAATAAAAGACAGGGCAATAAGGTTTTCAAAAACCTTTGAGGATGCTTGCAGAGAGGATGCTGAAGCTCAAGAGTTTCTCATCGCTTTCTTCAATGTCTTTGGAGTTTCGAAGCGCAAAGTGGCAACTTTCGAGGAAAAAGTAAAAAAGCTCGACGAACACGATGGATACATAGACCTGCTATGGAAACAGAAAATCCTCGTCGAGATGAAAAGCCGAGGGAAGGACCTCGAGAAAGCCTATAAACAAGCCAAAGATTACATCGACGGCCTCCCGCAGCATGAACTACCCGTATATATCCTTGTGTCCGATTTTGAGAATTTTCATATATACGAAATTGAAGAGAAGAAAGACCACGAATTCAAGCTCGAAAACCTCGTCGATAACGTCCACCTGTTTAGCGAAATAGCGGGCTATCAAAAATCGGAGGAATACGAAAAGAACGACGTAGATATTCAGGCGACAGAGAAGATGGCGCTAATCCACGACTATCTGAGCGAAGCGGGATATACCGGCCATCAACTCGAAGTCTTTCTGGTTCGCCTTGTCTTTTGTATGTTCGCCGACGACTCCGTGCTTTTCAACAAGAACATTTTCACCGATTTCATCCTGAACCACACGCATGAAGACGGCAGCGACCTCGGCGCGAGGTTAATCGAGCTTTTCACCGTTCTCAACACCCCAATAGCAAGGCGGATGAAGAATCTCGACGAGGGCCTCGCCGTTTTTCCCTACGTCAACGGCAAACTCTTTGAAGAACAGCTTCAATTCCCATCTTTCAACACGAAGATGCGCGACCTGCTTCTCGAAAGTTGCGAACTCGACTGGAGTGATGTTTCCCCGGCTATCTTTGGTTCGATGTTCCAGAACGTCATCGACCAAAATCTGAGAAGAAGCCTCGGCGCGCATTTCACATCGGAAAAGAATATCCTGCGATTAATCAAGCCGCTTTTTCTCGATAAACTCTGGGCGGAGTTCGAGTCAGTAAAACACAGCAAGAGCAAATTAACGGCATTTCACGATAAGATAGCCGAACTTCGATTCTTCGACCCGGCCTGCGGGTGCGGAAATTTCCTCGTCGTAACCTACCGCGAAATACGAAAGCTGGAAATCGAGGTGTTGAAAAAGCTCTATAAGGGCGTAACACAGCTAAACATCAAGGATATTATCAAACTCGATGTTGACTCCTACACGGGAATAGAAATCGAGGAGTTCCCCGCGAAAGTGGCCGAGCTTGCCCTGTGGCTAACAGACCACCAGATGAATGTTCTGGCGCAAAAGGAGTTCGGGCAGTTATTCATTCGCCTGCCGCTGGAAAAGAAGGCAAATATCGTGAACGGCAACGCCCTGCGCATAGATTGGGATAGCCTGTCGGATAAACCTTTCGACTACATTCTCGGCAATCCGCCTTTTGTCGGTGCAATGATGATGAGCGAAGATCAACGGGATGATATTAAACTAGTTTTAAATCAGATGAGGAATTGCGGAGTGCTCGATTATGTTTCAGCTTGGTATATCAAAGCCGCGCAATATATTGAAATAAGCGATGCAGATGAGATTCCCGATGAGAAAAAAACTTGCGTCGCCTTTGTTTCGACAAATTCTATTTCGCAGGGCGAACAAGTGGGAATACTTTGGAACGAGCTTTATAACCGATATAAATTGAAAATCCATTTCGCCCATCGCACTTTCAAATGGGATAACGAGGCAAAGGGAAAAGCGGCTGTTCATGTAGTTATCATAGGCTTTTCGAATTTTAACATCTCAATTAAACGCCTATTTGAATACGAAGATATTACAGAAGAACCCCATGAACTGGAAGTGAGGAATATCAACCCGTATTTAGTTGAAGGGAAGGATTTTTTCATCTCAAATCTTTCAAAGCCAATTTGTGATGTGCCTCTAATGAGTTTCGGAAGTATGCCTCGCGACGGAGGAAATCTTATTTTTAAAGAAGAAGAGAAAGACGAGTTTTTGAGATTAGAACCAAATGCGGAAAAATGGATTAGACCTTATACAGGTGCTAAAGAGTTTCTAAACGGTTATACTCGTTATTGCCTGTGGCTTGTCGATACTGCCCCCGATGAACTTCAAAAATTGCCAGAAGCTCTTAAGAGAATTGAATTAGTTAGAAATTTTCGTTTAGCAAGTAAAGCCCAAGCAACTCGAAGATTTGCATCGATCCCAATGCTTTTTTGCCAAATAGCACAACCCGCGACCGATTACTTATTAGTGCCACGAGTATCTTCTGAGAGAAGGAAATACGTCCCTATCGGTTTTGTTAGCTCAAATATAATAGCTAATGACCAAGTTCTTACTGTAGCAAACAGCACTCGCTTTCATTTCGGCATTCTCACTTCCGAAATGCACATGGCCTGGGTTAAATACGTTTGCGGTCGGCTTAAAAGCGATTACCGATACTCGAAAGATATCGTCTATAACAACTTCCCGTGGCCGGAGAACCCGACGGAGAAACAGAAACAGGCTATCGAGGAAGCGGCGCAGGCGGTTCTGGACGCGCGAGACCAGTTCCCCGATTCAAGCCTCGCCGACCTCTACGACCCGCTGACCATGCCGCCCGTTCTCGTCAAGGCGCACCAGCACCTCGACAAGGCCGTTGACCGCGCCTATCGCTCTCAACCCTTCCCGAACGAAGCGAAGCGCATGGAGTTCCTCTTCGACCTCTACGACAAATACACGATAGGCCTCGTCGCGGAGAAAAAGAAAGGGAAGCGGAAGTGAAGTTGAACTCTGAAATTTCTCACTTTAATATCACTTTTAGCTTGACAATGATAAGTTCGTTAATTATTATCCATTCGAAAACACCTCCCACGCCTCTCCACGATGCGCACCATGGGAGGTTACTTTTTTAATATGACTGAGACATTCGTAAAAAAATCGAAAACTTATCAGGAGCAAATAGAACTCCTTAAAAGTCGCGGTTTGGTTTTTTCGGACGAACCCTGTAACAGCGAAGAATTCGCTATCGAGTGCCTTACGCATTGCAATTATTACCGGCTTTCACTTTATCGCTATCCTCTTTGCGTTGAAGCCAATCACGAACATTTTATAGATGGAACGAAGTTTTCAGATTTATGGGATATCTACCGTTTCGATATGGAGCTTCGTCATCTAATAGATGAGATTTGCGAGCTTATAGAGGTTTCGGTTAAATCGGCTTGGGCTTATGTGCTTTCTCAAAAATACGATCCTTTCGCTTGTTACGACCCGAAACTACATTCAAACCGTGGATATTTGACTTTTGATAAGTTATTAGAGAAAATAGACGACGAAATTAGAAAGGCTAAAAAAGAAAATTTCATCAAGCATTTTAAGAATAAATATGATCGTGAGAGACCTGCTATTTGGGCAATTCCGTTGGTTATTAATTTTGGGACTTTTTCAAGATTATTTAACTCTTTAAAGCACGGGTATGATAGGAATTTAATTTCATCGATATATTGCCTCGATGAAAGGGTTTTTAGAAGTTGGTTGCATCATATAACTTATGTTCGTAATTATGTCGCCCACCATTCCCGTATCTGGAACAGGTCTTTTACTATAAACCCAGTTTTGCCCAAAGACAAGCCAAGAATATTTAAAAACAGCCTTCGATACGAGGATAAATCAAATCCCGACGATGTGTTGTATCGTAAAATCTACAATACACTCGTGTTTTTTGTTTATCTGAAGAAAACTATCGCCCCTCGTTCCGATTGGGATAAGCGCTTATTTACGTTATTAGAAACTGGTGAAACAAAGGGGTATTTGGATCACATGGGATTCCCCGAAAATTGGAAGGGAAAAGAGATTTGGATTGATAGGAGATGATATTGGAGGGGTAGTTGCCCCCCCTCGCTCGAAAAAAAGTTTGGGGGAAGGGGAAAAAGGGGTTGACTTGTCGGGCGGTTTTTTTTGATTTGTTTGTAGAGGTCGTTCAAAAATTACACAAGGAGGCGTATCGAATGTAGAATTTAGAATGAATAATGTATAATGACGGGAACATTAAGGAGGTGATTTTATGGGTGTTCCGTGACGGCTTTCGGCAATTTTATGGAGGTTTTGCCAAAAGCCATCGATAGAATTCAGAAATCGGCCAAAAAGGCCATAAGTTCAACAAAAACAACAAGTTATAACAGGATAGACTCGCCGAAACTCGCGAAAAAACCGCGAAAACAGGCTGTAAGTTCGCAGTTCTAAGCTGTGAGTCCTCAGTGCGCGACTGTGAGACCGCAGTGCAGAGCTGTGAGAGACCACTGCGCGACTGTGAGACCGCAGTGCAGAGCTGTGAGAGACCACTGCGCGACTGTGAGACCGCAGTGCAGAGCTGTGAGAGTCCAGCGCTGGAATGTAAGAGAGCGAAGCTATCCTGTAGAAACACAGCGGGAACCTGTGAGAGCGGTCTGTTTTGTTAAAAACTGGTTGACATTCCGCGTTATTCTATGGATTTTGTAGATAGATTTAGTAACGAAGGAGGACGATATGTTCGATAATTCATATAATGATTACGGCGACGCTGGGAGATATTTTAAATCCGCTGAGAGAAAGAACATTGCTGGAGATTTCCAAGGAGCATTGGAGGATCTAAACCGGGCTATCGAACTGGAACCGGAAAATATCGAATTTTACTGCTACCGTGGTGATTTGAGAATCAAAATGGGGGACAGGGGTGCCGGGTTCGAGAATTTCGAGAAGGCTCTGGAGATAGAACCCGATAGCCCGAAGGTATATTTCGCCCGCGCGATGGCATATACACTTGGTGATGACGGTAAATTTTGGTCGAAAGGTGCGAATTACGATGCCGCAATCGCGGATTATACCCGGATAATCGAGTTGTTGCCGGATAATCCGCTACCATATTATTATCGCGGAATGTGCAAGATAAGCTCACCCGATTACCCTGACTCATACGCCATAGATGATTTCGACAGGGTTCTGGAAATCAATCCTGAATATAGCGATGCCTATTCAAATCGCGGTTATGCCAGATACAACATCGGAGATTATCCCGGTGCCTACGAAGACCTTCATAAAGCGATAGAATTGGAACCTCGCAACGACGTCGCATATTTCTGGCGAGCCAAAGTGAAAGCTCGTATCAAGAAGTTTACGAGGGCCGATAGGCTTGCGGATGTCGATAAGGCTATCGAGCTTAATCCTAAACAGGTCTCGTATTATGTTCTAAGGGCGATTATTCACGCAACAAACGAACTTAAACATATCTACGCGCTTGGCTGCGACCTAGACAAAGCTATCGCCGATTACAACAGTGCAATCGAATTGAAGCCTGAGGATGCGAGTTTGTGGATTAAGCGGGCGAAAGCAAAAGAACATGCTGGTTATCTCGTAATGGACTATCTTCCCGATTTCGACGAGGCCGTTCGACTCGATCCTGACAATATCGAAGCTCTTAAATCTCGTGCAAGGGGACGTATGGATTTAAGCGATTTCAAGGGAGCTATAGAGGATTACGAGAGGATACTGGAAATCAATCCGGAAGAGAAATTTATCGCCGGTGATATCGAGATGGCGAAATACTTCATCGAGAAGTGGGATAAATCGGATTACCTGCGAAATGCCCATGAGTCCCGTATTTATGAGAGTGCAGGTAGGCATAGACGGGATCAGGGGGATTATGAAGGTGCGATAGAGGCCTATACCGAGGCTCTTAAATATAATCCGAAAGATCACGATTCGCTATATTATCGTGCGAAATCCTATCAAGAAGACGTAATTGCGATGGCAAACGATCCGGTCGGGACGCTGAAAAAAGCGATTGCGGATTACGACAGGCTTATCGAACTTAGCCCGAAGAACGCGAAATACTACGCAGAGCGTGGTTCGGTCAGGATGATGAGCGGCGATTCCGTCGGCGGGCGGGAGGACTTCGATAAAGCAGCCGAACTCAAGCCGGAAGAACCAAGCAATTACTCGATAAGGGCGATGCAGAAAATGGTCGCAAAGGATTACGAGGGGGCAAAAGAAGACCTCGACAAGGCTATTGAATTAGACCCGAAGGGTAGCCGAGGAATGTATTATTTCATCCGGGCGGATGCGAACAACCTGCTTGGCAATTCGAAGGAAGCAGTCGAGGATTGCACCGCCGCAATAGAAAATGGTTACCGAGATGCCGCGATATATACGAAACGAGGGATGTTCAGGACACACTTTCACGATTACAAAGGCGCTCTTGCCGATGCTGAGAAGGCTTTGCAGATAGACCGTCGCTTTATTCTGGCCTACAATTTACTTGCGAAGGCGCATCATCACCTTGTCCACCCAAAGGAAGCAAGACTTGCGATGGAGAAAGCTCTGGAAATCGATCCTGACTGTGAGTGGGCAAACAAAGCGATTGCATATTGGGATAAGCAGAAGAAATAGAGGGATTTCCGATTTTAGCGAAATACAACTAAAACTAGGGAAAGGATGTATTTGGGTAACTGAATTAAAGGAAATTACTGCGAAAGAGCGTTCAAGTAAATAAGGCCCAAAGCATGAATGGAGTAATTATGTCTAAACTTGCAATGAGAAGAATAATTGAACAAATTGCAAAAAAGCTACATACCCAATACGAGATTTCTGATAATTTAGATAAAAGATTGAGGAAGTTGATTAAAGGGATGATCTTTGAAGCTTATGAAGAGAAATATAATGAAGATACTCATACAATGGACGACGAATTTAAAGGATATCAATTTGACCCGATTTTCGATTATTTCGAGCAAGCCCTAAGTTTTATTGAAAATCCTGAGATTGTAATTGGAGTATTTGAAAGGGATCGCGACAAGATTTGCAAGTATGCATTTCTCTGGGAAAGCTTGATGGGCTATGCTTCACCTATATTAACACTATCGGGATTAGCGGAGAATTTAAAAAAATTCGTTGACTATTTAAACGCTAATAAAACGGATTTACTTAAGACTGGATATCCCAAGGAGTATTATTTCAGGTCCTTCTGGCTATTCGCAAGAGCTTCCAGATTATGGCCTATTAAAGTACCAGCGAGGTTATACCGGGATTATCACAAAGAAATAACGGAATATAGACCATGGTTGACTCATCAAGAAATAATGGAATTGGTAAATGACGATGTTATAAAAAAAAGAAACGGTGCGCCACAATTCGAATATACTTGGGTTAGAGAAACACCGAAGGAAAAGATATTTCCAGATAACAGCAATGGACATAATTGTTATCGTTATTGTGAAGTCAATTCATATGATGAAGCTCCTTATATCCCAACCTTGACTTCTGAGGAAATAAGTCTAATAGAAGGGAAGCGCGAAAAATTATTCGAGTTAAAAGTCAAAGTCTTAATATTACTATCTAAACATATCCTTATTGCTAATGAGAATTTCTGGGTGGACATCTTCGGATTGATATTGGATTCCTTTAGCGTCGAAGAGATAACTCAATTTTATGAAATAGAAGTCAAAATAAAAGAAAATGTTCACGGAGATTTAGTTGCGGATACATTTTTAGATATGCCTAATCAAGCCTTGGGGTCCTTTATCGACCTTTTAATCCTCGCTGAATACGTATACAAGGAATGTATGCTTAGGACATGTGATTCTATTATTACGAAGCTTCGTGGTTTTCTTGATATTGATTATTCGACTATTCGAGGATATATTGACTTAGTAAATCATTGTAGTCTGCATCAAATTAACGTCTTTCTTGATAAATATTACGAGTTAAAAATGATTGAGAGTGGCTATTGGCTTACGGTAGGAGATTGGCTAGGACAATTATTAACTTCATTTTCATCAACTGAGAGATTCTCTAAAAGCTTAATTAAGAATATTACTCCAGATATTGTTGCCTTAGCTAAGGTTATTGGAAATATCGGCCATCAAAATGGGCGTTCTCCTGAAGAGCTTGCAGATAGGATTTCAGAAGCCCTTTCGAAAGATGGTTTAATAAAGCCATTTAAGGACGAAAAAGGTGAAATTCTCTTCGAACCGCTACGCGACGATTTCACTGTTTTAGCATTTAGATTATCTATCAATGATAAGTTGCAGGAGTATAAAGTATCTCGAAAAATGGGAAAGATAATCAAGTTCTTGTATCATAGGCATTTAAGCGGAACAAACGAGAAAGGTATTCACCGGAAAGAAATCGTTGAGATGTGTGGATTTAGCTCTTCTGGCGATAATCGAACGATAGCCCAAACCTTTAATGATATTGTTTACGCTAAAATAAATAAACGCGTTTTCCCAAAAATGGGCGATGCAAACAAGCTTATAATCCGCTTCGAACCTGGATATTTTAGACTTAACTTACCTACAACATAGCTTACAAATCTCCGACCTGTTAGTTTCCAGTTAAAAACCTGTTTCCCTCCAGTTTCACTAGAGGTTTTTTGTTATATACTTTCTACAAGATGTTAGAAAGAATACCAAATACTTATCTCCTCACCGGCCCTGAACTTCAGGCGCTGTTCGGCGTCTCAGCTAAGACCGTCCGACGTTGGATGAAGCGAGGTGTTGAGTTTCCCGTAACCATGGTCGGCAAATCGAAGAGATACCCATACGGGCCTGTAAAAAGGTTTTTCGAATTTAGAACTTACACCAACCAATCGCGGAATAAGCGATGGAAGGATTGCGCGGCGGAATCGATGACGAGACCGACGAGCAATAAAGATAGTAGCTTGAGTAGCGTTAGAAGTAAGACAAGCGCAGAATAAGCAGGAGATTACGATGAATACTAAGGGCGGCGTTATAATTGTCATTTCAATAAACGGAGGTTCGAAATGAGTGGCTGCGGTAAATGGCACAAAGCTTATGAAAACGAGGACGGGGAGGTTATCATCCATCCCATGCGATGTAACGATAGGATAGGATGTCCCATCTGCGCACGGGAGTATTCGCGTAGGAAGCGTAAGGAGATTGGTGACCTGCTGAATGCTCTGATTGAATCGCAAGGAATAGCGACGGTTTTATATGGCGAACTTACGATACCCAAGAAGTTTTCGCTGGAACTCGAAAAAACCGGAG
>Ga0272441_10004363_pt1 | contig 25719 bp, 19 predicted proteins | sample SSMProp6N_FD_193582 | JGI IMG/M metagenome (GOLD analysis project Ga0272441, IMG submission 193582) | Marine sediment archaeal communities from Little Sippewissett salt marsh, Falmouth, MA, United States - SSM-Prop-6N | ecosystem: Environmental > Aquatic > Marine > Wetlands > Sediment ...
ATCATCCCGGCCGAAGGCCGACCTTATTCCGGAGGGGACCCACGATCCTGGAAGTCCCCCAAGACCTTGCCATTCCCTGGAGACCCAGCCGAAAGCTATTGCGCACTTCGCTTGACGGCATCGATTTCTCCATCGATACGCCCCCTCGGCCCGGTATAATCAAGAAGACAAAATCTGTGCGCTGGGGATGTGCGCTCCCGGCGCGGCGGCAATCATGGACCACGGCGGCCGGACCGCCCGGCCGAACCGAAGGACGGAGGCGCAGCACAGTGGCGAGCGGCCCATTGAAGACCTCCAACGCGATCTGGATGCTCGTGGGGGTGCTGGCGATTGGCGGCGTGGCGTTCGTGTTGATGCGGTCCGCCGCCAGCGCGGACGTCGACGAAGGCGGGGAAGAGCAGCGAATCGCCTCCGTGCAGCGGATTGCGTCCACGCAGCCGCCCGGCGCGAGGGCGGCCCTGGCCCGCACGGCCCGCAGTGACAAGTCCCCCCGCGTCCGCCGAACGGCCCTGATCAGCCTCGGGCAGATCCGCACCGACCAGGACCGCGAGGTCTTTCAGGAAAGCACCCGGGACGAGGACGACACGATCCGCGCCGTCGCGGCCGACACGCTCGGGACGTACAACGACGCCGAGGCCGTCACCGCCTTGCTCCAACTCGTGAAGGACGACCCGTCCGAGCGGGTTCGAATCGGGGCCCTCCGCGGGCTGGCGCGATGCGAGGACCCGCGGGCCGTCGTCTGCCTGGTCCAGACGGCCGAGTTCGCCCGAAGCCTCGAGATCAAGCGCCAGGCGATGCGGTCGCTGATGCGGAAGTTCAGCGCGAACATTCGCAAGATGCGCAACCCGGCGGACGTCCCAAGGTGGCGGGACCTCATCCAGCGATGGAAGTGGGACCAGCGCATCCGCGACGCGTACGCCGCCGCGGGCGCGGACCTCGTGGACCGCCCGGAGCACATCCTGGGCAAGGACTATCACCCGGAACGGCACAAGTACTAGGCGGAGGCCCCCTTCGCCTCGAAGCGTGCGGCGGTCGGCGGCGCCGGCCCGGCTGCGACCGATGGAAAACCGGATCGATTCCCGTATCCCCCTGTCGTGCCCCGACGGATCGCGGGCCCCAGAGGAGCCGATATCATGAAGCGGAAGGCCTTCACGCTGGTCGAGTTGATGGTGGTGATGTCCATCCTCGCGCTGCTCGTCGCCATTCTCCTGCCGAGCATGTCGTCGGTGTTCGCCCTGGCGAGGCAGACGATCTGCAAGGGCAACCTGAAGCGCCTCGGCGACGCCTTCTCCACCGCCAGCGGCGGGTCCGTGGGCAAGACCGGGCGGAGCTCGTCGGTCCGGGAGATCGTCTCCTCGTTCCCCCGACCCCTGGCTTGGCCGGAATACCCCCAGCACGTCGTGTCTGACCCCACCGTGTACAAGTGCCCGGAGGCCCCGGTCAAGCAGGGACAGGGCGCCCTGCGAGACATGCTGGCGCTATGCGAATACGTCTGCCCCTACGGCAGCTTCCCCATGGACACGATGGAGGGCAAGAGCCAGTTCTACATCTCCCGCCGAGGGGAAGACCCCGAGCGCGGCAAGTACACCGAGTACATGCTCCAGGACGACAACGGAAACGGGCAGTTCGAGCTGATGGACTTCCACAAGTGGGTCGACACCGACGGCGCCTGCCGCGTCTACGACGACGGGACGATCTACGTCTTCGAGGACGTGCCCACCACGCCGGACTGGGAAGGCTGCCGCGGCCCGGGCTATCCCGACCGCATGAACACCTGCCCCGACATCAACATCATCCACTTCCGCGGCGAGCCGGCGTTCGGCAACGAGGGACGCCTGCGAAACCACCGCGGTCAGTATCACAAGCTGAAGGACTGGAAGTTCAGCGGCGCGGGAATGACCAACTACGGCATCAACTCCTACGCGGAACACTACCCCTACGGGACCGACTGCATCGTGCTCGTGGACTACAACGAGCTGATCGTCGAGGTCGACGAGCCCCTTGAGGCCGGGCAGATCCTCCAGGAAAGCGCCAGGCACCTCGGACGCGTCAACTACCTCACCGCCGACGGGCGGGTCAAGAGCACCTGGCCGATTGACATCACCCCGGCCGACAGCCCCAAGAACGACCCCCTCTGGAACCCCGAAGACGTGGTTCGCCCGGCCACCCGGTAAACGCCTGCCGTCTCGCCGCGGCAACTCGGGACCCGATGCGTGTGTTCCGCTCTCTCCCCCCTGCGCTTCCCGCCAATCCGGACAGGCAGGCCGTAACACGCGGCCTGGGGGCCTCAATACACCGATAGAGGCCCCACCATGACCTGCGAGCTTGCCGAAAACCCCCGCATCCAGCGCCGGGCCGATCCGCAGACCGGGGTGGAGAGCTTCCGGCTCCACGAGCGCCTCGCCGTCCCGCCCGCGTCGGGGGCTCAGGAGAGAATAGCGTGAACACCCGACAACCAACACCCGACAGCGAACGGCCAGCACGCGGTAGCCCGTGGAACGCAAGACAGGCCGTCAACGTCCTGCCGATGCTGCTCGCCTGCTTGCTCCCTGCCACCGTTCCCGCCGCCGAGCCGGTCAACTCCGGCGGATACCGCGGACCGGCAAGGAATGGTATCTTCCCCGCGACCGGCCTGATGAAGTCCTGGCCGGACGGAGGCCCGCCCCTGCTCTGGCGCTACGAGAACCTGGGCAACAGTTGGTCGGCCGTGACCGTCGCGGGCGATACGATCTACGCCGTCGGCGGCGGGAGCGTCGGGCGTCTGTTCGCCTTTACCATGGACGGGCGGCTGAAGTGGCGCAAGCGCTACGGCCGGGAGTTCTCCGTGCGGTACCAGGGCTGCCGTTCGACGCCCACGGTGGCCGGGCGGAACGTCGTACTCGCCAGCGGGCTGGGCGTGATCTACTGCCTCGACGCCGCCGCCGGCGAGACGCGCTGGAGCGTGGACACCGCCGAGGCCTTCAGCAACCAGGTGCCCGGCTGGGGGTACAACATCACGCCGCTGGTGGTCGGCCGGAAGGTCATCCTGCCGATCCGCCGGGGACGCTGCACGATGGTCGCCCTGGACGTGGATACCGGCAAGGAGATCTGGGCCAACGAGCCCAGCGAGTACGCCATCGGCGACACCTCGCCGATGCTGGTGCGGCACGGCAATACCCACCTCGTCGTGAACAACCTCTGGAACGGGCTGGTCGCCGTCGATCCGGATACGGGGAAGACCGTCTGGAAACGCGAGGGCGAGGCCCTGGCCGGTACGTCCCTCACGCCCGTCTTCAACGAGGGCTACCTGCTGCTCGACTGGGCGCGGAAGACGGTGATGCTGCGGCCTCGCGCCGACGGGACGGGGTTCGACGAGCTTTGGCAGATCGGCCGCATCTTCAGCACCGCCCAGGCGGTGATCCTAGACGGGAAGGTCTTCGCATTCGGTACGCTGCGGCTGGATTCGCCGTCCGGCGGCAAGAGCGGCAAGCGAAGCAGGACCACCGCGTATCTCTGCTACGACGCCGAGACGGGTAAGCTCCTGAAGGCCGTGCCGACGAAGGGCGCGCCCGGGTCGGTCGTCGCCGCCGACGGGATGATCTACTGGCAGGAGGAAGGCCTGCGGCTCTCGTTGGCGAAGCCCACGGCCGACGGCTTCGAGATCGTCAGTACCTTCGAGCCGGACTTCGGCGGCAAGGAGATGTGGATTCACCCGGTGATCGCCCGCGGGCGGCTGTTTGTCCGGTCGGACTGCGCCCAGGGCGGCAACCGGGACCGAGCGGCCGGAAAGCTGGCCGTCTACGACCTCCGCGCCGAGCAGGCCGCCACCGTACGCGCGCGCCGGGCCGAGGCCGCCGCCCTGGTGCGCAAACTGGAATCGGAGAAGGCCCCCGATCGCGTCGAGGCGGCGCGCGCGCTGCTGGCGATGGGCTGGCGGGCCCGACCCGCCGCGGCCGCGCTGGCCCGGGCGCTGACCGACACGGAGCCCGCCGTCCGCCGGGCCGCGGCCGAAACACTCGGCAAGATCGGCCCCACCGCCATTCCGGCCCTGGTCCGGTCCCTGCGCAGCGACGCGATCTGGTCCGAGGGCCTGGCGGCAAAGGCACTGGTCGCGGCCTCAAACGCCGGAAACCTCCCCCACGCCGTCTTGGACGTCGCCGAAGGGGCGGCCATGGTGCGGGACGACGCCCTGGCCGTGCTGAAGCGAATCGGCCCCCGCGCCGCGCCCGCCGCGACGAAGCTCCTGGCCAGCGCCGACCGGCACGTGCGGTGGTGGGCGATCGACGTGCTGCTGCTCTACGGCCCCGAGGCCAAGGTCGCCGTGCCCGAGCTGATCCGCATCGCCACCGAGCAGGACCAGTGGTTTCGCGCGAAGGCCGCACGCACCCTCGCCGCGATCGGCCCCGCCGCCAAGGACGCCGCCCCCGCCCTGCTGGCGCTGCTGAAGCACCCCTGGCCCGACGCCCGCATCGCCGCCGCCGAAGCCCTCGCAGCCGTGGGCGCTCGCAGCGAGAAGACCCTCACCGCCCTGAAAGCCGCCGCCGGGCACCAGGACGAGAACGTCGCCGCCGCGGCGAAAGCCGCCCTGGTGTCGCTTGGAGCGTCAGGAGGGGCGCCAAGCCGGCCGACGGAACCACGGCCGAAGTAGCAAAGCCACGGTATTCCGCCGCCCGCACGAATGCACCGGAAGCAACGCACGGCGGAACCGCCTTGCGGGGTCAGGATCCGCCGCCCTGGAGACGGCAGATCAGCGCGACCTCGTATCCCGACAGCGGGCGAGTGTAGATCATGACGTCGTCGACAGTCCCGGCGATGCTTGAGTCGCCGTAGCTGCCGATATGAACGCTGCGTTTTGCACGGCTAGTAAGATCCTTGGCGAATTGCCGGTCCTCGGCCGCCGGCGCACCGTTCACGTACTGAACGACGCTGTCCGTTCCGCTGTCGACCACCAAGGCCAGGTGATGCCACGTCTCTGAAGACGGCCGGGGCGCGCCGTCCGACCGCTCGTCCGCATCGTCGCCGCTCCAGTACAGGTAGAGCATCTTCTCGCGGCTCATGGCCCAGACGAAGTCGCCGCCGGACTCGATCCCGTCGTCCCGGTTTGTCACGATTTCGCCCCACTTGGGGCCGCTGCCGCCCAGCCGGACCCATAGGCACACCGTCAAGGCGCCGCCCACGCCGAGTTGCTTCGTCGAGGGGGCGGCCACGTGGCCTTTGGCCTCCAACCGACATCCCCCGCCGGTCCGGCCTTGCTCGACCCGGCGCGCCCCCTCGTACCGCCCGTGGTTGCCTCGTCCCGTGATGTCGGCGACCTGCTTGCTGCCGGCCTCCGCATCGAAGTCGTAGTGCAGGACGAGGCCACGCTTCAACTCCGCCGGCAAGGGAGGACGCCAAGCGGACACCTTGGCCAGCTTCGACTTGGCCAGGGCGACCTTGAGGGGATCCGCCTGTTCCTTGGCCGCGCGGCGGTAGTAGACCGCGGCCTTGGCAAAGGCGGTTTGTCTTGCGCCCGCCGCGGCGTCCTCGGCCATCGCCGAATACCAGTCGCCCAACTCCGTGCACGCTGCCGCGGGAACATCGGCAAGGTCTTTCGCCGCCAACGGCACATAGGTCCGCAGCTTCTCGTTGATGTCTGCGGTCAGGAGCTTGGCCGCTTCGGCGCAGTCGTCCCCGTCGAGCACGTACATCCGGATCACCCTCTCGCGGATGGCAACGTTATCCGGCTTCGAACGGAGAAGCTGCAGGCTCCGCTGGAGATCATACTGGAAGTCCCGGCGTTCTATCAGGTCTTTCAGCCTCAGGGCCATCTCTTCCTTGCGCCAGGGCGCATAGAACCGGGCCAGGCGGCTCCCTTCGCGGCAGAGCTCCAGGGCACCGGCCAACTCGCCCATCTGTAGCATCTGGTCAACGGTGGCGATCAGCCGACGCACGTAGGTCCTGGCCGCGTCCCGCCTTGACGTACGGGGCGCCGCTTGCCAATCACGCCGGTAGGCGTCCAGCCGCTTTCCGAGCCACACGGCCCTCTCGTCCGGCCGAATCCCCACCAGCGCCTCGGCCGCCTTAGCAGCCGTCGCGTAGCCCTCCGCGTGCCGAATGCCTTGCTCGTAGGCCTTTTCGTACAAGCGGATCCGGGCGGCGGACCCGGCGGGCAGACCGTCCGCGGCTTTCAGCAGATTCCCGGCCCACGCCGCGTAGTTGACGGGGGACGGCTTGAGAGACAGGATCAGCTCATCGACTTCGTCGGCCCAAGCCACGCCCTGCCAGCAGCATCCCAAAGCCACCAGTACGACACACTGCCCTTTCATGGTTCACCTTCCCGGCAGGCTCCTGCCGTCATGTGCGGAGATCGTGTGCGGCAGCGGCAACGCGGTCAGCCGATGCACCAGGCCGCGCTATCGACCGTCTCCTCCTTGCCCGAATCGGCCGAGCGGACGCCGGCGTCCAGGATGGCCATCGCGTCCAGGTTGAACGTCATGTCCAGCGTCGGGTGGACCGGTTCGCCGGTCTCCAGGTGGTGGACGAACTCTTCGGCGATCGTCGCCCGGCCTTCGGGGAGCGGGTCGGGCTCGTGGATCGTCGTCTCGCCCTTGCCGCGCTCCCGGCGGACGACGGGCTTACCGTCGCGGCTCTCCATCACCAGCGTGCCCTCCGTGCCGAAGACGATCGGCCCGCCGCCGACGCCGTGGTGCCGCGTCGTCCACGTGCCCTCGAACAGGCCCATCGCGCCGGGGAAGCGGACGATCATCATCCCGTTGTCGTCCGCGTCGCCCCACGGGCTGTTGAGGTTGGCCCGCATGCCGACGGCCGAGACGCCCGGCTCGCCCACCAGCCACCGCGAGATCATGCACCCGTAGCAGCAGAAGTCGAGCATCGCCCCGCCGCCGGCCGCCCGATTGTGCCACCACACCGCCCCCAGCTCCGTGGCCGACAGCGGCGCGGCCTCTTCCGCCACGCCCTCGTGCTTGGCGCCCGAGCCGAGCGGGCCCGTGTGGCCCAGGCGGGCCTTCACGCCGATCACCCGCCCGATCGCCCCGGCCTCGATCAGGGCCTTGGCCTTCCGGGCCGCGGGGTTCCAGGTCATCGGCCAGTTGATCAGCATCTTCGTGCCCCCCGCCCGGACGGAGCGTACCATCGCCAGCGCGTCCGACAGGCTGGCAGCCATGGGCTTCTCCACGCAGACGTTCGCCCCGGCCGCCGCGCAGGCCGCGACCACGCCCGGGTGATGCGCATTCTCCGACGTGCAGATCACGATGTCGAACGACTCGTGGTCGAGCATCTCCTCGTAGCTGTCGTAGCTCTGGGGCATGCCGAGCTCGTCGAGCGCATGCTGGAGGTTCCACTGGCGGGTGTAGGGCCCGGCCCGCAGCTCGGGGACATCCGGGGCGGTGTCCGCGCACGCCACCAGCTCGACCTGCGGGTGCTTGGCGAACAGCCCGAGCACGTTGTTGATATGCATGTGTGCGAACCCGATCACGCCGACGCGGTAGGTCTTGCTCATCTCTCTCTCACCTTTGGTTCGAGGCGCTCCGCTAGCTCAACACGATCTCCCGGCCCTCGGTGCCGGACTGGTACAGCGCGTCGAGGGTCCTCATCACGTTCAGGACTTCCTCTTTCTTGACGATCGGCTCGGCCCGGCCGCGGATCACCTCCACGAGGTGAGCCGTCTCCCCCCAATGCCCGCTGAAGGGTCCGTGCTCGTCGTCGGGCACCTGGGCCTCGACGTTCACCTGGTAGCTGCCCATATTGGCCACGAGCGTCAGCGGCTCCATCACCAGCCCGCCGTCCGTGCCGAGGATCATCGTACCGCCGTGGTTCTTGGGCACGTTCGCCGCCCAACTCGTCTTGAAGGCCACGGTGATCCCGCCGGCCAAGCGGATGAAGCCCGCGGCCATGTCCTCGACGTCGTAGTCGGCCTCCTGGTACGGGCGGGGGGTCAGCACGCCGAGGAACGCCCCGCTGTCGGCGAGGCTGGTGGCGAGGTGCTCGTCGCGGTTGGCCAGCTTGGTGTACGTCGCCCCGCTGACGGCCTGCACCTTCGGGTTGCCCATCAGCCAGTACAGCAGGTCGATGGCGTGGACGCCGAGGTCGTAGATCGGCCCCCCGCCGGAATGGGCCTTCATGTGGAACTGCCCCCACTTCGGCACGCCGCGCCGGCGGAGAAAGTACGTCTCGGCGAAATAGATCTCGCCCAGCTTGCCCGAGTCGATGATCTCCTTGGCGGCCAGCGACTTGTTGCGAAACCGCGAGCTCTGGCCGACGAGCAGGACCTTCCCGGCGGCCTCGGCGGCGTCGAACATGGCCGCCGCGTCGTCGTACGACGTGGCGATCGGCTTCTCGCACAGCACGTGGGCCCCGGCCTGCAGCGCGCCGACGGCCTGCTCCCGGTGATACGCGTTCGGCGTGCAGATCGAGACGATGTCCAGCTTCTGCTCGTCGAGCATCGCCCGCCAGTCGCCGTAGCCCGAGGCAATGCCCTCCTTCTCGGCGATGAGCTCCGCGCGGTCGGCCAGGATGTCGGCGACGGCCACGATCTCCACGTCGTCCGGCAGGTCGCGCCACGCGGGCATGTGCCCCGCCGTCGCGATCATGCCCGTTCCGATGATCCCTACCCTCAGCTTCTCTGCGGCCATGGTTCCACCTCGAAGAATAGACGCGGTCTCGGCGAGCGACTCCGCCGCCCGTCACAGATAGCCGCCCGCCCCATACCTGTCAAGTCGCCGCCCGCCCTTGTCCCAGGCAACCGAGGCGCTATGATGGGCCCGTACGCCGTCGAGAACAGGGAGCCGACCATGGCCGCATTGCTTGCGTGGATCGTGGGGCTGGCGCTGCCGGCCGCCCCCCCGCAGCCCTTCGTTCGCCCCAAGGCGCCCGGCGCGTCGATCGGCCTGAAGCCCGCCGACATTCGGCCGGCGGTGACCTGGGCCGACGATCGGCCGATCGTCGGCACGTACTTCTTCTACTGGTACGACGTCAATACCCGGGAGCACTGGGTCAACCCCGACGGCTCGGACGCACTCGTCGACCACCCCGCCAACGCAAACGGGTATTCGTACCGGAACGTCGATTGGTGGCAGCGGGAGCTGCTGGACGTCACCGCCGCGGAAGTCGACTTCATCGCGCCGGTCTACTGGGGCGTGCCCGGGCAATACGAGAAGGGGCACTTCCAGTGGAGCTTCGAGGGCCTCAAGCACCTCGCAGCCGCGTGGGACGGCCTCGCCAAGGCCGGCCGCCGGCCGCCGCAGATCGCGCTGTTCTACGACACGTCGACGCTGCGTCACAACGGCACGGGGCGGCACGTGGACCTGCGAACGCCGGGGGGCAAGGCGTGGCTGTACACGACGATCCGGGACTTCTTCAGCCTCATCCCGCCGCGGATGTGGGCGATGCGCAAGGGCGGGCCGATCGTCTTTCTCTACTCCGCCGCGTTCGCCAAGGCCCAGGACCCGAAGGCCCTGGACTCCGTGCGGGAGAAGTTCCGCGAGGACTTCGCCGTCGCGCCGTACCTCGTCCGCGAGGTCTCGTGGCAGGGCAAGGCGGACGCGGTCTACGCCTGGGGCGGCGCGCTCGGCCTGAAGCTGCACACCGTCGCCGCCCTCGGCCCCGGCTACGACCACCACGCCGTGCCCGGGCGCCGGCCCCTCGTCGTCCAGCGGCGCGGCGGCGACTTCTACCGCGACAACTGGCGAAAGCTGCTCGCGATCCCCACCCCCCGCCGCCCCCGCCTGGTCATGGTCGAGACGTGGAACGAACTGCACGAGGGCACGGACATCTGCGCCACGCGCGAGCACGGCCGCAAGTACATCGAGCTGACCGCCGAGCACGTCCGGCGATACACACAGTCATTCAGCACGGGCAGGTAACAGGGGCTACGAGGTCTCCAGCGCCTTGGCCACGGCGGCCTGCATCTTGGCCAGGCCGATCTTGGCGGTCTGGAGGGCGGGCTTCTTCCAGTAGTCGCGGTTGAACAGCTCCAGGCTCAGCCAGCCGCGGAAGCCGATGTCCCGCAGGTCGCGGAGGATCTGCCCCATGGGGGCCGCCCCGTCGCCGGGCATGACGCGGTGGCTGTCCTTCAGTTGCTCACGCGGCGGGTCGGCGGGGTAGTCGTTGACGTGGAAGACGTGCATCGCCTTGGGGCCCAGCAGCTTGAGGCCGTCGAAGTCGCTGCCCCCGCGGAACAGGTGGTAGACGTCCAGGAGGAGGCACGCCTTGGGGTGCCCGGACTCGATCGCCACGGCCGCAGCTTCGCTCAGCCGGCCGCACGTCGGGCTGGGCCCCCAGACCTCCAGCATGGGCACGACGCCAGTTTTCACTCCCACGTCCAGCAAGGCGGCGTAGCGCTCGCCGGCGGCGCGAGGGTCGGCGAGCTTCTTGCGGTTCGCCCCCGCCGGCGGCGCGGCGATGCCGGTCCCGCCGATCTGGCGCAGCATGTCCATGTCGCCCTTGCACTGTTCGAGGGCCTCGGCGCGGACCTTCTCGTCGTCGACGATCCACCGCGCGAAGCCGATCGCGCCGGGGACCTTCAGCCCCGCGTCCGCCAGCCGCTTGGCGAGGTCTTTCAGCGACCCGCCCTCCTGCTGGTACCTGCGAACGGACCCGACCCACGGCTCGATCGCACCGTAGCCCGCCTCGGCGGCGACCTCGATCTCCCGGACAAGGCCCAGCCGCTGCCCGCGGATCGTCCCGCCGTTGAGGCAGTAGCCGAACGGCTCGGCGGGCGGGGTCGGCTGCGCCCGGCCCTCGCCCGGCAGGACGAGCCCCGCGACGGCTGCGCCGGCGGCGCCTAGAACGCCCCGCCTGGTGATTCTCTCTTTCATGACGGTCCTTCCTCTGCTCTGGAAACGGCTACACCTCGCGTACGGCGTCGCCGGGCTCTTCGCCCTCCCCAGGTCGGTCCCGCCGACCGAGGAGCTTCATGATGTCCGCCCGGATCGTGTACAGCGCCGGCGTGAGGATCAGGATCACCGGCGTGGAGAACAGCACGCCGAAGCCCAGCGAGACGGCCATCGGGATCAGGAACCGCGCGGAGATCGAGGTCTCGAAGATCATCGGCGCGAGGCCGAAGAACGTCGTCAGCGCCGCCAGGACGATCGGGCGGAACCGGCGCGTACCGGCGAGCAGGGCGGCCTCCTGGACGGTCATTCCCTCGGCGAGGAACCGGTTGGCCGTCACCACCAGCACCAGCCCGCCGTTGACCACCACGCCGCACAGCGCGATGATCCCGAACACGCTGATGATGCTCAGGTCGTAGCCCATGATGATGTGCCCCAGCAGCGAGCCGGTGATCCCCAGCGGGATGCTGATCATCACCAGGACGGGCTGGACGTAGCTGCTGAACAGCACCGCCAGCAGGGCGAAGATCGCGATCAGCGCGAAGCCCATGCCGTACCCCAGCGCCTCCATGGACTCGCGCCGGGACCGGTCCCGGCCCTCGAAGGACCACCGCAGCCCGGGGTGGCGGGCGAGCAGCCCGGGGATGTAGGTCTCGGCAAGGTCGTCCTGCACCTTGTTCTCGTTGGCCACGCCGGGCAGGACGCTGGCCGTCACGTTCAACACGCGCTTGCCGTCTACCCGGCGGATCTCGGTGTAGGCCCGCCCGCGGTCGGCCTCGACGACCTCGAAGAGGGGCACGTCCCCGCCGTCCGGCGTGCGGATCAGCAGCTCCTCGAGGTTGTACAGCGACCGCCGCTCCGACTCCGGCAGCCGGACCATCACCTTGACCTCGTTGCGCCCCCGCTGCTGGCGCAGCGCCTCGGCCCCGTAGAACGCGTGGCGCACCTGCCGGCCCACCTCGCGCGCCGTCAGGCCCAGGCTCCGCCCGTGCGGCTTGAGCTTGAAGTCGAACTGTCGCTTGCCCTGGGCGTAGCCGTCGTCCACGTCGGTCACGCCGGCGTAGTTCCGCAGCCCGTCGGCGAGGTCGGACGCGGCCGCCTCGATGATCTTCGGGTCCGGGTGGGTCAGCTCGACGTTGATCGCCGCCGAGCCGCCCGGGCCGATGAGGTAGTCGAAGAACAGGCTCTCCAGGCCGGGCAGGTCCCCCACTTCCTCCCGCCACCGCTCGCTGAACTGCTGGGCGGTCGTGTTCCGTTCGGGCTGGGGGACGAGGTTGAAGCTGATCTCCGCGGTGTGGTCGCCCCGCCAGCCGATCTCCCGCATGACGCCTTCGACCATGGCGTTGCCGTCGCAGCGTTGCACGGCCCGCCAGCCGGCCCGCTCGATGTGCCTTGCGACCCGCCGCACGTCCTCGACGGGCGCCCCGTACGGCAGGTAGACCTCCGCGTCGAGGCGGTCGGCCTGGATCCGCGGGCGGAAGGAGAAGTCGATCCGCCCACTGTCGTAGTAGGCCCACATGACCGTCAGGGTCGCCACGGCCGCCGCCACCGTGACGTACCGGTGGTGCAGCGCCTGTTTCAGGACGCCGGCGAACACGTGGTGGATGACCCATTCCAGCCCGGCGGCGATGCGGCGCTGGAGCTGTTCGAACCGGCCCAGCAGGCCCCGGTCCGGGGCGGTCGGCCCCCACGCCAGGTGCGCCGGGAGGATGAACAGGCACTCCAACAGCGAGACCAGGAACACGCTGATGACCACGGCCGGGAGGATCATGAAGAACCGCCCCGTCGAGCCCGGCACGTACAGCAGGGGGATGAACGCCACGACGTTCGTGACGACCGCCATGGTGACGGGGGCGGCCATCTCACGCACGCCGGCGATCGAGGCCGGCAGGAACGCCATCCCCTGCTGCCGCTTGTAGTAGATGTTCTCCCCGACCACCATCGCGTCGTCGACGACGATGCCCAGCGTGATGAGGAACGCGAACATCGAGACGATGTTGATGCTCCCGCCGAACAGCGGCAGCAGGACAAACGAGCCCAGGATGGAGATTGGGATGCCCATCGCCACCCAGAACGCCATGCGGGCGTCGAGGAACAGCCCCAGCAGCACGAGCACCAGCGCCAGGCCCATCGCTCCGTTCTTCGTCAGCAGGTCCCGGCGGTCGCGGTAGATGTCGGATCGGTCGTTGTACGCCGCGAGGCGGACGGTCGCCGGCAGGGAGGGCGCGACGTGCTCGATGTACTCGTGGACGGCCTTGGAGATCGTCAGCGGCGTCTCGTCGCCCGTGCGGAAGACCTCCAGCAGCACGGCCCGCTTGCCGTTGAAGTACGCCTCGCGGTAGCTGTCGGCAAAGCCGTCCTGGATGGTGGCAACCTGGTCGAGCTTCACCTCGGTCCCGTCGCGCCGGCTGACGACGGCGATGTCGCGGAACTCGCTGGCGAAGTCCCGCCGCTCCGCCGTCCGCAGCAGCACCTCGCCCCCGCGGCTCTTGATGCCCCCGGCGGGCATGTCCAGGGCGGACTGCGAGATCGCCTCGCTGACGTCGCCGAGGGTCAGGGCGTACTTGCGCAGCTCGGCCTCGGGGATCTCCACGACGATCTCGGGGCTGCGGACGCCGCCGAGGTCGACCTCCGTCACCGAGGGCAGCGCGACCAGCTCCTCCCGAATCCGCTGGGCGGCGTAGAACAGGTCCCGTTCCGCCACGTCGCCGTACAGGACCAGCTCCATCACCTGCCGGCGCCGCCGCCACAGGCTGATCACCGGGCGCTCGGCGTCCTCGGGAAACACGCGGATGCGATCCACGGCGGCCTTGATGTCCTGGAGCATCCGGTTCGGACTGGCGTCCTCGGTCAGCTCGATGTCGATGCTCGCCCGGCCCTCGGTGGCCGTGGCGGTGATCTGCTTGATCCCGTCGAGGTTGCGGACCTCCTCCTCGATCGCCAGGATGATGCCCTCCTCCACCTCCTCCGGGCTCGAGCCGGGGTAGCTGACCGACACGCCCACGAAGTCCAGCACGTACTCCGGGAAGACCTCCTGCTTGATGTCCAGCGCTACGATCACCCCGCCGACGACCACCGCAAACATCAGCAGGTTGGCGGCCACGTGGTTCCGGGCCATCCACGCCAGCAGGCCCTTGGCTCGGGTGTCGTCGGCCACCTCAGCGGCCTCCCTCGGCGGGGGCGGCGGCGGGCTGCGTGCTTGCCGGCGCGGTGGCGGCCTGTCCCAGGCGAACCTCCGTGCCCGGCAGCGGCGCGCTGAGGCGGCTGACGACCAGCTTCTCGTCCGGGCGGAACGCCCCGCGGACGAGCACCTCGCTCCGGCGGCGCCAGAGCACGTCCACGTCGCGGAAGCGGAGCGTGCGGTCCTCGCCGACCAGCCACAGACGGTCGCCCTCGCGCAGGGCCGAGCGGGGCACGACGTAGGCGTTCTCTTCCCGGCCGGCGTCGATCTCCACCTTCACGTAGCTGCCCAACAGGACGCGGCGCGGACCCATGCGGCGGGGGACGGGCCCCGAACCGCCGCTCTCGGGCGCGTCGGGCAGGTCCAGGGGATCGTCCATCGCCACCAGCACCCGCGCCATTCGCCCGCTGGGGGTCAGGTCGCCCAACAGCCGCAGCACCCGCCCTGTCCGGACGATCGCCTCCCCGTTGCCCGTCTCCAGGATCACCTTCGCCGCCGAGCCGCTCCGGCCGTCCGTCGGCACGCGGATCCGCGGCAGCCGCGCGAGGGGAACCAGCGCCTCCACCCAAAACTCGTCCGTGCCCACCAGCGTCGCCAGGGCCGTCTGTTCGCGCACGAGTTGCTTCTCTTCGACCGACTCGGCCAGAACCAGGGCGTTGAACGGGCAGCGGAGCGTCGTGCGGTCCCGGTCCAGCCGGGCCTGTGCAAGGCGGCTCTGGGCCGCCTTCAGCCGGGCGGCCGCCCGCTCCTGGTGCGGCTGCCGCAACGCCAGCCGCTTGCCCGCGTCGGACGTGGCGACCTCCTTCTCCAGCAGCGTCCACTCCCGCCGGGCGATCACGCCCCGGCCGCGCTCGACCTCCGCCTCGAACTGGGCCTCCTCCACCTCCGCCTCGTGCTGGAGGACCGCCAGCCGGTAGTCGTTGGGGTCGATCCGCAGCAATTCCCGGCCGGCGGGGATCAGCCCGCCGGGGACCAGGTTCGGCTCCTGGTAGACGATCTGCCCGGCGACCTGGGCCTGGAGCGTCAGTTGCTTCGCGGCCACCACCGTCCCGAAGGCCTCCACGACCACGGGCTCGGACGTCGCGTGCAGCGGGACCGCCTCCACCAGCGGCAGGGGCCGGGGCGGACGGGCCTTGCGGGCCTTGGGCTTCGTCAGGTACAGCACGACGGCCGTGCCCACCGCCGCACAGATCAGCAGCATGGAGAGGATGTATCTCACGACGCGATCTCTCCGGGGCCGTAGCGTCCGGTCTCGCTCGCGGCCGGCGGCTCTACGGGCACCGACGGGGGCGACCCGCCCAGCGCCCGGTACAGGAGAATGCGAATCGACACCAGCTCCCTGCGCCGGGTCAGCAGGTTTCGCTCCAGCGCCTGGAGCGACTGCACGGCGGCAAGGACGGGCAGGTAGTCCGTCAGCCCCTGGCTGTAGCGAATCCGCGTCTCGGCCAGGTTGCTTCGCGCGACGGTCAACTCCTTGTCCAGCGCCACGATCAGCTCCCGGTGCCGGCGTTCTCGCCAGAGGGCGTTCTCGACCTCCTCAATGGCCGTCAGGTACGCCTCGGACAACCGCAGCACCTCCTCGGCGACGACGGCCTTCCTCCGCCGGACCTCGGCCTCGCGCAGGCCCCAGTCGATCAGCGGCCCGGTCAGGTCGGCCATCAGCGCGGTGAACAGCCCCTCCGGCGTCAGGCGGTCAAACTCCGTGCCCCGGTACCCGCGGTCCAGGCCGAGCTGGAGCCGGGGCAGGCGGTCGGCGACGGCCTCCGCGACGCGATGGTCGGCGGCCAGCATCCGCTGCCGAATCCGCCGCAGGTCCGGTCGGTTCGTCAGCAGGGCGGAGGGGACGCCCGGCCGCGGCAGCGCGGGCAGCACCGGCAGCGCCGCGCCCACCTCGGGCGGCGCCCCGGCCGGGGAGCGGGCCACGAGCACCTTCAGCCGGTTCTCCAGCACGCGGAGGCGCGAACGGAGCAGCGGCTCCTGGGCGCGGGTCGAGGCCAACTGCTGCCGCTGCTGGTAGACGTCCACCACGGACGCGAAGCCCTGGCCGAACCGCAGCTCGATCAGGTCCAGCAGGGTTTGGCCCGCCTTCACCTGGCGCGCCAGCAGGGCGAGTTGAAGCCGCTGCTCGGCGGCCTCGACGTACGCCCCGGCCACCTCCGCCGACAGCAGCAGCGCCGTCGCCTGGAGGTCGGCCCGGGCGGCCGACGCGTCCCGGGCCGACGCCGCCCTCGCCGAGGTCAGCCGACCCCACAGGTCCGCCTCCCAGGAAAGGGTCAGGTTGCCGGCAAGGCTGTCGCTGCGCTCGGCGTCCTCGTCCGGCCAGAGCCGCTCGGCCGACGCGCCGCCGTCCAGCGCGGGCAGCAGCCGCACCGTCGCCTGGCGCCGCAGCGCCTCGGCCTGCTCGATGCGCCGCCGGGCCTGCTGAAGGCCCAGGTTGTCGGCCAGCGCCCGCTCCACCATCGCGGTCAGTCGCTCGTCGCCCAGCTCCCGCCACCAGCGCCGGTTCGGATCGACCCCGTCGACGGATATCGAGAACGCCTCCCCGCCGGCGACGGCCGGACCGGCGGATTCGTCCACGCGATACAGGTGACAGCCCCCCGCCGCCCCCGCGCCGGCCAGGGCGCAGCAGAAGACCCAGCGGGCAACGCCGACACACCCACACCCGAGTTGACTCGCACTTCCACCTGCCACGCGATCGGCCCGATCCGCCGGACTTGCACCCTAGCCCAAACGCTCCGATGCTATCATCATTGCCTCGTCGGGCAAGGACCTGCCCGACGCAACGCCGGGGCCCACATCCCCGTCCCGTCGGGACGGGCCCGCAAGGAACGGGTCGGCGGTATCCGTCCGGGCTTACCGGGCGGCTTTCGCCTTCGTCTTCGCGCTTGCCTTCCGCTTGCGCGGCTGCCTGGTGTCGGGCGGCTCGTAGTTGGGGTCGGCCGCCTTGAGCACCTGCACGCGGACGTTGCGGAAGCGGTAGACCTTGCCCTTCTCCCCGTGGTGCTGCAGCGCCAGGTAGCCTTGCGGATCGACCGAGTCCTTCACGTCGCTGCACAACGTGCCGTTGACGTAGATCTTCAGGCTCTCGCCGCGGCACTCGATGCGGTACTTGTTCCAGTCGTTGGGCTTAAAGCAGTCCCCGGCCCGCTTGCGGAAGGCCGCGATCGACTCGGCGGCCGCTTTCTTGCTTTCGGCCTTGTCGCGGTTGGGCGAGACGAACCACTTCCGCCGTCCCTCGTCATACAGCCCGCCGGACCACTTGCGGGCGCTGGGGTCCACCTCGGCCTGGTAGCCATACACGCGGTTCTTCTGGACGTGGCAGCGGAACATGAAGCCGGAGTTGCCCTTGCCCTCGGGCATCTTCACCTCGGCCTCGAAGAGGAAATCGGCGAATTGCTTCTCCGTGCAGAGGAACCACTTGCCCTTCTCGCTGGTCAGGTGGACCTCGCCGTCCTTGATCTCCGCCTTGCCCCAGGCGTACGGGTTCCGCCAGCCCGCGAGTGTCTTTCCGTCGAAGAGGTTCACCCACTCCTTCTCGGCGGCTCCGGCGAGGGCGGGCAGGAAGGTGCTGACAACAACGGCGGCCAGGATGGTGCGGCTTCTCATTGGTTACTCCTCAGTCTGTCTGATAGCAACAACGGAACCACGGGCAGCAGCCCGTTCTTCCTGGAACGCGCGGATCGCTCCGACGGGGCTGGGTTTCTGCGGAACGCGCCGGCCGGCCTGCCGCGTGTCGGGCCGGATTCTCTCCTGCAACCGCCCCGGACCGTATCGCCCCCGGCGGTGGGCTGCTACAATCCCCCCATGACCGAGTACCGCGTCAACCTTGACATCTACAACGGCCCGCTGGACCTGCTGCTGTACCTCATCCGCCGCGAGGAGGTCGATATCTACGACATCCCCATCGCGCGGATCACCGAGCAGTACGTCGGGTACGTCGAGCTGCTGAAGGGGCTGGACCCGAACCTCGCGGGCGACTTCCTCGTCATGGCGGCCACGCTGATGGAAATCAAGACGCGGATGCTCCTGCCCACGCCCCCGCCCGAGGAGGGCGGCGCCGAAGGCCTGGAGATCGACCCGCGCGCCGAGCTGGTTCGGCAACTGCTGGAATATAAGGCGTTTAAGGATGCCGCCGGCGATCTGCGCGACGCGGCCGACCGGCAGGCCCTGCGCTTCGCCCGCCGCCCGGTCCGGCCGGACGACCACGACGAGACGCCCTTCGACCTCGAGGACGCCCAGATCTGGGACCTGCTGGACGCCTTCAGCACGCTGATGGAGGCCATCGGCGCCGACAAGGCCACGCACGACGTCATCTACGACGACACGCCCATCGAGCTGCACCAGCTCGACATCCTCGACCGCCTCGAGCGGGAGGGCCCGCTGACCTTCCGCAGCGTCTTCGCCGGCCGGACCGACCGGGGGCAAATCCTCGGGTTGTTCCTGGCCCTGCTGGAGCTCGTCCGCCTCAAGAAGATCCTCGCCCGCCAGGAGGAGAACTTCGGCGAGATCCACCTCTACGCCCAGCCCGATTCCCCCCAAGAGGAGGCGACGGCGGACGATGCCGCTGACGATCTCCAAACGCCCGCGTCTCCGCCGTCCCAGGGCAGCGGGGACGAAAGCCCCGCGCCACAACCCGCCCCAGGCGAGGACAATCCCGATGCCCGAGCACCCCATGACACCCGAGCAGAGAATCCAGGCCCTGAATCTTGACTTGCCCGCGGCGCCAGCGCCGGTCGGGTCCTATGTCCCGGCCGTGCGGACGGGGAACCTGATCTTCACCGCGGGGCAGATCCCCCTGAAGGACGGCGGGCTCCTCGCGGCCGGAAAGGTGCCCGCCGACGTCCCGCAGGAGGTCGCCGAGGCCGCCGCCATCCAATGCGCCCTCAACGCCCTGGCGGCCGTGAAGGGCGCCCTCGGCGAGGGCGATGCGCCCGGTGAGTTGGCCCTCGTAACGCACATCGTCCGCGTGAACGTCTTCGTGAACTCCGCCGCCGGCTTCACGGACCAGGCGAAGGTCGCCAACGCCGCCAGCGAGCTGCTCGTGGCGGCCTTCGGCGACCCCGGCCGCCACACCCGCTGCGCGACCGGCGCCGCCGAGCTGCCCCTCAACGCCCCCGTCGAGCTGGACCTAATCGTGGAAGTGAAGTAGCGACCCGGCGCGCACACCGGCGTTCGAAGGCTTCGTCACAACGATGGGGAACATCATGGGTGAAGCAAGCTGCATGCGCGTTGCCGGCCTCATGGCGGCCGTTGTGGCCTTCATCGCTCCGGCGGCCGAGCCCGCGGCCCGGCCGGGGAAGGTCCACATCACGGTCTCCAAAGGGACCACCTACGTACTGGGCCCAAGAAACCCCGACGGCACGATCGACTACGTCGCCGCCGCCAACGCCCTGCTGAGCAAGGGCGTTACCCGAGAGAACAACGCCGCGATCCCGCTCCTCCGCGTGCTCGGCCCCAACGCGTTGGATGAGAAAATGCGGGATCGGACGCTCAAGGCTCTCGGCCTCGACGCCCTCCCGGCCGACGGCGACTACTTCCTGTCCAAAGACGAGTATGTGGAGAAGGCGTATCCCGACGACGATCAACAGCAACTCGACGCCCTGGAACGCATGGGCGCGTCCACCGACAAGGCGGGACGGGGCCCGATCTCTCCGCAGGACCATCGCGAAGTCGCCGAGTGGGTGCGCTGGAATGCCGGGGCCTTGCAGCGAGTCACCGCCGCCGCCAAGCTGCCGCGCCACTTCGTGCCCTGGGTGTCGGCCTGCGACCCCCCGGAGATGCTGGACGGCCTCGTGCCTTTGCGGCACGGCAGCCTGCACGAGGTCTGGCTGGCCCTACAGGCCCGGGCGATGCTCAGGGCCCACTCCGGGGAACTGGACAGGGCCCTGGGCGACCTGCAGACGGTGCGCCGCCTGGCGCGTCTCTCGGCCCAGCGGGGGCTTCTGCTGGACGTCCTGATCGGCGCGGCGACGAACCGGTCGGCGCTTGAGTCCATGCAGGGACTCGCCACGTCCGACCGTCTCGATGCGGAGCAGGCCTGCCGCTTGATCGCGGCCGTGGACACACTCCCGCCGCTCGCCGATCCCTATCCCGCGTGCATGGCCGTCGAGCACCTATTCGCGTTGGACTGCGTCATGCGCTTCGCCCGCCATGGGCTGGACGGGGCCACCCGTTTCTACTCCGTGTCCTTCGGCAAGAAGGAGGATCCCCTACCGCCCGTGGACTTGGACATCGACCTGATGCTCCGGCTGACCAACGAGGATTGGCAGGCCGTCGTGGCCGCCGGCACGAAACGCTCCTACGCCGAAAGAGAAAAGGCCCGCGCCGCTCTGGATAAGATCAGCGATCCCGACGTAGCCGCGATCCTAGAGCAGCACGCCGGGAGTTTCGACTATCGCAAGCGGCTCCGCGCCCTGATCGCCCGCGTCGGGGCCGGTAATCGCGAACGGCTCACGCGCGCCGTGTATGAGCTGCCGCCGATCGGCGGCAAGTCCTCCCACAAGGCCTTCGGGGAAATGTTCGAGTCCGCCGCTTTCCGTCGGGAGTTGGTCAAGCTGGCCGCCGCGTTGAGGAGGTATCGCTGCCGAACGGGCCAATTCCCCAACCGCCTCGCCGCGCTCGTGCCTGCCGACATCCCATCGATCCCGAAGGACCGCTTCTCCGGCGAGCCCCTGATCTACCGCCGGACGGCCAAGGGATACCTGCTCTACAGCGTAGGCCCGAACAAGGCGGACGATGGTGGGATCGAGAAGTACCACGCCAAGGACCTCGTCGTGGAAGCGGAATGACAGCCCGGCCTGTAATCTGGCCTCCCGCCTGTCGCGATGCGGAACCAGACGGAAGCTACGTCGGATCGAATCCGATCGGGACACCGCGCAGCGGCAGCAGAGGTCCTTACCGAGGCGCGATTCTGGGCAAAGACAAGAGGATGCGCAACAAACTCAAGCGAGAGCCATATGATCGGCTGCTTCTTCAAGATCATGCGGCGTGAGTGGCGTCTGCTTGTTGGGTGGGGCTGGACCGTGCCGGTGTGCCATGCAGCGGGGGTAGCCTCGTCGATCCACTACCTTGATCCGGTCTGGTACTTCTTTATGCCTCCTCAGCAGAATGAGTGGGTCAGCTTCGGTTCGGGGAGGTGTCCAAGTTGATGGTAGAGAGACACTTGGGCGGCTTGGAAGGTCCGGTAGCCCCAGGCCTTTCTGAAGGCCAGTTTGGCGCTGGCGTTCAGGCCCTCCACGATGCGGTCCAGTGGGACAGCGACTATCTTGCCGAGGACGCTTTCGCGGACTTGCCGCCTGTGTGGAGCCTGGACCTCAAGCAGAAGATGGGCATCTCGGAGGAGTACTTACTGGGCGTCGCTCCAGACCCGCCATGACAGCAGGTGGCCGCTCTTCTCGCCGATCTGAACCCCCTGTGCCATGCCGTGGCAAGAAAAGGGCGCCCCGATAAATCCGTCTTGCGGTAGCCTCGGCAACGATGATCTTGACTCCCGGCCAGCCAACCTGCCCTGGGTTGGTCAAGGGCGCCGCACTGACCGCAATGGATGAGGCTGCCGACAAGGGAATCCCAAAGCGAGGGCCGCGAAGCGTCCTCGTTGACTGTCTTGAACCAAGAGGCGGTGGTCGCGGGTCTGACGAGGAAGGCCTTGGCAGTCTGGGCAAGCGACCATCCCCCAGCAGCTTTGAGGTCGAGGATGGCCATGCATTCGGTGGGGCAGTAGTATGGCTGACGGCGCGGGTCGAGCTTTGCCATCCGCGTGTCCCTGATGCGGATCTCTTCGCGGCGGAATTCGACCTTCTGCTGGAGTCGGTCACAAGTAGCCGCAAGGCGCACGCATGCGTTGGTGCTATTGGCCGCCCAGCCTCTGGCGACTGCAACATCTTCCAGAGACACAGCTTCCAGCCTCGAGTCTCCCGGTGCATTGCCCGCTGGGCCACTACAACCGGCTCACTTCGCCGCATCGCTCTTCACCACCTCTGCCGGCAGAAGCAGTTCGCCGGCCGAGCGAGCGAAGTACGGTGGAACCGTCAGCAGGCGCACGGCTCGGCGTCCGTAGCGGACACTCCACAGCCGGCCGTCCTGCCCGTCCGGAACTTCCACGCTGTAGTAGCCCGGCTCGCGACCGTTGAGCCAGAAGACCGGGCGTCCGGCCGCGTCGCGGATCTCGCCGTGCTCGCCGCCGAACAGGCCGACCACCTTCGTCCCCTTCGGTACGTAGAAGTACATCAGCCAGGGCCCGATGTAGAACGGGTTCATCGGGTCATCCGCCGTCGAGCGCACCGTCATCGGCAGCGAGCTGGTCCAGGATATCCGCGTACGGTCCTTGCCATCGCTGACGGTGATGCGATAGAGCCCAGGCTCCTTCAGCGCAAAGGTGACAGGGCGCTCCTTGCCGTCGGGCGGCACCGAGCGGTCGCTGGCGGCGAGCGTCTCGCGCCGGCCGGCCTCGCTCGCCCCGCCGATCTTCCACGCCTCGATCCTCACGTTCCCACGGTCCCGGTAGTGAGCGATCAGCCCGCCGGTGATCCGGAGCTCCAGCTTCGCCGGCGCCTTCTCCACGCGCGTGTAGAACACCTGCTTGCCCCGCCCCGGACCCAGGTCCCCCGGCGGGAGATCGTCCGGGAGGTCCAGCGGCCGAGCCGAGACCAGATCGTCCGAGAACGCCACGGGCTTGAAGCCCATCTCCGCCAGCGGATACCGCTCGATCCCATCCGCGAGGAACTCCGCCAGCTCCTTCTCCTCGAAGGACTTGCTTGATTTCCACGGGTTCTTCGCCTCGGCGATCCTCCACGTGGCCCCGGCCGGGATCGTGACCGACTTGTCCCGCCCCGTCAGATCACGGTAGAGCGCCTTGGTGTGGACGAGCATCGTCATCCGCATGCGGTAGGCGTGACGGATCAGCGCCTCGAAGGCCTTTTGGCGCGCGGCCCCCTTGGCGTTGGAGTACCGCGTATTGAGATCCACGTAGTGTGCGTACAGCGTGAGGTCGTCGATCCGGGCGAGAGCGCCCGGCTTGCCCGCCGCCAGCTTCCGCGCCGCCACCAGCGACCGGAACATCCGCCCGAGCTGGTCCGACCCCACCAAGTGCGGCTCCGACGCGTCCAACTGCCTGTAGAACTCTCGCATCGGATCCTTGGCGGGCCCGAACGCGCGGGTGAGGAAATCCTCGATCAGGGCATCGACCCGGCCGGCCTCCTTCACGTCGAAGAGCATCCGCGCCGCGAGGTAGTAGCCCAGCCCGTTGGGCCCCCAGTTGTCGCTCGACTCGGCCGACATGAACCGCGCCCCGCGGGCGTGGAATGCCGGAATCGTCCGCTTCAGGTACGCGATGTTCCCCCCGCGCGCCGCGGCCGGCAGATCGCGATCCCACGTGTTCACACTGTAATACTCGCGAATCCCCAGCATCGCCGCCTTGTGGCTCCACCCCTCGATCAGTTCATCCACCGTCCACCCGCCCTTGACGAACGCCGTCGCCACGCTCACCACGACCGCGGGATGCACCTTGATGCTCGGAGGAGGCGAGTGGTAGTTGTACGCGTATAGGCCGACGAGCGTTCCGGGCTTCCTGGCCGTCACCGCCTCGGCCACCGTGTTCGCCAGCGTGATCGCCCGATCCGTCACGCTGCCGAGGTTGCCGCACGCCTCGCATTCGCACCAGCCGCCGCCGTCGCTGGGGTCCACCGAGACACTGTCGAGGTCCGGCTTGTTCTCCAGCAGCCGGACCGCGTGGTCGGCCACCAGCTTCCGCAGCCCCGGATGGGAGATGCAGAACTTCGTGCTCTTCCGCTTGCCGCCGACCAGGCCCAGGTACTCCGGATGCTCCGCGAAGGCCTTCTTGTTCGCCCGCAGGATCCCGTCGTAGGCGTGGCCGGTGTTCAGCCTGATGCCGGAGGTCGCGCGGTTTTTGGCGCACCAGTCGGCGTACGGCTTGGCAGCGTAGTCCCATGCTCCGAACCCGTACCAGATCCGCCGTGCGGCGTACGCCGGCCGCAGCCGGAGGTCGATCGCGATCGAGAGATCCGTTGTGCTGGGCACGATCTCCCAATGCGGCCCCGGGAAGAACTGACGGTGGCCCAGTCGGTAGAGCAAATCCCATACCGCGTGCTCGACCGCCAAGTCCGATGCGCCGAGCAACAGCAGCCCCTTCGCATGCGACCGCAGCACGTAGTCCTCGCGTGCGGCCGGGGCGTTGGTGTCCAGCGGCGGACTCACGACCCCGGCCGGGACATCCGTCGTCACGCCCACACCAATTCCCGCGCCCAGGTCGCCCGTGGTCAACTCGAACTCCGCCCCGCTGATGCGGGACAGGTAATCGACGAGATTCCGCGCCGCGGTATTGGTTCTCTCCGAGGCCTGCGCCGAGATCACCACCGGAAGCAGCGCCTTGCCTCTGGCCGCGATCCAGACCACCGGCGTGCTGCCGGCACGGCCATCGGGCGTTGCCGCCCCGCCGGCCCCCGGAGCACCGGCAGCCAGACAGGCCGACACGGGAACGAGCGACCCCAGGACCGAGGCCCAGCAAGCGAGTGGCAAAGCCCTGGCAGACATCACCATATGCCCTCCACCGAGCGATTTCGCGGGTAAGATCACACGCTACGAGCAATCCCTCTTTGAACACCCCACCTTTCGCCGAGTGCCGCCCCACCCCGGCCCCCGACGAGCCGCTGACCGGTCTCGGTCGTCAACCAACGCCTCCTTCTTGCAGTCTCAGCACCGCGAAAATCGCTAGAGTCTACCCCTCAACCAGGCTTAATCTCTTCCCGAACCGCGCCCACGAACTCCTTGGTCCCCTTCACCTGTCTTCGTCGGTATCTTCGACTCGATGCCTCGGCCGCCATGGCTCGTCATGGCTGTGCCTGCCTGTCGGTGCGTTTGCCCCGGGCGCGTCGCTGGGGGCCGCCATCGGGAACGCGACTCGTTCGCCTGGAAGGAACGGGGCTTCCAGCAGGAACCAGGGTCGAGTGCGGCCCGGAAGCGATGGTCAGCGGCTCCACTGTGGGTTGGAATCGGGCCAACACCATCTGAAGCAATGCACATGGACAAGATCGAAGTCATCTTGGCCAAGGCCAAGGAGACCAAGGGTATTTACGTCTACGAGGAGGAGCTTGGCGACAGGCCCGGGGGATGGCTTGCCCCGAAGGGCCGTGGCATGGCCCCCTTGTTTATCAAGCAAGCCCGGAGGAAGCAATGAGGCTCACGGCGGATCGGGTCAAACAGGGCATCCTCCATCCCGAGCGGTTCGTTCGGGACGTGGCCTTGCGATGCTTCAGTGAATCCTACAGCCCTGACTCGACGGTCATGCCCGTGGCGATCCGGGCCATCGAGACCTATGGCTGGGAGGACGCCTTCGAGTTCTGCTCGCAGGTGAAGAGCCTTGTCCAGACCGCGGCGACCCTGGACTGGTTCGTCAGCCATATGGAACGGCTGGGCAACCTCGACACCGTGAGGAAGAAGGAGCTTTGTTTGCGGCTGTCGGCCATCATCACAGTGGGAGACCCCATCCTGTTGGCCAAGCAGAAGGAGAGGATCCAGTCGCTCCAGGGCCTGTACCCAACCCACCGTCACATCCTTGCCGATCGCCTGCGACTGGTGGACCTCGACCCCGACACCTGCTGGAAGCAATTAGCCCGGATATTTCATAGGGTTTCTGGCTGCTTCTTCTTGCGCGCGGCCCACCTGTCTGTTATCAAAGGGTTTAGGACAACCACTTCGGACAGGCAGGGAGGCCTT
>Ga0272441_10004364_pt1 | contig 25715 bp, 22 predicted proteins | sample SSMProp6N_FD_193582 | JGI IMG/M metagenome (GOLD analysis project Ga0272441, IMG submission 193582) | Marine sediment archaeal communities from Little Sippewissett salt marsh, Falmouth, MA, United States - SSM-Prop-6N | ecosystem: Environmental > Aquatic > Marine > Wetlands > Sediment ...
CGCCGCCGTTTGCTGTAAGTATCACTTTCTTGTTGTTTTTATCCCATTGCGCATAAAAACCGTAAAACGTCCCGCTAAATTGTTCGGTGTCGTTACCGATTGCACACTCGTAGACACTGGTTATACCCACAATCTGTCGCGCCACCTTCAGCGGCACGAACGTGCTGAGCGCCTCCATGTCTTCGTGGACCATCCTGAGTCGCAGGAAACCGTCCGAAACGGTACCGGCAATTGGAATTTCGCCCTTTTCCACATGACGGACACCCGCAACGACAGTGCCATACTGTTGCAGGTCCACGAGGGTACCTTCACCCGTCTCATCGTTCGTCAGCATCCACGCACCCGTCAGTGATACGAGATGACTCTGCATTACCTCTTCATTTGCCCGTGCAATAATGGGTTTTTCAATAAGAATACTACGGGTGACAACCCCTCCCGCCGCATCAGTCTCGCAGAATCCGTCGGCGTCCCCCTCATTACGCCCGGCAGCGTACACCACGACAGGCGTTTCGCGGCGGTTACTGGCAATCACGGCATAGACGACTTCTCCAGGGCTTTCCTCATCAATCGTTATGTGCACGAGATGGACGGAATCCGCACCACCCTCCCGGTCGACTCGCTCCAGTGGTATGGCCTTCACTCCAACGTTAGAACAGCCATCGCCGAGAAAGGGTGATGCACCTGTGAGAAGTATCGCCGTCTTCTCATCTGGTTCGGCATGATGACGCATGCACACCGTATACTGTGCTCCGGATGTCAGGGATAAGGAAACGACCGCCGTATGCGGTATCGCTTCGCGTCGGCAGTAATTCACTATTTCGGGACAGAAAGCGGTCTCATCGATCCCCTCCGCCGTCGTTACAACCGTTACCTTTTCACCCACATGAAGCGTTTCCATTGTAACGGCATTTGCCGCCGTACTGATAAAGACAGTCATTACCACAATGCACTTCACGCGTGATACTAATGTGCGCATGTCTTCTCTTTTTCCGTTATGGTCCGCAAAGATCATACGACGTCACGTCCTTTCTTCCAGAAATGAATCTCTCAGTCGATTTTCTGCCCCTCTTTTTTGATCGAAACCGCCGTCACCGGATCGTAAATCATATCACTCATGTTAACGTCGTTATCGATCCAGTCATCGCATAGCTCATCGATTTTTTTGATGTTATATTTACTGAAACCGTATCGTTCAACAATCCCTTCGACAGATTCATAAAAAGGCATCATGCAATCATACTCCTTGATGCCGAGGGTGCCCCATCTTTTACCATCGTGATAAATGAATACCGTGTGACCACCCATGTGCGCCATCGTATGATCGTCATTATACATACACAAAAGCAGCGGGGGATAACCATCATCGGACAAAAGCGCCGCTGCGGCGATCGCACCGCCGTCACAATCGTCGCACCGGCGTTCGTGGACGATCCGGAAGGAGGCGACGTAATCCCTTTCGTCGTATGCGTCGCTGTCCGATACATACCGCAAATATGATAAAAGGTACCGCATCGCCTCATAGGGCGTTGAAATGGATGCCATGACCTCAACATGGGACAGTGAGGCGATGCTTCTTTCATAATTGCTTCTATCGCCGGCGACGCCGTCCGGCATTTCCGATACGAAAAAGATCGCCGCCGACATCGCAATTCCAATGACACGGAGAAACCCTTTGTTCACTCATCGCTCCCTTCCGCGATTTTGCTCCGGACTGATTTCACCTTTTCCTTCAGTCCGTTCGTACGCCCCTTCCGATAGTCCATTGTCATGGCAATGTAAATACGGTTGGAATTCTTTTTAAGCGCCGTGAAACAACGGTCTACAACATCCATCACTTCATCCCATTCCCCTTCGATACAGGTACTCATCGGCCCGAGATGATAAGAGAGTTCACTGTCTTTGATTACCCGAACCGCCTTTGAAACATAAGCGCTGACACTTTCACCCCGATCGAGGGGGAAAATGGCCAGATTAACGATAACGCTCATGGTTTTTCTCCTTCCTGATGGTGTCTATTTGTATCATATTATTCTGTTCTTGCAATCGTCGTTTGGGCACATCCTTTTTCCTGTTGACTCAGGTACTTTAAATTTGCTATCACCTCTTCGGAATCGGGAGAGTTTCATCATATAATAATCAGGCAAATCGTCCGGCATATAACGGCTACGTTTCCTTCGGCAGAGGTTATTTTATGAATTTTAATGTCATCTTCGGCATCCTCGGCGGTCTCGGCCTCTTCCTCTTCGGCATCAAGCTCATGGGTGACTCCCTGCGCAGGTTGTCACTCGGTCTTCTCAAGAAACTCATAGAGAAACTCACCTCGAACAGGGTCAAATCAGCACTTCTCGGCACACTCATTACGTCTATCATTCAAAGTTCCAGTGCCACTTCCGTCCTGCTCATCGGTTTTCTCAATGCCGGTCTCATTTCCCTGACGTCGGCTTTGCCCGTCATCTTCGGTGCCAACATCGGGACAACAATAACGGCCCAGTTGATCGCCTTCAAACTGACGAAATCTGCTCTCATTTTCATTTTTATCGGCGCTACCGTCAACCTTTTTGCAAAGAAAGATAAGAATAAAACCAAAGGAACTGCACTCCTTGGATTTGGCATCATTTTTCTCGGGCTGTCAACAATGAGCGCCGCCGTAAAACCACTGGCCGGCAATGAATCGATCATTCATTTTTTCATCAATTTCGGTCAATATCCCGTACTGGGCATCTTCACCGGACTTCTCGTCACGCTTCTCCTGCAGAGCAGCAGTACCACAGTCGGTATGGTCATTGCCTTTGCAAGCGCTGGACTTCTTGATCTTGAATCGTCCCTTTTCCTCGTTATCGGTGACAATATCGGTACCTGCATTACGGCCCTGCTCGCCAGTATCGGCGGCAAGCTGTCCAGCAAGCGACTCGCCCTCGGTCACGCCCTCTTCAATATTTTCGGGACATTGATCATTATTCCCATGATCCCGCTCTACTTGAAGTTTATCCCCCTTATGTCCGGAGACATCGCACGACAGATAGCGAATATACACACAATATTCAATATAGTGAACACGATTATCTTGCTTCCCCTGGTTCCCTTTTTTATCGCTATCCTGATGAAACTCGTACCAGGCACGGATTACGAAAAAATCGAAGCACGGTTTCTCGATGACAACCTGCTTGTGACACCAGAACTTGCCATCAAGGCCGTCCTCAAAGAATTGTGCGCCATGATCGATATCTGCAAGGACATGCTGGACAAATCGATACGGTGTATCATGAATTATAACCATAAATTGAAAAACGAAACCCTCATCGACGAAGAATCGCTCGATGAAATGCAAAAAATCATAACAGAATACATCGTCAAAATTACAAAGTGCGACCTGACGGACAAAGAACGGCGCATACTGCCCGCCCTTTTACACAGTGTTAATGACCTTGAGAAGGTGGGCGATCACTGTGAGGACTTTGTCCGTCTTTCTCAACGGCTCTTCGAAGAAGAATTGTCGTTTTCGGACTTTGCCCAGGATGAACTGGAGAAACTATTCGGCAAGACGGCAAAACTGATGGACCTGACAAAAAAAGCCATGCAAAACGACGATCATGACGCTGCCCGCATCACTCTGACGATAGATATGGAAATCGGCGACCTAATACTGCAATATAAGTTCAATCACGTCCGTCGCCTCGGTGAAGGAACGTGCGCCAGTGACGCCGGCCTGGTCTATTCGGACATACTGACGGATATCGGCCGTCTTAACGATCACTTGTGCAACATCACCAAAGGTATCCTCCATATCGGAAAGAGATAAGATGAACATGTCCATTGTTGCTCGAGACGTGTAATCGCCCGATATTCTCCAACCATCCTCGCCGAATTGATGTGTTCTTACGGCTGCTCATTTTTTCATGAAGGTTTTGGCAACATATTCCGATAATACGAGTGAGAGTGAAGTTACAATCTAACGGTGCGCTTTTGCGGCATGATGAGTACAGTACTGCGGTACGAGAGATGAAAGTACTTCATAAACAATGAGTTCACAGAGAGAAATCAAAAAAAGAGCGGTCCTTTTCACCGACATTGTCGGATCGACGGCGTACTTTAAAAAGTACGGCAACATCGCCGGCAGGGAAATGCTGCTGCAGCATCAGCGGATCGTTACCGATCAGGTAAAAAAAACCGCGGGGGAAACGGTCAAAACCGTCGGCGATTCGGTGATTGCCATATTCAAGAATGGAAAAGATGCTGTTGAAGGGGCCATTGCAACCCAGCGGGAATTATCCTGTTACATCGACGAACACGATGCTTATCACGAATTTCATATTCGCATCGGCATCCATTTCGGCGAAATCATTTGCGAAGATAATGATATTTTCGGCAATTCCGTTAATCTCGCCGCAAAGCTTCTCGAAATTACGGGAATTGACGGCATTACTGTCTCGACCGAGATAATAAACTCCCTCGAACAGGACGCCTCTTCTGATGTCATCGAATTCAGCTACCCCAACGGAGACACCGATAATGCCGACGCTCCCGCCGCTTACACTATTGAGTGGACAGAACTGTTACGTAAACGGCGTGACCAGACGACACTCCTCCTCATCAAGCCACTACCCAATCTCTCCCAGGATGCTCTGGAAAAGATAAAGGCTCTTATGGGATCGATACAGACACTCCGCACAAAAAAACAGACGGTGCGTCACGATAACAGTATCGCCATCCGTTTCTCCTCCGTTTCTGAAACGATCAATAGTACCCGTTCCCTCCTTGAACTCTTTACCAAGAACAAAAGTGCCCTTTCATCCGTCAACCGCCTCCCCTTTGCTCCCGTTCAAATGCTGATCGATTGCCCGAGATGGAAAAAAGGTCCTGAATTCATGCTCACTGATTTGCTCTGGAAAGCGATACCGCCCGGTGAAGCACATGCATCCAACGATATAATCAGTGAATACTCCGGTGTAATCGATATTCCCACGCAAACGGCGGCTTCTTTGTCACTCCCCCAAAGGACGTACAAGCTCCGTTTCTCGGATATAGCCGACGATAAAGATGAAAGTCCTCTTTTTCACTACCACAATGCCCTGTACAACGGCGACCGTCCCCCCTGTTTTTTCTGCGGAGACAGAAGACACGCGTCGAGCAGCTGTCCCTCAAAAAGTATGACGGGCATTGACGATGCCATCGGGCAGCTTTCCTATTACTCCGTTTCCGACATCAATTATTTATTTTACCGGCATTTGTTTGAGGACACGACGGCATCCGGATCCGCCGATTCGGCGGACGGCGATTATTATAACCATGACCTCGCTTCCATGGCGCTCTATGAATTAAAAAAGGTTTATCAGTTACGGTTTTTCCGTGCACTGTGGACATGCCAGAGCGAACGATGGAGCGACATTACCCGTTACAGCGACGACGGCGAGCGCGGCGGTTTCGTCTGGCTGGGACATGACTGCATTCGTGTTTCCAATTTGCGAGAGGCGGAAAAGGTCCTTCAATCAGCTATCACAAAATACCCCGATGACTACAAGGCCTATTGTTCAATGGGTTTCCTTCATATCGACAAAGGTGCTCTCCATACCGCCCTTTCATATTTCGAGAAAGCCATCACCCGTGCCGAAACTGCGCCGCAGAAAATATTTCTCTATCTTCTCTCTTTTCGATCCGCCACAATGATCGGTAATCGTGAACTTGCCGACCGTATGATCTCTGCGGCTCTGAATATCGATCGCGACTGTCCTGACGTCATCTATCAATACGTTCTTCACCTCTTTGCACAGGGTCTGGAATCGAAGGCAGTGGAAAAACTTGACTTATTGATTCAACGGAAACCCGTATACTTCACCTATGCCCTCATCGATCCCGAACTCGCGCCCCATCACCGTGCCGTCCAGCGGTGCCTGCAAATTCTGCTGGAAATCGCTCAAAAAAACGCGGAAAAATCTTTTCGTGAAGCACAGACGTCCGTGGAAAAAATCACTCTGGTACTGCCCGAGGATGATGAGGACCGCGCTCTTATTCTTTCCTACCATGATTCCCTCTGCAATCTCGTCCAGACGAAGAGCTACGCGGGTTATTGCGATACATCTTATTATTCCGCGTTGGTTGTCACGAACGCGAGGAATGTATTATATAAGAAAAACGAAGAGATAACATGTATGATCCACAATACGACTGAACGGTACCGGCAAATACACGCTCGTATCGCGCAACTTCCCTTTCCGCAGTGGACGCGATCACACCTCGAAAAGCCCCTTTCGGATGTTGAAAACGAAATTGAATTATTACGAACGGCGGCGGCACCAAACAATACGGGTTCTATCATTACGGAACAGGAGAAGATAGCCCTTATCGACAAGAAACTGAGCAGTATTCAAAATACCTGCCGGATGTTGAAAAGAAGTCTCCATGTCATCAAGTTCTGCCTTGTGTTCTTCAAAAAGATCATTGTCTTCGAAACAATCAACGTGGCCTTCGCTCTGATCGTGCTTCCCATTATTATTCATTATACCCTGTCAGTGGTTCCTCTGGAGATTTTCCCCAGCCAGCCTTTCTGGGTTTATCAGAAGGAATCGCTGATTACCGGCGGTTTGATCGGCCTCTTCCTCGCATTTATCGCGTCACTGCGCATTGAATAGTGACATTTCCCCTGTGATGGATATGTATGGGTGCACCCTTTCCCCTCTCATAGAGCATTGTCGCCACGCCCTTTTACCAGGACGACTCATCGGGGAAAATCACCATTACACCCGTGAGGCCCCTGCCTCAACCATTCTTCAAAAAATGTTACGAGCTGCCCTCACAATTGTTCGCCGATTTTTGGTCCCAATAAAAAAATGATATGACGCGTTACAAGAGAATAATGTTGTGCTTTCGACAGTGCGAAACGACATCCTCCGGCCAGATGCTCGCCTGAATCTCACCGATATGGGCCTTCTTCAGATATTGCATGCAGAGTCGTGATTGACCGATACCTCCTCCGACGGAAAGCGGCAATTCATCATTCAGCAATCGTTTATGAAAGTGCAGTTTCTTCCTTTCCAGTGCATCACAGAGGGCAAGTTGACGTTCCAATGCTTCCGGATCGACGCGAATACCCATCGACGACAATTCAAAGGCACTCTCCAGGACGTTGTTGTAAACAAGGATATCGCCGTTCAGTCCTTTATATCCGTTCTTCGTCGGCGTCGACCAATCATCATAATCCGGCGCCCGCCCATCGTGAGGTTGTCCGCTTTTCAATTTTCCTCCGATACCGATAAGGAAAACCGCGCCATATTCCCTGCAGATGATGTTTTCCCGTTCTTTCGGCTTTGCATCGGGATAAGACTCTTCCAGTTCTTCCGCATGAATAAAGGTGATGTTTTCCGGAAGCGTCGGAGTGACGTCAGGATATTCATAACAGATATACTTCTCTGTCCGGCGGATGACGTCATATATCTTCCTGACAATGCACATGAGAAATTCAAGGTTCCGCTCCTCGGGCGCGACGACACGTTCCCAGTCCCACTGATCCACGTACAGGGAATGTATATTATCCAGTTCCTCATCGGGTCGGATGGCGTTCATATCCGTATAGATACCCTCACCCGGGCCGATGGCGTAATCAGCCAGCATGAGACGCTTCCACTTTGCCAGCGAGTGAACGATCTCGGCTTTCATCTCATCGAGATCCTTTACGGGAAACGCCACGGGCCGTTCGATACCGTTCAAATCGTCATTGATGCCCATTCCCGATTGAACAAAGAGCGGCGCCGTAACCCTCATGAGATTCAATTCAAAAGAGAGGTTCACCTGAAAAAAGTTTTTAATGTGACTGATTGCACGTTCTGTTTCCCGTAAGTTGAGGAGAGGCCTGTAATTCCGGGGTATGACAAGACGCTTTATTGATGTCATTCATGTTCTCCTTCTTCCATGTCATTTTCACGATTCTCATCATCGTTCCGTAACGGCGTATCCAGTTATACCGCGAATTCGGAAAGATGAAAAAAGGATTCCCCGCTGCAATGCGATGTGGAATCCTTTCTTTTGGTCCATAGCGTGAATCAGCTAAATGATATTCTGCAGTTTCATTGACAAGGCCATATCACCGCCGACCTTCAGCTTGCCCGACATGAACAGCCCCATGGGATTGGCTTCTTTATTCATCATATCAATGAAATCCTGGTCCGCCATCGTGATGGTGCAGGCGGCACTTTCATGAGAACCCTCACTGACGCCTGCGGGCTTTGTCGTGAAATCTACCCACCAATTACCTCCATCGTCACCGGTAATATCAAATTGAATTACGGCGTTGATATCGGCACCGAGTTCCTGATTATCGGATAATTTCGCTGAAAATTGATCGATGATGTCTTTCACCGTACTCGCCATGAGGAACCCCTCCTTCGTTCGTTGTCTAATATATTTTATGATTCGGTTGGTATTTCTTCCCTTCCTTGTCTGTAAGAAAGTATAGAAATTTGTGGCTTTTACTGTCAAGCAAAAAGACATCTCGACAAGATTGAACAGCGAAACAACTTCCCGCCGATCTCTTCGTCCACGGCGGGCAATACAAACAATGCTTATCCGATAAAATGGGCACTGCCCTCATCGTGATGCTGAGACATTCCAGATGACGGTATAAATATATCCCTACAAAAAAAGCGGGGTTTATTCTCCCGCTTTTTCTTTTTGCGTACCACTTCGTGAACATGTTCAGCTGGCGGCTTGTTTTTTTAAGGCACTCATCATCAACGCGCACTGCTGTATGGTGCAGTAATCGCTGACGTCCTGGCATACATGCTGAAGCATCTCCCTGACCCGGCACTTCCCCGCATCATCAACAAGGAAGGTAAGACAATCACGAAGGTTTTGCTGCCCCGTTCTCATCTGTTCGAAGTTATACAAACCCTGAACCATATAAACGGGGCATTGCGTTGACTGAAAAGGACAGGCCTGACATTGTTTATCGAGTATCCCGCTTCTTTTACCGTCTTCAAAAAATGCCATCTCACCCCCTCCTTTCACGTCTGAACTGCCAAGAAAACATTGAGGGATTACCCTTTATTTCGTTCCTATAATTGATAGTAACGAATTACAATACCTATTTATTTCTGGTTCAATACTGGGTAATACCTCGTATTATGAGAGCGACAGGAGTGCCGAACGCAGATTCGCCTTTCTGTTTTTCAGACCGAGTTTTATGCGTATGTTGTTTCTGTGAAAATCAACGGATTTTGTCGATACATTTATAATATCAGCGATTTCTTTTGTCGTCTTTCCCTCTTTGACGAGGTTCGCTATCTGGGTCTCTCGGGGCGTTAGGTTAAAGTGATGAATTGTCAAATTCCTGAGAAAAGGTGAAATAATATTATTGAGATTACCCTCGATCATGGACAAACAGGACAGCTCAGTTGCCTCAAATCGTCCCTGTTTCAGCTTCTCTACGAAGGGGATAACAGTTTCACGAACATTTGACAGGACATCCTGCTCGAGTTTAATTTTATCCTCTTCTCTCATTTTCAAGAGCACTTTCAGTGCCGTGTTTGCCTCTTCAAGGTTTTTCGACTTTGCCTTGAGCTCTCTTTCACGGATCCGTAATTCCTCTTCCGCTTTCTTCTTTTCCCTGATTTCTTCTTTCAGTTGACGGTTCATGCGTGTCAGTTCCGCCGTTCGCTCTGAAACGATTTCTTCAAGATTGCTGCGGTGACTTTTAAGTTCTTCCTCAATTTGTTTGCGCTCGATAGCGTAGCGTATCGCCCTGACCAGGAGATTCCCGTCGACCTGTCCCTTAACCAGGTAATCCTGAGCCCCCTGCCTGACGGCCGATGTTGCCAACTCTTCATCGTTTAATCCCGTCATCACAATGATCGGAGTATCGGGAGCGTGGCTGTAAATCCTCTTGAACGTTTCAATACCGCCGCTCTCCGGCAGCATGAGGTCGAGCAGAATCACGTGGATGGTTTCATTCTCCAGACGGTCCCATCCTTCCTTCACGCTCGACACGTGATTCAGGCACCAAGATACTTCACCCGAGTCTTTCAACATTTCCTCGAGAATGCGTGCATCACCCAAGTTGTCTTCTATCAATAGTATGGAAATGTTTTTCGGCACGATAATCACTCCCTTGGCAGTGAAACGACAGTCAGCCAGAAATCTTCGATCGAATGGACGACGTCAATAAATTGATCCAGGTCAACCGGTTTTGTGATGAAACAACTTGCTCCGAGATCGTATGATTTAATTATATCCTGTTCCTCTTTCGAGGTGGTCAATATCACAATAGGAATTCGCTTCAAATCGGCGTCAGCCTTGATATCGCGAAGCAATTCACGTCCGTCCTTTTTGGGGAGATTCAAGTCCAAGAGGATAAGGTCCGGACGGCTAACTTGCGAATATTGCCCTTCACGTTTTAGATATTGCAGTGCTTCTACACCGTCTTCCACAACGGAAATATTGTTCAGTACCTTGCCGTCTGCCAGTGCTTCCTGCGTCAATCGCACATCTCCCGGATTATCTTCCACCATCAATACCTCTATCGGGCGACCCGCTAAATGGGTATCTTCTTCTCTCAGCATGAGACAATACCTCGCGATGCCAAAGACGGATTATGCTCTACGGGAAGAGAAAAATAGAATGTTGATCCTTTTCCCGGAACGGACGATACCCAGATCCGTCCGCCGTGACGTTCTACAATCTTTTTACAAATAGCCAGCCCGATGCCCGTTCCTGAATACTTTTTATTACCGTGCAGTCTCTGAAAAATTTCGAATATTTTTGTTTTGTATTCCGTTTCTATCCCGATACCGTTATCAGTGACAGAGAAAATCCAGTGCGGTCCGTGTCGTTTCGCTTCGATCTCTACGCGGGGTATCAGTCCGTCCCGCGAGAACTTCAGGGCGTTACTGATCAGGTTTTGAAACAGTTGCCTTAACTGCAGTGAATCCGCTTCGACATCGGGCAAAGCATCATAAGTAATATCAGCTTCCTTTTCTTTTATGATTGTTGATAAGTTTTTCAGTACCGACCCGAGAACATCCCTGGTCGACGTGACACTGAACTCTCGATGACTTCGCCCGACACGCGAATATTCCAGCAGATCATTGATCAGCGACTGCATGCGTTTCGCTCCATCAACGGCATAGGCTATAAATTCATCGGCATCGGCATCAAGTTTTCCCTTATACCGGCGCTCCAGCAGTGTGACATAGCTCGATATCATGCGGAGCGGTTCCTGGAGATCATGAGAGGCAACATAAGCGAACGTTTTCAACTCTTCGTTGCTCACCTCCAGTGCCCGAGCATGTCTCTTCAGGCACCACTCGTTGTTTTTCTGATCAGTGATATCTTCAATTGCTTCAATCGCCCCGACGATCTCATTTTCCGCATTTTTCATCGTTGTCGTGGTCAATGCCAGCCATCGTCCCGATTCACCGATGTGAGGAAAGAATTCAATGAGCTTGTACGCATCTTCCATGATATCGGACTTTCGGCATTTATCACCGTACAAAAGTTCCACTTCATCGCTACGTCCTGAAACCAGGAGGTCAGCCAGCGCCGTTTTTTCATACCCGTATAACGCGATCGTGTGCATGCGCGTACCGATTGCCTCTTTCGCCGGAACATCGGTCAACTCCACCATGGCCGTGTTCCACAGAAGAACATTGTAGTTTTTGTCAATGACAAACATTGGGAGCGGAGAATTCTCCAGCATCCTTTCCAGTTTTTTTTCACTGCTCCGCAGTTCTTCCTTACTTTTTTCCACCTTCTCGCTGAGCAGCGCGACAACCAATCCGACAACGATAAAAACCACCATTCTTATGACGTTATTGGACATATCCTCTTGAAGAAAGACGCTACTGCTTGAGAGGAGAATTATTCCCATACCCACGGGAACAACCAACCCCGCCATTCTCCACCACATGGTGGCGAGTACAATCGGTATATAGAAGAAATGTGTAAATATTATACCCTGATTCAGTATGATATGCGAATAAATGACCATGCCGACAAAGAGTACAAGCAGAGCCACCGTTGTAAACAAACGATAGGACCGGCCCGTGTTCTTTTCATGCACATGGCTGTCTCTGTCTTTCATTTGCTTCCTGTTTTTCCTTTTGTTAATTATTTCAAGCATATTTTTTATATTTTATCAATTCTTTTTAGCATTGTTCGTGAGCCGTTCTTTGCTCTTTATTCAAGCGCAACAGCGTAATTTCGGGGGATTCAATTGCCCGTTGCAACAAATCTTGATTAAGCAAAGACCCGCGATTACATCCACTCCATAAATTGGTTTTCGTACTGTTCTTCGAGGATATGTCGATGTTTCATTTCCTCTTCCGCCAGTCGGGCGAAAAGTGACTCGATGGAGGTGCCGCGGTAATGTTCCATCAGTCCATGATACAGATCATAGGCATTCTTTTCATTCTGAAGAGCAAATTTCATAATGTCCTGCGGTGTACTGTCTTTCTTTGGTGTGCCTTCCTGTGTCCCCTGCGTCATTGTTATAATCGCGCCGTTTTCTTTTCCGCCGACGCGATCGACGGTACCATCATTCAGTGCCCGTTCCAACATCATTTTGTGCTCCATTTCGGCATTCGCAAGATCACCGAGGAGCTTCTTTGCCGCAGTGTCCGTAACGATGGTCTGAAACATCCGATAGAGATTCATTGATTGATTTTCCTTTGATATTGCGTAATGGATTGCCTCTTCGATCGTTCGAAAGCTCATTGTGCGCCTCCTTTCGCCTTTCCATTTCGTTACATCTCATCATGACAGCATCGCTTGTGTTAGTCTTTCATGACACTGCCGGACCACTTCATCTACCGCTTAACCACCATTTTACTGATTATACCACAGTTACCGTTCCTGTCGATAAGACACACAACTGATAACCATCCCTTGCTTCGCTCAGCGGCGACGGAAGACAATTATGATATATGAGACTTGCCATTCCACCCTTTTTTTTCTATAAGAGCGTTGCGACATGTTTATCAATCTACAAACGGAAGGAGATCTATCCATGAACATTCTTATCTTTGGACCGAACGGAAGCGGTAAGGGAACGCAGGGATCTATTGTCCAAAAGAAATTCACTGTTCCTCACATTGAGTCGGGTGTCATTTTTCGGGAGAACATCTCATCGCAGACCGAGCTGGGGGAGAAGGCAAAGTACTTTATTGACAAGGGAGAACTCGTGCCGGACGATATTACGATTCCCATGATTCTCAATCGCTTAAAGGAAAAAGATTGTGAAAACGGTTGGCTGCTCGATGGATTTCCGCGGAACCGTGTCCAGGCAATCACACTATGGGAAGCATTGAAAAAAGAGAATATGTCGCTCGATTACGTCATTGAAATTGTTCTCGACCGTGAAATCGCAAAAAAGCGTATTATGGGTCGGCGTCTCTGCGTTAATGATAACAACCATCCCAACAATGTCTCTATCGACGCAATCAAACCCGATGAGAACAACGGCACCCTTGTCTGCCGCGTTTGCGGCGGTGAATTGAAGACCCGAGCCGATGATCAGGACGAAGCGGCGATTGATAAACGACACTCCATTTACTATGACAAAGAGACGGGCACCATGGCCGCAATCGATTTCTTCCGTGATCATGTCACCGTTGTTCAGGTCGACGGCAGCGGCAGTGTCGATGAAGTCACGAACGAACTGACGAGCAAATTTTCGTAATATGGAATTCAGTCAAAGCTGAGATATCCCGCAACACGGTCCGATCTCATTGTAAATTCAAAAGCCCGCCTTTAAGCGGGCTTTTCACTTCATTTGGTGGCGGTGCAGGGATTTGAACCCCGGACACTGCGGATATGAGCCGCATGCTCTAACCGACTGAGCTACACCGCCCTTCTTCGGAATGGCAATCCATACACTATATTGTCACAGGTGTCAAGATGGTTACACCGAAAGTTTATAGGCCACGATAACACTTCGCGTCGGTGATACCCGCAAGGCAAGGACCACATCATCCTCACCGTCATTGTCTATATCTTTGATTTGATAATCGGCTACATAGCCACCGATTTTTTTCGTCTTCCAGTTAATGATCAAGCCGAGACCATCCCATTCCAGGTCGAACAATTCGCTTTTTGTATAAACGCGGGTATGCTCGAAAGTACGTCCTGCCGCCGATATGTTTCTGACGATAATTACTTCCTGTTTTCCATCATCGTTCGTATCGTATGTAATGATCCGGGGATTGACATAGGCGAAACACTCGTCCTCGAGCGTCGTCTTATTCTGCAGTTGGAAGATCGTATCACTCCCGCCGTAAATTTCTTCGCTTTTCCAGATGCTTTTTTCACTGCCCCCGTATATATGAATTTTTTCAATGGGCAGCGTGGTCTTTGCATACATCCTCAGATGATCGTTTTCGTCAAGCGCAATGACCCGTTCCCCGCCGTCACCGACCCGATCAATCGTTAATCCGTAAACGGAAAGCCCCTGGGGGATGGGAAGCCTTTTGTCTCTTTCGTATTTTCCCCCTTTGTAATGTAATTTGTAGATGGGTTTCTCAAATGGCACACTATGATCGGAACCCAGTATTTGACCGATCAGATACGGCGGTTTCCGGTAGGGCTCGATAACGCGCAGAAACATATCGATTCCCGTTTCCTTCACAGCGTATTGCTCATTTTTATACTCAACGACGAACGATTCCACCCTGTCCCGAGCGCGGATATTTGATACGAATATCTCCGCAACGCCGTTCCTGTTGATATCCGCCACATCGACCGATATATATTCATCATACCTTTCACCTGGTATGGTCGCGAGCGTCTTGAGATTTTTCCCTTCCCTGCGAAATACGCTAAGCTTATTCACATCGATAACGACAATTTCATTGAGCCCGTCGCCGTTTACGTCCCCGATGGCCATGCCGCGGAACTTCGCGGGAAATCGCTGACTGATCCAGTAATTTTCCCGGTCGATAGGCCCGGCACCGAAAACAAATTCAGGATTATAAACGGCCGTCATCGTTCCTCGACGCGTTTGAAGGGCCTTAACGGGGTCCGTCGATTTCTGCTGAACAACCTCTTCGCCGATTTCAGCATCCTCCCGAACTGTTGGAATGGATTCCGGTACTGATCCCGTTACATGCTGTATGATCTTTTTGGAGAAGAGATTCACCTTGGGAATAATATCGTCAACACTTTTACACTGCTCGTAGACGTTTACCGGTGTCTTGTTCGTCATAACATCGAGCAGTTTTCCGTCGAGGCTGACGCTACTGCCGATTTTTGTGATACTCCCCCACGTTACGTAATGCGCACCCAGTTGTTCTCCCAGGCGGTACACGTCATCAGCCGTATAACCGTCTTTCCCTTTGAGAATGGCCGCCACGTCCTTTTTATCAATGACTGATATTTCATTGTCTGCACCGATACGCGATATGAGCATGTCCCAGATGCCGTTTCGAATATAGTCAAGATCCTCGGAGCTATGAACGGCGAAGGGGAAAACGGCCACTTTTTTTTGATCGTCTGCCCATGCCCGCCCTCCTATTGCGAAGGCTAAAAACAGGCTGACGGCAATGACGAAACATCTTTTCATCTCCTACTCCTTCTGCACACACGATATTCCTTCGTTGATTACGATTATAAACGCCCCTGAAATGCAACAGCACACGTGCAGATCCGGCGGTTTTCCGTCACCGAGTCTCATTGCAACATAAGTGCTTATAATGAGACAAGGAACGATCCGGAAGATATCTGACACGCACCCCGCTTACAGGCATTCCTTTGTAATGAAGATGTCATCCTCTGTCAAGGGAATCTTTCGCTATACCGGATGTTGCCGTGCGTGATGTCACTCATCCTTTTTTTTAGCCTGTTTTAATATTTTTGCCAGCGGCTCGAATATGTCAATGGGAATGGGAAACAGTGTTGTGGAATTATTCTCCGCCGCAATCACGGTGAGCGTCTGCAAATAACGAAGCTGGAGGGCCGTGGGTTCTTCCGCAATGACACGTCCCGCATCGGCGAGCTTCTTCGCGGCCTGGAATTCACCCTCTGCATTAATGACTTTCGAGCGACGGTCACGTTCCGCCTCCGCCTGTTTTGCCATGGCTCGCTGCATCTCCTGCGGCAGATCGATATGTTTCACCTCGACAGTGGATACCTTGATTCCCCATGGATCGGTACTTCTGTCGAGTATCTGTTGCAGTTCATGATTTATTTTGTCGCGTTCGGCAAGGATTTCATCAAGTTCCGCCTGGCCGCAGACACTGCGCAATGTGGTCTGTGCAAGCTGCGATGTCGCATAGAGGAAGTTTTCCACCTCGATCACCGCCTTGTTCGCCTCCATAACCCTGAAATAAATAACGGCATTGACGCTGATTGACACGTTATCACGGGTAATGACGTCCTGTGGCGGCACGTCCATGGTTATGATACGCATATCCACCTTGACCATGCGATCGACAACGGGGATCAAAATGATGAGTCCCGGTCCCTTCGTACCAATAACGCGTCCAAGGCGGAATACAACAGCTCTTTCATATTCGTTGAGAATCCTGATTGCCGCGGCAAGAAACAAGATAACCAATACAACAATTGAAATAATTGTATAAAACATTTTCCGCCCTCCTTATTGTTTGCTTTTTTCAACCTTAATGCTGAGACCGTCAACGGCCGTTACTCTGACCTTATCGCCCTCGTTGATAACGGTATCACTCATGGCATTCCAGTACTCACCCTTGATAAATACACGTCCTTTACCTTCGATGTCCGTTACCGCTTCACCCTCGGCTCCGATCATACCGTCGATTCCCGTTGACGGCGCTCTCATTTGTGCTCGCACGGCAAGTGTGATGACGCCGATAAAAAACAGCGAAATAACGATGATTGTCGGTATCATGACGCTGAAAGAAACCCTCAACGCGGGTATGGGAGAACGAAAAAGCAGGACGGAACCGAGAACGAGCGATGTGATTCCTGCCACGGTGAGCATACCATGGCTCACGATTTTAATTTCCGCGATGAAGAGGACGACGGAAAAGAGAATAAGAAGAACCCCGGCGAAGTTTATCGGAAGCGTCTGCAGTGCAAAAAATGCCAGTATGAGAGAAATGCCCCCCACGACACCGGGAAGAACAGCACCGGGATGGGAAAATTCGAAATAGAGACCGGCAAGACCGATCAAAAGGAGCAGGTAGGCGATATTGGGATTACTGAGAGTGACCAGGATCTTGTCGCGGAGTCCCATCTCCGTCTTTATGATGCGCGCACCTTTGGCAGCAATAACCACCGTCTCCGACGGAAGTGGCAGTTCCCTGCCGTCGATTTTCGCGAGAAGTTCATCAATGTCGCGTGCCACGACATCGATTACCTTCAGTTCCAGAGCTTCTTCCGCCGTTATGGACACGCTTTCAATCACTGCCTGCGCGGCCCATTCTTCATTGCGTCCCCTCTTTTCGGCAATACCCTTGGTGTAGGCAACGGCATCGTTTTCCACCTTTTGCTCCATCGTTTCGTCCATCTTGCCGCCGAAACCCATTGCAACGGGATGAGCCGCCCCGATATTCGTTCCCGGCGCCATGGCCGCGATATGGGCCGCCATGGTGATCATCACCCCGGCGGAAGCGGCCCGTGCGCCCGATGGATGAACAAAAACAATGACGGGAATTGGCGCATTCAGGATTTTCTTAACGATATCCCTCATGGCCAGATCCAGCCCTCCCGGTGTATCCAAAGTGATTATAACCCCGTCATATCCCCGCATGACGGAGTCGTCTATACCGTTCATGATATAATCGGCGATGGCCGGCGTAATCGCTGCATCGACGGTAATCACATTGTAAACGGGCACAGCCGTTTTTGCCCACGAAAACGATGCCATCAGGCACATGATGCTGATCATAATTCCTGAGCAGACAGTTCGTTTCGCCGTCATATAAGCCTCCTTGCGCATTTTCTCACGTTTTGTACGGCATTGCCATTATTATAATTTATCCATGATCATCTTCATATCCTGCCATACAAGCTTTTTTGCGCCCGGATTCCGTAATAAATATGCGGGATGATATGTGGGCATGAGGGGGATGCCGTGATAGAGATGAAACTGTCCCCTCAAGAGTGATATGGGGTTTTCCGTTTGAAGAAGTGTTTTGGCCGCGAATGTGCCCATGGCACAAATTATCGCCGGACAAATCGCCTGGAGCTGTTTTATAAGGAACGGTTCACACACGCGGATTTCGTCGGGCCGCGGATTCCTGTTTCCCGGCGGTCGGCACTTGAGGATGTTGCAGATGTAAACATCGTCGCGGCTCAAATTCATCGCTTCAATAATACGCGTCAGCAACTGTCCAGCCCGCCCGACAAAGGGCCGACCGATCCTGTCTTCACTCTCCCCCGGTGCCTCACCGACGAATACTAGCCGCGCACGAGGATTCCCCTCACCGAAGACAAGATGGCGGCGGGTTTCGTGCAGTCCGCACCGTTTGCAATCGCCCAGTTCCTCTCTGATCTCCTCCAGGGTGAATGTCGACTTGGCGCTATCTTCCCCGGCATCCTCGACCGTGCCAGTGAATTCCGGCACCATCAAATCCGTCTCGCTGCCGCGACGGAAGGACAACCGTGAATGTTCCATTTCCAGGTGTCGTCTCAGTGATTGTGCCAGTGCAAAAAGTTCTTCCCTCTCATCCATCGGCATTCCTCTTCAAGAGAATCGTTTTCGCCCTGTCCAGAATAACTTCGGCGACCTCGTCCTTGGACAGCAGCGGCATGCTGTCGCTCTTCCCGTTGGCGTCGATGATGGTAACGATGTTCGTATCAGAGGCAAAACCCGAATCGGCGGATGTGATATCGTTGGCGACGATAAAATCCATGTGCTTGGAGATTACCTTCTCACGGGCATTATCGATCAGATTTTCCGTCTCCATGGCGAAACCGACAAGCACTTTCCCCTTCGCTCTCCTGCCTGCTTCGGCAATAATATCGGGGTTTCTTACCAGCTTCAGCGATATATCACCGCCTTTTTTAATTTTTTCGCGGGATGTTTCCGCCGGTCGGTAATCTGCCACGGCCGCGGCCTTAATGATCATGTCCGCCGCACCCATGCGTTCCATTACCCGGTCGTACATCTCCACCGCCGTCGTAACCACAACCGTTTCAACCCCGTCCGGAGGTTCAAGCGTGCTTTTGCCGCTGATCAATATGACATCGGCCCCCCTGTTTCTCGCCGTCCTGGCAATTGCATACCCCATTTTGCCTGTGGAGTGATTGGTAATATAGCGGACCGGGTCTATATGTTCCTGCGTCGGACCGGCGGTCACCAAGACCGTGCAGCCTGTCAGGTCCTTCTCTGTCAATATGTACTTTATCCTGTCCACGATCCGTTCCGGGTCCGGCATCCTCCCGGGTCCTTCCGCCTTGCAGGCCAGCTCTCCCGTTTCCGCGTCCATGACCGTGTATCCACAGTTCTTCAGTTTTTCCATATTTTCGGAGACTATCGCGTTCTCGTACATGTTCGCATTCATCGCGGGACAGATAAGCACCGGGGCTTTCGTTGCCATCACCGTCGTGGTCAATAGATCATCGGCGATACCCGATGCAATCTTTCCGATAATGTTGGCCGTCGCCGGCGCAACGACGATAATCGAGGCCCTCTCGGCAAGGGAAATATGCTCGATTTCCCAATCCGCCGTCAACGAAAAGACATTGGAATACACGGGATTTCCCGTCAACGTTTGAAACGTCAAGGGACTCACAAACTCCTGTGCGTTCTTCGTCATGATGACCGTGACATCGGCGCCCATCTTTTTGATGCATTCCCGCGCCAGGGCCGCCGATTTATATGCGGCGATTCCGCCTGTCACCCCGAGGACGATGACTGGCCGTTCTCCTTCTTTTTTCATGACAGATGCTTCTTTCTTTTTCCATTTCATTCCATTATCTTGATAATACGATGAAAATATAGCAGGTGATCATCATGAGGTCAACGAATTATGAGCACGATGAATCATTGACTATGACTTCTCAGAGATGTATAAAGGTTCCCGTTCGTCTCCCGGTGCTCTCATTTTCTCTCTTTGCGTGACAGATATTGAAAATGCATCCCTGGACGGACTGTGCGTAAGACTATTTCTCTTCGCATGAATATCGGGGATTGAAACACTTTTTTATTTTTTTTGTCGTTCTGGTATGCAAATCCAAATAAATGAGGGTACTCAACGTAATCGGATGAAAGCGCTTCTACACAGGATTATTCTTCCCGGCATCTGTGTCCTGATACTCACATCGCTTTTCTACAGTCTCCTCTGGGAAAATGAAGCGCCTCTGCTCACCTGCACCGAGCTTCCACCCGTCCTCGGCGATGCTTATCCCGTTGAATGCACCGTCCTTGATGCCGGTTCCGGTATACGGAGTATCACGGTCAGTATTGAGCAGGAAGGGATTTCCCATTTTCTGACGGATCATTTCATGCCCCATCGCGGGGCCCGTCATCGATGCATCAGTTTTCAGTTTGACATTAATCATCCCGGAATCCACGACGGGCAAGCCCGGCTGGTCTTCCGTGCAACGGATTACTCTTTTTCCAAAAACGTCGGTACCGTCTCGTCCTCTTTTGTCATCGACACCACCCCTCCCCGTGTTACCCTCTGCAATACACCGCCGCCGTTACGGCCCGGTGACACCTCGTTTGTCGCTTACCGCCTCAGTGAAGTACCCGTAAGAAGCGGTGTGCTCGTCAACGAGCTCTATTTCCCCTCATTCCCCGATACCGTGAATGGAGAAGGGCTGTACGTGTCCTGCTTCGCCCTGCCCCTTACAGAATCGCTGATAGTACCGTCCGTTTTAATTACCGCAGAGGATAAAGTGGGCAACATCGTACGGCATCCGGTAAAAATCGCCTATGCCCCGGTCAAATATCGACACGACGACATCGTCTTGTCGGATACTTTTTTTACGAGCGTTATACTGCATCTTACGGCTTCCCCTGTGGATGCGGATACCTCTTTACCCTCCTGCTTTCATATGATCAACGAATCCCTTCGTGAGAAGAATATGGAAACTGTTTGCGCTCTGTGCCGCTCCATTACGCCCCGCAGGCTCTGGAACGGCCCCTTCGAAAGGCTTGAAAATGCCGTTGTCACCGGCTCGTTCGGCGACCGACGCACCTATTACTATCGAAATGAAATCATCGGCGAAGGCGTTCATCTTGGCGTTGACTATGCATCCGTCCGTCATGCGCCAGTTCGCGCGGCGAATACAGGGACTGTCGTCTACGCGGCACCCCTGGGCATTTTCGGGAATACCGTTCTCATCGATCATGGCCGGGGCCTATTCAGCCTTTATGCCCATCTCTCCCGCATAGCCGTGCATTCAACCGAAAGGGCTGTGAAAGGGAATCTCATCGGTTACACGGGGTCAACGGGCATGTCCACGGGCGATCATCTCCATATCAGCATGATACTCGGCGGTGTCTTTGTCGACCCGCAGGCGTGGTCCCGTCACAATGGCATCACATCATGTATCGAGCGGTTACGCACGTCGGTTTTATCCCACCAAGATATGATGGTTCAATCCGAAAGGGACTCTTTTTCTATGTCCCGATGATTGATATTAACGTTGAGTTTCTCGGCCGTCAGGAATGTTTTGAGTTGGTTCACGATGACCACCGATCGATGCCGCCCCCCCGTACAGCCGACGGCGATGGTGATATAGGCCTTTCCTTCCCTTTCGTACTGCGGAATGAGATAGGCCAACCAATCCTTCATTTTATCGAGAAATATGGTCGTGTCATTCCACTTAATAACGTATTCCTCAATCGCGGAATCATTGCCGCTCAACCGCTTCAAACTATCGATAAAATAGGGATTGGGAAGAAATCTCACGTCAAAAACATTGTCCGCGTCGGGCGGGAGGCCGTAGCGATACCCGAAAGAAATGAGGTTGATCGTCAGTGCCCTCAGCCGTGACGGCGTGAGGAAATAATTCTGGATCTGTTCTTTGAGTTTGTGAACGTTTGCATGCGATGTGTCAATCACGTTCTGCGCCATGCCCTTCAATTCTCTGAGCATTTCACGCTCGCGGGAGATCGCCTCGGGGATGGTGCAATTACCCGAAAGGGGGTGTGTCCGCCGCGTCTCGCTGAATCGCCTCAGCAGAACATCATCACTCGCCTCGAGAAAGAGTATCTCGATGTTGTATTTCTTCTTTTTCAGTGTTGAAATAACGTCGATATGCTTTTCAAGAAACGTCGGTTCCCTGATATCCATTACCAGGGCCACCTTGTTTATGTCATACGATATGCCACGCCCGAGATCGATCAGCTTTTGCAAGAGCAAAATGGGAAGGTTATCAACACAGAAATACCCGATATCTTCCAACGCCTTGAGAGCAGTACTCTTTCCGGAACCGGACATTCCCGTTATGATGACGACGCGCATGTTCTTCAATGATTTTACCCCACTGCCGTTATGATTCTCTTATATCACACAAAAAGTCAGGAGAAAAACACAATCATGGATAGTAAAACGACATTCGGAGCGAATCGACAGGGGAACCCTGGTTGCGCATGTTCTCTCCGAACCTCATGCCTGGCGGTCACGGCATGGACGTGTCCCCACGGCACGCCTTGCCGCAATACAAAATACAACAAAACGGTAAATAAGTATGATGAAATATCCTAATGAAACTTAATAGAATTGTTTGTCTTTTTTCTCAATGATCGAATAAACGGCATCGGGCGAATCCGCCTCTATTAATTCCTTCTTAAACCCATCATCCTTCAATATCCGTGATATCTTTGCCAGAGCCTTGAGATGTTGTCCCGCCGAATTTTCCGGTGCCATGAGAAGGAAGAACAGGTTTACGGGCTTCCCATCGAGTGCGTCGTACTCGACGCCTTCCTTACTGCGTCCGAAGGAAAGAATCAATTGGTTCAAACCTTCAAGTTTTCCATGAGGTATCGCTATACCGCCCCCGATACCCGTACTTCCGAGCTTCTCTCTTTCAAGAAGCACATTAACCATCGTGTCCCCGTCTATCTCAAGTTCTTCGAGAGGGAATACTTCTGAGAGCTCAATGAGTACTTCTCTCTTTGTCTTGGATTTTATATCCGCAATGATATATTCTTGTCTTAAAAGTTCACTGACATTCATTTTTTGTGCCTCTCGACAATCTAGCTGTTTGCCTCGATCATCGCATAATTGCCGTCATCCCGTCGGTATACAATGCTCACGTTTTCAGAAGAAATATCGCGATAGACCACAAATTGACTTTGTGTCGATTCAATCTCCAAGAGCGCATCCTCGATGGACATGGGTTTCAAAACAATCTTTCTTGTTTCCACCAATCGAGATGTCTCGTCAATCGCATTCTCCTCAAAGACATTCTCTTCCGCATTGATCATTTCCTCGTTGATGAGTTCCTGAATCGACGAGTTATCTTTGTGTTTTCTGATCTTGTCTTTATGCTTTTTAACCTGCCGTTCTATCTTGTCAATGACATTGTCGACGGCCTGGGGCATTTCCTTTGCCTCTTCCTTGCCATTGAGGTTCACACCTTTTGCCGTAACGTTGATTTCAGCCACGTTCCGGAACTTTTCCACTGACAGTATCACGTGAACATCGATAGGTTTATCGATATATCTATCCAGTTTCGCGAGCTTTTTGGTTGTGTAATCCTTAATCCACTCACCAACATCGGTATTACGAAATGTAAACGTCACCTGCATTGTGCAGAACCTCCTCCTTGTAAACGTCATCGCGGCATGATGAAAAGCCGCCTTATAGTGAAGTCTCCCGGAAATGTCAATATCTATTTCCCCGTCAGAAAAGATTTTTTCTTTTCGATGACGGCAGTATTCCCATTGTTTCACGATATTTTGCGACCGTCCGCCGCGCGATTGATATGCCATAATTCTTCAGAATATCAACTATCTGACTATCATTGTACGGCTTTTGGGGATTTTCCTCGACGATAATACCCCTGATTTTTTCTTTCACGCTCTCAGATGCGATCGAACTGCCGTCCGTCCTGTTAATGCCGCTGTTGAAGAAATATTTCAGTTCGTATATACCTCGTGGGGTATGCATGTACTTGTTTGTGGTCACCCTGCTGATCGTCGATTCATGCATCTCCACATCGTCCGCAATGTCTCTCAGGACCATCGGTTTGAGATAATTAATGCCGCGATCGAAAAAATCGCGCTGGTGACGAACAATGCTTTCCGACACGCGGTAGATGGTTCTCTGCCGCTGTTGAATGCTCTTGATCAACCACGTCGCCGATTGGAGTTTTTCCCTGATGTAATCCTTGCAGCTGCTTGCCGATTCACTATCGACAACACCGCTCATTATCTCCTTGTAGAAGTTGCTGATTTTTAGTTTCGGCAACCCGTCGTCATTGAGCACGATCTTATATTCATCACCGATTTTGTAGACGAAAACATCGGGAACGACGTATTGAGGACGCTCATCGCTGTATTGAAGCCCCGGTCTCGGATCGAGCGTACTGATCAACCTGACGGCTTTTATGATATCGTCGATGGTGGACCCCTGTTTTTTCACTATTTTTTGATAATTTCTCGTTTCGAGATCTTTCAAATGATCTTGGACGATTTCCGTAACAAGGGCATTATCGATGCCGAGATATCGTATCTGTATGAGCAGACACTCTTTCAGATCCCGTGCCGCAATGCCGGGCGGATCAAGCGCCTGAACCTTTGCAAGGACCCTTTCCATCATTTCCGGCGATACATGTTCCGCCTCCGCCATTTCATCCAGCGTGGCGACAAGATATCCATTAACATCGAGATTGCCGATAATTTGTTCCGCTGCCGGCATTTCCTCCGCACTGAAATCAGACAGATGCAGCTGCCATGTCAGGTATTCCGACAACGTGTTCGCCGATGTCAGCATGTTTTCCCACGAGGGATTTTCCGTTTCTTCCCGGTAGTATGTAACTCCGAGCGGCCCGTAATCATCGAAATAACTGTTCCAGTCGAAATCCTCTTTCCCGTCGCCTTCGCCGGTCACTTCCTTTGTCGCGGCAACATTCTTTATTTCATCGACTTCCTGAACCTTCTCCCGCTCTTCCGCTTCCTCCTCACTCGCCTTCTCCTCCAGAACGGGGTTTTCCTGCATTTCCTGTGCAATGGCATTGACTAACTCGAGCCGAGACAGTTGAAGCAGTTTTATCGATTGCTGCAACTGGGGGGTCATAATGAGCTGTTGTGTTAATCTCAGTTGTTGCTTCAGTTCAATCATGTTCTTTTTGCCATAAATCCCGTTACATTCTATAAATCAAACTCATCACCGAGGTAGAAACGCCGCGCCTTTTCACTGTGTGCAATATCCTGCGGATATCCCTCAACGAGAATACTTCCACGGTTAACAATATAGGCACGATCACATACTTTGAGTGTTTCTCTCACGTTATGATCGGAGATGATCACCCCGATACCGCGTGCCTTTAATTTTCGTATGATTCCCTGTATATCCGCAACCGCCAGCGGGTCTATCCCCGCGAAAGGCTCATCGAGAAGTATATATTGCGGTGACGTCACCAGGGCACGCGTTATTTCCACGCGCCGCCGTTCGCCGCCGGATAATGAATACGCCTTGCTCCGGGCGAGCGACGCGAGATCCAACTCGCCGAGGAGCTCCTTCAGGCGTGTCTCCTGCTCATCCCTGCTGATGGTGAGCGTTTCCAGTATCGCCCGGATATTTTCCTCGACGGTCAGCTTCCTGAATACCGACGCCTCCTGAGGCAGATAACTG
>Ga0272441_10004365_pt1 | contig 25714 bp, 25 predicted proteins | sample SSMProp6N_FD_193582 | JGI IMG/M metagenome (GOLD analysis project Ga0272441, IMG submission 193582) | Marine sediment archaeal communities from Little Sippewissett salt marsh, Falmouth, MA, United States - SSM-Prop-6N | ecosystem: Environmental > Aquatic > Marine > Wetlands > Sediment ...
GCCACCGACCAGATTCCAGCCTCCACGGACACCTGATGGCGACACGGGGATCCCTTGCACATCAACGGTTCCCTGCGGTCTGACATCCTGCTGACACTTTGAGAACAGGGTCGTATCCGACGATCGTCCCATGAATGGGTGCAACTCGACCACATATCGCTCGCATCAGGGCGGCGCCTGATGGCCGGGTGGATCTGCAGAGCCGCCTCGGGTCGCTACCAGGCGCGGTACCGCACACCTGGAGGTCGAACCCGTTCAAAGACGTTTGATCGGCGCAAGGACGCCGACAAGTGGCTACGCCGTGAACTCGCCCTGATCGACCGCGGCGACTGGATCGACCCAGACGCCGGCACCATGACCGTCGCGGAATGGGCCGACCGGTGGATGGCGACCCGGCTCCACATCCGCGACTCAACCGGTGAACGCGACGAAACGTACCTCCGCTCGCTCGTCCTGCCCCACTTCGGTACCCGGCGGCTCAGTGACATCACCCGTCACGACATCCAGGACTGGGTCGCAGATCTCGCTGAGGAAGGCTACGCAGCAGCCACGATCCAGCTCGCCTACGGGCTCGTGTCGATGGCGTTTAGCGCCGCCGCAGACGATGCTCTCATCCAACGCACACCCTGCACGGATGTGAACCTCCCCAAACGCATTGAGACCGAGAAGCGATTTCTGAGCGCGGAGGAACTCCACGACCTCGCCGACACCATCGACCCGCGCCACCGCACCCTTGTCCTCACTGCCGGCTACACCGGGGCGCGGTTCGGTGAACTCGCAGCCCTCCAACCCCGAGACCTCGACCTCGGGCGGCGCCGGGTCACGATCACCCGCTCACTTGCCGAAGTCCGCGGCGCCATCACGGAAACCGAACCCAAGACATCGGCGTCGAAACGGACAATCACGCTCCCCCAAGCCGTTGCCGATGACCTCGCCGAGCACCTCGATCACCGCGGCACCGAACGCACTGACCGGGTGTTCACCGCACCCCAGGGAGGTCCGCTCCGGCGTCGCAGCTTCCGGAAACGATTCTGGCTCCCAGCCGTGGACGCATCCGTCGGCCAACCCATGCGGTTCCATGACTTGAGGCATACACACGCCGCTCTTCTGATCGCAGCAAACACACATCCGAAACTGTTGCAGTCGCGGCTCGGCCACACGTCGATCAAGACCACGTTGGACATCTACGGGCACCTGTACGAACCCCTCGACGAAGTCGCCGCAGATCGGCTCGAACAACTCATCGCCGACGCGATCGCGCACCGAGCGCGCACAGAACCCGGACTCGAGCGCTAGCCGACCAACCCGGAAACGACGAAGAGCCCTTGTGTCGCAAGGGCTCCTGACTGGTGGAGGTGACGGGATTTGAACCCGTGGCCCCTACGTTGCGAACGTAGTGCTCTGCCGAACTGAGCTACACCCCCGAACGGTTCGGGAGTGTATCAGGAGGTCGGTCCCACCGGTACCCGACGTTGGGAACCGCACGGCGGACGATCGGGGTCTCAGTCCCCGCCGAGTTCGGAGCGCAGCCGTTCCTGGACGACCGCCGTCGTCAGATCGGACCGGCTACGTTCGATGAGCGACCGTGCCACGTCGGTCGTGCGGCGCAAGCCGGCCGTCATACCGTCCGGGTAGTCGAGCGAAGTCAGAAGATCGAGGACGGCGTCCATGGCTACGAACGTCGCCTCGGCCTCTTCGATTCGACCGGCGCGCAGGAAGTCGAGCATTCGCCTGCGCTGCTCGCCGACGGCCTCCCCAAGCCCCTTCAAGTAGGGAACGGAATGGACACCGATCTCGGACGGCAACGGCAGCGACTCTCCCGCGAGCAGCGCCGCAGTCAGCACACCCTCGGCGTACTCCTTCACCGCGTCGTAGAAGAAGCCGGCGTTGTAGATGTCCTGGTGGTCGGCAAGCGGTTCTTCGGCCTCGGTGATCAGGGCTCGCGCTTCGGCCAGCAATCCCTCGGCACGGTCGCGTTCATCTCGGTGCAGCGCTCGAATAGCGTTCGCGGACGTGCGGATGATGATTCGGCAGTTCTTCAGCGCAAGCTCGCGGGCTGCGTTCTTCTCGTCGAGATCGGCGCGAACCTCCGCTTCGACCGCGGTGAGGTCTGGGCGGGACAGATCCACCGTCTCAGCCGGCGATAACGCGGACCGTCGGCGAGGCCGAATCGACGTTGAGATCGGCGGCCGTGGTCGGTCCGGCGGGGACCGGGGTTTGAATCGAGACAACCGGTGCACGACGGACGGCCTTCGGCTGCTTCGCGGTGAGGATCATGGCCACGTATCCGCCGACCGCCATGTCGACGATGATCGTGATGCCGAGCCACAGCGTGCTCGATTGCACAACCGCAATCACCAGCGAGGCGAGCGCCGCCACAAGCAGGACGAGGAAGACTTGCTGGCGCCGCTTCTGGGCGTGCTGCTGGGCGTAGGCGGGACTGCCCACCCGAGCCACCGTGACATTGGCGAGCTTCTCTTTCGAGCGCGCGAAAGCACGGGTGGTTGCCTTCGGGTTCTCCCGCCGATGATCGAAGAACGAGGGGAGCAAGAACGCTGCCCAGGCCCCCGCGATGAGGATGAAAAAGATTATGCCCATCAGTTGCACTCCGCCGTTCGAGCGAGCGTAGGCTCGTGTCGCGCGGCTTCAAAGCATATTTGCTGCCCGACCAGTCACGTATTGTGGTCGGAAGAACCGTGTACTAGCAACTCGATTCCGTGCGAGAGCGCCGGGAGGATCACCTCAAGAGACTCCTGAACACCGCGAACCGAGCCCGGGAGGTTCACCACCAGCGTCGATCCAACCGTACCCGCGACCCCGCGCGAGAGCATCCCGTGCGGGTTCTCGCCGAAGGTCGCCGCCCGCATCGCCTCCGCGAGACCCGGTGCCTCACGTTCCAGCACGGCCCTCGTGCCTTCCGGTGTGAGGTCCCGAGCGGTGAGGCCGGTGCCCCCAGTGGTGAGGATGAGATCGACCGTCCCAGCGATCTCCGTCAACACACCGGCAACGGAATCGACGCCGTCGGGTATCACCCGATACTCGACCACCTCGAAGTCGACCGACTCGAGCAAAGCAATGGCCGCCGGCCCTGACCGATCCTCTGCCGTTCCCGCAGAGACGCGATCCGACACGGTGACAACTGCGGCCGTCCTGTTACTCACGCCGCCACTCCCCCGATCGACCCCCGGATTTCTCAAGCAGTCGAACCGCACCGATCTGCGATCCCCGGTCGACGCCCTTGATCATGTCGTAGAGGGCGACGGCTCCGACGGCGGCCCCTGTCATGGCTTCCATCTCGACTCCCGTCTTTGCGGTCACAGTTGCCGTGACGGTGATGACGGCACCATCCGGGGTCGGCTCGATGTTCACAGACACGGATTCGATCGGGAGCGGATGGCACAACGGAATGAGCGACGACGTTCTCTTGGCACCCTGGATGGCTGCGATCCGGACGGTTGCAACGGCGTCGCCTTTGGGAAGGTCATCGGCGAACAACCGCTCGCGAGTGGCACGATCCATGAGGACCGTTGCCTCGGCCACAGCCCTGCGCGCCGTTGCCGCCTTGGCTCCAACATCGACCATTCGCACATTTCCAGCCTCATCCATGTGGCTGAGTTCATCGGTCACCGAGTGCCTCCTCGCGGGTTCTTGCTTCGGGCCAGTGGATCATCTCCAGGTCAACCGTACCGCCCGGGTCGACCCGACCGACACCAACCGGAACGACGGCGAGGGCATCGGCAAACGCCAACGCCGAGAGGACGTTGGATGACTGACCCCCGGACGACCGAGCATGCCACCGCCCGTCGTTGTCGCGATAAGTAGTGACACGAACGAACACGTCCTTCTCCGGATTCGTGGTGATCCCGTCGTCCAGGATCGCGGGGACTCGATCGCGATAGAGGAGATCAGCTCCCATCGTCGCCAGGAGAGCGGGCCGCACGAACTGCTCGAAGGAGACGAACACAGAGACGGGATTGCCGGGAAGCCCGAAGAACGGGACGTCAGCCACCGTTCCGAACCCGAGGGGCTTGCCGGGTTGCATCGCGATCTTCAGGAAGTCGACGGTCCCTCGCTCACGAAGGGCGAGCTTGACGACGTCGTAGGCGCCCATCGATACACCGCCGCTCGTCACCACTACGTCTGCACCATCGGTGGCATCACCGAGCGCCGACTCGAACGAGCCCGGTATGTCTCCCACGATCCCGTAGTCGCGGACCTCGACGCCGAGTTCGGTCAACAGACCCCGCAACAGCGTCCGGTTCGAATCGCGGATCGCCCCCGGCTCGAGCTTCTTTGTGGAGGGTGGGACCAACTCGTCTCCGGTCGACATCACGGCAACAATCGGTCGCCGTCGAACCATGGGAAGGGCACCCATTGAGGCCATCACCGACACGTGGGGCGGACGAAGCCGAAGGCCCGCCTCGAACACCAGTGACCCGGCGCGCACACTCCCGCCCACGGGCCGCACGTGGTCACCGACCGTTGCCGGTTCGAGAATGCGGACCCGTCCCTCAGATGTCATGTCGGTCGCCTCGACCGGAACGATGGCGTCGGCACCGGGAGGGATCGGTGCACCCGTCATGATCCTGGCCACCGTGCCCGGCGTGACCGTTGCCGAGGGAAGCGATCCGGCGGGCACGTCGTCGATGATGTCGCGGTCGACGGGCGGTCGGTGGACATCCGAAGCCACGACGGCGAACCCGTCCATCGCTGCGTTCTGGAATCCGGGGAGGTTCTCCGGGGAGATGACATCTTCAGCGAGCACCGAACCGACCGCGCCCTCGAGGGCGGTCTCGACTGCTGCCAGCAAGGGCATGCGATCCAGAACTTCGGCCTGCATGTCGGCGAGGCGCCGCATCATCCGGCCACCGTTCTCTCCGAACCGGTGGCCAAGCGGCGGATGTTCGGGATGTGACGGACGATGACCAGTGCGGCAATGGCTGCTGCCCACACCAACGCCCATCCGCGATAGCCGGAGACTGCAAGACCGGGAACGTACAGGACCATCGCCCCGAGCGACGCGATCGATGCCACCTTGAAAACGAGTGTCACGATCAGCCACAGCACCGCGAGAATGAGGCCGAAGATCGGGGCCAGGTAGACCGAGGCCCCAATAGCCGTTGCCACACCTTTGCCGCCCCGGAACCGGTGCCAAATCGGCGCAATGTGTCCGACAACCGCCGCGAATGCACACGCAACGGCCAGCGTCTCTGCGGACATGAAGCTGCTGACCGCCCCGGCCCATATGGTCCCGATCGCGGCCGCCAGCGCACCCTTGGCTCCGTCGCCCAGCAGAACAAGCGCAGCCGGGCCTTTCCCGAGCGAGCGTAGAACATTCGAGGTACCTGGATTGCCGCTGCCGACGCTGTAGATGTTGACGCCGAGGATCCGCGGAACGATGACTCCGAAGTCGATCGAACCGACGAGATACGCGATCGTGAGGGGGATCAGAACGTCCACTGGGGGAAGTTTATGCGACCGATGGGGCGAAGAACCTTCCCCATTGCCACACAACGCGCAACAATGGAAGAGATCCCTCTCCGCGGACAACCGAACGCAGGCCCCCCACCATTCCCCCTGCTTGCGTAAGGCGACCGCGGGGAGGGGTCACTCATCGAACCCCTTCCATCGGTTGGCGAGACTCGATACATTCGATTGGTGTTCTGGCTGACCCGGCCCCCCTACGTGCGATGGGCAGCCGCCGCCGCGGTGGTTGTCGCCGCGTTCCTCTGGGATCTGCGAGGCAGCAGCGACATCCTCTATCCCTTCGCGTCGAGCCCAATCGCAGCGGGCGCCCCCATCACCGAAGCCGACGTCGAATGGCGTCGCATACCCGATGGGACGATGGCGCTCCCGGATCTCAGCGACCCAGTCGCCGCCCGAGACGTCCCCGCCGGAGAGCCGGTCGTGCCGTCCGCAGTGTCTGGTGCCACGACCACCCCGGAAGGGTGGTGGTCGGTGCCCGCGCCCCTTCCGGCAACCGCGGTGCCGGGGACTCGGATTCACCTCGTCGACACCGTCTCCGGCTTTGAGACCGACGGCATCGTGGTAGCGGCCGGAAGTGACGATCTGATGTCGTACGGAGAATCGGGGATGGTTGCCGTGCCACCCGAATCGGCGACGCTGATCGCCATCGCCGCCAGCGAGGGGACATTGGTCATACTTCTTGAACCGTAGGACCCTCCTAACCTGCTCCCAATGCTGAATGCCATCCTGTGGGGAGCGATCCAGGGACTCACCGAGTTCCTTCCAATCTCATCGAGCGGACACCTCGTCCTCATTCCCGCCCTGCTGGGACGGGACGGCCCCGACCTTGCAACGTCGGCAATGCTTCACCTCGGCACGCTGGTCGCCGTGCTCGTGTACTTCCGAAAGGACCTCGCGAAGATGGCCCGGTTCGATCGAGCCGGCCGGCGGATGATCACGATCATCGTGATCGGCACGATTCCAGCAGTCATTCTCGGCTTGGCATTCGAGAGCAGGCTCGACGAACTCACGGAACGGCCGTCTGCCGTGGCCGTCATGCTGATCGTCACCGGGCTCATCCTCCTCGGGACGATGCTCCTTCGAACCGGTCACCGCACCACCGAGGAGCTCACACCCACCGACGCCGGGCTCATCGGCCTCGCTCAGTCGTTCGCGCTCATCCCCGGCGTTTCCCGGTCGGGTATGACGATCTCGGCGGGACTCGCCCGTGGAATGCAGCGAGTCGAGGCGGCTCGTTTCGCGTTCCTCCTCGGCATCCCAGTGATCGCAGGCGCCGGCCTCCTCTCAGTCGCCCGGGCAGTGTCCGATGGATCGGGGATCACCGTGGCAACCGTCGTGGGCATGGTGGTGGCAGCGATCACCGGGTACTGGGCGATTGCGTTCCTTCTTCGCGTGATTGCGAAAGCCGGTCTCGCCCCCTTCGGGATCTACTGCGTTGCGTTCGGCGCAATCGCCCTCGTGGCGCTCTGAGACGCCGGTTCGAGCCAGCAGTCGGGCACGCAGAGCGCACCCCCGCTTGCCGAACTGAGGAGCGAGCAATAAGCCTCGAGACTCGACTCGTGTCTCGTGTCTCGGCCGCTGGCGGTAGCCCGAAGCTCAGCCGCCGTATGCGCTACTGACCCTCAATTGCTCTGCGATATGCACGTTCACGAGGGCTGGGACACCGCTGTCCTGCGCACGTTCGAGCGCCGGCCGGAGTTCGTCGGCGTTGTCGACGAACTCGCCGTAACCGCCGAGCCCTTCCACCATGAGGTCATAGCGTCGCACCCCGAGGTCGGCAGCGACCATTCGATCGGGATACAGCATGCGGTGGATGGCCTTGATGTTGTTCCACGCACCATCGTTCCCGACGACGCCGACCACCGGCATCCCATGACGCACAAGAGAGTCGAACTCCATTCCGTTGAATCCAAACGACCCGTCGCCATAGATGATGCCGGCTCGGGTCTCGGGCTCGACCGCTTTGGCTGCGAGGGCGAACGGCGCACCAACCCCGAGGCATCCGAACGGTCCCGGGTCGAGGAGGCCACCTGGTCTGCTCGTCCGAAGCCATTTGGCCGTGGTCGAAACAATGTCGCCGCCATCCGCGGCAACGATGGCGTCGTCCCCGAAGAACTCGGCGACCTCTCGGGCGAACCGCTCGGGGTGGACCGGACCGCCGCCGGCAGCGGCGATTTCTTCCGCCGCGGTCTGCTTCATCCGTTCGATCCCTGCAATCTGCTCGAGCCAAGCGGCTCGACCGCCACCCTCAACACGGTCGGCGAGTTGCGCGGCCACGGCACCCGGATCAGCGACGGCCCCGATCTCGGCCGGCCGATTCCATCCCACCCTCGATGGTTCGGCATCGATCTGAATCACGACTGCGTCCGGTGCGACCTTGGCACCGTACCCGGTGCGGAAATCCCAATCCACGCCGAGGGCGAGCACGATGTCCGCCGACCGCAGTGCATCGGACCGCGTCCGGTTGCCGAGCAGAGGATGGTCCCAGCGGAGCGAACCGCGAGCGAGGCTGTTCAAGTAGACAGGCGCCTGCATGGCATCAACGAGCCCGTTGAGCGCGCCTGTTGGATCGCGGTAGCGGCTCCAGCGGTAGCCGGTGCCGGCAAAGACGACCGGGTGTTCGGCCCCATTGATGAGATCAACAACCTCGAGGAGCGCATCGTCGTCGAGACCTGCCGGTCGGTTGGAGCGATATTCGGATGGCCATCCGATCGCATCCTCCTCGACCATTCCTGCCTGCACGTCCCATGGGATGTCGAGGAACACCGGTCCGCCGCGACCGGAGAACGCGTGGCGGGAGGCTGTTGCGATGTACTCCGGCAGTCGCGCCGTCTCATGGGCGGTACCCGCCCACTTCGTGATCGAGTGGAACATGCGGGGATGGTCCATCTCCTGGAGTCCGCCGCGTAGATCCTCACTTGTGAGGTGCCGCCCCCCGATGAGGAGCACAGGACTGTTGGCGAACCACGCGTTTGCGATACCCGTAACCGTGTCGGTGACGCCCGGCCCCGCGGTCGCGAGCACAACCCCGAGTCGACCGGTCAAGCGGGCATAGGCATCAGCGGCGTGGGCTGCTGCCTGCTCATGGCGCACGTCGACGACACGTATTCCCTCCTCGACGCAGCCGTCGATGACCGGAAGGATGTGACCGCCCGTGAGAGCGAACACGGTGTCGACGCCCTCAGCGCGCAGAGCTCGCGCCATCGCCCGTCCGCCGTGGATCTTCGCCATCGTGCTCTCCCAAATCGTATGGCGGCCATTCTGGTCGATGAGACCGTCGGGCGGATCGGTCCATTAGCTCACGAAGCGGGCATACTTCCCCGACCCCGCTCTCGACAACGAGGGCATCGGAGAGGACGACGATGTTCAAGCGCAAGACCAAGGCACACAAGATCCACCGCCTCAACGAACTTCAGCCCATGGTTGCCTCCGGCCGTCCCGTGCTGATCAACTTCTTCCAGGTCGGCTGCGCACCATGCCAGGTGATGGACGGAATCGTCAACGAGCTGGCCCGTGAATACGGCGAGACGGCGCACGTCGTCAAGGCCGACATCGGCAAAGTGCCTGGCGCCGTCGAGACGTACAAAATCCGCTCGACACCCACAACCGTGGTGATTGCGCGGCCGCCGGAGAAGATGTCGAAGAAGGCTCGCGCGAAGGCGCAGGGGACCAAGAAGCGGACCACGGCGCGACCGACACAGCGCTGGCGCGCTTCCGGGCTCGTGATGAAGGACCAACTCCAGCGGGTGCTCGAGTCAAACGGCGCACGCCGAGTCGAGGCCTGACTCCCAGCTCTCGGGTCTCAAGTCTCGAGTCTCATTTCTCGGATCTCGAGTCTCCCTACGCGTGTCCCGGCGGCTTCGGGATCGACGCAAAGGCCTGGCGACGAGCCTCGATGATCTCGTATCCGATCTGCTCGATGCTGTCCATCAGCCACAGATACGCCGCTTTGCCCGGACGGAAGTCGGCCTCGGCCATCCCCTGGATCCGACCCTGCTCCTGGAGTTGCTTCACCCGACGATGGTTGTCGACGGGATCCAGCGTGTACACGCCGAGCGTCTTCCCGCCGTTCTGGTTGAGGATCGAGAAGCACGGCACATCGGACGGACCGTCTGCGATGTAGACCATATGGCGGAGCGGCACCCGCCGCTCCTGTTCACCAATCCTGGCATTGACGTCAACGTCGGAATTCCGATTGATGCCTTTGTTGATTTCAAAAAGCGCCCGTGTCTTGGCGGTGTTGTCGATCGTGTAGCCAAGGTGGGAAACCGGCGCCGGGGCGGCCGCCACAGGGAGCTGATCGAGGTAGCCGGCCGGAGCCGGGGTCTCGATGAGGGTGTTCGCCCACACGCCGTCAACGTGATCTGCGAACACACTTCCCTCGATCATCGGCAGGATCCCGGTCGACACGATGTAGTGCTCAACCACGATTCCCTCGGCGGCGAACTCGGGGATGTCCGTGACGCGTTGCCTGCTCTCTTTGAGGAAGTCGGGCATGCCAGGAGCCGGTACCAGGTCGGCGCCCAGCTCAAAGAGTCGCTCGTTCGTCAGACCGTCGAAGATGCCCTCACGAACGTACGTAAGGAGGTGTCCGAGGTAGGCAATGTCCCGCTGGATCCGAATCCCCTGCCGTCGGTAGTAGTCGACAAGCCCGTCGACCTCGGCCCAGAAGACCGCAGAATCAACGTCGTACTTCTCGAAGATCGGGTCCTGCATGTTCCCCGGTATCAGGGTTCGGTCGAAGTCCCAGACCAGGGCGATGACCGTCTGGGTGTACAGGGGAACCGGCATGGCTGTGAGGTTAGGACTCCTGCGGACCGCTGAGCGAGCCCATCAAGGCGTTTCGAAGGCCCCGAATGCGACCCCGTCCTCGGATGACCACCAGCCCTGGAGCTGGCACGGTGTGCCTCGCAGCCCTTCATGTGCCTCACCGAGCCGACCGAGGGCGACAAGGACGATCGTCGCGAACCCCTTCGCGGCAAGGGCCCAGGCGGCCGGGACGATGGCAGCAGCCTCGACATCCGCGTCGAGGACGATCTCGATCGTGCGGTCGGTTGCGCCGACCACGGCTCGGAGCGATCCGAGGTCAGACGGAACAGAGAGGAGCTCTGCGAGCGGCATCTCGGTGGCGAGGTCGCAGCGACGGGCATAGACGTCGAGCGTCGCCGCAGTCACGCGATCAACATCGGTGATCGTCGGCTCTTGTACTGCTACCGCCATGGAACCCCTCCGTGTGTTACACGAGTGTAATTCGATGGAGCCCTTGAAGCAAAAGGAATTGAGCAGCGACGCAGCACCGGCGTGTGGCAAGCACAGAGAAGCATGTTGCCCGGCCGAATCGGCGACAGCGGTGTGCTCGGCCCGCCACACGAGCGTGCCGGGGCTATCGTCTCGATTCGTCAAGGAGCACCAGATGCAGCGCGAACTCATCAAACATGTCCTCAACCGAGAAGACTTCGGGGCCTCCGTCACGGTGGCCGGGTGGGTCAGGACTCGGCGGGATTCGAAGGGCGGTTTCTCGTTCATCGAAATCACCGACGGGTCGACGATGACCGGCCTCCAAGTCATCGCAGACAACGACCTGCCGAACTACGAAGCCGACATCCTCAGCCTGACGATCGGGAGCTCGGTCCGGGTCACCGGTGTTCTGACGGAATCTCCCGGAAAGGGGCAACACGTTGAGATCAAGGCGACCGAGGTAGAGCCGTTCGGTCTCGCCAATCCGGAGGTCTATCCACTCCAGAAGAAGCGCGTTTCGTTCGAGCACTTGCGCGAGATCGCCCACTTGCGACCCCGTACGAACACAATCGGAGCCGTGGCACGCGTGCGAAATGCGTTGTCTTATGCGACTCACCAGTTCTACCAGGACCGCGACTTCCTCTACCTCCACACGCCGCTGATCACGGCAAGTGACGCCGAGGGCGTCGGCGAGATGTTCCGCGTCACCACGCTCGATCCGGGTTCGCCGCCACGGACCGAAGACGGGGCCGTCGACTACACCCGGGACTTCTTCGGGCAGGCAGCGTTCTTGACGGTGAGCGGCCAACTGAGCGCCGAGGCCTATGCGCTCGCCGTCGACCGCGTGTACACGTTCGGGCCTACATTCAGGGCAGAGAACTCGAATACCCGACGGCATCTCGCCGAGTTCTGGATGATCGAACCAGAGATGGCGTTCGCCGACATCAACGATGACAGCGATCTCGCAGAGGACTACGTGAAGTACCTCGTGCGGTATGTGCTCGACCACAACGAGACGGACCTCGAGTTCTTCAACCAGTGGGTAGACGAAGGGCTGCTCGACATGCTCACGTCGGTGGCGGACAGCAGCTTCGAGCGGATCACCTACACCGAGGCCGTCGATCTCCTCGCAAGATCCGGCGAGGCGTTCGAGTTCCCTGTCGCATGGGGTGAAGACCTGCAATCGGAGCATGAGCGGTACCTGACCGAGAAGGTGTTCAAGCGGCCGGTAATCGTGATCGACTTCCCCTTCGACTTCAAGGCCTTCTACATGCGTCGCAACGACGACGGCAAGACCGTCGCCGCCATGGACGTGCTCGTCCCGGGCATCGGCGAGATCGTCGGCGGCAGCCAACGCGAGGAGCGGCTCGACGTCCTCGCCGACAGCATGCGACTCAAAGGCATGGACGAAGAGCACTACTGGTGGTACCTGGACCTCCGTCGGTTCGGCAGCGCCCCCCATGCCGGCTTCGGGTTGGGGCTCGAACGAGTTGTTCAGTTCGCGACGGGGATGCAGAACATCCGCGACGTCATCCCATTCCCGCGCACGCCACGCAACGTCGAGTTCTAGCTGTACCGACTACGGGGCCGACACCACGTAGTCGTCGGTTTCGTCGTCCCAGAGAAGGTCGACGTATCCACTCGCCGCCGCTGCCTTGACGAATTGGAGAAAGCCGGAGTAGCCGAGTGGCTTCTCCGAGAAGCCGCTGTCCTGTTTGCGCAACTCGTTCTTGAGCCCGGACAGCGCCACCACCGACCCGCCGGAACCGAGGTTGACGACGGCGTCGTGCAGCAGCCCGAAGCCGGCCTCCTCTCCCCTTCCGGACTTCGGGAAGCGAACGGCCGGGTCACCCTGGGAGTCTTCGTAGTCGAGCTCAACGACCCCTCGGTCCGCCAGGTGCCGCATGAGCTCTCCGAAAGCTCGGAAGCCGTAGTCGGTCTCGGTGAACGTGGAATCCTTGCGGAGCAGTGCCCGTTTCAGGCTCGATGCTCGGACGTCACCATTCCCGGCGCGGATGAGGCCGGCCAGCGTCGGGACGATGAGGGCATCGGGTGACTCGGTTGTCGCAGGAGTTGGTGTCTCAGCCTTCGGACGCTCCTTCTTGGGCTTGCGATCGGGAACGTCGACTCCCGACAGGTTCTCATAGAAGAGGAACTCGTCACACGCAGCCGGGAGCAACTTCGACGTCGACGCCTTCAACCCGACGCCGACGACCCGTCGGTTCAGCTCGCGGAGTTTGTGCACCAGGGGCGTGAAATCAGAATCGCCGGTGCAGAGAACGAACATGGTCACGTAGCCGCGCTCGAACGCGAGCTCCACCGCATCAACCGCCATCTTGATGTCGGCCGCGTTCTTTCGAACCGTGCCCTTCCGCTGTGGGATCTCGATGAGCTCGACCTGGTTCACCGTGAGCATCTGCCGGTCCTTCTCGAAGTACGTCCAATCGGCGTAGGCGCGGCGAACGACGACACGGCCACGCTCAGCGAGGGCGTCGGCTACCGGCTTGAAATCAAACTGGATGCCGAGGTCCTCCCGTGCGCCGATCGCGAGGTTCTCGTAGTCAATGAACAGGCCGATGCGTTCTTCTTCCATACCCGCAGCGTATCAGGCGGCGCCTTCGGCGGTTCGCCACTCATCGAGCGTGCCGGCGATCCAGTCCCGGCAATGCTCGAGTATTTCCACGGGAGATTCGCCACCCGCCCTGAGGATCGGCTCACCAAAACGGATACGGACCGACGCCCCATATGGAACCGGGAACATGTTCTTCTGGAACACCCTCCATGAGCCCTCGATGACCGCCGGGATGACGGGGAGGTTGGGCGCGGCCTCCATGATCGCTGCGAGTCCGCCGACCCGGAAGTCGCCGAGTTCACCCGTTCGAGAGCGGGTTCCCTCGGGGAAGATCACGACTGATACGTCCCGGCGCTCGGCTTCGGAGGCCATCTCGGCGATCGCATCCATCGCCTGGTCTCGGTGGTCCCGATCGATGAGCGCATTGCCTCCGTGCCGCAAGTTGAGGGACACACTCGGAAGACCGCGTGCGAGCTGCTTCTTCGCGACGTACTTCGGATAGTTGCGGGGAAGTAGACCTCCGAAGATTGGCACGTCGTACATCGACTGGTGATTCGAGACGAAGATGTAGCCGGCGTTGGGAGAAAAGCCGGCGGTCCCCTCCGTCACCACCTTGATCCCTGCAATCCGAAACACACCGATCAGAGTCCGCTGCAGGCCTGCCATGACGTTCTCGAACGGCCGCTGCCCAAACGGGAGCGCACATAGGCCGATCAAGTGAAAGAAGCCAAGCGTCAGGCCAAACGCGGCAACGGTGGGGATTGTGAAGAGCCAGTCCCTGACTTGTTTCATGGTTCGCTCGTTTCGCTCCGCAGGAAGCTGATGAGTGCTTCGTTGACTTGCCGGGGTTGTTCTTGTTGCGTCCAGTGTCCGCTGTGGCTGATGTCTGCAACTTCCAGATTCGGGACCCAGCGCTCCATGCCGGTCGCAAGCATCGGAGGCAAGATCGGGTCCCGATCAGCGGTAATCATCAATGTCGGCTGGGTGATCGGTTCGTTGGCGAGGTGGGCTGTGGCGGCAGCGTTTGCATCGATGTTGCGATACGGCCCGAGGGGTCCGAAGAGGCCGTCCCGTACGAAGGCGTCGCGGTACACCGCGAATTCGTCATCGCTCATGAACGCCGGTTCAGCGGCAATACCGAGGTAGATCGCGCGGAGCCAGGCGTCGGGATCGGCTTCGAACGCTGCTTCGGTCACGCCAGGCTCCTGGAACCCGAGGACGTACCCAAACCGGTCGGCGAGCTTCTCGCGAATGACCTCGGTCGACGGGAACCCGGCACACCAGCCGCGATATGGAACGTTCAGGCTGACCACGCTCTCAACACGTTCGGGGTGCATGATCGCTGTCGCCCACACGACGATGCTTCCCCAGTCATGGCCGACAAACGTCGCTCGCTCGAGACCGAGGGCATCGAGCAGCCCGACGGCATCAGCGGCAAGGTTTGTGAGGGCGTACGCCTCGATGCTTTCCGGCTTTGAGGACTCGCCGTATCCCCGCTGGTCGTAGGCGATCGCTCTGAATCCGGCTTCGGTGAGGGCCGGGATTTGGTGCCGCCAGGAGAAGGCCAGCTCTGGAAAGCCGTGGATCATGACTACTGGGTCACCGACACCTTCGTCGATGGCTGCGAGCTGCACCCCGTTGACGGCGTGGAGGATTCGATCCATACGGTGAGGGTAGTGCGCCGGACCGTTTGGGATCGTTCCGCGGGCTGACAGCGCCGCATACGGGGTGGAGAACCCAGGGTACGCGAATCCCCCCATTCCGCGGGCTCACAGCGCCGCATACGGGGTGGAGAACCCAGGGTACGCGAAATGACCGCCTCGTGCCGAAGGGGGGACACGGCACGAGGCGGTCGACTCAGACGTCCGCCGGTTGGGGCCGAACGGTCGTCCGCAGCCACCGGTCCGGTCTGCGGGAGGAAGGAGGGAGGGACAGTGCTGCCCGGTCCGGTGAACATCTGACTTGCATGGTCCTCACGGGGCAGACAGGCACACAAGAGCCTCCCGACGTGTGGAGTGACCAACCTTCCCAAGCCCGTCACCGAGGAACCTCTCCGATGGTATCGAGAGGTCCAGATAGCGACACCGATCTGGATAGGGGAAATCCCCGAGCTAGAACCCGGCTCTGAACCGGCCCTCCGGGATCTCGACCAACACGGCTGATCCCTTCGCCGTCACGGTCCCATCGACGGAGAGATCGGTCTCAACGATGACCTTCCGGCCCTTGATCTCGACGAGCCGGCCGCTGAGCTTCATGGCCGCCAGCGGCGTCGGCAGGAGGTAGTCGACCTCGAGGCGTGCCGTGACAAACCGGGGTGATGGTTCGCTCCCCACGGGCTTGCCGTCCCGCTGCATCGAGAAGATTGCGGCCGAGCCGGTCGAGTGGCAGTCAATGATCGATGCGACCAATCCCCCATAGGTGTATCCCGGGATCGCCGTGTGGAACTCTTCTGGGATGAACTCGGTCAGGGTTCCGTCACCAACCGGTCGCGTCTTGATCTGGTGACCGACCTCATTCAGCCGACCGCACCCATAACAATGGGCGACGTCGTCCGGGTAGGTGTCCTGGACCGCCGGCGTCTCAACCATCGTTCATGCCGTCCGGGATCCCGGGACCCATGTCCACATCGGACATGCCGCCAGCCGGAGTGAATCCGAAGACATAGCCGTAGAAGGCCAGTTCAGTTTCGAGGCTGCGAATCACGTTGGCGGCCTGGCGGAATCCGTGACCCTCCCCCTCGTACTCGATGTGCACGTATGGGATACCGCGAGCAGCGAGGGCTTCGGCAATGACCGCCGCCTGATTTGGGGGAACTACCTTGTCCTCGAGTCCCTGAAACAGCGCCACCGGCACGCTGATCTGGTCGACCGAGTGAATAGGCGACCGCTCCCTCCACACCACAGGGTCTGTTCCGATGAGCCTCGTCTCATACCGCGACTCGAATTTGTGGCTGTCACCCATGAGCATCTCGATGTCGGCGATGCCAAAGTACGACGCACCCGCCGCGAATGCGTCTCGGAACGCAAGAGCAGCAAGGGTGGTGTAGCCGCCGGCGCTCCCGCCGCTAATGGCGAGCCGGTTGCCGTCGACCTCGCCGATCGATGCCAGGTATTCGGCAGCCGCGACGGCGTCGTCAACATCAACGACGCCCCACTGCCCTTCGAGCTTCTCGCGGTACACCCTGCCGAATCCGGTTGAGCCGCGGTAGTTGACATCAACAACCCCGAAGCCTCGAGACGTCCAGAACACCGTCTCCGGCTTGAGCACCGGCGAGACACTGGACGTGGGGCCGCCGTGAATGTGGACGATCAGCGGCGGGCGCTCCGCGGGAGGACCTTCAAACTCCGGATTCGCGGGCGGGTAGTAAACGGCGTGGGCGATGTCGTCATCGGTCGTGGGAAAACTGACAACACGAGGTTCCGCCATGTAGCCGGAGTCGACGATCGATGGATTCGACCGAACCAGCGCCGTCGCTCCGGAGACAGCATCGAATTCGACGATCGCGGACGGCTGGTCCGGCCGGGCACCGACAAACCAGACCCGATCGTCACCGTCGGTGATGAGGTGATAGCCGTAGTCCGAGAACCCCAAGTCGATCTGGTTGAGCACACCGTCGGAATCGATGATCCCGAACCCGCTTCGGCCGCTGTCGTAGAACGCCGTCGCTATTCTCCCGTCCGACAGGAATCCGTACCACGACTCTCCGAAGACCCAGGCCGGTCCCGCGAACTCCGCCTGCATCTCGAGCACTGGCGCCGCTTTCGCGCCGTCGTATCGGTAGAGGTTCCACCACCCGGTGCGGTCGGAGGCAAAGACGAGCGTCCCATCCGCCGCCCACTCGGGTTGGACGATCGACTCATTGTCTCCGCCTGCGACAACCGCGCGAACCTCCGGGTTCGCAACATCACCGACGACGAGGCGCGTCCCGTCCCACGGCATGTTGGGATGGTCCCACTCTATCCACGCGAGCTCTGTGCCGTCCGGCGACACTCGTGGTGTGGAGTAGAAGTCGCACCCTGACGCGATTACCCCAACCGTGCCGTCGGCAGCGATTGTGACAAGGTCGTTGACCGCTTCACCCTCGGCGGGGTGGCTCTCCCTAACTGCAATCAGCGACCCGTCGGACAATCGAACGGCATCGGCGAACCGAACCGACTGAGGTCGTGAAGGTTCGGATGTCAATGGAGTCGCGGACCCGGCGGGAGCGACTCGATACAACCGCTGATCGGTGAACTCCGAATACACGAGATCTCCAGAATCAACGAGGTACGGGGCACCTCCGTATTCGTGCACCATCGTTCGCACATTGGTGGCGTCGGGCAGTACGTCTTCGATCGTTCCGTCGCCGGTTCGACGGACGAGGGCCGTTCGGCCGCCCTCCGACGGACGCGACTCGAGCCAGTACAACGACTCGTCGTCGTACTGGAGGTCCGAAAGGCGAACGATGTCGGCGACGGTATCGGCCGCGCCAACCGGCGACTCCCAGGAGCCGTAGGGTGCTGTGATGCTCATCGCCGGGATGGTAGGCCTCAGCTGTACATCGCCTCGATCTGGTCGGAGAAGTGCTCGCGAACAACCTTCCGCTTCACCTTGAGCGTCGGTGTCAACTCTCCGTGTTCGATCGACAGCGGTTCGTCGAGGATCACATACTTCTTCAGCTGGCGAACCCGAGCACTGGCCGCATTGACCTCATCAACAGCCGACTGCACCGATGCCTGGATCTCCTCGGTGCTCATTCCTTCTGCCGCCTCAGGATCGAGCGACACAAGGGCCGAGAGGAACGGACGCTGATCGCCGATCACAACGACCGTTGCGATGAGCGGATTCGTCTGCAGCGAACTCTCGATCAACGACGGCGTCACGTTCTCCCCGCCCGCGGTGATGATGATGTCCTTCTTGCGGTCGGTGATGAACAAGAAACCGTCGTCGTCGATATGACCCACATCACCCGTCCTGAGCCAGCCATCATCGGTCAGCGCCTCGGCGGTGGCCTCAGGATTGCGAAGATACCCGAGGAACACGTTGGGGCCGCGTGTGAGGATCTCTCCGTCTTCGGCAATTGCCAATTCGACACCCGGCACAGCGGAGCCGACAGACCCAACCCGATTCTTGGTCGGTTCATTGAACGCGCACACTCCGGTGCACTCGGATTCGCCGTAGAGCTGGAGGAGCTGCATGCCGAGACCTGCAAAGAAGTCGGCGATCGACGGGGACAGGGGCGCCGCCGAGGAGAACATGTATCGGCACCGGTCGAGGCCCATCGCCTCCTTCGCTTTGCCGTACACCAGCTTGTCGAAAAGGCCGTACTGGGCGGCGAGCCAACCGCTGGGCTGGTCACCCTGATTGAGCGCCTCCGTGTGCTGACGCCCGACCGACATCGCGCGATTGGCGATCGACGCCTTCACACCCGTCGCTTCACCAAGTTTCTCAGACACGGCGGCGTAGAACTTCTCCCAGACGCGAGGCACGGCAAAGAAAGCCGTCGGTCGGACCTCTTTGAGTGTGTCTGGAAGACGAGTGATTTCCGGCTCGTAGTAGACGGTGAGCCCCATGACAGCAGGACCGTGAATCGAGACGATCTGCTCGGCGATGTGCGACAGCGGCAGGTACGACACGGCTGAGTCCGATGTATCGAGTGGAATGAAGGAGTGGATCGACTCGATCAGCGAGACCATTGCCTCATGCGGAAGGACCACGGCCTTCGGCGGGCCGGTGGTGCCCGACGTGTAGATGAGTGTCGCCGGATCGCGCGGACCAAGCGCCGAGAGACGCTCGTCGACCGCATTCATGTCAACACCCGCACCCCACCCGATGAATTCGTCCCAGGTCATCACGCCATCGACATCCGAGGACGTGCCCGGCATGAGCACGATGTGGCGGAGGTTCGGCAACTCACCCCACTTCGCGAGGATCTTGTCGAGCTGGATCTGGTTCTGCACGAGGATCACCGGCGACCGCGAGTGTTCGATGACGTATGCGCACTCCTCGGGAGCGTTGGTCGGATAGATGCCGGCAGGTGTGGCACCAACCGCCATTGCAGCCACGTCGAAGATGACCCACTCCGGGGTGTTGGATCCGAGGATTGCAACCGCCTCGCCCGGCTCGACCCCAAGAGCGATCAGCGAGCGCGCTGCTGCCTTGGCCTGATTGACGTAGTCCTGCCAACTCGTCATCACCCATTGATCATCACGACGCACGCCGTACGCGTTGGCGGAACCGCGCACCCGTCCTGCGTTGAAGATCTGCTGAGGGATCGGCTCGAATGGCATGGAGACTCCTTCTCGAATCACGGCGCTGCTTCCGACAATCTACGCCAGTGCGCCAACGGATGTCGCCAGAATCGACGAACGCTTGGTCACCAGGGGACTGGATCCTGAACCGCGATACGTCGCAACAGCCCGGTATCCAGCTAGGGAGCAATCTCTCGTCTCGTCTTCCCTACAGCTTCGAGGAGCGGTTCTGCCTTGAGCCCGGCCGCGGCTCGTTCTGCGTCGTCCAACAACCTGGCCGCTTCCGGATCACTCGGGGTGTGCTCGATGAGCGCCTGGGCAAGGCGCCACGTGGCCTTGGCCTCGAAGTACGGAACGACGCTCCACGCCTCGACGGCAGCTCGCCAGAGATCGGGATCGTTCTGTCCGCGAGCACGGGCGAGATCGGCAGTCGCTGAAGCCGCAAAGCCGCTCGCGAGTGGTGTGGACACACCTTCTGTTGAGAATCGGCTGTGCCACTCGTTTGCTGCTTCGATCCAAGCCGCTGTGGCGAGGCCTGCTGCGAAACCGTCCGCCACGGTTTCGATACCGAGCGCCGCGAGTTGCATGGCATGCCTCCAGCCTTCGTCCCTGTCGAGCCTCCGGAGACCTTTGGCCGCGAGGGTGTATGCGCCGGACAGGTCTCCGCTCCACCGGAGATCGGAGACACGACTCGCCCAATACGGCCCTTGGAGTTGTGCGTCAAGATCGTCAACCACAAGATCGCTGAGTCGGTCGAGTTCGCGGTGTGTCATCTCCTCGTCACCGCGTTCAGCGGCGAGCTCCAGGATCCCCAATGAGACGTTGATGTCGGCAATGTTCACATCTGAAGGTGGAGGCATCGCCGTCAGGTGCTGCAACGCCTCGTCCCAGCGACCCATTTCGAAAAGGGATCCAGCGGCATTCCCGTGGAGCATCGTCTCCCACGCAGTCCAGCCCACCTCACGAGCACGAACGATGCCCCGTTCGGTGAGGTCGAGAGCATCTGCCACCTGGCCGTGGTTGCCCAACACCGAGGCGCGGTTAACAAACTCGAGAAGCTGGTATCGAAGAATCCCCAACTCTTGTGCCCTCTCGGCGAGACGATCGAAATAGCGATTCGATTCCTCGATCTCGCCGAGATCGCCGGCCGCCGTCGCCAAGGCAGACAAGGCCTGGAGTTCGGCCCTTTCGCTGCCCGTCTCCTGCGCGAGCACCAGAGCATCTCGAGCCATACTGAACGCTTCAGCCGACTGAGCATTCAGCATGAGCGATCCTGCCACGGACGCCAGGACCTCCGCGTGGGCGTTGTTCGGTTGATCCTTGGGTACCACGCGGAGGGCCTCATCACCCGTCGCTCGCGATTGCTCCTGACGTCCTTGAATCCAGAGGTGTCGGCCCATCGACATGAGCGCGAGTGCCCTGGTTTGATCATCGAGGTCGGTTCGCTCGAGTTCGGCGGAGATCCGGGCGATCGCCGTTTCCGCCGATACGCCAACGTCCCCCTGTTCGTCGGTGAGGCGGATCACAAGATCAGCGTGGGACGCTCCCACGACGCCTTCTGGATCCTCGACATCGCCCCACAGGTCAAGCGCAAGCTCCAGATACGCAATCACGTCAGATGACGCGAACAAGGTCGCAGCGGCATTTGCCGCAGCCAGTGCACATTCGAGCGCCTTCTCGGGTCGCTCGGCTTGGAGCCAGTGGTTCAGCAGGGTTGCCGGAGGCGCCTTCCTCCGCTCAAGGGCTTGGGCAACGGCCCGGTGAATGCGGGTGCGGCGCCTGATGGGCAAGTCGTCGTAGAGCGTCTGGCGGACCAGCGCGTGAGCGAACGCGAATTCGTCGGCGCCGTCGCCTTCGTCGATGATCCCCGCGTTGGTCGCCGCATCCACCACAGCGTCGATCGCGGGTTCGTCAAGGTTTGCGATCGTTCCCGCCACGTCGATCGAGAAGCTCGGCCCGATCACCGACGCAACCTCAAGGGTGGCAACGGCGTCTGTACCAAGGCGATCGACCCGTCGGCCGATGACCTCGCGCAACCCTTCCGGGATGCCATAGTCCCCGATGGACGTGTCTGACTTCCACAGGCCGTCGGCGCCGATGACACCCTCCTCCTGGAGGTGGTTCGTGACCTCCTCGATGAAGAACGGGTTGCCCTGCGTCTCCTCCGATATCGATTCAACGATGTCTGCCCCCGCTCTGGTGCCGAAGTGTGTGGAGATCATCTCTTCGATCTCGGGCTCGGACAGCCTTTGCAGAGGGATCCGCTTGATCCGATGCTCTCGTCGCAGGTCGGTGAGGAGCTTCGGAAGGGGATGGCTCCGTACGAGGTCGGTGTCGCGGTAGGTACCGATGAGGAGCGCGGGGAGTTCGTCCTTGCGTGCGAGGTGGGCCAGCGCCGCGATCGTGTGTTCGTCTGCCCAGTGGAGGTCATCAAGCACCACCACGGTTGGAGATCCTCCATCGTGTGATTCGAAGAGGGCAGCAAATGCCTCAGCCATCAGGTACTGCGTCGTCTCCACGTCCGTCTGGATCGGAACGGGGAGGCCCTTCAGCACACCAATCCCTGGCACCAGCTGAGCGAGGTTGCCGGCCGCCGGGCCGGCGCCCAGGAGGAGTTGAGGCCGTACACCGAGCACGGCACGGGCGATTTCGATGAAGGGCTGGTATGGAACGGCACCCTCCGGCGTACATCTGCCGGCAACAACACTGCTTCCGTCATCGGCGGCCGTGCGGCACCACGTTGAAGTGAGCGACGTCTTGCCCAATCCGGGCTCTCCGATGACGGCGGCGAATTGCACCGATTCGCGAGCTGATGCGTGTGCCGAGTCGAGTTGCGCAAGTGACTCTTCGCGCCCAATGAGATGGGTGGGGATGCCGCGCGCGAGAAACGGAGGGAACGGGACATCGGCGGGGCCTGCTGGGCGCTCTCCTTGCTGTGACTCGGCGATCGACCAGAGCTCGATGGAATGGTCGACGCCCTTGAGGTTGTGTGTACCGGTCGACGCAAAGCCGAAGTGGGCTCTCCGGCCGATCAAGGAACGTACCGTGTCGGTGACGAGAATCTGCCCGGCGTCAGCCGTGTCACACACCCTCGAGGCAACAGCTACGGGAAGCCCGATAACGTCGCCATTCTCCTTGGCGACCTCACCGGCGTTGATCCCAATCCGCACCCCGATCTGGCGGGTGTCGTCGGCTTGGCGGTTGTACAGCGCGATCCCCTCCTGGATGCGCTGGGCGGCCACAACAGCGTCGACGGAGGAGTCGAAGACGGCGAGGGCACCATCGCCGAGATTCTTAACGAGGCGGCCTCCCGTTGAGGACAAGGCATCTCCGATGATCCGGTCGTGTTCTGCGCCAATGTCATCGGCCACATCGTCGCCTAGCCGGTCGCGCAAGCGCGTCGAACCAACAAGGTCCGTGAAAAGCACCGTCGCCAATCCGCTCGTCGCCATCAATCGCAACCTACCAGGACCACTTGCGGTACCCACCCAGGAAAGATGGATGCACGAGAGGGTCGACCCGTCGCTTGGAGGCCAGTCCGCCGCCGGGTGAAGTCCCTGACACACCGCGGTAACCATGCCAGCTACAGCTCGGTCCGGCTCCACTTCCAGTAGGCCACGATTGTGAAGACGACGCACGCGATGGCCGTCGTCACGATGGCGCCGTACGACGGTCCGGGAGTTCCCGAGATGATTGCGCCGACAACGCTCGTGTCCTCACCGTTGATCGGCACGACCAACGACCATGGCAAGAGCCCCAACAGGGCGGGCAGGCTTCCCAGCAGCTGCTGACCGAATGCGAACGCAAGCGGGATTGCGATGACCGGCCCGGCCGAGTCGAAGAGGGTTCCGAGCATGAGCGTGAGCGTGAGGTAGAACAGGATATTGAATGCGGCAACCGAAGCCCCGGCCACGAACTGCGGAATCGAGACTTCGACGTCCGCCAGCGCCAGCTGGATGAGCAGCACAGCCGATGGGATGACGATCATCGTGGCAACCACACCAACCGCATTGGGAACGAGCTTGGCCGTCAAGAACGCCGGCCTCGATACCGGCATGGACAGGACCCAGGCCGCGGTGCCACTTCGCTTCTCGCCGACCACTTCCTCCTGCATGAGGATGGCGACGGCGATCCCGCGAACATCGTCATGACTCCGTACAGCGTGAAGACGTCAAGCTCTTCGGGTGCGTCGCTCCAAATGACCACGGCGAGCGACCCATTGATCACCACCGTCCAAAGAAGGGATTGCACCCACCAGTTGCTCGTGCGCCACCACGAACCAAACCCGGCTCCCATGAGGTTGGATAGACCGCTGCGCCACCCGCGTCCATCAATCCGGGTCAGACCCGTCACACCGGAGTCAGACATCGCCGCGCTCCTCCTGCACAAGATCAACGAAGACGTCTTCCAGGCTCGCCTTGTTTCGCTTGAACTCCTTCACGACGAGGGAGTCGTCGGCAAGGAGGACTCGTTGGATCTGAGCGTCGGCGGCTTCGGTGTCTGAGACTGCGATGCTCAAATGGGCCGACTCGCGGTTCCCTTCTGCGGTCACGCTATCGACCCATGGCTGCGCGAGCAGCGCCGTTCTCGCCCGTTCGACGTCTCCGTGAACCTCCACCGAGTAGGACGTCTCGGTCTCGCTTGCGAGAATCGTGCCGATTGGGCCCTGAGCAACGATCTCACCGTGGTTGAGGATGCACACCGTGTCGCTCACGCGCTGGACGTCGTCGAGGATGTGTGTCGAGTAGAAGACGGTCGACGTCGCGCGGAACTGCTCGAGTATCGACAGAACGTCCCGCCTGCCGAGTGGATCGAGCGCAGCAGCCGGCTCGTCGAGGATGAGCAACTCGGGCCCGTGGATCTGCGCCTGCGCGATACCGAGACGCTGCATCTCTCCCCCCGAGAACGTCTTGACCGGCCGATCGCCTTTGTCGCTCAATCCGACGAGTTCCAGCATCTCCGAGACACGGTCTTCAACTCGGTTCCTCGGGCCTGAGAAGAAGAAGCCGGCGGCGAAGCGCAGGGTTTCTCGTGCCGTCATGTGCTCGTAGAACCGAGGGTCCTGGGGCAGATACCCCACCCTTGACCGAATGCTCGGGCTATCACGTTCGATGTCGAGGCCAAAGATGGTCCCTGAACCGGCGGTCGGTCGGATGAGACCGAGGAGCATCTTCATCGTGGTCGTCTTGCCGGCACCGTTGGGCCCAAGGAAACCGAAGATGGAGTGACGGGGTACCGCCAGGTCAAGGCGACCCACGACGTTCACATCGTCATAGGTCTTCGTCAGATTTTCGGTACGGACAATTGTCTCGTCGTGAGCCATGCGTTCAGCCCGTTCGTCCCGTCGAGTTCGGACCAGAACCTAGCCGGTTGACCACAGAGCCGCAGGAGGCGGAGCCCGCCTTTCGGGGAAGACCGGACGGTCAACGGCGGGCAGATGAGGGGGAATCCATGCGCCGGCTGGCATGCACTCGGTGTACGGCCGGTCCGACCAAGTTGCTGGGCAACGGTGACTTCGAGACAGGTGACCTGACGGATTGGACAACGAAGTCGTACGTCAGGAGCACCTACGGTGGTTGGTTCGTGTACGAGGATGGAAGGACCCCACCTACTGATGCCTCCAGGGTCTATGCCTACAACGCCTTTGAGGTGTCGGACCCTCCCCAGGGCCGGTACGCGGCAGTGGCTGACGGCAACAGTGAGGGGCTCCGCGTTCTCTACCAGGACTTCACGGTGAGCGGACCGTCCGTATTGCACGCCACCGTGTTCTACCGGACCGTGTCTTCCTCCGGCTCGGCACGCATCATCGCCCCCAACGACCTCTCAACGGAGTCACAGAACCAGCAGTTCAGAGTCGACCTGATCGACCCTGAGGCCCCGATTCTTTCCATGGCCGACGAAGACATCCTGGCAACCGTGTTCCGAACGGTGGAAGGCGATCCTGTCAGCCTGGAGCCGACTGAGGTGACGTTCGACCTCTCCTCGAGGGACGGACAGACTATTCGCCTTCGATTCGCCGAAGTCGACAACCAAGGCCCATTCTTCGCCGGAGTTGATGACGTGTACGTCGAACCGAGCGACTAGGGCGCAAGCCGTCCATTTCGGATGCGGGTTCAGGTCGCAACTGACGCTGAGCCATGGGGTCGGACAGGGTGTCCCGGCCGCGATCGTCGAGAAACCCTGCCGC
>Ga0272441_10004366_pt1 | contig 25711 bp, 25 predicted proteins | sample SSMProp6N_FD_193582 | JGI IMG/M metagenome (GOLD analysis project Ga0272441, IMG submission 193582) | Marine sediment archaeal communities from Little Sippewissett salt marsh, Falmouth, MA, United States - SSM-Prop-6N | ecosystem: Environmental > Aquatic > Marine > Wetlands > Sediment ...
GCCAAGGCCCTGGGCGGCGGCGAGGCCGAGATTATATTGCGCTTGCGGATGGCCTTGGGCGGCGGCGGCCTCAAACCACGGCCGCGCCGCCGCCATGTCCGGCGTGCCGTAGGCCACGGCGCCGGAGGCGTACAGCACGCCTAAGTTGAACTGTGCATGGGCGTTGCCCGCATCCGCCGCCTGGCGGAACCAGCGGCGGGCCGCCGCCATATCGCGCGGCGTGCCGATGCCGCGGGTGTAGCGTGCACCGGTTTCAACCATGCCGGGCACCGAGCCCGCCTCGGCTGCCACTAGGTACAGCCGGGTGGCCTCGCGGGTGCGCGCGGTGGCATCGCTTAGGTCCATGCCCGGCGGGGTCAAGGTGCCGTCGTCGGTGAGCGCTGCCAGCGCATAGGCGCCGGAGGGCTCACCATTGGCCGCCGCCAAACGCAACCAGCGGCCGGCCTCGACCGCATCCGGCGTGATACCGTCGCCGCCGTCGAGGTAAATCTGCCCGAGCAGCGCTTGCGCTGCCGGATCGCCGGCTTCCGCCGCCGGCCGCAAAAACGCCGCTGCCCGCGCAACCTTGCCGGCCTTAAGCGCGTCCACCGCTTGTGCCACTTCCGGGGATACGGTCTTAACCGGCGGTTGGCCGCCCTCTTGCGCCGCCGCGGGCGTGGGCGCGGGGGCTGCGGCCAGCACCACGGCGCATACGGCCAAACACAGCAAGCGGCCTAGGCCCTTAGCCATCATTGCCCGCCACTTGCAGGGGCGTTGCCGCCATCACCGCGTTAAGACGCGCAACCGCACCCGCCGGCCCGCCGCGTGCGGGCGGATACGACCACACGCCCGACGACACCGCCAAAAAATCGGCGCCCGCCGCCACCAGCGGTGCGGCATTGTCGGGTGTGATGCCGCCGATCGCCACGCAGGGAATTTCAAACAGCCGCTGCCACCACGATAAAAGGTCCGGTGCGGCGCGCGTGGCGGCCTGCTTGGTGGCCGTCTCGTAGAACGCGCCGAAGGCCACGTAATCAGCGCCCTGTTCGCCGGCCTGCATGGCCAGGTGCCGGCTGTTGTGGCAGGTGACGCCGACAATCGCCTCCGGCCCCACGCGCGCGCGCGCTGCGTCATACGGGGCATCGCTTTGGCCGATATGCACCCCGTCGGCGTCTAGGGCGGCGGCCAAGTCGGCTCGGTCGTTGATGACAAACGCCACGCCGTGATCATGGGCGATGGGCATCAGCGCGTGCGTTGCAGCGGTAATCGCCGCATCATCCACGTCTTTGAGGCGCAATTGCACGCAGGCTACGTCGCCGGCGCTTAGGGCGTCGTCGAACGCCTGCGCAAACGCTGCGATATCGTCAAGGCGCGGCGGCGTAATCAGGTAAAGCCGGCACGGGCGCGCGGCGGGCTCAGGCAGCGTCTTTCTCCACCTGATCGGTCCAATTGCCGGTGGCCGCCAGACTGTTCATCCGTGCCCGGTGTAAAAACGCCGCCTGCCCCTTGGACCAATTATTGTTGTCGCCGCCCCACGCCGCTTGTGGTGCGGCTTGCAGCGCCCGGCCATAGGAAAACGACAACGCCCACGGCAAATCGTAACTGGCATTCATCAAATTGAGATGCGCTGTTGCGTCATAATCCGATTGGCCGCCGGACAAGAAAACAATACCGGGGACCGCCGTCGGCACGCACGCCTTGAGCACTTTTACGGTTTTTTCCGCCACCTCCTCAGCGCTGGCCTGCGTTGGGCACAGCTTGCCGGCGATGACCATGTTGGGTTTGAGGATCGAGCCTTCGAGATCGACGCCAGCATAGAAAAGCTGCTGGTACAGTTCTTTCAAAATCCATTGGGTGGCGCGGTAGCAGGTATCGATGTCGTGGTCGCCGTCCATCAGCACTTCCGGTTCGACGATCGGCACGATGCCTTGCTCTTGCGCCAGCGCCGCGTAGCGGGCCAGTGCGTGGGCGTTGGCTTGGATGCAATCGTAAGAGGGGATCGTCGTATCCCCGGCGCGGCCAATATCGATGACCGCGCGCCATTTGGCAAAGCGCGCGCCCAATGTGTGATAGTCGGCAAAACGCTCGCGCAACCCGTCGAGACCTTCGGTCACCTTTTCACCGGGCTTGCCGGCCAAGGGCTTGGCGCCGGCATCGACCTTGATGCCGGGGATCGCCCCGGCGGCTTGGATGATGTCCACCAGCGGCGTGCCGTCCTGGGCATTTTGGCGGATCGTTTCGTCAAACAGGATAACGCCGGAAATATAGTCGCGCATCGCCTCGTCAGTGCGAAACAGCATCTCCCGGTAATCGCGGCGGGTGTCTTCGGTGGACACGGTGTTGATGGCGTCAAAGCGCTTTTTGATGGTGCCGGTGCTTTCGTCGGCGGCCAACAGCCCTTTGCCCGGGGCCACCATTTTGTGGGCGATATCGTGAAGTGTGTCTGTCATCGCAAGAACCTCATGCGGCTAAGGCGGGTGGGGGTCAGGCGCTGCTAAGCGCTGTAACACCGGGGAGGGGTTTTCCTTCGAGCCATTCAAGAAAGGCGCCACCGGCGGCCGATACGTATGAAAAATCGTCGGCGGCGCCGGCATTGTTGAGCGCGGCCACCGTATCGCCGCCGCCGGCAACGGAGGTAAGGTGGCCCATTTTCGTCAACATGGCCACGTGCCGGGCGGCGGTATTGGTGCCGGTGTCAAACGGCGGATATTCGAACGCGCCTAATGGGCCGTTCCAGACGACGGTTTTGGCCGCCTCGAACCGCGCCGCGATATCGGCCAAGCTATCCTTGCCGATATCCAAAATCATCTGGCCGTCGGGCACCTGCGTGGCGGCAACGGTGGTGCACGGCGCCATGGCCTCGCAGCGCTGCGCTACCACCACATCGCGCGGCAACAGCATCTGGCACCCGGCCGCATCGGCCTGCTGCAAAATGGCGCGCGCGCTATCCACCATGCCGTGCTCGCACAGCGAGGCTTTGACGTCGATGCCGCGCGCCGCCAAGAACGTATTGGCCATGCCGCCGCCGACCACCAGATAATCGACCTTGTCGAGCAAATTGCCCAGCAGGTCGAGCTTGGTGGAGGTCTTAGCGCCGCCGACGACGGCGACCACCGGTTTTTCCGGCCGCGCCAGCGCCCGTTCCAGCGCCGTGAGTTCGGCTTCCATGGCGCACCCGGCGTATGCGGGCAGGCGATGGGCCAGCGCCTCGGTGGAGGCGTGGGCCCGGTGCGCGGCAGAAAACGCATCGTTCACATAGATGTCGCCTAGCGCTGCCAGCGCGTCGGCGAAGGCCGGGTCGTTGTCGGTTTCGCCTTTATGGAAGCGGGTGTTTTCCAAAAGCACCACATCGCCGGGCCGCGCGGCGGCCACAATGGCGGCGGTGGCGTCGCCGATGCAATCAGGTGCCATGGTCACCGCCAGGCCGGTTTCTTCGGTAATAGCCGGCGCCACGGCGGCCAGCGACAAGTCCGGGCGGCGGGTGCCTTTCGGCCGGCCGAAATGCGACAGCAACAGCGTGATCGCGCCTTTGTCGGCCAGGGCGCGCAGGGTGGGCGCAAGGCGGGTGATGCGGGTGGTGTCGGTCACCACGCCGTCTTGTACGGGCACGTTGAGGTCGGCGCGCACCAGCACGCGTGTGCCGTGCACGTCGCCGGTGGCGAAAAGATCGTCCAGCGTCTTGAACGATTTTTCAGCCATGGCGGTCTTCTCCCAGCGCTGCGGCCTTAGCGCAGTTTCGACATGGCAACGGCGGTATCCGCCATGCGGTTGGCAAAGCCCCATTCGTTGTCATACCAAGACAGCACGCGGCCCATCTTGCCTTCGATCACCTGCGTTTGGGTGAGGTCGAAGGTGGAGGAGGCGGCTGTGTGGTTGAAATCCATGGACACCAGCGGCTTATCGTTGACCGCTAAAACGCCCTTGAGCGGCTTGCTGCGGGCGGCCGCCTTCATGGCGCCGTTGATGGCATCGACAGACAGCGCCTTGTTGGCGGTAAACACCAAGTCGATCATCGAGACGTTGGGGGTCGGCACGCGCACCGCCGTGCCGTCGAGCTTGCCGGCCAGGCGCGGCAGCACCAGGCCCACGGCCTTTGCCGCGCCGGTGGAGGTGGGGATGATGTTGGCGGCGGCGGCGCGGGCGCGGTGCAGGTCTTTGTGCAACGTGTCCAAGGTCGGCTGGTCGCCGGTATAGGCGTGGACGGTAGTCATATAGCCGCGCTCGATGCCGAACGTATCGTCCAGCACTTTAGCAACCGGGGCTAAGCAATTGGTGGTGCACGACGCGTTGGAGACGACCGTGTGCGATGCCTTCAACGCTTGATGGTTGACGCCGAACACCACCGTCATATCCGCGCCCGCCGCCGGCGCCGATACCAGCACCCGCTTGGCGCCCGCTGCTAAATGGGCGGCGGCTTTGTCTTTGGCGGTGAACAGACCGGTGCATTCAAGCGCGATATCGACGCCGAGCGCGCCCCACGGCAAGGCCGCCGGGTCACGCTCGGCGGTGACTTTGATCTTGCTGCCATCGATGCGGATGGCATCTTTTGTGTTGGTCACTTTGGCGGGAAAGCGGCCATGCACCGTATCGAATTGCAACAGATGGGCGTTGGCCTCAGCCGAGCCCAAATCGTTGATGGCCACAACCTCCACGTCTTTGCGGCCCGATTCGACGATGCCGCGCAAGACAAGCCGGCCGATACGCCCAAACCCGTTGATCGCAACTTTCACAGCCATGTCACATTCACCTTCCCGATAAACTGCCGCCCGGCGCTGCGCCTTGGGCACGCGACGAGGGTATAGCGAAACCGCACCGGCGAGGGAAGTTACAGCACGGCAATTCGGCCATGCGCGTGCGAACTTTTTTCAACAAGCGCGTGAACGGCAAAAGGGGTGGGACAGCCTGGCGGCAAGAGGACGGCGAGATGGTGCAAAGGCGGGCCGGTTACAGGCGGTCGCGCACCGCTTGCGCCACCGCTGCTGCGGTGATCTCGAAGTGTGTGTACAAGTCTTGGTACGGGGCGCTGGCGCCGAAGCCGCGCATACCGACAAAATGCCCCACCGTGCCGGTAAACCGCGGCCAGCCCATTTCGATGCCCGCTTCAACGGCGATGCGCAGCGTATTCGGCTGCAAGACGCTGTCGCGGTAGGCTGAGGGCTGCTGCAAAAACAACTCGTGGCAGGGCATCGATACGACGCGGGTGGGGATGCCATCGGCCTGCAACAGCTTGCGCGCCGCGGCGGCAATTTCAACTTCCGAGCCGGTGGCGATCACCGTGGCGGCGGCGTCGCCGTCCGCGGCGATAAGCTCATAACCGCCGCGCGCAGACAGGTTTTCGTCCGTATGCCGCACGCGTTGCGCGGCGATGGTCTGGCGGGTGAGCGCGATGACGCTGGGGGTGTCGGCGGCCTTGAGCGCCGCCTCCCACACTTCCGCCGTTTCCACCGCGTCCGCCGGCCGAAACACGTTGAGATGCGGGATCGCGCGCAACGCCGCTAAATGCTCCACCGGCTGGTGCGTGGGGCCATCTTCGCCGAGGCCGATGGAATCGTGGGTTAGCACATAGATGACACGCTGGCGCATCAGCGCCGCCAGCCGGATCGCCGGGCGGCAATAATCGGAAAACACCAAAAACGTGCCGCCATAGGGGATCAACCCCTTGTGCAAGGCGATGCCGTTCATCGCCGCCGCCATGGCGTGTTCGCGAATGCCGTAATGGATATAGCTGCCGGAAAAATCCTCCGCCGTGATGACTTTTTGAGCCCCCGCACGGGTATTGTTGGAGCCGGTCAAATCGGCCGACCCGCCGACCAGTTCCGGCATCGTCTGCGTGAGTGCATCAAGAACCGTCTGCGATACCTTGCGCGTGGCGGCGGCGGTTTTAGCTTCGGCGAGGCGGCGTTTGACGGCATTAATCTCGCCGTGCAGGGCGTTGGGCAAGGAGCCCGCCTGGACGCGGGTAAATTCCGCCCGCGCCTCTTCCGGCGCGGCGTCGAGGCGCTTTTGCCACGCCGCGCGGGCTTTGGCGGCGCGCAGGCCGGCCACGCGCCAGCCGTCGAGAATGTCCGCCGGAATGTCAAACGGCGCGCTGGTCCAGCCAAGCGCTTCGCGGGCGCCCGTGATCTCGTCAGCGCCAAGCGGTGCGCCGTGGGCGCCGGCGGTGCCCTCTTTGGTGGGGGCGCCGAAGCCGATTTTGGTGCGGCAGGCAATCAAAGACGGTTTGTTGCTGGTCTGTGCGTGGGCGATGGCGGCGGCGATCGCCTCCGGGTCGTGGCCGTCAATGCGCGTTGCCTCCCACCCGGCCGCTTCAAACCGGGCGATCTGGTTACCGCTTTCCGCTAAGTCAAGCGGGCCGTCGATGGTAATGCCGTTGTCATCGAACAGCACGATCAGCCGCGACAGCTTCAGGTGGCCGGCCAGCGAAATCGCCTCGTGGCTGATCCCTTCCATAAGGTCGCCGTCGGACGCGATCACATATGTGTGGTGGTCCACTAATTCGTCGCCAAAGCGCGCCTGCAGCATGCGTTCGGCCAGCGCCATGCCAACGGCGGTGGATAGCCCCTGGCCCAACGGCCCGGTGGTCACTTCCACGCCCGGCGTGTGGTCCACCTCCGGGTGACCGGGAGTGCGCGAGCCGATTTGGCGGAAGCTCTTGATCTGCTCGATCGTCATATCTTCGAAGCCCAACAGATACAGCACCGCATAGTGCAGCATCGATCCGTGCCCGGCCGATAGCACGAAGCGGTCGCGGTCGGGCCAGGCGGGGTCTTGCGGGCAAAATTTCATGAACCGGGTAAACAGCACCGTCGCCACGTCGGCCATGCCCATCGGCATGCCGGGATGGCCGGACTTGGCCTGCTGGACCGCGTCCATCGCCAGCGCCCGGATGGCGTTGGCCATCAGCGCGTGGGTGGGCGCGGCGGGTGTGTCTGTTTCCAGGGGCGCGGTGGCGCCGGGTTTTGATGTCATGTGCTGGTTGCCTTTGGTCGGCACCCCACCCTGCCGCCGGCATGGGCGTTGGCCTCAAAAAAACCATTAAGCGGTTGTATCGCCGCTCCTCTCTATAGATCAGGTGATAGACATTAGGTGATCTGATCCCGTTGACTAGTTTGCACGCACCACCTGAGCCTCCCGGCCTCTGCTCTGCAAGGTGGTGCAAGCCGTGCGCGCGGCGGGAGCATGGCGAGGTGCTGTTGCAACGTCAACACGCCCATGGCACCTCCAGCGGCCGACGGCAATAGGCGTTGACCGGCACCTGGCGCGCTGCCTAGGTTATGGTGTCGATCTGTTGCATATTGGCCGCTGCTTTTTCTTTAAGGATCAGGACCCGCCACCCTCCAGGAGCAAACCTGCCCCATGAGCAAACTTGACGCCGCCTTGGACCGGTTTTCCTGGGCGCTGGACCAATTGGAGGCAGGGGTCAACCGGCACGAGATTGCCTTGCAAACCGCCGCTGCCGGCAATAGTGAGGTTGCGGCCTTGCGCGCAGACCGCTCACGGCTGGCCGACGAATTGGACCGCATGAAAGCACACGCCCGCACCTTGGACGAAACGGCGGGCGCGGTGTCGGGTCGGCTCGACGAGGCCATTGCCGGTATCCGCGCCGTGCTGGAACCGTAAGACGACGCAAGAAAAGGGGCATAGCGCCATGGCGCAAGTTGTCATCAAGATCAATGGCCGTAGCTACCCGCTTGCCTGCGATGATGGGGAAGAAGATCACTTACGCGGGCTGGCGGCCTATCTCGACAAGCATGTTGCGATGCTCGCGCACGATGTGGGCCAGGTGGGCGATGACCGCTTGATGCTGATGACAGCGTTGATGGTCGCCGACGAATTGTCCGATGCGCGCGGCCAGGTGCGCGCGCTCAAAGACGACGTGGCAGCGCTCGAGCGGGCGCGCGATGACGCCACGGCGCAAAGCGCGCAAGCGGAGACCCGCGTTGCCGACATTCTCGATACCGCCGCCGCGCGGCTTGAGGATATTGCCGCGCGGCTTTAGGCGGCCTAGGGTCGGGGTCACCCTCATTGCGGGGCTGCCCTTATTACGGGGCTGCCCTTACTTGCGGGGCTGCCTGGTGCGCCAGGAGCCATATTGCTCGGGGCCTTACGGTCTCCTAGGGAGCTGTCCCTGCTTAGGCTCGTGGGCTTAGGCATCACGGCGCCCACCTACTTCTGTAGGTTCCCGGGGATTTCTGCTCCAGCGGCCAAGGCGGCCCCGCTTTAATGTCCTCCTTCTTTTTTGTGGGCCCGGTGAATGTCACCACATCTGCTGCGATGATCGCGTCTGTGCCGTGCGGGCTGTCAAAACCGGATATGCGGCTATGGGCATACCGCCACCGCGCCGCCGCGCGCCGGCACGCGCGCGATGCCGGTGCGCACATTGCCCGCCACATTGTCGAGCAACTGCCGCTGCGCGCGCCTGAGACCATCGGCGGCTATTGGCCGGTGCGCGGGGAAGCCGATCCGCTACCGGCGATGCTGGCCTTGCTGGCGCGTGGCCACCGGTTGGCTTTGCCGGTGGTGGTGGGCGCGGGCACGGCGCTGATATTCCGGCGCTGGCAGCCCGGTGCGCCGCTGGTGGTAGGGCCGTTCGGCATTCCCGCCCCCGGCATCGGCGCTGCCCCCGTTACGCCGACTTTGCTGCTGGTGCCCGGCCTGTGGTTTGATCGTGCCGGCGGCCGGCTTGGTTATGGTGGCGGGTTTTATGACCGCACGCTGGCCGGCTTGCGCGCAGGGCGCGCGGTCACCGCCGTGGGTGTGGCCTATGGCGCGCAGGTTGGCGGCGGCCTCGACCGCGAGGCCCATGACGCGCCGATGGACTGGATTGTGACGCAACAGCGCGTGATACGCACATGCGCCAAAGGCTGTGAGCACTAGGAAAGGCGAATGCGGATCTTGTTTTTGGGCGATATCGTCGGCCGCGCCGGCCGCCAAGCTGTGGTTGCCGCGCTACCGGCGCTGCGGCGCGATTTGGACCTCGATTTCGTGGTGGTCAACGGCGAGAACGCCGCCGGCGGCTTTGGCATCACCGAAAAGGTTGCCACCAGCCTGCTGGATGCCGGCGCCGACGTGATCTCCGGCGGCAACCACTCATGGAATCAGCGCGAGGCGCTGGTGTTCATCGAGCGCGAACAGCGCTTGCTGCGGCCGGTCAATTTTCCCGCCGGCACGCCGGGCCGCGGCGCCGGGCTGTTTGAGGCGCGCGGCGGCGCCCGCGTGCTGCTGGTCAACGTCTTAGGCCGCGTGTTCATGGACCCGCTCGATGACCCGTTCGCAGCGGTGGATAAGGAGCTTGCCGCCGCTCCCCTGCGCGAGGTGGCCGATGCGGTAATCGTGGATATGCACGCCGAAGCCACGTCGGAAAAAATGGCCATGGGGCATTTTTGCGATGGCCGCGCCTCGCTCGTGGTCGGCACCCACAGCCACGTACCCACCGCGGACGCGCAGGTTTTGCCCGGCGGCACCGCGTACCAGACCGATGCCGGCATGTGCGGCGATTACGACAGCGTCATCGGCATGCAAAAAGACGAGCCCTTGAACCGCTTCACCCGCAAGATCGCGCGCGGCCGGTTCACCCCCGCCGACGGCGCCGCCACCGTGTGCGGGGTGTGCGTCGATACCGATGACGCAACCGGGCTTGCCCGGCGCATCGTGCCGCTGCGGCTGGGCGGCCGGCTGGCGCAGGCCGTGCCAGAGCTACCGCCGCATGCCGGCTAGTCCTATATTGGGCGCTGTCTCTATAAAGCGAACGCGCTAAAGCGGACCCCTCAACGTGGACTTTTGAGGGCGGCAAGAACAACGACAGACCGGAGCGGCGAACCCATGGCTGGCCATTCACAGTTCAAGAACATCATGTACCGCAAGGGCGCGCAGGATGCGAAGCGCTCCAAGGTATTTGCGAAGCTGGCGCGCGAGATTACCGTGGCCGCCAAATTGGGCATGCCTGACCCCGCCGCCAATCCGCGGCTGCGCTCCGCTATTCAGGCGGCGCGGGCCGAAAACATGCCCAAGGACAATATCGAGCGCGCCATCAAAAAGAGCCAAGGCGGCGACGCGGACAGTTTTGAGACCGTCCGCTATGAGGGCTTTGGACCCGGCGGTATCGGCATCATCGTCGAAGCGCTGACCGACAACCGCAACCGCACCGCCAGCGAGGTGCGCGCTGCCTTCTCCAAGAACGGCGGCAATTTGGGCGAAACCGGCTCGGTGTCGTTCATGTTTGATCAGGTGGGCCGCATCGAATATGCAGGCAGCGCCGCCGACGCTGAGACAATGTTCGACGCGGCGATCGAGGCCGGCGCTGACGATGTGACCTCCTCCGACGAGGCGCACGAAATCATCTGCGCGGCGGAGTCATTATCGGAAGTGGCCCACGCGCTGGAACAAAAATTGGGCGAGCCACGCACCTTTGCTCTTATCTGGAAGCCGCAAAACGCCATCGGCTTAGAGATGGATCAGGCCGCGACTTTGCTTGAATTGCTCGAAGCACTGGACGAAAATGACGACGTGCAGCAAACCTATGCGAACTTCGACATATCCGATTCGGTTCTCGAGAGCCTGACCGCGTAACGCGCCGGGGCGCCGGAGCCGGCACTGGCAGGGCGTTATGCGCATCTCAACCGCTACCCACCCCCGCCGCTTGTTGGGGCTTGATCCGGGGCTCACGGCTACCGGGTGGGGCGTCGTTGCCGCCTATGGGTCACGGTTGGTGCACGTGGCCAACGGCACCGTCACCTCAAACCCGCGCGATACCATGGCGCGCCGGCTTGGCGCGCTGCACGCGGGGCTTGCCGCGGTCATTGCGGCGCATGCCCCGGACGAGGCGGCGATTGAAAGCGTGTTTGTGAGCCGCGACGGGCAGGCGACGTTGAAGCTCGGCCAGGCGCGCGGCGTGGCGATGTTGGCGGCGGGCCAGGCCGGGCTTGAGGTGGCCGAATACGCGCCGAACCATGTCAAGAAATCAGTGGTCGGCGCCGGGCACGCAGACAAACGGCAAATGCGCGCCATGGTGACGATGCTGTTGCCGGCGTGCGCTCCGCAGTCCGAGCACGCCGTCGATGCGCTGGCGGTGGCCATCACCCACGCGCACGGATCGGCCGGCGCTGCGCGCATAGCCGCGGCGCTGGAGACGGGCCGATGATCGGTAAGCTCAAAGGCGTGGTCGATGAGATCGGCGCTGATTGGGCGCTGATCGATGTCGGCGGCGTGTGCTATCTTGCCACCTGTTCTGCCACCACGTTGCGGCAGATCGGCGGGCCCGGCGATAGCGCGGTCTTGCACATAGAAACCTATGTGCGCGAAGACCAGTTGCGGCTGTTCGGGTTTGCCAGCGCGGCGGAGCGGCAATGGTTTCAGCTGTTGGTGAGCGTCCAACGGGTCGGTGCCAAGGCGGCGCTGGCGATTTTGTCGGTGCTCGACCCGCAGGCTTTAGCGCGTGCCATTGCCTTCAAGGATGCCAAAATGATTGCCACCGCGCACGGGGTCGGGCCGAAAGTGGGCGAGCGCATCGTCGCCGAACTGCAAGACAAAGTGCCGGCCGGGCTGGCGATTGCCGGCGCCGGCGCTGCAGCAGGTAGCGTTGCGCCAGACGGTGCGGGGGCAGATGGTATGGGTGGGCCAACGGCCCCTGACCGGGCCGAAGCGGATGCGATATCGGCGCTGGTCAATTTGGGCTATGCGCGCCCGCAGGCAGCGCAGGCGGTGGCGCGCGCGGCGGCCAAAACGGATGCCAGCCACAGCGCCGAGCAGCTCATTCGCACCGGCCTTAAGGAGTTAGCATCGTGAGGCGCCGCCATGTCTGAGCGCATCGTGCATGCGGATTTTACCGCCGCGGACGCCGCCGAACAGGGCATCCGCCCGGCGGCGCTGACGGCGTTTGTCGGCCAGGCGCGGGCCAAAGAAAATCTCGCCGTTTTCATTCAGGCGGCGCGCGGGCGCGGTGAGGCGATGGATCACGTCTTGCTGTCCGGCCCGCCGGGGCTTGGCAAAACCACCCTTGCGCAAATCGTAGCGCGCGAGTTGGGCGTCAATTTTAGGTCGACCTCCGGGCCGGTGATCGCTAAGGCCGGTGATCTGGCGGCGTTGCTCACCAATCTGGAGCCGCGCGACGTGTTGTTCATCGATGAAATTCACCGCTTGGCGCCGGCGGTGGAAGAAGTGCTGTATCCGGCGATGGAGGATTTCGCGCTCGACCTCATTATCGGCGAAGGCCCGGCGGCGCGGTCGGTGAAGATCGATTTGGCGCCGTTTACGTTGGTTGGCGCCACCACGCGCTCGGGCCTGTTGACGACGCCGCTGCGCGATAGGTTTGGCATTCCGGTGCGCTTGGAATTTTATACCGACCCGGAACTTGAGCAGATCGTGCGCCGCGCTGCCGTCATTTTGGCGGCGCCGCTCACGCCCGATGGCGCCGCTGAGATTGCCCGCCGCGCGCGCGGCACGCCGCGGGTGGCCGGGCGGCTGTTGCGGCGGGTGCGCGATTTTGCCGCCGTCGCCGGTGCCGCGGAAATCGACGCCGCCACGGCGGATACCGCCCTTGGCCGCTTGGAGGTGGACGGGCACGGGCTCGATAGTTTGGATCACCGCTATTTGCGCACGGTGGCGCTCAAATTCGGCGGTGGCCCGGTCGGCGTGGACACCATTGCCGCTGCCTTGTCGGAGGCGCGCGATGCCCTGGAAGAGATGATCGAGCCTTATCTCATTCAACACGGGTTCGTGCAGCGCACGCCGCGCGGGCGGATGCTTACCGGGGCGGCGTTTGCGCATCTTGGCTTACCGGTTCCCGCGGCGTTTGACGGCGCGCAGATGCGCCTGCTTGACGATGACCGATAGCCTCGGCCCGGCCGGCCGCTGGCGCGCCGACGGCACGCATATTATGGCGGTGCGCGTCTATTACGAAGACACCGATGCCAGCGGTATCGTCTATCACGCCAATTATCTGCGCTTCATTGAACGCGCGCGCACGGATGTGCTGCGTTGTGCGGGGCTCGATCATCGCCGTATGATGGCGGCAGATGATTCGACGGCCTTTGCCGTGCGCCAAATGACCTTGCGCTACGCAGCCCCCGCGCGGCTAGATGACGCGCTGGAAGTACGCACCGTCTTTCGCGAGGTCAAAGGGGCGCGCATCCGCGCCGCGCAAGCCGTATGGCGGGAGGAGACCCTGCTGTTTGAGGCCGAAGTAGAGGTGGCGGTGCTGGACGCAAAAGGCCGGGCCCGGCGCATTCCGGCCTATGTTCGCGAGGCACTTGTGCCCTATGTCGCCCGCCCGCCCACAGTTTCGACACAATATGGCGGATAACCAATGCTTTAGGCCCGTAGGACCGCCGGTGGTGCGGCAGGCCTGGTGCTGATATGGGACCGCCGGCAGGCGCAAGCATGTGTAACTAAGACCCCCCGCCCCTGTGTAACTAAGACCTAGGAAAGTTCGCCGATGGAGCCGGAACTCATCAACACCGCGACGGCGCAGGTTGCGCACACGGATTTCTCTCTGTTCAGCCTGTTTTTGCGCGCCGACATTGTGGTCAAGGCGGTGATCGTCGGTCTGTTTGCGGCATCGATATGGAGTTGGGCCATCATCTACGACAAATGGCGCCGCTTCCGCATCGTCGGCCGCAAGGCGGAAAAGTTCGAGCAAGTGTTTTGGTCGGGCCAATCGCTGGAAGACATTTACCAAAATATGGGCCACCGGCCGGACCATCCGATGTCGACGCTGTTTGTTGCGGCGATGCGCGAATGGCGGCGTTCAGCGGAGATCGGCACCCGCGCCGTGCATGGCTTACAAGAACGCATCGACCGGGTGATGACCGTATCCATCGCGCGCGAGACCGCGCGGCTGGAACGCGGGTTGCTGTTTCTGGCCACCGTCGGCGCCACCGCGCCGTTTGTCGGCCTGTTCGGCACCGTGTGGGGCATCATGAATTCGTTTCAGGCGATTGCCGCCTCGCGCGATACCAATCTTGTGGTGGTGGCGCCGGGCATTGCCGAGGCGCTGTTTGCCACTGCGTTGGGCTTGCTGGCAGCGATCCCGGCGGTGATTGCCTATAACGCGTTTTCAACCTCGTTGAACCAATACGTCTCGCGGCTTGATGGCTTTGCCGATGAATTTTCAGCGATCTTGTCGCGGCAGATCGATGAAACCCGTGAGGGCCATTAGAGATGGTGGCGGGCCTCCCAAAGGCTACAGGCGGTGGCGGCAAGCGGCGGCGGTCGCGCCGCCCGACGCCGCCGATGAGCGAGATCAACGTCACGCCGTTTGTCGATGTGATGTTGGTATTGCTGATTGTGTTCATGGTCGCCGCGCCGTTGTTGACCGTCGGCGTGCCCATCGATCTGCCGGAAACAAGTTCGCAACCTTTGCAGGGCGATGATGAACCGCTAACGGTGACGGTGAACGCCGACGGCGAGGTGTTTTTGCAGGAAACGCTGGTTGGCATTGACGAATTATCGGCGCGCCTGCTGGCGATCGCCGAAGGCGGCTACGAAGAACGCGTCTATGTGCGCGGCGATGAGGCGGTGGATTACGGCGCCGTCATGCAGGTGATGGGCACGCTGTCGGCGGCCGGCTTTCGCCGCATCGGCCTGGTTACCGAGCAGGATAGTGCACCGCCGGGCACGCCAGATAACGCCGACGAAGGATAACAACAGCCCATGCGCGGCGGTGTCCTCTTCTCCGTCCTGCTTCACGCGGCGATCATGGTGATCGCCGTGGCCGGCTTACCGGCGCCAAAGCTTGAGCAAACCGATATCTCCCGCCCGTTGCCGGTCGAGATCATCGAGATCGACGAATATACACGCCTCGCCCGCGCAGCGGAGCCGGAAGCCGAAGAAGCACCGCCTGAACCTGAGCCCGAGCCGGTACCGCCACCACCGGCCCCACCACCCCCACAGCCGGCCCCGCCACCGCCTGCCCCTGCGCCGGAACCTGCCCCCGTGCCGGAACCTGAGCCCGCTCCTGCGCCGGAACCTGCCCCTGCGCCCGAACCCGCGCCGGCGCCTGAACCGGAAGACGTGGTGCCGGAAGATGTGGTCAATGTGGCGCCCCCCGCCCCGCCGGCGCCGCGGTTGCGGCCGACACCGCCGCCGCGCGCCGCGCAGCCGGCGTTTGACCCGGGCCGCATTGCTGCCTTGTTGGACAAGCTGCCCGATGAACGCGCGCCGGAACCGGCGCCGGTGTTGCGGATGCCGGGGCAATCCCGCCTCGGCGCTGAGACCACATTGAGCGTTTCGGAGATCGACGCCTTGCGCCAACAAATCAGCCGATGCTGGTCGCCGCCGGTGGGTGCCACAAATGCGGCGGATTTGATGGTTTGGATGCGCATATCTTTAAACCCGGACGGCTCTTTGGCGCGGGCGCCGGAAATAACGCGTGGCGGCTTTGCGCCGACATCGTTCCAGCTTGCCGCTCAGGATGCCGCCTTGCGGGCGGTGCGCCGGTGTGCGCCATACACCATGCCGGTGGAAAAATACGCGTCCTGGCGCGAGATCGAATTGCGGTTCGATCCAAGCTTCATGTTCGGAGGCTAGGGTGTGTCGGTGAGGATAGTGCGGGTGACGACAGTACGGGTGACAACAGTGCGGGTGACGGTAAGGAGAAATGCGTATGGGGCGTGGTGATTTCAGAGGGCACGCGGGCCGGCGGGCCGGCGCCGTTGCGGTGGCGCTTGGCCTAGTCTTTGCGGTGTTGGCGCCGGGTATGGCCGCAGCGCAATTGCGCATCGACATTACCCAAGGCACGGTGGAGCCCTTGCCCATCGCAATCACCGATTTTACCGGCAGCGACGAGGCGGCGGGCGAAACCGGCGGCGAGATCGCCGGGGTTGTGCGCAGCAACTTGGAACGGTCGGGCCTGTTCCGGCCGCTCAACACGGCGGCGTTCATCGACACCATCGAAGACCCGAACAGCCCGCCGCGGTTTGGCGATTGGCGCATTATCGGCGCTGAGGCATTGTTGACCGGCTCCGTCACCCAGCAGCCGGACGGGCGGTTGCGGGTTGAGTTCAGGCTGTGGGACGTATTCGCAGAACAGCAGGTTATCGGCCTGCAATATTTCACCAAACCGGATAATTGGCGGCGCGTCGCGCACATTATTTCGGACGCGATCTACAAGCGGTTGACCGGCGAAACCGGGTATTTCGATACCCGCGTGGTGTTTGTGTCGGAAACCGGCCCCAAGGGCCAACGGGTCAAGCGGCTGACCTTGATGGATCAAGATGGCCATAATCCGCGGTTTTTGACCAATGGCAGTTCGCTGGTGTTGACGCCGCGGTTTTCGCCCAGCAATCAGGAGATCACGTATCTGTCTTATGCCAGCGGCCGGCCGCGGGTCTATCTGTTCAACATCGAAACCGGGCAGCGCGAGGTGGTGGGCGAATTTCCCGGCATGACCTTCGCACCGCGGTTTTCGCCCGACGGCGAGAAGGTGATTATGAGCCTGCAGCGCGGCGGCAACGCCAATATTTACGAGTTGGATTTGCGCACCAAGGCCACCCGCCGGCTCACCAATTCGCCGTCGATCGACACCTCGCCGTCTTACGGGCCTGAAGGCCGCCAGATTGCCTTCGAAAGCGATCGCGGTGGCACCCAGCAGCTCTATGTTATGAACGCAGACGGCTCCAATGCCCGGCGGATCAGTTTTGGCCAAGGCCGCTATTCGACGCCGGTCTGGTCGCCGCGCGGCGATATGATTGCCTTTACCAAGCAATATAAAGGCCGGTTCCTGATCGGGGTGATGCGGCCCGACGGCTCCGGCGAACGCATTCTCACCGAAGGGTTTCACAACGAAGGCCCGACCTGGGCGCCCAACGGCCGCGTATTGATGTTCTTCCGCGAAACGCCCGGCGCGCGCGGCGGCCCGAGCCTGTGGTCCGTCGACCTCACCGGCTACAACGAACGGCAAGTGCCCACCTCCGGGTTTGGCTCCGACCCGGCCTGGTCTCCCCTAATCCGCTAACTTGATCCGCTGAGGTTTTTACGGATAACGTGCGCCACGAACCCAGGAACACCACGTTGCGGTTGCCATTAAGCCTATACCCGTGGGTGGACGGCTGGCGTGATCCGCCGGTTAAAGCGGGGCTCGACGTATTTAGGCCGCATTGCGGCGGCACAAAGGCGAATCACATAAGGCTAAGCACGACCGCGGGGCGGATGCGCGCTTTTTCGAACACCCCCACTTTCGTAAGACCGGTTTCGGTCTGGCCCTGGCAGGAGACTTAATGAAGATGACCACAGAAGTAATCCGCACACGGATGATGACGTCTGTACCGGCGCGGCCAAGCTTGGGCGGCCGTGCAACGAAGCTCGCGCTTACGGGCCTTGTGGCTGTGCTGTTGGCGGCGTGCAGTTCAACGCCGGACCAGCCGGCGGTGCAGTCCACCACCCAACCGACCTCGTCAGCGCCGGCCGCACCGGCGCCGGGCACGCAGCAAGACCTGGTGGTCAATGTCGGCGATAGGGTGTTCTTCGACACCGACCAATCGTCGCTGCGCGCTGATGCCCGCGCGACGCTGCAGCGCCAGGCGGCGTGGCTCAACCAATATCCCACCCTCCGCGTGACCTTAGAAGGCCACGCCGATGAGCGCGGCACGCGTGAATACAACTTGGCGTTGGGCGCGCGCCGCGCCAACTCCACTAAGGATTATCTGGTTAGCTTAGGCGTGCAGCCGGCGCGTATCGACACCATATCCTTCGGCAAAGAGCGGCCGGTGGCGTTGTGCTCGGATGAGAGCTGCTGGTCGCAAAACCGGCGCGCGGTGACGATCGTCATACAGGGTGTGGGGTCGTAACCGGGGGGCACCCGCGCATAGCAAGCCTGCGTGCAGCCTCATTTCTGACACTCTAGTCGCGTGTGTTGCAGGGTTATGAGATATCTGAAAGTGGCCTGGGATGGAGGAGTGTTGCGGTGTCGGCACGCGGTAGCGCTGGCCGGGGCGGTCGGCGCACTGGCCTTTGGTGCTGGTGTGATGCCCGCCCTGGCGCAGCAAACGGTGACCGATCCGCGGGCGCTGTACGACCGGCTGTTGCGGCTTGAACGCGACGTGCAGGCGTTGCAAGGCCAGCTTTCGCAAAACACCGCGCCGCCGTCGCTGCTGGGCGCCACCGGGGCGGAGGATCTGAACGCGGCCGAGGCAGCCGGCATCTCGCTGCGCCTCGACCAGATCGAAGCCACCGTGCGCACCATGACCGGTCAATTGGAGCGCTTGCAGTTCGACACGCGCCAGGCCCTCACCAAGCTCGATACCTTCGCTGCCGATACGGATTACCGGTTGCGGGCGCTGGAGGGCACGGATGCAGCGGCGGCGCCAAGCGCTGCCGCCCCGCCGCAATTGCTAGCCCCGCCGCCGGCGGGGCAGGGCTTGTCGCCGGCGCAGCAAGCAACCGTCGGCTCGCTGGGCTCGGTCTCCGCCTCCGGTCTGGCGGAAACGTCATCGCGCGCGGTAACGCTGACACCGCCGCCTTATCCAAGCAACGCCCCGCCGCCGTCGGCGGCCAGCCCGGCGTTGCCCCAGGGTGATGCGGATACCGCCTATAAATACGCGGTAAGCTTTTTGCGGCAGGGCGACTATGCCGCGGCGGAAGCCGCCTTTTCGCAGTTCCTTGAGGCCTATGGCGATACCAAGCTGGCCGGCAATGCGCAGTATTGGCTGGGCGAAACCTATTACGTGCGCGGGCAATATCAGCGCGCCGCGCGGGCGTTTCTAACCGGCTATCAAAAATACGCCGCCAGCCCCAAGGCGCCCGACAGCCTGTTGAAGCTGGGCATTACGCTGGTCCAACTCGGGCAAACCGAAGATGCGTGCCTAACCTTGTCGGAGGTGCCGCGCACGTTTCCCTCGGCGCCGCAAAGCGTAAAATTGCGAGCCGAACAGGAGCGCACCCGCGCCGGGTGCGTCTAGCCAACGCCATGGCCGCCCGCCGCCCACGCCACAGCGACCCCACAGATGAGATTGATTATCCCGCGTGTTTAGCGCCGTTTGCGCTGGCGCCCAGCGCCGGGCTGGCGGTGGCCGTTTCCGGCGGGCCGGATTCCATGGCGCTGTTGCATTTGGCGGCGGCGGAAGCCAAACGCACAGGCCGCCGGCTGCACGCCTTGACGGTGGACCATGGGCTGCGGCGGGCCGCCGGCGCGGAGGCGCGGCAGGTCGGCCGCTGGGCGGCGGCTCTCGGCGTACCGCACACGGTGCTGACCTGGACCGGCCGCAAACCCACCGCCAATATTCAGGCGTCCGCGCGCGCCATGCGCTACCGGCTAATGGCGCAATGGTGCGCTACCCACCACGTGGCGGCGCTGCTGGTGGCGCATACCTGTGACGATCAGGCGGAGACGGTGTTGCTGCGGTTAGCGCGCGGCAGCGGCGTTGATGGGTTGGCGGCCATGGCCGCGGATACCACCCGCGACGGCGTGCGCATTCTAAGGCCGCTGTTGGGCGTGGCGCGGGCGTCTTTGCTGGCGCTGCTTGCGGCCAAGGGGCAGCGCTATATTACCGATCCGTCGAATACCGATAAGCGGCATGCGCGCGCGCGGCTGCGGGCGCTGGCGCCGGCGCTGGCGGCGGAAGGATTGACCGCCCACCGCTTAACCGCCACCGCAGCACGCATGGCCCAAGCGCGCAACGCGCTCGACGCATGGACGCAACACCATGTGCGGCGCACGGTGGCGTTTCACGCCAGCGGCCATTGCGAGGCCGATCTCGACGCGTTGCTGGAGGTGCCGGAAGATATCGCCTTGCGCTGCGTGGCGAAGCTGGTGATGGCGGTCACGGGCAATATCTATCCGCCGCGCCTGCACCACACCCAGACCCTGGCTGCGCGCCTCAGGCAGCCGGATTTTAACGGCGCCACCTTAGGCGGCGCCCGCTTTATGCGGCGCGGGCGCCGCTTGCTGGTGTGCCGTGAGGCGCGCGCGGTGGCGCCGGCGATGGCGCTAGCGGCCCCGCCGGCAACCCCAGTATCGTGGCCGGTGTTATGGGATGGACGCTTTACGCTGACCGACCCGGATGGCGCCCTGAGCACGCCCACCCGCTGCGCCGGGTGGGCGGTGGGCCCGTTAGGCAGGTCAGGCTGGCGGCATATGCGCGACCTGCTGCCGCGAACGCCTATCCCAGCAGCGATCGGTGCGTGCTTGCCGGCGGTCTATTGCGGCGGCGATTTGGTCGAAGCGCCGTCGCTGCGCCTTAGAGCCGATGGCGGATGTGCGCGGATGGTGGCGGAATTTGTCGGTCCGCTGCGCGCCGGCCTCACCGATAGGCCCATCGGCGCCCCACCGCGCGCCGGCTAAACCCTTGCCCGGCAACGGGGCTTAAGCATAATTAGAATTACTCTAAGCCCTAGTATTTCCTTTTTGTGGGCATATGTTTCACTATGCTGCCTGACACGGCTTACACATACCCCCCCCCGCGCTGAATAAACCGCGCGCTATGGGGCGCTTTATGCATCCGGCGTGCTGATAAGGACCAGGATACGGTGAATAATTTTCGCAATTTCGCTCTTTGGGTCATCATCGCGCTACTGCTGGTTGCGCTGTTCAACCTGTTTCAGGCGCCGCGGCAGCAAGGGGGCAATGGCGAGATCACGTTTTCGCAGCTTCTGGCGGAAGCGGATGCCGGCGGCGTTGCCGACGTGACCATTGAGGGCGACAAGATTTCCGGCAAGTTTTCCGATGGCCGCGAATTCGTGACCTACGCGCCGCCGAACGCCAATGTGACCGACCGGCTATATGAGCGCGGCGTGCAAATTTCGGCGCGTCCGGCGTCGTCTGACTCGCCCACTTTGTTAGGCGTGCTGGTGTCGTGGTTCCCGATGCTGCTGCTGATCGCGGTGTGGATTTTCTTCATGCGGCAGATGCAAGGCGGCGGCGGCAAGGCGTTGGGCTTTGGCAAGTCGAAAGCCAAGCTTTTGACCGAACGCCACGGCCGGGTCACCTTTGACGACGTGGCCGGCGTCGACGAGGCCAAAGATGATCTGCAGGAAATCGTCGAATTCCTGAAAGACCCGCAGAAGTTTCAGCGGTTGGGCGGCCGTATCCCCAAAGGGGCGCTGCTGGTGGGCCCGCCGGGCACCGGTAAGACGTTGATCGCCCGCGCTGTGGCGGGGGAGGCCAACGTGCCGTTCTTCACCATTTCCGGCTCCGACTTTGTGGAAATGTTCGTCGGTGTCGGCGCCTCGCGCGTGCGCGATATGTTCGAGCAGGCCAAGAAGAACGCCCCGTGCATTATCTTCATCGACGAAATCGACGCCGTCGGCCGCCACCGTGGCGCCGGCTTGGGCGGCGGTAACGACGAGCGCGAGCAGACCCTTAACCAATTGCTCGTCGAAATGGACGGGTTTGAGTCCAACGAAGGCATCATTCTCATCGCCGCCACCAACCGGCCGGACGTGCTGGACCCGGCGTTGTTGCGCCCGGGCCGGTTTGACCGGCAGGTGGTGGTGCCCAACCCGGATATTGTCGGCCGCGAAAAGATCCTCAAAGTGCATATGCGCAAAGTGCCGTTGGCGCCGGACGTCAACGCCCGCACCATTGCCCGCGGCACGCCGGGATTTTCCGGCGCCGACTTGGCCAATCTGGTGAACGAAGCCGCGCTGCTGGCGGCGCGCCGCGCCAAGCGCATGGTCACCATGGCGGAATTCGAAGACGCCAAAGACAAGGTGATGATGGGCGCCGAACGGCGCACCATGGTGATGTCGGACGATGAAAAGAAGCTGACCGCCTATCACGAAGGCGGCCACGCGCTGGTGGCGCTCAACGTGCCGTCGACGGACCCGATCCACAAAGCCACCATCATTCCGCGCGGCCGGGCGCTGGGCATGGTCATGCAATTGCCTGAGGCCGATAAGCTCTCGTCGAGCCGCGAAGAAATGATGTCGCGCATGGCGATTTTGATGGGCGGCCGCGTGGCAGAAGAAGTGGTGTTCGGCCACGACGCGGTAACAGCTGGCGCTGGCTCCGACATTGAGCAGGCCACCAAATTAGCCCGCAACATGGTCACCCGCTGGGGCATGTCGGAATCGCTGGGGCCGCTGGCCTATGGTGAAAACCAGGAAGAAGTGTTTTTGGGCCATTCCGTTGCGCGCAATCAAAACGTATCGGAAGAAACCGCGCGGCTGATCGATGCGGAAGTGGCGCGCCTGGTTAAGGCCGGCCATGAAGCAGCAACGCGCATCATCACCGCCAAGCGCGAGCAGCTCGAAATCATCGGCGAGGGCCTGCTGGAATACGAAACGCTGACCGGTGAGGAAATCGCCGCGCTGCTGAAAGGCACCAAGCCCGAACGCAACACCGATGATGACGTAACACCGGAGCACGGCGCCCCGTCATCGGTGCCCTCCGCCGGCCGCCGCCCGTCAGGCGGGGCAGACAGCGTGCCGCCGGGCACCGCGCCGCAAGGCACTTAGAGACGGCAGCTAGGGCGATCGGCGGGGGCGCGCTGGCGCCGCCCTCCTATGTCGCGGGCATGTCGCTGGCATCAGGGCCTGGTGCTATGGGACGCCGGTGAGACCACGCCACGCGGGCGAGATAGGGCGAAGCACAAGCGATATGGCACCGGCGCCGCTGCTGTTTGGCATTCTCAATATAACGGCGGATTCGTTTTCCGACGGCGGCCGCTATCTCGACTCGCAGGCGGCCATCGCCCATGCCCATGACCTCATGGCGCAAGGGGCCGCGGTCATCGACGTCGGCGCCGCCTCCAGCCATCCCGATGCCGCGCATGTGGGGGCGGCGGCGGAGATCGCCCGCCTGGCGCGCATCGTGCCGCCGCTGCGCGCGGCCGGCATCCCCATATCGGTCGATAGTTTTGAACCGGATGTGCAGCTTTGGGCGCTGGGCCAAGGGGTGGACTATCTCAATGATATCCAGGGCTTTCCCGACCCGCAGATCTACCCGGCTTTGGCCAGCGCATCAGCCAAATTGATTGTCATGCATGGGGTGCAAGGCCGCGGCCGGGCGGTGCGCTGCGACGTGCCGGCGGATGACATATGGGACCGGATTTTCCGGTTTTTCGATGCGCGTTTAGACGCTTTAGACACGGCGGGGATTGCCCGTGAGCGGTTAATTCTCGACCCGGGCATGGGGTTTTTTCTCGGTACCGACCCCGCCGTGTCGCTGGCGGTGTTGGCCGATATCGGCCGGCTTGAGGCGCGCTATGACTTGCCGGTGCTCGTTTCGGTGTCGCGTAAGAGCTTTTTGCGGGCGCTGACCGGGCGCGATCCGGCGGCCAGCGCGGCCGCCACCCTGGCGGCGGAACTGTTTGCAGCACGCGCCGGGGCAGGCTATATCCGCACCCATGCGCCGGCGGCCATCACCGATGCGCTGACGGTTTGGGCTCGCTTGGCGCCGGCAACGGGTATAAACCGGTAAAACGAAAAATTAACCTTGATTCCGCGAGGGTTGCGCCAAGCGCACCTGCTGCAATTGCGCGTGAACGCCGGCGCTGACCGGCAAGGGGCCTTTGTATGGCACGCACATATTTCGGAACGGACGGCATCCGCGGCCGCGCCAACCAGGAGCCGATGACGGCGGCAACCGCGCTACGCGTGGGCATGGCCACCGGCCGCGTGTTTACCCGCGGCGAGCACCGCCACCGGGTGGTAATCGGCAAGGATACGCGCCTGTCGGGCTACATGATCGAGAACGCGCTGGTCGCCGGATTTACCGCCGTCGGCATGGATGTGTTTCAGTTCGGCCCGTTGCCGACCCCTGCCGTTGCCATGCTCACCCGGTCGCTGCGCGCCGATATTGGGGTGATGATTTCCGCCTCCCATAACAGCTTTGACGATAACGGCATCAAGCTGTTTGGCCCGGATGGCTACAAGCTGTCCGACCAGGTTGAGGCGGAGATAGAGCACCATATGGATAACGGGCTGAGCGAAGGGTTAGCGCCGCCGGCCAAGATCGGCCGCGCCAAGCGCATCGACGACGCGCAGGCGCGCTATATCGAGTTCGCCAAGCGCACCTTTCCGCGCCGTTTGAGCCTGGAGGGCGTGCGGGTGGTGGTGGATTGCGCCAACGGCGCCGCCTACAAAGTGGCGCCGACGGCGCTGTGGGAGCTTGGGGCGGAAGTGTTTCCGGTCGGGGTCGACCCGGACGGCACCAACATAAACCAAGGCTGCGGTTCAACCTCGGTGGAGATGATGGCCGGCAAAGTGCGCGAATTGCGTGCCGATATCGGCATCGCGCTCGATGGCGATGCGGACCGGGTCATCATCGTTGACGAGCGCGGGCACACCGTCGACGGCGATCAGGTAATGGCGGCAATCGCCCATTCGTGGGCGACCAAGGACTTGCTGCAAGGCGGCGGCATCGTCGCCACGGTCATGAGCAATTTGGGCCTGGAGCGCTATTTGCAAGGCCAAGGCCTTACGCTGGCGCGCACGCCGGTGGGCGACCGCTACGTGGTGGAATATATGCGCGCGCATGGGTTCAATGTGGGCGGCGAGCAATCGGGCCATGTGGTGTTGTCGGATTTTGCCACCACCGGTGATGGTCTAATCGCCGCGCTGCAAGTGCTCGCGGTGCTGGCGGAAAAACAAAAGCCTTTAAGCGAGGTGTGCCATTTGTTCGAGCCGCTGCCGCAATTGCTGCGCAATGTGCGGTTTCACAACGGCTTCTCGCTAGAAGATGCGCAGGTCGTGGATGCCATCGAAACCGGCACGGCGGCGCTGGGCAATCACGGCCGCCTGGTGATCCGCAAATCCGGCACCGAGCCGTTGATACGGGTGATGGCTGAAGGCGACGATAAGGCGCTGGTATCGCGCGTGGTCAACGATGTGTGCGCGGTCATTGAAAGCCGCGCCGGGTGAACGATGCCGCCGCCCATTTGGGCCGTGTTCTGAGTATTGCCGGCTCCGATTGCAGCGGCGGCGCCGGTATTCAAGCCGACGTTAAGACCATCACCGCGCTTGGCGGCTACGCGGCAACCGCGATTACCGCGCTGACCGTTCAAGACACAAGCCGCGTGCACGCGGTGCACGCGGTGGCGCCTGACTTGGTGCGCCGCCAGATGGATGCGGTGATGGCCGATATCGGCGCCGATGCGCTTAAGACCGGCATGCTGCATTCCGCCGCCATCATCGACGCGGTGGCCGATGTGATCGCGGGCTATGATAGCCCACCGCCCCTGGTGGTGGACCCGGTGATGGTGGCCACCTCCGGCGACCGGCTGCTGGAGCGCGCCGCCGAACAGGCGCTCATCACCAATTTGCTGCCGTTGGCGCTCATCGCCACCCCCAATCTGCGCGAAGCGGCGGTGCTGGCGGATAGGCCGGTCAAGACGGCGGCGGATATGCGCGATGCGGCGCGCGCGCTAGCGGCGTCCGGCCCGCAATGCGTGCTGGTTACCGGCGGTGATTTGGACGGCGACGTGGTGGTGGATGTGCTGGTGACCCCGACGGAGCTGCGCACCTTCACCAGCCCGCGCATTGCCACCGCGTCGACCCACGGCACCGGCTGCACGCTGGCCAGCGCCATTGCCACGTTGCTGGCGCAAGGCAGGGATGTGGTGGCGGCGGTGGACGCCGCGCGAGACTACGTGCATATGGCGATAACGCACGCGCCGGGGTTTGGCGGTGGCGCCGGGCCGCTGGACCATGGTTGGCCGCTGCGCGACCTGCCGTAACGCCGGCCATGGGCCCACACTCAGTTGCGAGGTATGGGATAATGCCGCTACCCCTGTTTCACGTCGATGCGTTTGCGCAGCGCCCGTTTGAAGGCAACCCGGCCGCCATCGTGCCGCTGGAC
>Ga0272441_10004367_pt1 | contig 25698 bp, 20 predicted proteins | sample SSMProp6N_FD_193582 | JGI IMG/M metagenome (GOLD analysis project Ga0272441, IMG submission 193582) | Marine sediment archaeal communities from Little Sippewissett salt marsh, Falmouth, MA, United States - SSM-Prop-6N | ecosystem: Environmental > Aquatic > Marine > Wetlands > Sediment ...
CGCGCGGGGACAGCGACGCCGAGCAGTCGAGCGCGACGCTCGACCTCGAGCGCCGCACCGACGACGACCGCATCACGTTCGCCGGCGCCTACCTCTTCGGCCGGCAGGAGGACCCCGACACCGGCGAGCGCGAGACCACGGCCGACACTTGGCACGCAAGCGCCAAGTACGACTACTTCTTCACCGAGCGCGGCTACGTCTACGCGAACGCGCGCGCCGAGCGCGACCGCATCGCCGAACTCGACCTGCGCTTCACCCCCGGCATCGGCGCCGGGCGGCAGTGGGCCGAGTCGGAGCGGCTCAAGCTCTCGACCGAGGCGGGCCTCTCCTGGCTCTATGAGGACTACGAGCACGCGCCCGACGACGCCGAAAAGGAGCGCCTCGCCGCGCGCGCGGCCTACCGGGTCGAGGCGAGACTCGACGCGCGCGTGACGATCGCGCACGCGCTCGAGTGGCTCCCGAGCCTCGAGGACGACGGCGACCACTTCGTCACGGGCAGCGCGGGCCTGCGCGTCGCGCTGAGCGAGACGATCTTCCTCGACCTCAGGATCGCCGCCACGCACGACTCGACCCCGGCCGAGGACGCCGAGGAGACGAACGTCCGCTACCTGCTCGGCGCGGGCGTGAAGTTCTAGCCGCACACCGAATAAATGCCGCGTCCGGCCCGTCCAGAGGAGGGGACGGCCCGCGGCTTGACAGGCGGCCGGCGGGCGTGTTATCGTGGCCGCGCTCGGACGCAGGGGTGCGCCCTGCGGCGGCCGCTCGGGCTGATCTGGCAAGGAGGGGGGATCCATGAACAAAACGATCGCAGGAACGCTGATGGGCCTCGCGCTCGCGCTGGCGGCGCGGCCGGCCGCGGCCGGCGGGCCGGCCGTGGGCGAGGCGGCGCCCGAGATCGCGGCGAAGGAATGGCTCAACGCGGACGAGGCGCCGAGCCTGGCCAAGCTGCGCGGCAAGATCGTGGTCGTGGAGTTCTGGGCCACGTGGTGCCCGCCCTGCCGCACGTCGATTCCGCACCTCGTCGAGATGCACGAGGCGTACAAGGACAAGGGCGTGGTCCTCATCGGCTTCACGCGCGAGGATCGCAAGAAGGCCAGGATCGACGCGTTCGCCGAGAAGATGAAGATGAGCTACATCGTGGGCACGGGCTCCAGGACGGGCTCGGACTACGGCGTGCGCGGCATCCCGGCGGCGTTCCTCATCGACCCCGAGGGCAAGGTGCTCTGGTCGGGCCACCCCATGGGCGGCCTCGACCGCGCGCTGGAGAAGGCGGTCAAGCAGTTCCCGGACGCGGCCAAGGCGTCCGCGCCCGAGGACAAGGAGACGGACCCACCGGCCGATCCGGTCCAGGCCGAGGCCCAGCCGATCCTCGACAACCTGATGGCCGGCCTGCGGGGCAACAGCTACGAGAAGTACTCCCGCGACTTCAACGCCGCGCTGAAGAAGGCCATGCCCGACGAGGCCGCCTTCCGCAAGACGGCGAGCGAACTGTGGGCCAAGCTCGGCAGCCCGCAGTCGCACGCCTACCTCGGCTCCCTCAAGAAGGGCGACGCCACGGTGACTCTGTGGAAGGGAAGCTTCAGCAAGATCAAGGACGACGTGCTCATCAAGCTGACCCTCGTGAAAGAGGGCGGCAAGACGCGCGTCGGCAGGCTCTACTTCGAGTAGCGCCCGGCCTTCGGAAGGAGACGCTCCATGCGCAGGATCGTGCTGGCTCTCGGATGTGCCCTGGCGGCGGGGGGCGCCCTCGCCGGAGAGATCGTGCTCGACGCGAAGGCGCTCTACAACGGGTTCGAGGCGCGCCGGGCCGTCCTGAGTGAAGACGGCGCGAAGGTCGTCCTCGACAAGCGTGCCTTCACGCACGGGAAGAAGGACAAGACCGGCCGCATCCAGACCGACCCGGTGCCGCTTGTCGGCAACAACGACGGCATCGAGTTCGCGCTCAAGGTGCACTCCGTCGCGGTGGAGCTCGCCTCGGACGCGCCCGAGGGGAGCTCGGTCAAGCTCGAGTGTCGCACGGGGGACCGATACTTCACCTACGACGGCTGGAGCGGTTGGGAGGAGGTCGCCGGCGGCAAGGGGGTGCTCGCCAAGACCGGGCGCTATCTCGAAGCGCGCGTCACGATGGTCGGCAAGGACGCGGACAAGTTGCCTTACGTCACGAGCCTCACGATCCGGCCCGAGACGGCCGCGGCCGGGCCCGCGGTGGGCGCGCCCATGCCGGCGATGAAGGTCAAGCTCGACATCCAGACGATCGTGCGCAGTCCCATCAAGTTTGCCTACGAGCGGGCCGACTCGCCCAAGATCAAGAAGTTCGGCGACTCAAACAAGCTGGCCGAGGTCGTCAAGGACGGGGCGGACGACTTCGAGAAGCTCGTCCTCCTCATGGACTGGGTCACCGCGAGCCCGAACGAGCGCGACCGGGCCAAGATCCCCTGGAAGGGCGCTTTCCCCTGGGACATCGAGAAGGTCTTCAAGCTGAACGACGACGGGACGCGGGTCATCTACAGCCACTGCGGCGCGTACTGCCAGGTCTTCGTCACGGGCGCGACCGCGCTCGGCTACCATGCGCGGCACGTCGGGATCTGCGGCTACAAGAACAAGTCGCACGAGGTGCCCGAGGTCTGGGTGCCGGACCTGAAGCGGTGGATCTTCTTCGACCCGTCTCTCTCGACCTACTACACCGACAAGGTGACCGAGGAGCCGCTGAACCTCATGCAGATGCACCGCGCGCTCACCGACACCTTCATGGACGAGGGCATGAAGTGGACCATGGCCAAGAGCTTCGCCGGCACCTTCAAGAAGCGGATGCGCGCGATCGGCGGCAACCGCTGCGCCAAGGCCTCGAAGCTCCCCAACGGGAACCCGGTCGGCATCCGCATGGGCAAGCACATCTACGGCAAGCCGCTCGACCCGAACTACGACTGGGGCACCTCGCACGGCATCGTCTGCGCGGGCTTCCTCCAGATCACGCCGCGCAACGACTTCAACTCCAAGCCTCCCCAGCCGAGGGGCTACGGCGCCTACCCGACCGGCGCGAACGGCAACCCCTTCTGGGTCGACGAGAAGACGCCGGTCCTCCGGGCCACGAAGGACTGGTACTCGCGCGTGCGCGACTTCTACTGGACGCTCGACCAGGCCACGCTCCAGGCGCGGCACCGCGCCGGTCACGGGGGCCTCGAGGTCGAGTTCGGAAACTCCATGCCGTTCTTCAAGGCGTACAAGGTCACCGTGGACGGCGCGGAGGTGGCCGGCGCGGCGAACCCCTTCACCTGGAAGCTCAAGAAGGGCGCGAACGCGCTCACGGTCGCGCCGGTGGACGAGTTCGGCCGCGTGGGGATCGCAAGCTCGATCGAGGTCGAGCTCTAGCAGCAGCGCCGAAGAGTTCCCCTTCCCGCAACAGCGGAAGGGCAGGAGGGTGACCGATGGCGTTCCGCCTGGTTCTCGCGTCTCTAGTTGTCTCCGCTCTCGCGGCCGCGGGCGAGCCCTCGGCGGTCGCCGTGGGCGACGCGTTCCCCATCGCCAAATCCGAGAAGGGCAACCAGCGCGCGCCCGCGGTCTGCGCGCTCGACGAGAATCTATACCTCGTTGTCTGGCAGGAGGGCTGGCCCGGCGACGGGGGCACGTGTGTGATCCGCGGAAGCTTCGTCGAGAACGGCAAGCCCGACGGCGCCACCGTTCTCCTCTCCGACGCGCAGGGGATTTTCGAGGCGCCTGCGATAGCCGCGGCGAAGGAATCGCGCACATTCCTGGTTGTGTGGCAGCACCTGAAGGATGAGAAGCAGTACGACGTCGCCGGCTTCTTCCTCGACGCCAAAGGCAAGAAGGTCGGCAAGAGCGTCACCATCGCCTCTGGAGCGCACAACGAACTCCGCCCCACGGTCGCCTCAAATGGAAAAGACTTCCTCATCGCGTGGCAGGAGTACTCGAACGACGAGGGGCGAATGACCTACCGCCCGGTCTGCGCGCGCGTGAGCGCCGAGGGTAAGGTGCTCGACAAGCCCATCAAGCTTTCGAAGTCGGGCGGCGTGCCTACCGCGTGCTTCAACGGACAGGACTACGTCGTCGTCTACGGCAAGGGAAAGGCCTCCTACGGAAAGCGCGTCACGACAGCAGGCAAGCTCCTCGACGAGAACGGGATCAAGCCGTCGGGCCTCATGGGCGTGCTGCCCTCGGTCGCCTCGGACGGGACCGACGCGATGGTCGTCGCCTCGGCCGTGCCCGCGCCCGACCCGTGGGGCTGGGGCGGGCCCGCGTGCGTGGTCGCCGGGCGCGTCACGCGCGAGGGCGGGAACCCCGAGCGCGAGCTTAATAAAAAGCTCGGCCGCGACCCGGTCGCGAACGGCACGGTCCCGAACGTGCTCGACCACGTCACGTGGCGCGGGCGCAAGGGCTGGCCCGCGGGCGCGCCCGGCGGGTTCCGCGGGACGGGTAACGGCATGTGGCCCACGACGCCCGCGGCCGTCGCGTATCTGGGCGGCGATTTCGTCGCGGTCTGGCCGCGCGCGCACATCGTAGGCACGGCCGGGCTCGCGAATCCTGATTTGTACGCCGTGCGCTTCTCGGCGGAGCCGGTGAAGCACCTCGGCGACCCGGTGCCGGTCTCGACGGCCGAGGGCGGAGAGACCTCGCCCGCGCTCGCCTCGGCGAAAAAAGGCGAGTGCCTGCTCGTCTACGAGTCGGTCGCCGCGGACGGCGCGGTCGCGATCCAGGCCCGCGTGCTCAAGCTCAAGTAGCGATGCACCCGCGCCTCGCGCTTTTGCTTATAACCATCCTCGCCGCCGGATGCGGCGCGCGCACGCTCACCGTGGGGCCGGAGATCAGAATAGGGCCACCCCGATTTCGAAAGAGGCGGAACCAGCATATTCCCCAAGTCTGCGCCGTGGCCAAGGATCAATACCTCGTCGTGTGGCAGGAAGGGTATGCGGGCGTCGGCGGCGAGAGCAGCGTCCTCGGGTGTTCCGTGCGTGAGGGTACGCCGCGCCGAATCTTCTCGATCGCGCTGGGGATACCGGCCGGCATCGGAGATGAAGCCCTGCAACGGACCTCTGAGGTGCCCGTTGTCGCTCATGCTGCCCGTAGCGGAAAGGCTCTCGTGATCTGGCAGGAACTCGTACGCGGGAAGCAATACGACATTCGCGGGTTCCTTTTCCCCTCTCCTTCAGAGGAACCGCCGCCCGGTCTGCAAGATCTCTCAGGTATGTTGCCGCGGTCGGCGCATCTCCCGGTCCTTACCCTCGCCTCCACCCCCCACAACGAGGTTCTTCCCAGCGTGGCCTCGGACGGCAAAGACTTCCTCGTCGCGTGGGCCGAGTACTCGCCCGAGGCGAAGAGCTACGCGCCGGTCTGCGCGCGCGTGTCGAGTGAGGGGAAGCTCCTCGACAAGGAGCCGGTCCGCCTCTCGAAGTCGGGCGCCGCGCCGAAGGCCGTCTATAACGGCCGCGACTACGTCGTGGTCTACGACAAGCGCGACAGCGTGTGGGCGCGGCGCGTCTCGACGGGCGGCGAGCTTCTCGACAAGGAAGCGCTCAAGCCCTCCGGGCTCATGGGAAACGCGCCGGCCGTGGCCTCGGACGGGCGGGATGCGGTCGTCCTCGCCGCGCGCGTGCCGCGCCCGAATGCCTGGGGCTGGCACGGACCGGCCGCGATCACCGCCGGCCGCGTGACGCGTGCGGGGAAACTCCCCGAGCGCGAATTGAACAAGAAAATGGACTACGTGGTGCTCGCGAGCGAGGGCGCGGCGAACGTGCTCGACCGCGCGGACTGGAAGGGGCGCGAGGGCTGGCCCGCGTCCTGGCGCGGGGACTTCCCCGGCACCACGAACGGCACCTGGCCGACCACGCCGATGGCGATTGCCTCGGACGGCCGCGAATATGTCGCCGTCTGGACGCGCGCGCGGCTTGGCGCGTACGACCCGTGCGTCTTCGCGGACCTTGACCTCTTTGCCGCGCGCGTCTCGCGCAGGGCGCGTATCAGGGGCGAGCCGGTCCCGGCCGCGAACGCGCCCGGCACGCAGACGCGGCCTGCGATCGCGTCGGCACGGCGCGGCGAGTGGCTTCTGGTCTACGAGTCGGTCCGGGCCGACGGCTCGGTCGCCGTCTATGGGCGTCTTCTCAAGCTGAAGTAGCGTCTTCCCCTACAACTTCTCCGCCGCGAGGCTCGCGAGGTCCGAGCGCTCGGACTTCGTGAGCACCATGTGGCCGACGAGCGTGCTCTCCTTGAGCCGCTCGGCCGCGTAGGTGAGCCCGTTCGAGGCCGAATCGAGATACGGGTTGTCGATCTGGTAGGGGTCGCCGGTGAAGACGAGCTTCGTCTTCTCGCCCGCGCGGCTCGCGATCGTCTTGATCTCGTGCGGCGTGAGGTTCTGCGCCTCGTCCACGATGTGGAACTGCCCCGAGATCGACCGCCCGCGGATGTAGGTCAGCGCTTCGAGCACGACCGTGCCCTGCTCGATGAGCTTGTCCTCGCTGGCCTTGACCGGGCTGCGACGGCCCGAGAGCAGGTACTTCAGGTTGTCGAAGATGGGCTGCATCCAGTGGCTGAGCTTTTCCTCCTTCGCGCCGGGCAGGTAGCCGATGTCCTTGCCCATCGGCATGATGGGACGGCTGACGAGCACCTTCTCGTACGCCTGCCCGCGGACGGTCCGCTCGAGCCCGGCCGCGAGCGCGAGCAGGGTCTTGCCCGTGCCCGCGCATCCGACGAGCGACACGAGGCGGATGCGGTCGTCCAGGAGGAGCTCGATCGCCATGCGCTGCTCGGCCGAGCGCGGCGAGAGGTTCCAGACCTTGGAGAAGTCCTTGGCGAGGCTCTCGATCGCCTCCTCGCCGTAGCGGCGGCGCGCGAGCGCGGTGTGCTTCCCGTTCGCCTCGTCGCGCAGGAGCACGAACTCGTTCCCGTTGAGCGGCTCGGCGAGCGCGAGTTCATTCAGGGGCAGGCCGTTGTCCTTATAGAAGCGGTCGATGATCTCGCTCGTCGTCTTGACCTCGCGCCAACCGGCGTAGAAGCGCTCGAAGTCCACGACCTGCTTCTCGAAGTCGGTCGCGGTGAGGCCGAGCGCGTCGGCCTTGACGCGCGCGTTGATGTCCTTCGAGACGAAGACGACGCGCTCCCCGCGCTGGGCGAGCGCGTAGGCGATGCAGAGGATGTGGTTGTCCGTCACGCCGGGCTCGAGTTCGACGACGTCCTCCTCCACGTCCCGGCGCAGGACGATGCGCAGATCGCCGCCGAGCTCGAGCGGTACGCCCTTGCGCAGCGACCCGCCGCGGCGCAGGCCGTCGAGCGTGCGGACCACGCCGCGCGCGTTGCGGCCCAACTCGTCGTTGTGCGACTTGAACCGGTCGAGCTCCTCGAGGACGTGGATGGGAATGACGACGCGGTTCTCGGCGAAGCTCGTCACCGCGGCCGCGTTGTGGAGGAGCACGTTCGTATCGAGGACGAAGGTCTTCTTCCCGTCGGAGGCTTCGGCCACGCGCCTTCTCCTTCTCCCGGGCGCCCCAAGCGTCGCGCAAACCTACGCGCGGGGGGCGAGCGTGTCAAGGGCGGAGAGAAGGTCTTCGCCGTTGCTATCGAGGACAAAGAGTGATAGGATCGCCGCGGAAAGGACGCGGACCATGCTTGTACGCCTGAAAACCGATGAGCGGGTCCACGAGGTTATCAAGATCTTCCAGGACGCTCTGGAATGGAGCGTCGAGGGAAAGATCGACAGTGTCAACTATGGCGAGGGGTACGACTTGCGATTTTGTGGTGTCCCGGTCCGTCTGTACGATGACGAACGCAGCGATGAGGTTGAATTGCGCCTCGCGCGCAAAACTGAGGGCAGTTGGGACGAGATATTCCGGTCGGTTTCCCGGGACATGGCAGGACAGGTATCCCTGAATTTCGAAATCGACCGCCACGACGAGGCTTCACTTCAGCTTCACTCACAAGTGGCCCGTTCTATCAAAGAAATATTGATAAAGGGCGGCTACGCGGAGTCAGCGATTATCCAGGAGTGATCCCCGCTCCAGCATCTCCTCGTACAGCGCCGCGTAGTCGGCGACCATGCGCTCGACCGTGAAGAGCGAATAGGCGCGCGCGCGGCCGGCCTCGCCCATGGCGCGCGCGTGCGTCGGCGCGGAGAGCAGGCTCCTGAGCGCGTCCGAGAGCGCCCACGCGTCGCCCGGCGGCACGAGGTGCCCGGTCTCGCCCTCGAGCACGATCTCCTCGAGCCCGGTGACGCGCGAGGCCACGACCGGCTTCGACGCGGCGCCCGCCTCGGCCGCGACGAGGCCGAAGCCCTCCCACCGGCTCGGGGCGACGACGATCTCCGCCAATGCGAAGAGCCGCTCCGGGTCCCTCTGGAACCCGGCGAATCGCACGGAGCTGCGGATGCGGAGCTTCCGCGCGAGGTGCCGGAGCTTTCTTTCGGTCGGACCCTCGCCCGCCAATACAAGATGCGCCCAGGGCTCCTCGCCCACGACCTTCGGCCACGCGCGCAGGAGCACGTCCTGTCCCTTCTGCCGGTCGAGCCGCCCCGCGCACAGCACCACGCGCGCGCCCGCGTCGAGGCCGAAGACCTCGGGCCCGGCCGGCCGCGCCTCGCCGAAGCGGTCCACGTCGATGCCGTTGCGCACGACGCGGAGGCGGTCGGCAGCGATCCCGCGCGACTCGGTGAACCTGCGCGCGCCCTCGGAGACGCAGACCACGACCTCGCCGGGCTGGAGCGTCGCGCGGTCGGCGGCAAAACGCCAGGGCCGCCACCTGCGCTCGGCCACGTGCACCGTCGTGACGAGCGCGCGCACGGGCGCGCGCCTCGCCGCGCGCCGCGCGACCACGTTCGCGTGCCACAGGTGCGCGTGGAGCACGTCCGGCCTCCACTCGCGGAGGAGGCGCGCGAGCCGCCGCACGCGCCAGGGCGTAAGATGCGTCGCGCCGAACCCGGTCACCGGAACTTTCCGTTCGCGAAGCTTTCCGGCGTAGACGCCGGTCGCCGGCGCGAGGCAGGCGACGCGCACCTCGTAGCGCTCGGGCGGGAGGTGCGTGGCGAGCTCGTAAACGATGCGTTCGGCCCCGCCGCCGCCGAGCTCGGTCGTGAGGAGCAGCACCTTCGCGCGTTTGAGTTCTGCCGCCATCAGGCCCGTGCGATCCTCTCGCGGCCCTCACGGACCTCGCGCGTGGCGTCGCGCGTGTCCACGACGAGCGGCGCGTGTTGCACGACGAGGTCGTAGTCCACGCCGGAGTGATCGGTGACGATGAGCGCCGCGTCCGCGCCGGCGAGCGCCTCGCCGGTGAGCGGCACCGACTCGAGCGCGAGATCGTGCCCGCGCAATTGACCGAAGCACGGCACGTGCGGGTCGTGGTAACTCACCAGCGCGCCCCTCTCGGCGAGGATCTCCATGATATCGATCGCGGGGCTCTCGCGCAGGTCCGAGACGTCGGCCTTGTACGCCACGCCGAGGACGAGCACCTTCGCGCCGAGGAGCGGCACGCCGCGCTCGCGCAGCGCCGCCTCGAGCCGCTCGACCACGTAGTCGTGCATGCGCTCGTTGATCTCGCCGGCGAGCTCGATGAACCGCGTGTGCACGCCGATCTGGCGCGCGCGCCACGTGAGGTAGAACGGGTCGATCGGGATGCAGTGCCCCCCGAAGCCGGGTCCCGGCCAGAAGGCCTGGAAGCCGAAGGGCTTGGTCGCGGCCGCGCGGATCACCTCCCACACGTTCACGCCCATCCGGTCGAAGACGAGCTTGAGCTCGTTGACGAGCGCGATGTTCACCGCGCGGTAGGTGTTCTCGAGGATCTTCGCCGCCTCGGCCACGGCCGTCGAGGAGACGGGCACGACCTCGCCCGTCACGCGTGCGTAGAGCGCGCAGGCGGCCGCGCGCGCGACCTCGTCGTCCGCGCCCACGACCTTGGGGATGTTGCCCGTGTGATATTTCGAATTGCCCGGGTCCTCGCGCTCGGGCGAGTAGGCGAGGAGGAAGTCCTTCCCGCACGCAAGACCGCCCGACTCGAGAATCGGCCGCAGGACCTCGCGCGTCGTGCCCGGGTAGGTCGTGCTCTCCAGAACGACGAGCTGCCCGGGCCGCAGCACGGCGGCGAGCGCGCGCGCAGTGGCCTCGACGAAGGAGAGGTCCGGCTCTCGGCCCGTGGCGAGCGGCGTGGGCACGCAGATGAGGATCGCGTCGGGCTCGGCGAGGCGCGCCATGTTGCCCGTCGCGCCGAAGCGCCCCTCGCGCACGGCCGCGGCCACGCGCTCGGGCGGGATGTAGGCGATGTAGCTCTCCCCGCGCGCGAGCGCCTCGACCTTGGCCGGGTCCGTGTCGAACCCGGTGACGCAGAGGCCGCCCTTCACGAGCCCGAGCGCGAGCGGCAATCCCACGTAACCCAGGCCGATCACGCCCGCGGTCGCCTCTCCCGCGCGCAGCCGTTCGACGAGTGCGTTCCAGTCCGTCATGTGTCTTCTCCTTCAACCGCGACGCTATCCCGCCGCCGCCTCCACGCCCGCGGCCACGGCCGAGGCGAGGAGGTCGATCTCCTTCTCCTCGATGGCCAGCGGCGGCATCACGACGACCACGTCGCCCAGCGGCCGAAGCCAGACGCCTCGGCGCGCGGCCTCGGCGCACGCGATTCTCCCGCGTTTCCCGGCGGACCCGCCCGCCGCGAGCTCCACGCCGCCCATGAGTCCTTCGAGTCGCACGTCGGTCACGTGCGGGTGCCCGGCGAGCGGCGCGAGCCTTTCGGCGAGCCTCTTCGACATCGCGCGCACGTGCGCGAGGAGAGCGCGCGACTCGAAAAGTGCAAGACTCGCGAGCGCGGCCGCGCACGCGAGCGGGTTCCCCGTGTAGGTGTGTCCATGATAAAAGACGCGCCGCTCCTCAGCCGGGCCGAGGAATGCCTCAAAGACCTCGCGCGTCGCGAGCGTGGCCGCGAGCGGAAGGTACCCGCCCGAGAGCCCCTTGCCCAGGCACATCAGGTCCGGGGCGATCTCCTCGTGCTCGCAGGCGAACATCCGCCCCGTGCGGCCGAACCCGGTCGCGACCTCGTCGGCGATGAGGAGCGCGCCGGCCGCGCGCGCGAGCTCCCGCAGGCGCGCGAGATATCCCGGCGCCATGAGGCGCATGCCGGCGGCGCCCTGCACGCGCGGTTCGACGATCACGGCGGCGAGCTCGCTCCCGTGTGCCTCAATCAGCCGCGCCGCGTCGGCGAGCGCGTCCTCGCACGCGGCCGCGCGCTCGGGCTCGCCCGCGAGCCCCCGCACGACCGGCGCCTTCGCGCGCAGCGCCGGGAAGGTCATCGGCCGGAAGGTCTCGTGAAACGGCCCGATCGAGCCGACCGAGACCGCGCCGAGCGTGTCGCCGTGGTAGGCGCCCTCGAGCGCGAGGAACTTCGTCCTCGCCGTCTCGCCGCGCAGGACGTGATATTGCCGCGCGATCTTGAGCGCGATCTCCACCGCGGTCGCGCCCGCGTCCGAGAAAAAGACGCGCTCGAGCGACCCCGGCGCGAGCGAGGCGAGGCGCGCGGCGAGCTCGATCGCGCCCGGGTGCGTGGGGCCGAGCATCGTCGTGTGCGCCGCCCGCTCGAGTTGCGCGCGCACGGCCGCGTCGATCTCGTTCACCCGGTGCCCGTGGACGTTTGTCCACAAGCTCGCCGCGCCGTCGAGGTAGCGCCTTCCCTCCGCGTCGAAGAGCCAGACGCCCTCGGCGCGCGTGAGGATAAGGGGCTCGGCGGCCAGGTACTCGGCCATGGCCGTGAAGGGCTTCCACGCGTGGGCGCGGTCGAGTTCGACGAGGCGCTCGCGCTCGAACGGGTCCATGACGTTCATGGCGGCGGATTCTACGGCCGGCCGCGCGCCGCGTCAACGGCGGCGCGCCGGGGGGAAGAGCCGCGGCCGGGGCCGCTCAGGCCGACCGCTTCTTCCGCAGGATGATCCAGCCGGCGAGGACGACGAGGACGAGGACGCCGCCGAGCGCCGGCAGCACGTAGGCCAGGACCGGGGGCAGCGTCGCGCCGGGTGCGGCGGCCGGCGCGCCCGGCGCGGGCGCGGCGCCCTCGGACGCGCGCTCGACCGGCTGGCCCGACTCGTCGAACTCGACCTCGGACCAGGGGTTGTAGAGCTCAACGCCCGCCTCCTCGAGTGCGAGGAGTATCTTGTTTTCCACGGCCGGCTCCCAGTACATCAACAGGTCGAACGTGTCCTCGTTCACGAAGACCGCGTCGACCGTGCAGTCCGAGGCGTTGTGGTTGAGGTACTCGAAGCTCCCGGCGAGGTTCTCCTGCGTGATGGCCTCGCCCGCGAAGGGCGTGAGGAGCACGCGCCCCTTGCCGAAGGCGACGAGGAGAAGCGGCTCGACCTCGCCCTCGTCATCCGCCTCCGCGACCGTGGGGAGGCCGGAGGCGACGGGAAGCGGCGTGCCCTCGGCCGGCGCGAGCGCGACGCAGAGGCTCAACCCGAGGAAGAGGAGCCCGGCGCCGATTCCCGCGAGCCGCGCCTTCCCGCGCGGAAGGACGACGAAGAGCGCAAGGAAGAGAACGAGCGCGGCCGCCACGGGCCACAGGCGCTCCGTGCGGAAGGCCGGCCGTGCGGACATCGGGGAGGCCGCTGAGGCCGCCGCGCCCGCCGCCGACGTCACCCCGAGCTCGGAGAGGAGGAACGCCTCGGCCGGGTCGTCCCGGTCCACGCGCAGGACCGGCATCACCTGCGTCGGGTACTCCTTCCTGTGCGCGGCGAGGGCGGCCTTGGTCCGGGCCATCGCGGCTGCGTCCGCCTTCTCCTCCCCGCTCGGCACGAAGACGAGGACGCAGTAGTTGCCGGTGTCCGCGAGGAGGTCCTTCAGCTTCTTCTTCTTGGGCGAGACCACGAGCGCGCGCACGCCCGCCTCGCCGAGAAGGCCGGGCGCGGTCATGAACGTGCCGCTCCCGCTGATGAGAACCGTGACCGGGAGGCTCGAAAGGTCCACGCCGCCGGATTTCAGCTCCTTGATGTTGTCCTCGCTCAGCTCGTCGAGCGCGGCGGTGTCCACCACGAGGTTGGTGACCGCCATCTTCTCGTAGCAGAGCTTCTGGAGGCGCTCGGCGTGCGCCTTCATCTCCGGCGAGACCTTCCGGTCGAGGAAGTAGAGCGCGTACTCCCGGAGCATGTACGGCATCCCCTGTCCGGTGACGAAGCCGTTCTCGCGCACGTCGACGTCGCACGCGGCCGCGAGGCGCCCTCCCATCGCGAGCGCCAGAAACGCAACGAGCAGCCGCGCGCATCCTCGGTGTCTCACGCCTTCCTCCTTCCCGGTCCCCGCTCCATATTCTATACGCCGCAACGCGGGCGCGCACGGGCAAATTTCGGCGGGGGCCGCCGGGCGCGCGGCGGGTCAGGGCCCGATCGCGTCGGTCACGCCCCGGACGTAGAGCGCCGGCTCGAAGTCGTCGTTGGAGTTGAAGGTGACGCGGACGGCCGCCTTCGCCTCGAGGTCGAGGACGGCGAGCTCCCGCGCGCGGCGCAGGCCCACCGGCTGCACCGCGAACGCGAAGAACCGCGGATGGTTCGACCAGCGCGCGCCCGAGACGGTCATCCCCGGCGGCGCTTCGCAGAGGCGCCCGGCCTCCCCGCCCGCGCCGGCGGGCCCGCTTCCCGCCCTCGGCGCGGCCCAGATCGCGCCGCGGCGGGTGTCGGTCCAGGCGACGCGCCCCCCGTCGGGCGACCAGCTCGGCCCGCGCGCGCCATCGCGCGTCCGGAGTGGCCCGCCGGTGAGGTCGAGCCACCCGACGGCCGAGCCGCGCAAGCGCGAGCGCAGGCCGAAGGCGAGCGCGAGGTTGTCGGGCGAGGGGGCCGGGCGGGAGGGGCGCGCCTCGGCGGGCACGCGCGCCTCGGGCAGGAGCCGCTTCTCGATCTTCCGGTCGCGCCGCAGCTTCGTCAGGTCCAGCCGCCAGACCGAGCCCCGGCCGGGCGCGTCGAAGCGGCTGAAGACGAGCCAGCGGCCGTCCGCGCTCGCGCGCGGGGCGAAGCCGCTCGCGACCTCGAACTCCGTGCCCGCGTCGGGCCCCGCCGGCCGCACGCACCAGATCGAGGCGCCGCCCGCCGGGTCGCGGTCGGGCGAGCGGTAGCGCGTGAAGAAGATCTCCTCGCCCTCCCGTCCGAAGCACGGCTCCGCGTCGGCGCGATCGCTCTTCGTGAGCTGGATCGACTCCGACGTAAGCCGGTGCCGGTACCAGATATCCGCGTTCCCCGAACGGTTCGAGCACCAGACGAGCGCCGCGTCGAGGCGCCTGGCGAGCGCGTTGACCGCCCTCCCCTCCGCCCGGCTCGGATCGATCGGCCGGCCCCGCCCGGGCGGCGGCCCGCGCCTCGCGCGCAGCGCGCGCAGCCGGGCAAGCTCGTAGGCCGGGTCGCGGAGGGCGAGGACGAAAACCGCGGGCGCGAGGAGGACGCCGCCGAGCGCGCAGAGGATCCCCGTGCGCGCGCCGGGCGCGAGGTGCCGCCGCAGCGCGAGGAAGGCCCCGAGGCCGGCCGCGAGCACCGCGCCCCACGCGATCGCGAGCGCGCCGTAGTCCGCGCCCGCGTGCAGGCTCGCGAGCTCGAAGGCGAGCGCCGCAACCGCGGCCGCGGCGAGCGTCGCCGCCGCGCGCGCGCCCCACCGCAGCGCGAGGAGTCCCTTTCCCTCCATGGCGCCGGAGTCTAGGCCGGGCGCCTTCCCCTGTCAAGACGCGCGGGGGAGCGATTCCCGTCTCTTTGGATCCGCTCATCGGTCCACACCGCCCCTGAAAACCCGTTGACCCGTGCTGCGGCGCGATTTATAATCCCCGCTCAAGCGGCCGCTCCGCGTCGGAGCGGCGCTTTCGTGGAGGACGCATGAAGCCCTGTCGCGTGGCGCTCCTGGGCACCGGAACGGTCGGCTCGGGCGTGGTCGAGCTCCTTCGCTCGCGCGCGGCGGAGATCGCCGCTGCCGCCGGCCGCCCGGTCGAGCTCGCGGCCGTGGCCGAGCTCGACGCGGCGCGCGCGAAGGCCGCGGGCGTGCCGGCGAAGATCGTCACCGACGACGCGGCCGCGCTCGCGCGGCGCGAGGACATCGACCTCGTGGTCGAGCTCGTCGGCGGCACGACCGCGGCGCGGGAGTTCGTGCTCGCGGCGCTCGCGGCGGGCAAGCCGGTCGTCACGGCGAACAAGGCGCTTCTGGCCGAGCACGGCGAGGAGGTATGGGCCGCGGCGGCGAAGGGGAACGTCCCCGTCGCCTTCGAGGCCTCGGTCTGCGGGGGGATTCCGCTGCTGCTTTCGTTACAGTCGCTCCTCGCGGCGAACCGGCTCCGGGCCGTGGTCGGCATCGTGAACGGGACCACGAATTACATCCTGAGCGCGATGACCGGGCGCGGCGCCTCCTTCGAGGAGGCGCTCCGCGCCGCGCAGGAGGCCGGCTACGCCGAGGCCGACCCCTCGCTCGACGTGGACGGTCTCGACAGCGCGCACAAGCTCGCCATTCTTGCGCGCCTCGCCTTCGGCGCGGGGGGTGCGTTCGACCGCATCGCGGTCGAAGGCGTGCGCGAGGTCACGCCCGAAGACGTGCACCACGCCCGCGAGATGGGCTGCGTCGTGAAACTCCTCGCCGTCGCGCGCCGGACCGAGGCGGGACTCGAGCTCCGCGTCGCGCCGACGCTGATCCCCGAGTCGCACCCGCTGGCCGCGGTGGGCGGCGTCTACAACGCGGTCGCGATCGAAGCGGACGCGGCCGGGCGGCTCATGTTCTACGGCCGCGGCGCGGGGCGCGAGCCGACGGCGAGCGCGGTCTGCGCGGACATCGCGCTCGTGGCGCGCGGCGCGGCACACGTGCCGGCGCCCGGCGCGGACGGAGCGCCCGTGCTCGACGCGGGCGAGACGGTGACCCGCTTCCTCCTGCGCTTCGGCGTGCGCGACGAGCACGGCGTGCTCGGGCGCATCGCGACCGCGCTCGGCGAGGAGCGGGTCTCGATCGAGAGCGTCATCCAGAAGGAGAAACGGCCCGACGGCGTCGTGCCGGTGGTGCTCCTCACCCACCCGGCGCGCGAGAAGGCCGTGCGCGCCGCGCTCGCGCGCATCGAGCCGGAGAGCTTCGTCGCCGAGGCGACGCGCCTCCTCCGCGCCGAGATGGACTGATGCGTCTGGTGGTCCTCATCCCGGACGGCGCGGCCGACCGGCCGGTCGAGAAGCTCTCCGGCCGCACGCCGCTCGAGGCCGCCGCGACGCCGTCCATGGACGCGCTCGCACACGGCGGCGAGCTGGGCCTGGCGACCTTCACGCCCTCGCGCAAGCCGCCGGGCAGCGACGTGGCCGCGATGTCCCTCCTGGGCTACGACCCGATGAAGTTCCACACCGGTCGCGCGCCGCTCGAGGCCGTGAGCATGGGCGTCGAGCTCGGCGCGCGCGAGGTCGCCTTCCGCGCGAACCTCGTCACGCTCGCCGGCGACGTCCTCACCGACTACAGCGCCGGGCACATCCGGACCGATCAGGCGCGCGCGCTCGTGGGAAGCCTCGACGAGGCGCTGGGGGCGCGGTTCGGCGTGCGCTTCGGCGGCGGCGTGAGCTACCGGCACCTCATGGTCATGCCCGACCTCTCCTGCCTCAAGGCCAGGACCACACCGCCGCACGACATCACGGGGAGGCCCTACGCCAAATACCTGCCCCGCGGCCGCGGCGGGCGGCAGCTCCGCGAGATCATGTCCGCCGCCGGCAGGGTCCTCGCCGCGCACGACGTCAACCGCGTGCGCGTGGACCTCGGCGAGAACCCGGCGAGCGCGCTCTGGCTCTGGGGCCAGGGCACGCGGACGTCGATGCCCTCCTTCCGCGAGCGCTACGGGCGCTCGGGCGCGATGATCTCGGCGGTGGACCTGCTGCGCTCGCTCGGGCTCCTCCTCGGTTTCGAGATCGTGGACGTGCCCGGCGCGACCGGGAACACCGACACCAATTACGTTGGCAAGGGGCTCGCCGCGGTCGACGCGGCCAACCGTGCGGACGTGGTCGTCGTGCACGTCGAAGCGCCGGACGAGGCCGCGCACGGCGGGGGGCTCCTCGAGAAGATCAAGTGCATCGAGGCGGTGGAACGGCATGTGGTCGCGCCCGTCCTGGACTTCGCGCGCGCGGCCGGCGACGTGCGCGTCCTCCTCGCGCCCGATCACCCGACACCGGTCGAACTGCGCACGCACGAGCACGGCGCGGTGCCCTTCGCGCTCTGGGGCCCGGGCGTGGAGCCGAACGGCGGGGCGTGCTTCGGCGAGCGCGCGGCCGAGGCGGCGGGCCTCGCCTTCCGGCGCGGGCACACGCTCATGCCGCACGCGCTGGGGCTGGACGCGACCGGCGCGGGCGCGTAGAATCCCCGCTTCGAGCCGGCGCAGCCGGAGGGAGAAGATCGTGAACGCGAAGCGCAAGACGAGCGAGGTCCAGGTCTACGACACGACCCTGCGCGACGGGTGCCAGAGCGAGCACGTCGCATTCAGCCTCTGGGACAAGCTTGACATCGCGAGCAGGCTCGACGACCTGGGCGTGCACTATATCGAGGGCGGCTACCCGGGCTCGAACCCCAAGGACCTGGAGTTCTTCCGCGAGGCGCGCGCGCTCAAGCTCGGCCGCGCGAAGCTCGCGGCCTTCGGCGCGACGCGCCACGCGAAGAGCAAGGTCGCGACCGACCCGGGCATCCGCGCGCTCATCGCCGCGGGGACGAGCGCGGTGACGCTCTTCGGCAAGGCGTGGGACCTCCACGTGCGCGACGCGCTCAGGGTCTCGCTCGAAGAGAACCTGCGCATGGTCCGCGACTCGGTCCACTACCTGAAGTACCACGTGGACGAGGTCCTCTTCGACGCGGAGCACTTCTTCGACGGATTCCGCGCGGACGAGACCTACGCGCTGCGCGTGCTCGAGGCCGCGGCCGAGGCCGGCGCGGACCTCCTGGTCCTCTGCGAGACCAACGGCGGGCGCCTGCCCGAGGAGGTCGCCGCCGCGGTGAGCACGGTCCGCGCGCGCTTCGACGTGCCGCTCGGCATCCACACCCACAACGACGCGGGCCTCGCAGTTGCCAACAGCCTCGCCGCCGTGCGCGCCGGCTGCCGCCACGTGCAGGGCACGATCAACGGCCTCGGCGAGCGGTGCGGCAACGCGGACCTCGCGGTCCTCGTGCCGGACCTCGAACTCAAGATGGATCTGGCCGCGATCGGGCGCGAGAACCTCGCGAAGCTCACGCGCGTCTCGCGCTGCGCCTACGAGATCGCCAACCAGAACCTGCGCGACAACCAGCCCTACGTCGGCCGCAGCGCCTTCGCGCACAAGGGCGGGATGCACGTCTCCGGCGTGCGGCGGAACCCGGCGACCTACGAGCACGTGCCGCCCGCGTCGGTGGGCAACGCGCGGCGGGTGCTCGTAAGCGAGCTCTCGGGCCGCTCGAACATCGCCGCCGTGATGGGCGAGCGCTTCGGGCTCAAGAAGGACCCGGCGAAGATGCGCGCCGTGCTCGAACGCGTCCAGCAGCTCGAGCACGAGGGCTACCAGTTCGAGGCGGCCGAGGCGTCGCTCGAGCTCCTCGTGCGGAAGCTCACCGGCGCGTACAAGCCGGCGTTCGAGCTCCTCGATTTCCGCGTCACCATCGACGTGGCGGGCGACGGCCGCGAGTCGAGCGTGGGGACGGTGAAGCTCCGCGTGGACGGCACGGTCGAGCACACGGCCGGCGAGGGCAACGGCCCGGTGAACGCGCTCGACGAGGCGCTGCGCAAGGCGCTCGAGAAGTTCTACCCGTCGCTCCGCGAGGTGAGCCTGCTCGACTACAAGGTGCGCATCATCAACGCGAAGGCCGCGACCGCCGCGCGCACCTGCGTCATGATCGAGTCGGGCGACCGCGACGGGCGCTGGACCACGGTCGGCGTCTCCGACAACATCATCGCCGCGAGCTGGATCGCGCTCGTCGATTCCATCGAATACAAGCTCCTCAAGGACGCCTCCCGCCGCGGGCGCCGGCCCGATCGGAGGAAGAAGGCCCCGGCGCGAAAGGCCGGGAAGGCGAAGAAGGCGAGACCGAGGAGGAAGGCGAAGAAGGGGAAGCGCTCGTGACCGACCCGCACCTTCCCCCGCGCTACAACCCCGAGGCCGTCGAGGACCGCACCTACGAGGCCTGGGAGACGTCCGGCGCCTTCCACAGCGAGCCGGGCGACGCGGGCGAGACCTACACCATCGTCATCCCGCCGCCGAACGTGACCGGCGTGCTCCACATGGGGCACGCGCTCAACAACGTGATCCAGGACACCCTCGTGCGCTGGCGCCGCATGCAGGGCTGCAACACGCTCTGGCTCCCCGGCACGGACCACGCGGGCATCGCCACGCAGAACGTGGTCGAGCGCGGGCTGGCCGACGAGGGGCTCTCGCGCTTCGATCTGGGGCGCGAGAAGTTCGTCGCGCGCGCCTGGGCGTGGAAGGAGCAGTACGGCGACCGCATCCTCGGCCAACTCAAGCGCCTCGGCGCGAGCTGCGACTGGGCCCGCACGCGCTTCACCATGGACGACGGGCTCAGCCGCGCGGTCGGCGAGGCCTTCAGCCGGCTCTACGCCGAGGGCCTCATCTATCGCGGCAACCGCATCATCCACTGGTGCCCGCGCTGCGGCACCGCGCTCGCCGACGACGAGGTCGAGCACAAGGAGCGCCAGGGCAAGCTCTGGCACATCCGCTACCCGGCCGCGGGCGGCGCGGCCGGCGGCGGCGTCGTCGTCGCGACGACCCGCCCGGAGACCCTTCTCGGCGACACGGCCGTGGCCGTGCACCCCGACGACGAGCGCTACAAGCGCCTCGTCGGCAAGATGCTGCGCCTGCCCCTCCAGGAGCGGGAGATCCCCGTCGTTGCCGACGAGGCCGTGGACCCGGCCTTCGGCACGGGCGCGGTCAAGGTCACGCCCGCGCACGACGCGGCCGACTTCGAGATCGGGCAGCGGCACGGCCTCGAGGCGCCGCAGATCCTGGACGGAAGCGCGCGCATGACCGAGGCGGCCGGCGAGCGATTCCAGGGGCTCGACCGCTTCCTCTGCCGCGACGAGGTCGTCGCCGCGCTCGAGGAGGCGAAGCTCCTCGAGAAGGTGGAGCCGTACACGCACAGCGTCGGCCGATGCTACCGCTGCGGCGACGTCGTCGAGGCGCTCCTCAGCGAGCAGTGGTTCGTGAAGATGAAGCCGCTGGCCAAGACCGCGATCGAGGCGACGCGCTCCGGGCGCGTCAAGTTCCACCCCGAGCGGTGGACGCGCGTGTACCTCTCGTGGCTCGAGAACGTGCGCGACTGGTGCATCTCGCGCCAGATCTGGTGGGGGCACCGCATCCCGGTCTGGACCTGCGCCAAGTGCGGGGAGATCGCGGTCGCGACCGAGGCACCGGGCGTCTGCCCGACCTGCGGCGCCGAGGAGATCGCCCAGGACGAGGACGTCCTCGACACCTGGTTCTCGAGCTCCCTCTGGCCCTTCAGCACGCTCGGGTGGCCGGAGGAGACCGAGGAGCTCGACGCCTACTACCCCACGCGCAGCCTCGTGACCGACCGCGGGATCATCTACTTCTGGGTCGCGCGCATGGTGATGATGGGCCTCAAGATGGTCGGGAACGTCCCGTTCCGCGACGTCTACATCCACGGCACCGTGCTCGACGAGCAGGGCCGGAAGATGTCCAAGTCGCTCGGCAACGGCATCGACCCCATCGAGATGATCGAGCGCTTCGGCGCCGACGCCGTGCGCTTCAGCCTGATCGTGCTCACGACCGAGGGCCAGGACGTGAAGCTCAGCCCCACCAAGTTCGAGATGGGGCGCAACTTCGCGAACAAGGTCTGGAACGCCGCGCGCCTCGTGCTCGCCCGCTGCGCCGGGGACGCCGGCTCCGGCGCCGTCCCCGACGAGGACCTCGCCTTCGAGGACCGCTGGATCCTCTCGCGCCTGGCGCAGACCGTCCGCGACGCGACCGGCGCTCTCGAGGCCTTCCGCTTCCACGACGCGGCGCAGGCGATCTACGGTTTCTTCTGGCGCGACTACTGCGACTGGTACCTCGAGCACCTGAAGTTCCGCCTGCGGCGCGAGGGCCCGGGCGCGACCCGCTCGCGCGCTTCGGCCGCGCGCACGGCGCTGCACGTGCTCGACCGGTCGCTGCGCCTCCTCCACCCGATCATCCCCTTCGTGACCGAGGAGATATGGTCCCACCTCGGCGCGGCGGAGCTCCCGCGCGAGCTCGACGGCGGGCGGCGCACGGGCGAGGCGCAGCTCGTGCGCGCGGCCTGGCCCGAGGCCGAAGCCTCGCGCCTCGCGCCCGAGATCGAGGCCGAGATGGCCGGCGTCCAGGCCCTCGTGCGCGCGGTGCGCAACATCCGCGCGAAGGTCGGGCTCGAGGCGCGCGAGAAGCTCCCCGCGCTCGTCTCGGTCGCGGACGAGTCGCGCGCGCCCCTCGTCACGCGCAACGCGCAGTTCCTCGGCGAGATGGCGAACCTCGAGCGGCCCGAGGTCGAGGTGAACGCGCCCAAACCCGAGGGCGCGGCGACCGAGGTGCTCGAGGGGATGGTCCTCTACGTGCCGCTCGCGGGCCTGCGCGACACGGGCGCCGAGCGAAAGCGGCTCGAGGGCAAGCTCGCCAAGCAGGAGGCGTACCTCGCCAAGCTCGAGGCGCAGCTCGCCAACGGCGCCTTCCTCGAGAAGGCGAAGAAGGAGGTCGTCGCCGGCGTGCGCGCCTCCCGCGCCGAGGCGCTCGCCAAGATCGAGAAGCTCCGCGAGACCCTGGCGGGGTTGTAAAGAGACATGACCTATAAGCAACGACTCCTTCTGGTGCCAATGGTTGCGCTCCTTGGGTCCTGTCGCACTCCAGAACGGACCGTGACCGAGGCCGAGTTCAGGAAGATGCCGCTGTTCGAAGCCACGGTCTTGGAGTCCAAGCCCGTGCCGTTCGCGGATCCCGGCGCACGGAGACACAGCGCCAGGTTGCAGGATTACAGAGTCACGCTTCGCCTGGAAGATGGTAGCATCTTGGTGATTGACCGGGTATTCAGAGATGCGAACTGGTCTCAGGTGGCTGCGGGTCTCGTCGCAGGGAAGAAGTACCGCTTTCCCAAGGCCCTGTACGAGCCCTGGAAGCAGATCCCGGCGAAGGGCTCCAGGTAGGCGGCCATCATGTTCCCGAGGCCTCCGCCCCCCTGACCCCGCCTCACCCGCCCCCTTCCCCCTCCGCGTCTCCGTGCTTGGGGGGAGCTCCCGGCGCGGCCTCGCGCACGAGTCCCTCGCGCCGGAGCGCGTCCAGAAAGAACCCGGCCATGGCCGAGTGGCCCGCCGCGTTCGGGTGCACGCCGTCCGGGCCCAGGAGCTCCGGCCGGTTCGAGAAAAGCGCGTAGAGGTCCACCAGCGCGAGCTTCTCGCGTTGCGCGAGCTCGCGCACGGCCGGGACGATTGTTTCCGCGAGCCGCCGCGCGCTCGCCTTCGTAAACAGCAGCGACGCGCGCGTGATCGGCGGGGGCGTCGCGAGCACGATGCGCGCCTCCGGGTTCGCGCGCCGGAACATCGCGATGATTTCCTCCATATGCACGCGGTAGGCGCGCGCGCCCGTCCAGTCGGGCGAGCGCTTCACGTCGTTCGTCCCCAGGAGCAGCAGCACCGCGTCGGGCCGGACGCGTTCGGCGAGGCGCGCGTGCCGCGCGGCGCGCAGGAACTCGCCCGAGGTGAAGCCCGGCGTCGCCGCGACGAGGACGCGCGCCATCCGGTAGTCCGCGCCCACGCGCTGCGCGAGGAGGCGCGGATAATTTGAGGAGCTCATCGCCGTGAGGCTGTCGCCCGCGCAGAGGATCACGGGCTCGCCCGGCGCGGGCTCCGAGGCGAGGAGCGGCGCGCGCCCCTCGAGCGCGTCGACCACGGGCTCCAGCGGCTTCGCGCGCCCGAGAAGCGCGAGCGTTAAAATTGAAAAGACGAGCGCGGGCACCCCCGCGCGGCCGAAGAGATCAGCCATCGCCGCCGTCGGCCGGAGGGGGAGGGGAAGAGGAAGGAGCGGGCGCCTCGCCCGGCGCCTCGCTCACCGCCTCGACGCGCTGCGGAGCGCGGCGCGCGAGGAAGACGAGCCCGCCCATCAGGCCCATGATAACGCGCATGGCGAGGTCCACGGTCTCGGCCGCGAGGGCCACGCCCGTGGCCCGGCCCATCAGCGAGCCGAAGGCCCAGGTCCGCACGCCGATGCCGTTGATCGTGGGGATGACCATCATCATGATGACCATCACCGGGATCGTGGTCATGCACTGGACGAAGGTGACGTCCTGTCCGAGCCCGCGCAGGATGAAATAATAATAGACCGTGACGTTGAACTCGAAGAGCGCGCCGACCGCAAGCGCGGCCGCGAGGTACTTCGGCTTGCGGTAGTACATCTCGACGGCCGCATAGGCCTGCTCGGCGAAGGCGCGGACCTTCGCCGGCAAAAAGCGCCCGAAGGTCGCCAGGCCCCAGCGCGCGACCGGCGGGTTCGAGCAGACGAGGACCGCCACGAACACGCCGAAGATGAGCGCGAAGACCCACCAGAGCGCGACGAGCGGGGAGTCCGGCTGCCGGAAGTAGAGCACCATGAACGCGGCGCTCGCGATCAACGTCAGCGCCACGCCGCCGATGAGCCGCTCGATGATGACGACCATGACCGAGGCCGCGCCCTTGCCCGTGTACTTCGCGCTGTCGTAGGCGCGCACCACGTCGCCGCCGTAGACGCCCGGCAGGAAGATGTTAAAGAAGGTCGCCTGGAAGTACGACAGGTACAGCTTCGCCAGCGGCACCTTCACGCCCTGCGCCTGCACCAGCAGGCTCCATCGCATCGACCCGAAGAGGAATCCGAAGAACGGAAAGACGAACGCCGCCGCGAGCCAGCCCCAGCGCGCGTTCGAGAACGCGGCCGGGAACTTGGCGAGGCCGGTCTCGTGCTCGGCGAGGATGCGAGCGGCCCCACGGGCCGCGTCCCGCGGGGTGGGGTCCACGTTTGCCCGCAGCGAAATCGCCGCCCGGGACATCGTCTCGGCCGCTGCGACGTCGGCGGCGCGCTTGGAGGCCTTGAGGCCGGCCGCCGTCTCCTCCAGGCGCCGGGCGAGGTCGTCGTACTTCGGCCGGTCGTAGACTTCGGCGAGCTTCTTCGCCTCCTCGCGGAACGCGATGAGTGTCTTCTCGCCCTCGCTCGGCTGGTCGAGCTTGTGGCCGAAATAGAATATCAGCCCGCCGCTCACCACGATCTTGAGCGCGAGCTTGGCGAGCCGCTTCGCGAGGCTCTGTTTCTTCTTTGCGGGAGGGGCGGAGGGCGCGGCGGGGGCGGACTCGCTCAAGGGGTCAGTCCTTCCGGTTGCGCAGCGCCTTCGCCGGCACGCCGACGGCGACGCTCCACGCATCGAGCGGCTTCGTCACGACCGCGCCCGCGCCGAGGACGCAGCCCTCGCCCACGTTCGCGCCGTCGAGCACGGTGACGCGCGCGCCGAGCCACGAGCCGTCGCCGATGGCGATCCCGCCCTTCTTGACGGACGGCTGCTGGATGATCGGAAGGTCCGTGCGGTCGAAGCCGTGGTTCCCGCCGCCGACGAGGTAGCAGTAGCTCGCGAAAAGGACGTCGCGGCCGATGCGCACCGGGCTCTCGGCCTGGACGAGGCAACCCGCGCCGAGGTTCGTGTTTTCGCCGACCGAGATCGGTGCGGCCTTGCACGAGAGGACGGTGTCGCGGCCGAGGAAGACGCCGCTGGCGATCACGAGACCCTCCTCGCCCGCGCCGCGCGCGTCGAGCACCACGCCGTCGTCGACGATCACGTTCTCGCCGATCTCGATCCGGTTCGGGCAGCGAAGGACCACGTCGCGGCCGAAGACGACGCCGCGGCCGCATTTTTTCAGCAGCCGCGGGTAGAGCTTCTTGCGCAGCAGTAGCCCCAACGCGCCCGCGCGCCGCGCCGCGAGCATCGTCACAAACTCGTATTTTAAGAGCGCCCAGAGCGAGCGGCGGCCGACGAACATGTCCATGTACTTCGCCAGCGCGCCCGTCCTCGCGTCCTGCAATTGGCGCTGCATCTCGGTCTGGGCCTTTTCGCGCGCGTCGCCGGTCATCGCATTCTCTCCGAGATGTGAAGGGGCGAAAGCTCGCCCGGCCGCGCCTCCTCGTCCGCGCGGAACTGCTGCCGCCAGACCGTGACCGCGCAGATCGCGTCCAGCACGAGGAGCACCGAGGCGAGCGCGGACGCGCCGGCGAAGAGGCGCCGCCCCCTCGGCGCGCGGCGGCGCAGCACCAGCGCGAGCGCGAGCGCCGCGAGCGCCGAGAGCGGCCACGCGGCGATGAACGCGAGCGCCGGGCCGAGGTAGGTCGGCTCCGGCAGGCCGAGGAGGGTGCCCCGCGACTCGGGCAGCCGGTCGGCGCACCAGCGGCCGACGGCCTGGAAGGTCAGGCCGTGCGCCTGCTGGTCGCCGTGCGCGAAGCGCAGGCCGCGAACGAGGTCGTGCGCGGCGCACGCGCTCAGGAGGAGCGTCAGCGCGAACGCGATCGCGAACGCGATCACGAGGAGCCGGGTGACGCGCGGCGATCGCCGGGTCTCGGGACTCTCCTGTTGCGGACGCGCGGCCACGGCGCGTGCCTCCGGTTGGGTGCCGCCGGATGATAGTCCGCGCGCGCGCGCGCGTCAATCGTTTTTGGCGCCGCCGAGCCCCTCGCGGGGCGCGGGTTGCAACTCCCTGCGCAAGAACGGCTTGGCCGAAAAAGGTCTTGACAGACATTCGCGGGGG
>Ga0272441_10004368_pt1 | contig 25671 bp, 22 predicted proteins | sample SSMProp6N_FD_193582 | JGI IMG/M metagenome (GOLD analysis project Ga0272441, IMG submission 193582) | Marine sediment archaeal communities from Little Sippewissett salt marsh, Falmouth, MA, United States - SSM-Prop-6N | ecosystem: Environmental > Aquatic > Marine > Wetlands > Sediment ...
CTATGATCCATCCGGCCGCAAGGTCGTTCGTGGTGGCTCGTTCTTTGACCGGCCCGAGCGCTGCCGGAGCGGTTTCCGCTGGCGCTATCCGCCCTGGCAGCGGGTGTTCAACGTGGGTTTTCGAATAGTGATTATCGAGACCGATACCGGGAGATTGACCCGTTACTCACTGCGATAAAAGGATTTCAACTCATAAGGGCAGCGGACCGGTATATCCCGTGTCGGCTAATTCCATTTTGTACAGTTGAGCGAACAGTCTGAACTGTCGTGCGAAGTCCCCGCAGAACAAGAGATTATGATGGCCTTTGACCATGCAGGCATCGGGTCGATCCGTAATCTCGATTTCCACATTTGTTGCACATCCGGCGGCCGGGGGCATTTGATGTGACTTGACGACACGGCCGGCATAGACATCCAGCGCGGGCTTATCGCCGGGATAGTACTTAATCATCGTCACCGGGTCTCCGGAATTCCAGAAGGTTTGAATAGCACAACTGCCTTCATTGGTGTGCGCGAAGCGACGCAACAGATAATCCAGTTCAGGTCCCTCAGGGCCGTACATTTTAGTCGCACACGTGCAGTGCGAGGCGTAGTAATGGTTTAGCTCCGTTTCGTAGCACGGATTGTGTTGAAAGCCCGGCCGGCCGATGAGAAGTTGTCCGAGTAACTGAGTATAGGCGGCAGGTAAATCATTTTCACAAGCAACCGGGATAAGCCCGCTGTTCAGGATCGAAAAGCTCAAACATGGTTTGAGCATTCCCCGTCGCAGACAATTCATCGTCAGACCATCGGCCTTCTCGATACGCAGCAATTCCTTGAGGGCGAGGTGGGCCCACAGGGCGTTCTTCAGACTTTCTTGATTAAGGCCTCTTATCTCTTTTGCTTTTTGGGTGATCTTCTTCATCAAATCCTGAACGGGTTTGTTGATTTCGACTTGATGGAACAGGTTGGCATAACGCCTGAAGGGAATGACACGGACTTTGATACCGAAAAACTTTTCGATTCCTTCGCGGGGTTTGTCTGCTTCCGTGATGCTTAGAAGCAAAGATTGCTTTAGGTGTTTCCGCGTGTTAATCATCCGCATCCCATATTCGATGGCCTTGAGATTGTCGAGCGACTGGATGAAATAGACGCCCGGCCGACGATAGTGGCTGACCGAGCCATGCTTGACACCAAGACCAATGAAGAAAACAACAGGGATATCCAGCTTCTGGGCCGCTTCCAAAAGCAGGTCGGCCTGCGGGAGACTCCGGTTATAAAACATAATCAGGAGCAATCCGTCGGGACAAGTTGTTTCAATTTCCCTTATCAGCTTTCCGACATCCGGATGACCGGCGACGGAGCGATTCTGAGTCACGATCTTCATCCCGAGGCGCTTTTCGATTTCCTTCAGCTTCGCAGTATAGCTTTTCTGGCGCCCTTCGGCATCGAATTCGTTGCCGGGCCAACTCCACCAGCCGTCCGGATCTTCTGAAAACGTCGTCGACGGAGGATAGAGAAACACCGCTCGAACCGTGGCCCCTTGCTTTCCGTGGGAAGTCGCCCGGACACTTTCGGCAGCATTCACCGCGAGCCATGGAACCGCCAACGCACCGTATGTGCCACCCATTGCGGCCAGAAAACGACGCCGGTTCAGGGTATAGCCCGCTTTAAGATGACGATAGTCCTGCATGTTGAGCTCCTTCATATTGTTTTGGCTTGGATAAGCATGCTACAGACCATATATCCTTTTGGGATTCTCCTCCCATATCGCCTTTTGCTCATGATCGGAAAGCTGCGCGATGAAATCAGCGGCGATGCTTACGACGGCGCCATATTGGCCCGCCAGCGTACAGACCGGCCAGTCCGATCCTATAGTTAGCCTTTCAACACCGAAGGCCTCAAGCACCACCTCCATGTAGGGCCTGAAATCCTCCGCGATCCAGTAGTGCCAGTCGGCCTCCGTTACCATGCCCGATATCTTGCAGGAGACGTTTTCACAGGACGCCAACTTCTTGATATCGCTGTCCCACGGTGACATTTGTCCATCTTTGATATAGGGCTTAGCCATGTGATCCAGTATGAACACCTGCTCTGGAAATCTTTGTACCAGCTCAATAGTCGCCGGAAGCTGGTGGGGGAAGATCAGAATATCATAGACCAGGTCATAGGCCTTCAGCCTGCTGATACCGCGCATAAAATCTTCCCGGAGGACAAACCGGGCATCAGGCTCATCCTGCACTACATGCCGGACGCCGACCATCTTCGACCTGTCCTTGAACTGCTCCAGTTGTGCCTCCACATCGGGGCTTCTGAGGTCCACCCAGCCGACAACGCCGCGGATAAAGTCATACTCTTCGGCCATGACTAATAGCGCTTCTGTTTCTTCAACAAGCTGGCGTGCCTGTACGGCGATAGTTCCCTCGATGCCACTGTCTTCAAGCAACGGATTGAGATCGGGAGGAAGCCTGTCCTGGGCGAGAATTTCCATGCCCTCTCCTATCCAGGGGTATTCCTCCTGGCTATACGTCCAGAAATGCTGATGGGTGTCGATCTTCATATCCTTGTCGTTAGTAGTCTCCTTTGCCTTCAGGATGCTTGATGAAGTTCATAGTCAGCAGAAGGTTGGCCCAGTTGCGCTGGTCCCCGGTAGCTATCATCAGCGCCGTGTCGGGCTCCCGAGCCTTGTCATAGAACTCAAGCCGCTGCAGTTTGGTCAATTCCATGCCGGGCAGCAATTTCTTGAACTCGGCAAAGATGGGCTGATCCGCTTCGTCAGGGGGAACCATGACAAAGGCCTCTTCAACGGGTATGATACTGGTTAGCGCCTTCAGTACATCGGTTACCCGAAGCATGTCCGGCATCACGTTGAGCCATACTTTCTTGGCCGAGGCGGGGCTTCCTGTAATATGGGGATAGCAACCATCGGATATCAGTATGCGGGATCCGTGCCCCATTTTCCCGACTGCTTCCAATATTTCAGGATGAATGCATTTGGATAGTAACATGATGGTTTCCTTTCGTTGGGCTTAAACGTTTGTGTTTCTGGACATTCTTCTATAAGCCGTTTGAACCACTACGCCACTGAAAAACACTCTTTGAACGCACGCATCGTTTGCTCGGCAGCAGCGTCAGGATCCGGCCAGGGAAAAGCCTCGGCAGAAGCATATCCCGTATACCCCACGTCCGTCAGGGCCCGGGCGATATCCGTCATATCGGTATGTCCCATGCCAACGGGCCGACGGTTGCTGTCTGCAAAGTGAAGATGGCCAATATGCCTGGCATTGGCCCGTATGGCGCCTGAAAGGGACTCTTCTTCGATATTCATGTGAAACAGATCCGCCAGTAACACCACATTCGTAGTGTCAAGTGTCTCCAAAAAGTCGGCGCCCGCACCGAGCTGATTGAACATATTCGTCTCATAACGGTTCAGCGGTTCGTAGATCAGACGTACTCCTTGCTCTTGGGCTCGTTTGCCCAGCTCGTCCAGTCCCTCAGCCAGCCAGGCGACAGCTTGCGTCCGTGCGATCCCCGGTTCCACGTTTCCCTGCATCGATCCTATAATGGCCGGCGCGCCGAACCTGGTCCCGAACGTGACCATCTCGCTGATAAATGCAACCGCCCTTTGTCTGACGTGTTTGTCCGGACTGGTCAGGGTCCAGCCATGGAGCACCTTGCCCGCCCCGGTTCCTACCGCCGCAATCTTAATCCTGTTCGCGTTGCAAAGCTGTTGCAACTGTTCAGGATCCACCGCGTCGGCCGAAGCGGTAAAAAGTTCCACGGCATCAAAACCAAGTTTCGCGGCCTTGGGTATGCTGATCTCAGGTCTCTCCCAGTATATCCAGGGACCTGTCTTTATCTCAGCAACCAACGCAATCGTCGCGCATGATTTGATCATCGTTCGAATACCTTATTATCAAGCTTCTGTATCCAATAAAATCTTGGTGACCGGCCCGGGGTTTTCCGACCATTCGGCAAGCGCCTTTCCGGCTTCGTCCAGGGTAACGACCCGGCTGATGACGTCATCCACCGGGAATTTACCCTTCTCGAGGTATGCGATGGCCGCCGGAAAGTCAACGTCCTTCTCACAGTTCCTCGAACCATAGATTTCAATCTCCTTCCTGACGAACATCCCTGTTTCGTATTCTACCGGCTTCTTTGCATAGCCAATGTACACGACCTTTCCGGTATAGGCCACTTCATCCACTGCCGCCCGGTAAGTCTGCGAATTGCCCACGGCTTCAATGATCACATCCGGCCCTTCTCCCTGGGTTATTTCACTGAGGGCCTCGTGCAGGTCCGTCTTCCTCGTGTTGATCGTGTGTGCGACTCCTGTTTTGTGTGCAATGTCCATTTTGGAATCGTCGATATCAATGGCAATGACTTCCGCCTGACGTGATACTGAAGCCGCTACCGCTCCCATTCCCACGATACCGCATCCGATGACCGCCACCTTCTGGCCGGTACAAATCCGCGCGCGGTTGACCGCATGAAAACCGACGGTCAGCGGTTCGACGAGTGCCAACTCCTGCAGCGACAGGTGTTCCGATGGAAACAGAACCTGCCAGGGAACCGTTATATATCGGGTCATGGCGCCGGGACGTCTCACACCCATCGTCTTGTTATCCTGACAGGCATTGGGGCGTCCCTTCTTGCAGGACGTGCAGATCCCACAATTCAGATAGGGATATACCGTCACTTTCGTGCCGACACTGAGAGAACCTGGAACGCCGGCCCCCATCTCTTCAATGACGGCCCCGACCTCATGGCCGAGAACAACGGGATATTCCTGCAGTTCAAAAAGCCCCCGAAAACCGTTCAGGTCTCCACCGCAAAATCCGACCCGGCCGACCTTCAACAGAACCTCGCCGTCCTTGGGAACCGGGCGGTCAATGTCACGAATTTCGGTTTTCCCCGGTTCAATTAAATATAGAGCTTTCATGCGCTCCTTTCACTATCCGGCTTCGGAATATTGTTTTCAGGCCTGCCTTCAAACCACATTCTGTTCTTCACGGGATTGCAGATGTCCATCACTTTTTCCATTAAATCGTCCGGTATCTTGAAATCCAGGACCTTGATGTTTCTCTCGATATTCTTGAATTTGGACATGCCCACAATCGTGGTAGCAATATCCGGATGGTCGAGGGCATACCGGTTGGCCACATCACCGAGGTTAACTCCATATTCTTCACAAAGGGCAAGAAGTTGCGGCTGAACATCCTGGACTTCCTGCGGTGAACGGTGCCACTCGGGAATCGGCGAATCAGAAAGGATCCGTTGCAGCAGCGGCGAAGCATTGATCAGGCCAAATCCCTTTTCTTTGGACAATGGGACAAGATCGTCATTGATTTCATCTTCCAGCAGATTGTAATGGGCCCAGGAGAGCACGGTATCCACGTCAACCTCGCGCGCTATAGCCGCAAGGTATCTGACGGGAAGGCCGGTGATACCGAAAAACCTGGCTTTCCCCTGTTCCTTTACTTTCCGGGCCGCGGGAACGGCCTCATTAAGCACTTGTTCCCTATCCACGAATTCTATGTCATGCAGTTGATAGACATCCACATAGTCGGTCTGCAAACGCTGAAGGGATTCGTCAATACTGGTCAGGATCCGATTGTAGCTGAAATCGAACTTGTCCACATCATACCGGCCGCATTTGGTGGCCAGGAAGACGCGATCTCTCTTGCCCTTTAATGCCACACCCAAACGTTTCTCCGCCAGAGTCACGCCGTACATGGGGGCCACATCGAAGTAATTGATGCCGTGATCGATCGCATAATGAACCGCCCGGATGCCCTCCTCAGGATCGGCCGGATCGAACACACCACCCAAAGGCGAAGCGCCGTAGCTCAGAATCGAAACCTTCATTCCTGTTTTGCCTAATGTTCGGTATTCCACTTTCTTATGCTCCCGTTAAGTAATCTGACATTTGCCATTTAAACGGTTATTCAAAACGATTTTCCACATACGACATCAATAATCGTATAAAAATTCCTCGAACAATCAAGAATTAAGAGGATTGATGGTGCACTCGGAATTCTGATTCATTTTCACTCTATGTTTAGATTTTGGGCTTCTTCATGTCAGGGGCGGGTTGGGCTTCCGTCGTGGGCAACCATTGTCTCAAACGATGGATGACTTTCGCATTCTCAGGATCGCCGGCGACGTTGTACCACTCGTTGGGATCTTTCTGATGATCGTAGAGTTCCTCGGTGCCGTCCGCGTAACGGATGTAGCGCCAGCGCCGATCGCGCACGGCGTGATTGCCCCGCATATAGGTCATCAGGGCCGGGCGGGTCAACGTCGCAGCCGAATTCTTGAGAAGCGGCAAAAGGCTGATACCGTCCAATTCGGGCTTCGGCTTCAAGCCGCAGAGCTCGATTAACGTCGGGTAAATATCGATCAGACTGACCGGGCTGTCACAACGGGAACCGGGACGGGTTATCCCCGGCGCAACAATAATGAAGGGTACGTGATTGGTTTTTTCCCACAAGGCAAACTTTTCCCAGTGCTCTTTTTCGCCCAGATGATAACCGTGGTCGGACCAGAGTATAATAACAGTGTTGTCAGCGAAATCGCTCTCGTCCAGCGCATCGAGAATCCGGCCAACCTGGGCATCAGCAAAGGTGGCACTGGCCTGATAGGCGCGCACGGCTTCTTTCCAGGTCCCGGGCGACTTTGCTTCGATCTCCATCAGTTCCCTGAAGAACCATTTCTTGGACGATAGTAATTTCCCGGCCCCGGTGGGAAGATCGTCGATATCTCCCTTCAATATCTCAGGCATGACGACCTGGTCGGGCGGATAAAAATCAAAAAACCGCTGTGGTGCAAAGAACGGCATATGAGGTCGAAAAATCCCGGCGGCCAAAAAAAAAGGCGTATCATGTTTTTTACGGAGGGATCGAATGACATAATTGGCCGTCCTGACGTCGATGGCATCCGCTTCATTAGCGGGCCAGGGGCCCCAATCCGTGTTGGGGCTGCCGTATTTTGCAAGACCGTTCAGTTTCTTTTTCGGCATGGGCGTATCGGGCGGGTCCGGCATCAAAAGGAAATCGTCAAAAGACGCCTTATCATGAAAAGCGCCGCCGTAATGGTGATGAAAGATTTTTCCCGCTCCCTCGGCGCGGTATCCGTGAGCCATGAAATGTTGGGGCAATGTCACCGCGTCCGGCAGGGCGTTTCGCCAGTCCGCCTTGTTCCCATAAACGCCCGTGGTTGTCGGACGCAAACCCGTCAGGATGGCCGTACGCGACGGATTACACGCCGCCGATGCGCAATACGCATGGGTGAACAACGTTCCTCGCTTCGCCAATCGTTCGATATTCGGGGTCCGGATCGGCGCCTCAGGATTGATAAACTTGATCCAGTCATTCAGATCGTCCAAAGCGATAAACAATACATTGGGCTTTGTTACCGTATCGGACCGTGATATCGCGGGTAGGCTCAACGATAAGGCCCCCATTCCGGCTATCTTTAGAAAACGACGTCTTTTCATTACTGAGATTTCTCCTTCCTCTTCCAGGAGTACGAATCAGGATCAAAATGGTAAGCGCTTTTTGAAAGTGCGGGCGGTGCATCACTTTTCGGAAGCCAGTTGGCCAGGTTCCGTTTTATCGAATCAAACGTTGAATCCCCAGACAGATTCGCCCACTCGTGGGGATCGTTGTCACAATCATACAGTTCTTCCGTGCCGTCGTTGTAGCGAATATATCGCCAACGCTCAGATCGAACGGCATGGTTTCCTCGTTCAAGCGTCGTCACCGAAGGGCGCTGCCAGGCAGTCTTTGGACTTTTTAGCAGGGGAACCAGGCTAATCCCGTCAAACGTCCTATTTGCTTTCAAGCCGCATAAATCAATAAGCGTCGGATAGATGTCGATCAGGTTAACCGGACGTTGGCATACCGATCCCGGTTGGGTCACTCCAGGCGTTGCAACAAAAAACGGAACGTGCGTGGCGCGTTCCCAGAGCATCCTCTTGTGCCAGGCCCCTTTCTCACCCAAATGCCAGCCATGGTCGGACCAAACCACAACGATCGTGTTGTCCCGGTAGGGGCTTTTCTCCAGGGCGTCCAATAGATGCCCGACCAGCGCATCGGCAAAACTGATCGAAGCCAGGTAGGCCCGGACGGCTTGCGGATATTGCCCCGCCTTCTTGACGAGATCGAAATCGGCACGTCGTGCTTGAGCCATCTTTCTGCCCGCAGCGGGGACGTCTTCCAGATCGTCTTCTTTAACTTCGGGCAGTTTGATTTGGTGTAGGGGGTACAAGTCGAAGTACTTTTGCGGGACATACCAAGGCAGATGAGGATGGTAAATTCCGGCGGCCAAAAAGAACGGTTTATCATGGGATCTTTCGAGAAAGTCGATGGCCCATTGAACCATCCGGCCGTCCCCCATCTCAAGATCCGGTTTGTCAAAAGGACCCCAGTCAAACTCACGGTAGTTCGCCGGCGGTCTCTTTCCACGTTTCACATTTTCAATACCATTGAGCGGAAAACCTTCAGGCCAGTGCACACCTTTCTTAGGTGCATGCTGTCCCGGCACGGGATAATTGTAGTGCCACGGGCTGTCCTGAACCTGGGGATGATAATGATCCCATATTTCGGGTGGGTTATTGCCCAGCGTATGATGAAAAATCTTCCCCCCGCCTTCCACATGATAGCCATTGGCCCGAAAGTTTTCGGGTAAGGTCACGACATCGGGCAACGCCGGCCGCCACCATTGTCCATTATTATAGATGCCCGTCGTGGAGGGCCGCAATCCGGTCAAAATCGCCGTCCGCGACGGATTACAAACCGTTGACGGGCTTTGGGCATTGGTAAATGTGATGCCCTGACGCCCAAGGCGATCGAGATTGGGCGTATGCACTTTTCCCGAATAACCACCGAGAGAACCAATCCAATCGTTCATGTCGTCCAAAGCAATGAACAGAACGTTGGGCTGTTTGTTCTTCCTCTCACCTTGTAGCGTTCCCGTAGAAACAAGGCCGAGAGAAGCACATCCTAAAGCTCCCAGAAATTGTCTTCGCGTCCAGCTATTATGCAATGTTTGAATCCTTCTCTGATTAATATCTTCCGACGCGGGGTGGACCCGTATCAACGGCAAAGGCCAGCGCATCGAAGCTTTTCTTCATCAAATCAAAACGAACCGCGGCGTACTCGGAATTATCCCACTGGTTTTCGAACTCATGCGGATCCTTCGTCAGATCGAAAAGTTCGCCCATCTCGTGACCATGATAATTAACCAGCTTGTATTCATGGGTTCGGATCATGGTGGCGTAAGTTTGCGGTCCTTCGAGTACCTTATAGAAAACGCTCCGGACGAAATCCCGGTGCTTATTGGGATTAGCTTTTCCTTCGAGGATCGGCAGTAAGGATTTGCCCTGCATGGTGTCGGGAACGGGTAAGCCGATCGCTTCAAGCAGTGTTGGGGTGATGTCAACCAGTTCAACCAGCGCCTTACTTCGGATTCCCTGCTTAAACCGCCCGGGCCATGAGAAGATCAACGGCACGCGCACAAGGCCTTCATAGAAGCGGCAGCCCTTCTGGTTCAACCCATGATCGCCCGCCATCTCGCCATGATCGCTGGTGAAGATAACCACCGTATTGTCGCGTTGTCCCGTCTCTTCGAGCGCATCGAGCATCCGACCGACGTTCTCGTCGATTAATTCGATCTGAGCCCAGTATTTCGCGAGTGTTTGCTTGGCCGCCGGGTAGGTAGGACGCTTAACCTTGCGCTGGAAATGCATTGCAGAGAGCCCCTTCTGAGCCGCCAAATCCGATTCACGAAATAGAGGCCCGGGCAATGATTCGATGTTGAAGTGATCGAGGTATTCTCGAGGGGGATCGAAGGGCCCGTGGGGATCGTAAATATTGACGCTCATAAGCCAGGGGCCCCGGCGTTTCTCTTTCATGAATTCAATTGCCCGGTCGGCGCACCAGGTCGTTTGATGCCACCGGGCCGGAATATAGCCATACTTCTTCTTGAGTTTCTTGTAGTCCTGGCCGATGCTTTCGAGCCAGTCCGTGTACTGGTTGCCCTTTCCCATGCCCTGATGCGGGGCGTGGCTGTACCAGAACCGTCGGTAACCATCGTCTTTCGGACGCAATTCCGGCTCATGAGCCATGGCGGACGAAAGGTGGAGCTTGCCCGACAGGCCGCAATCATATCCTACGTCGGCAAGGATTTTCGTTATCAGGGGGGCTGCCTCGCCCCAACGGGCGCTGCCGTTAATGCAGGCATGAACCGTACTGGGATACATCCCGGTTAAGAAGCTCGACCGGCTTGGCGTGCATATCGGTGACTGGCAGTGGGCGTACATGAACGCCGTGCCGGTTGCGACGAGCTTGTCAATGTTCGGCGTGCGAATGTATGGATTGCCAAGCGCCCGTATGGTGTCGTAGCGTTGCTGATCCGTGCATATCCAAAGGATATTCGGTCTATTGTTCGTTGCGGTCTTATTTCCGGATTGCAGCGCGCCGGGTACTCTGTTTATCGATCCCAGAGCCAAGGCTATACTCGGAGCAGCGCTGATCTGTAAAAACTGGCGTCTATTAAATTGATTCATATAGGTCACTCACTTTCTCTTTTCGGAAGCGTCTTGTGCTTCACGCTTTGACAGCCGCCTTGCCAATTCTTTTCTTATATTCCCATATTCCGGTCTTCCAGCCAGATTATTCCATTCATTTGGATCTGCTCGATGATCGTACAACTCCTCGTCACCATTGGCGTAACGGATGTAGCGCCATCGCTCGGTACAGACGGTGTGATTTCCTTTCGTGTGCGTCGTGAGGGCCACATGCTCCCATTTCGCGGCCGGATTCTTCAGAAGTGGAACAATACTGACACCCTCGTTTTCTTTCCTGGCCGGCAATCCACAAAGTTCGACCAGTGTCGGATAAAGCGACATTAAATCGACCGGGCGGTCGCACCGGCGGTCGGGTTTGGTCACGCCCGGCACAGCCACGATGAGCGGGACGTGCGCCGCCCGTTCCCAAAGCGAGCGTTTGGCCATACGTTGCTTCTCGCCGAAATGATAGCCATTGTCCGACCAGAAGATGACGATCGTGTTATCGGCATAGCGGCTACTATCGAGCGCGCGCATTAATCCGCCGATCAGTGCATCGGCGTGGCTCATGCTCGCCATATAGCCCTGGACGGCGGCGCGAAGTTCTCTACATTCGACCACCATCTGGAAATTTTTGTCTCTGCCCGCCCGGGCAACGTCAGCCGCCGCGGGTGGAAGATCGTCAAGGTCCTCGTCCGGCGCCGGTGGTAACTTGATACGCTCTCTCGGATACTGGTCGAAGTACTTCGCGGGCGCGTAAAAGGGCAAGTGCGGCTGAAAAAGTCCGACGGCTAAAAAGAAGGGTTTTTCGTGCTTCCTTGCAAGAAATTCCGTCGCCCACTTCACAGTATGTCCGTCACCCATTCCGTAATCGTCCACCTCGAACGGACCCCAGTCCCAACTGCCGTTTGGATGCCTGGGCATGTCGGAGAAATATTCCCGGTCCAGCCCGAGACGCTTGACGTGTTCGCCCTGCGTTCCCTGATCCGGCACCAGGTCGAAATATTCATGCCACTGATCTTTGGGATTAAATCCTCTGGGCGTATGATGATAAATCTTGCCGCCGCCCGCCACGTAGTAACCGTTGCTTTTGAAATGCCGTGGCAGCGTCACCCAGTTCGGCATGGCCCTGGCCCAAACCTGTTTGTTGTCATAGATGCCCGTAGTACCCGGACGAAGTCCCGTCATGATCGCCGTGCGAGATGGATTGCACAACGGCGCGGGACATTGCGCATTCGTGAACAGAACGCCCCGTTTGGCCAGTTGATCGATATGGGGTGTCCTGATATCCGCACATCTGCCCAAACAGCCAATCCAGTCATTCATATCGTCAACGCACAAGAAAAGGACATTCGGCCTTTTCCCATCCCCTGCATGCAGCCTCCGCGCCAACGTCACCGACGCTATACACAAGCCGAGTTGCTTCAGGAATTCTCGCCGATTTATCTTCGTCATCCTCTGATACCTATTTAAAGAAATACTCCGGATAGTTCCACTGGCCCAGCTTCTTTTTTACGTATTTACCGCCGGCCATTGTGGCGTCGTTTTCGGCGGTGAATTGATCAAGAATGTGCTTGTGCCGCAAAGGATCGTTCGTTTCCTCCTGCCATTCGGCCAACTGCTTTTTGAGACGTTTGAGCTGCTCCACGTAGTGTGGGTCTTCGGCCAGGTTGTGAAATTCCCATGGATCATTTTGAAGATCGTAAAGCTCGAATTCCGGAGGTTGTCGAAAAATTGTGTAAGCCCGCTGAAGGTGTTTGGGCGCCTTTTTCAGTTCTTCCGGAGTAAAGGTCTCTGGCCGTTGCTGAACAAGATAGATGTCATATACGGGATTCGCACGTTCCGGCAACAAATTGTGGACAAGCTTGAAACGACGGTCCCGCACGGCGCGTCCCGGATAATATGTTTCAGGCCAGTGCAGTGTGAATTCGGTGAACAGATATTCCCGCCATTTTGCATAATCTTTGCGGAACAAAGGCATCAAAGATTGGCCGTCCAGATTGGATTGACGTGGTCTTATACCTGCGATTTCAAGTATCGTAGGAAGGACATCAAGGCTCGAAACCAAACGAGATTCGACTTTGCCTTTTGGAAGACGTCCCTTCCAGCTCATAATCAGCGGCACTCGGCTTCCGCCTTCGCGGATTGTCTTTTTCGCGCGGGGAAAATCAGGGCCATGATCCGACAGATAGATAATCAGCGTGTTATCCGCCTTGCCGGAATCGGCCAATTCCCGGAGAACCATGCCCACGGCCACATCTAAACGCTGCATACAGTTGTAATAACGTGCCGTCGTCTGGAGCGTCTGTTGCGTCGATACGCCCACCATGGGCAAGGTTTCAATATCCTCCGGAGCCATGATGTTTGCAGGGATCCCTTTTTGCTGGTTATGGAAAGGCCGATGCGCATCCGGGAAGCTGATCCACATCAGGAACGGATCGTTCGAGGCCCGGAAAAACTCACCGGCAGATTTTGCGAACGCTTTGACCGGGCGCTTGTTAAAGTTGCTCGTGGGGAAGGCCCTAAAATCAAACAGGAAGGCGGATTCCGGATTAACGTGGATTTTTCCGATGATGCCCGTTCGATAGCCGGCGTCTTTGAGATAGGTTGTCAAGTTGGGTGTATCGTCTTGGTACATCCGTAAACCGTGCGTCGCCAGACCGATCTGGCCGTTATTGTGAGGATACAGTCCTGTCAATATCGACGCCCGTGAGGGACTGCAACCTGCTTGGGAAACATACGCATGCACAAATCGGACTCCTCCGTCTGCCAGCGCATCCAGGTTCGGCGTGGAAATATGTTTGTCACCATAGCAGCCCAACTGCAGGCCGTGATCTTCAGCGACCATCAGAAGAATATTCGGCTTCGATTGTCTTTTTTCACCCGCATCGGATAAGCGAGGGAATCTAAAGGCCAGCGCCGTCCCCATTACAGATTTCATGAATTGCCTTCTTGTCCGGATCACTGTTTATCTCCTATTCGGTAATGCCGCCTTCCAGCCATCCTCAAGAAGTTTGTGGAGCTGATTCAGGATCGGCGTTTGTTCCTTTTGTGCCGCAAGATTTGTTAGTTCATAAGGATCTAAAAGATGGTCATATAGTTCAATCGCCACGAGTTGCTTTTTCCTCACATCGATCCACTCGATATAGTGAAACTTCTCGGTGCGCACCGAATAGCCCATCACGTTAAAACTTTTCTTATAGTACGGTGGGCGTGGGAACTGTGTAAATACCGCTTTTTTCCAACTCCGGTTCGGATCATTAAGCAACGACACCATCGAAGTCCCTTCCAGGCCGCTCGGTAAAGACAATCCGGCTAACTCAACGAGAGTCGGATACATGTCAACCAGTTCCACCAACCGCCTGCAAACTTGCCCCTTCTTCTTTTGGGGGGCAGAGAGGATCAAGGGTACACGCGCATCGAATTCATAATTGCTGGTCTTACACCAGATCGTATGCTCCCCAAGGTGAAAGCCATGATCGGACCAAAGGCAGATCATCGTATTATCTCGCAAACCGCACTGGTCGAGCGCATTGACGAGTCGCCCAATTTGCGCATCGGTATAACTCGTCGCCGCATAATAGCCGTGACGAACTTCCGCCGCTTTTTCCGGGGGAACAGCCCCGATGTTCGGGATATCGGTATAACCCCGAAGCTCCTTCCAATTATGCAGGGCGATATCAGGTCCGTTTTTAGGTCTATTGAGTGCCGGCCAATTTTCATTCTCAAACATTTTGCGTTCGTACATATCCCAATATCTTCTGGGAGCGCAGCACGGCAGGTGGGGCTTGCGAAAACCAACGGCCAGGAAGAACGCCCGTTCATTTTCCGCAAGCTCTTTTATCTTCTCCACGGCTCGCGCAGCAACCTTACCGTCAATATAGGCTTCATCGGGCACGTCCGCACATTCCGCAGCAGCCTGTTTGCCGCTATGGTCGCCGGGGCGGTTTTCAGACAGGACGTACTGGTCGCGTTTGGTGCAGTGATCCAAAACGGGTTCCGCCGACCAACTGGGTGGATCCGTCGATGGCGCCCCCTGGCCGTGAAGAACCTTGCCAAAGCTCTGGGTGTAGTAGCCATGCTGCTTGAAATACTGTGGAAGTGTCACGATGTCCGGATGGTGTTGACGAAAATGCGTTTTCAAATCCCACACGTTGAGCGTATCCGGCCGCAGACCCGTTATCACCGAGGCCCTCGACGGATTGCACACCGCCTGCTGACAATACGCGTTGAGAAAAACCGTTCCCCGTCCTGCAAGCTTATCCATATTGGGCGTTACCGCAATTTTATCTCCAAGGCATCCAACGTTGCCTCGAAGGTCATCAATGGCGATAAATAACACATTCAGCCGCCTCTTTTCCTTTTTGCCGGCTTGCAGTGTGCCCAGCGAAAGAAGGCCCAGAGCGGAAAGTCCTAAAGCCCCCAGAAATTGTCTTCGAGTCCAAACACGACGCATTTTGAACGTCCTTTTCTTAATGATTTTTTTTCCACCTCGCGTCAGAATTTCAGCAGCTTCAGGACATCTTCAACGATGCCTTCCTTTTTGACCCGGCGACCCGGCCCGGAAGGTTTGTCAAAAACCAGATGCTCCTTCCGTACCTTGATGGGAAGCGAGAGCTTGTAGGGCTGACATTTCGAGATCGCCGCGACGGCGCGCTTGGCCCCTTCGTAGAGAGCCTGCCGAGTCTCATCGAACGGATAAAGCTCCGCCGCTTCGCGCGAGATGCCCCGCTTGACGGCCACCGTCACGCAATGAGGCCCGAAGAATTTCGTCGCTTCCCGACAGACCGCTACATCGCCCGTGACCATAATCGTCGGAACGCCGTAATGCCCGGCGATAGCCGCACATTGGGCCAGCTCGCCGGACTCGACGCCGTTGTACCAGTACCGGTTTTCCGATCGCGACGACTGTGTATGGTGCAACACGCCGTCGGACGTGCCCATCATGGCATGGGCGCCTAACTGGATCATCCCGGCGAACGAATCATCCAACTCCGTGAGCGGACCGGGGCGCGGTTTGCCGGTGATATACTTGGCCCCCGGCGCCATCAGATGCGGCACAAACGCCTGCGATCCGTGTCCATCGAGGATCACGATGTCGTTTACATCAGCCGCCCGCAACCCACGAACGACGGCCGCGATGTCGCCCATCAGGTATTCCTTCGCTATCTCGCCTAACGGATGGCCCGGCTCGCGCGTCTGATCGAACTTATACACGCCACTCGCCCCCTCCAGATCGGTAACGATATAAATGCGAAGCGGTTTTGCTGTCAGCCGCGGAACAAAGCAGCCAAGCAAGAGCAACATGCCGACTAAACGCCTGAAAAGTTTCGATCTCATTGTTTAGACCTCTATAATCTAACTGTGTTAATCAGTGTCACAACCATTAATTGTATCATTTTTCCAGGAAATTCAACACCGCAAATTCGCCGCGATATTTCCTTGCAACCTCATCGTATTTCTCACAAAAAAAATTAAAAACCTACCCAAATCCTGCGCAGGATCTTTCGGAGGATTACGTACCTATTGAATGAAGAACGTGGCTATTGCCATTAAATATCAATCATTATGAACCGAAAATGAAGAAAGGAAAGAACCATGAAAAAGCAAGCAGCACTACTCAAGGTCGTCGGGATCATTGGCTTGTGTCTGGCCATCGAATTATCTCCAACGCCTGCCGGAGAGCTCACACCAGCAGGTGAGCCGATCTTCGACGTGCACATTGATGATGCGTGGGGAGTGACGGTTAGCCCAGACGGCCATCATGTCTATGTGACCTCCAACTGGCGAGCGGGGGCATTGGTTGCCTTTCAGAAAAATCCTGAAACGGGGGAGCTGGAACACATTCAAACCCTTATGGATGGCCGAGACGGCGCCGATGGATTAGCAGGACCACGGGAGACTGTCATTTCAAGCGATGGTCTGTTTCTCTATGTTGCAGGCTACGCGGATGATGCCGTATCCGTGTTTGCGCGTGATCCTCAGACGGGCATATTGACCTTCGTGGAAGTCGAGAAGGGCGGCATCATCTGGACCGGTCTGGACGGTTGTCACGATCTCGCCTTGTCGCCGGATGGAGCGAACCTATACGCTCTGGGCCACCGGGATGACACTCTTGTCGTTTTTTCCGTCAATCGCTCCAGCGGTGAACTCACACTTGTGGATGTCCGTCGCGGCGGGTACCAGGGCCTTGTTGAATTCGACGCTCCGCACATGGTCACCGTGACTCCTGACGGATCGCAGGTGTTTGTCTCGACGATCGGTTCGGATACACTGTCTGTGTTCGATCGAAATCCTAACGACGGCACCCTGGTATTGGCTCGGACCTGGAGTAATGAGAGGGACGGACTAAGCCTATTAGTGGATCCCAGCGAGATTGTCTTCTCGGCAGATGGTCTCAATGCCTATGTGGCCTGCTCAGGTGGACGCGGGGGTTTTATTGTCTTTTCATATCATCCACACGCCAAACAATGGTCGGTGCTCGAAGAGCACGTCGCTGGTGTGGCGCCGGACTACGACCTGCATGGCGCGAGAAACCTTGCCCTATCCCCCGACCAGACACGGCTCTATGTAAGTGCCTGGCATTCCGATGCCATTACAGTTTACCGTCGTGATGTATTAACGGGGATGGTGAGTCGAGCGGCGAGAGTGCTTCGATGGAGGGATATTCAGAATTTCAGTGATCCACGTCAAATCGCGATTTCACCGGATGGGGCTTACGCCTACGTGGCGATGCACGAAGACGCTTTGCATTGCTTTCGTCTGCGTAGTGAATTGGGAGAAATATCGCACCATTCCGTCGTCTTTGCGGGCGAGCCCAGGCTTCAGGGATTGAACGTGCCGACTTGCCTTTGCGTTTCCCCTGACGGTCTGAATGTATATTGCCCATCGTACGATAATGGAGGTATTATCACGACATTCTCAAGAGATCTCATTACCGGTGACTTGTCGCCGATGCAAATGATCGGCTACTGTGGCGATTATAACTCGGATCATGGTTTATCAAACATCGAACAGGTCATTGTTGCCTCGAATTCCAGAGATGTCTATAGCAATTCCCTGGGCCATGATGCCATAGCGCATTTCTATCGAGATCTGGAGGATGGCCGATTAGTCTTTCAAGCCGCCTACTTCAACAACAGTGACATCATCGATATGGATAATCCGGATGCCATTGCTCTCTCGCCGGATGAACGGCACCTCTATGCCGTGGGCTGTAATTCTGATAGTATTGTGTCCTTTGAGGTTCAAAGCGACGGCAGCCTGCTCTTTTTGGAATCTCTCGTCAATGGGTTAAGCGGTTTCGATAGACTGGATGGTCCCACCAATCTGTGTCTTTCGCCGGATGGAAATCATGTATATGTTGCGGCTTATGAGGACGACGCCATTGTCGTTTTTGAGAGGAACCAGACCACCGGACTCCTAACGTATCAGGGCTTTGTGAGTGACGATCTGAATGGCGTGACAGGCCTGGATCGTGTACGATGCATTATTACGTCTTCTGATGGTCTGCACGTCTACGCCGGATCGGCTAACGAATCTGCGATCGCATGCTTCGAACGCGCCCCCGAAAGCGGGATGTTGAGCTTTATCGAAGCCAAACCGACACCCTGGCGGGCGGGACGGGGCATGGCTTTCAACAGCGATGGAACAAGGCTCTATGTGCCGTTTGAAGGCGCTGATACGGTCGTCTCATTCTATCGAAATCCGCGGACGGGTCAACTGACGGAAGCCAGTTCAGCCCATAGCAACCCTCCCGTTGGCCTGGATGGAATGAATGGACCCTATTCTGTAGCTATTTCACCGGACGATCAGCACCTGTATGTAAGTTGCGTCCATGATGACTGCATTCGCACATTCTCATTAAATCCCGACACACAGTAAAAAATAACGGCTAAAAATAAAAATTTATTGAGTCGCCTTTTACCCCGTGAGATACCGCAAGCCCTTTGAGAGGCAAGCTATCTCACGGGGTAAATTTATCCCTTTGGGACATGGTTTTTGTAGGGTGCGAAATCTCGCACCCTTACCGAATCTTTAAAAACAACCGGATTTTATCAAGAAAAATACGTAGCCACCACAGTTGTTTCGTTATGGCATACTTTGATATGATTGAGGAAAAATATCCGAAATAATCCGTATAACACGAGACAGCAACCTTGAGGACGCAGTAGATGACGGAAGTAATGTAATTCCTGTGAAAACAGAAAAAGATATGCGTTTTTCCGGCCTTAAATGGGTTTTGTCAAGAATACATGTCGGGGGAGCTTAAATTCTCTTCAATGACACTTCTCGAAACTATGTCGGAATCATCACATTTGTTTAGCCACCTTACTCTAAGCGGCTCCTCCAATTTTCAATTTGACATCCTGAATCCTACGTTCTTTCAACTCTAGCAAAAGGATGGTGAGATCAATAAGCTAAGTAATGATGGCGGCCTTAAATGGTACCCAAAACATAACAACTCGGTAAATTATTGGCTAAAAACATAGTTTAAAAATCGCATGAAATATAGTACTCTTGGGATATGAAGATATCACTTTCATATCAATCCGATCTTTTTGACATGGATGATGTGGCACTAAGCCCCCACGCGAGCCTCAATGGACGGTCCGGAGCTTTCGTTGACAACATGGTACTTCCGGTTCACCGTTGGTTTCGGTACTCAGCCGGTTTTTCTGCCGACTGGGTTCGGTGGTTAGTACGTGAACGTCGCGGTGATTCACCCTCGTTGGTTGTCTTGGATCCGTTCTGCGGTGTTGGTACGACTCTGCTTGCTTGTGATGCTGAAAACCTTCAGAGTTGGGGCTTTGAAACGCACCCATTCATTTATCGGATCGCCAAAGCGAAGCTTCGGGGTATCCACGTTGATCTTTCAACTCTTAGATCAGTCTTCCGAAGTTATGCAGATTCTATTCACCACACATCGGTCATTGATCTGGAGGAGACTCCACGCCTCTTAGCCAAGTGCTACACCCCAGAAGTGTTATCCCTCCTATATACAATGCGAGACCTGTTTCTCCTTAAATTCGACAAGAAAACTCCAGAGTCAGAGCTGCTGTGGCTTGCACTTACTGCAATATTGCGCTCCTGCAGCAGTGTGGGAACCGCTCAGTGGCAGTATATATTACCAAACAAGAGCAAATCTAGTGTGCAAACGCCATTAGTGGCGTTTCAATCCAAAGCCAGTGAGATGTTGCAAGACGTGGAGTACGCTCAACGCAACGGTTGGTGTTCTGGCAGTCATGTCTTGATGACTGATGCACGCGCACCAGTGGGCTTTACTCAAGCTCAGGTAGACGCGGTTGTGACGTCGCCCCCTTATCCGAACAACTATGACTATGCTGACTCCACTCGACTGGAAATGACGTTCTGGGGTGAGATCACCGGCTGGGGGGACCTTCAACATGCCGTACGCCGACATCTCATCCGTTCATGCTCACAGCATGCCGCCGCAGAGAAACTTGTACTTGACGATTTACTTTCGTAATCCGTTGTCGATCCAATCCGAAAAGAGCTTTCAACCGCTTGCCGTACGTTAGAGGAAATCAGGAAGACGAAAGGTGGAAGAAAGAATTATCATACAATGGCAGCAGCGTACTTTCGGGATCTGGGCCTCGTGTTCAGGTCACTGCGGGCTGTTTGTTGCCCCGGCTCCTTCGCCTGTTTCGTAATCGGTGATTCTGCCCCATACGGCGTCTACCTGAGCGTTGATACTTGGCTGGGGGAGTTGGCTCTTGACGCAGGTTTCAAATCCTATTCGTTTGAAAAGATTCGAGATCGTAACATTAAGTGGAAGAACAGGAAACACAGAGTCCCCCTAAAAGAAGGTAGGCTCTGGATACAAGGGTAAGTCAATATGGCCGAATCTCCGTCTCATAAATTTGGACAGATCGTCGGTAATCTTCTCGAAGCTGTCGTCGGCCCTTTCTTGTCGCAATTCGCAAAGGAGAAGCATCTATATCTCGATCATCAGAAGAATCCCCGCAAAGCAAGGAATGGAAAGAAGGTAACATGGGAAGATACCCGCGGTAACGTTCACGATCTGGATTATGTTTTGGAAAAAGACGGTACAGATTTGACAATAGGAACACCTGTAGCATTCATTGAGGTCGCTTGGCGTCGATACACTAAGCACTCGCGCAATAAAGCGCAAGAAATCCAAGGTGCAATTATGCCTCTGGCCGAAAAGTTCCAGTGGTCCAATCCATTTCTCGGCGCAGTTCTTGCAGGCGTTTTCACCAAAGGATCCCTCGAGCAGTTGCGTTCGCTCGGCTTTCACGTTCTGTACTTTCCATATGATACATTAGTCAAGGCCTTCGCAGAAGAAGGTGTCGATATCGCCTTCGATGAAAAAACCCCAGACACTGACTTTCAGAAATGTGTAAGGAAGATCTACTCGGCCTCTCGGCGTAGGATGGAGAGGATCAAACAACATCTTGTAACCGCCAATCAGAAACAACTCGATGAGTTCATAGCTGCCCTTGGTAGCCGATTAGACCGCATGATTCAGAAGGTTATTGTTATTCCGCTCTATGGCACGCCCAAAGAATTCGCATCAATTGACAATGCAATAAAGTTCCTCGACCAATATCGGATTTCTGAGAATTCTGGCGGCTTCCGCAAGTACGAAGTCATCGTCACATTCTCAAACGGAGATCGAGTTGAAGGTTCTTTTTGTGATAATGTGAAAGTCCGAAATTTCCTTCAGTTTGTCGCTAAACAATAGAATTAGCAACATTTGGATTTTGGGTCGTGAAATCCCACCATTCGTTACATTCACTAATTTCAGTTCCGTATATTATCAAAGAATAACGAATTCTTTTACCACGAAGGTCTCTCCTATCCTGAGCCTGTTAAACGGGAAGGAACACGAAGTCTTATTATATTGATTTCTTTCTTCGTGGCGATGTTTTTGACGGGATGACAGGATAGACAGGATTTGAATATCGAATAACGAAGATAAGTTTGATGGTGTGTATTGGACACACTACCTACTTTTTCCTGTTGATCTGTTTTTTGCTCAGGGGTATAAACATTTTAATGATCGTAAAATCAAATATCCTAAAAGGCAAATATGAAATCCTGATCTTACAGAAGGAATTTAATTATGAATACTCGCAACATTGTTACTTCATTGATCACTTTCGTATTGTTCTTTGCCGGTTGTCAGAGCCCATCTCAAAGCCCGAAGGATGATACCATTTCGGCAATGCAGGCACTCGAACACCATGCCGAACTGCGAAAGGCCCATCAGCACACCGTTATCACCGAGGACTGGGGCTCGTTGAGCTGGCTCGCAGGCAAAAATATTGGGAACGCCGAAGGACTCGTGTTGGGTCGTGCCAAGATCAAATCGGGCAAGACCAATCCGCGCCATCGCCATCCGAAATCGGAGGAAGTACTCTATCTGCTAAAGGGTTCGCTCAAACACACCCTCGGCGATAAGATGATTATTATGCATGCCGGGGATACTATCACGATTCCGCCGGGTGTATTTCACAACGCCAGCTGCATCAGCGATGAGGATGCCGATATGATTATTGTCTATTCCGAGGGCATACGAGGCTTCGAGTTAGAGTAGGGCACACGTGTGATGGTGTGCCGTCCTAAGAATCTCTGACGGGGTGCACAGCCTACCGGTCTTTTGTATTTTGATCATTTGAATCCACTCTCAATAATCGCATATGAAGTTCTTTGTTTCAGCAATCCAATACTCGGAAGATGACGTACACAACCGACGACGTCACGCCAAGCAAAAAACAGAGATTTAACGTCGCAATACTGAACCGTTGCCGCTGACGCCATTGGTCGCGTGTTTTGTACAATTTGTCACGACGTTGCGGCTCTTTTGCTTGTATAGCCGCTGCACGGAAGTAATTACGCTTCATGTCGGCGTACAATCCCAGAAGCCCGGCGAAAACAGCAAGGCCGGTCGTCACTAATCCCGTAATCGCCGCGATCGTTTGGACACCTGGTTTGGCCGCATCGTCCGTCGCGGTTAATGCAATGAAGTAAACCGCCAGCAGGCCTGTAGAAAATGAGAGAAGGAGTTTATGTAGCTGTTGCGACGACTCACGCGCCCGGTCGTGTAGGATCTGCGGAAATCCCTTACCGCGAGCCTGTTTCCCATCCGGAGGGTCTTGTAGACCGCGTTCTTCGGGAACAACCATCTGATCGTCTTTCATTGTCCAATTGATTTTATCGAGGACGTTTATTTCCGCCCGGTACACGAGATACGAGGGACGAGCGACGATTATAAATTATATTCCTTGATCTTACGATAAAGGGTTCTTTCGCCGATGCCTAAGATTTTGGCGGCTTTTTCGCGGTTACCTTTTGTTTTGGCCAATGTTTCCTCGATGGCCTGCTTTTCGAGCTGGTCGAGCGAGACGTCGCCTAAGGCGGCTGTTGGGCGAGTGCCATCGGTGAGCTGGCGACGTTGCGTGATCTCCGGCGGAATGTCTTGCACGTCGAGCTTGTCGCGGTCGCACATGACGACCATCGTCCGGATGGTGTTGCGTAGCTGGCGGATGTTACCCGGCCAGTCGTAATTCGACAGGGCCGTCTGAGCAGCTTCAGTAATGTCAGCGACATTAGAGCCTACTTCTACAGCCGCCTCTTTGAGGAAGTAGTCCACAAGGTCCGGGATGTCCTCGACCCGATCGCGCAGAGCGGGCAGGGTGATGTTCACACCTTTGATCCGGAAGTATAAGTCCTGCCGGAACTTCTTCTCTTCGATTAGCTTGGTCAGGTCCTGGTTAGTGGCGCTGATGATCCGCACGTCCACCATGGTGGGCTTGTTCGAGCCGACGGGAACGACGGCGCCATCTTCGATCACGCGTAGGAGCTTGGCCTGAGAGCTCGGGGCCATATCGCCGATCTCGTCGAGGAAGAGCGTGCCTTTATCGGCGGCCTCGAAGAGCCCCTTGCGGTCGGTGGCCGCCCCGGTAAAGGCGCCTTTGACGTGGCCGAACAATTCGCTTTCGAGCAGCGTCTCCGTCAGGCCGGCGCAGTTCACGGGCATGAAGGGTTTGTCCCAGCGGTGTGAATTGTCGTGAATGGCTTTGGCGAGCAGTTCTTTGCCCGTACCAGACTGGCCCTCGATCAGGACGGAGATATTCGTCGGCGCCACGCGCCGGAGGACCTCGAAGATGCCCTTCATGGCCGGGCTGTTGCCTCGAACGCCCTCGAATAGAAAATCTTCCCTGTCCGCTTTGGGCTTTCTCGCACGGCTTGCGAAAGCAGCGGAAGCTTTTTGGACCGCCTGGCTCACAAGGGTGCGAAGCTGACCGATATCGATCGGCTTGACGAGATAATCGTACGCTCCGCGTTTGATGGCCTCCTTGCAGGTCTCAATCGTGGCGTAGGCGGTCGCCAGGATCACCTGCGTCCGGTCGCCGTGCTTTTTGGCCTCTTCAAGCACGCCCAATCCATCGACATCGTCATCCAGCTTCAGATCAGTCACCACAACGTCGATTTCCTGGTTGCGGAGAATCTCCAGGGCATCTTTGCCGGTATAGACGGCCATCGCCTTTTCGCATTGCTTCTCGAGCGCTTCGACCATGCCATCAGCATGATCACGCTCGTCGTCGACAATCAAAATGACCCCTGTTTTTGGCTTCAAATATGCACCTCACGGGATCTGAAGCGGCAGCTTGATCATAAATGACGTTCCTTTGCCGGGTTCACTGTCCACGCTAATCGTTCCGTTGTGGGCTTCGATGATCTTCCTGGCCGTGGGTAAACCCAAGCCGCTACCGCGTGGCCGTGACGAATAATACGCATCGAAAATATGCGGCAATTGATCCGGTGGAATCCCGCGGCCGGTATCACTAATTTGAATGACCGCATCGTTTTTCTGCCGATCCGTTCGAATCATGAGCTCACCACCATTCGTCAGAGCTTGCTGGGCATTGATAAACAGATTCAACATGACCTGTTTTAACATATCTGCATCAATCCTGCAAATCAACGGTTCGGCGGACAAGCCCTGACGGATCGTCACTGAATGGCTATGAGCCTGTGGCGTATAGAAATCGATCATATCGCCAACAAGCTCGTTGATGTCTGAACTAACAAGCCGCAGTTCGGTTCGACCGATATAATGAAGAAAGTCTTCGAGGATTTGCTCGAGCCGGTTGGCTTCTTTTTGAATGATACCAATTTGTCTGTAGGCTCTTTGGAGTGCCCTGTCATTTCCCCCGGCGCGCGATGGCTCTGATTGTAAGGCGCCTAATTCCTCCAGTTCCTCGCTCACAAGATCAAGCGTCAATTTAATAGTGCTGAGCGGGTTTTTGATTTCATGGGCCAGCCCGCCGGTGAGCTTGCTCAATTCCTCAAGCTGTACGAGATGCTGATTTTTGTCCGTTTGCGTTGTGAAGCGTTTGATGTATAGAAATACTACAGCGCCGGTCAGTAAGCCAATAACAAAACCGCCAACAAAATGCAGCACTTATTTTTCCTTTGCTTTTTCTTTTTTCTTCGTCTCCGCCAGGGCGGCCCTTCGGGAGAGTTTCAGTCGGCCCTGGTCGTCGATGGAGATCAGCTTGACGGGGATAATGTCCCCCATTTTGCACACGTCCTCAACGTTCTTCACGTAGCCCTCGCTCAATTCGCTAATATGGCACAAGCCTTCGACGCCCGGCAGGATTTCAACGAAGATTCCAAAATCCTTGACAGAAACGACCTTGGATTTTTCATAAATCCGCCCGACCTGAGGCGGCTGCGTTATCATCTCGATAATCTCTCTGGCCTTCAAGTGGCCGTCCCCGCCGAGACAACTAATATAGATCGTCCCGTCCTCTTCGACCTCAATCGTCGTGTCGGTCTCTTCCTGAATGCCTTTAATCACTTTGCCACCCGGGCCGATGACTTTGCCGATCAGCTCGGGATCGATTTCAATACTGACCAGTTTCGGCGCATACACGCTCAATTCCGCCCTGGGTTGGCTGATCGCCCGGCTCATCGTGTTCAGGATATCCATCCGGGCGGTTTTGGCCCGCTCCAGGGCCTCGACCATGACGTCATGCGCGAGCCCTTCCGCTTTGATATCAAGCTGTATCGCCGTAATCCCCTCCGTCGTGCCGGCGACCTTGAAATCCATTTCCCCGTAATGATCC
>Ga0272441_10004369_pt1 | contig 25670 bp, 22 predicted proteins | sample SSMProp6N_FD_193582 | JGI IMG/M metagenome (GOLD analysis project Ga0272441, IMG submission 193582) | Marine sediment archaeal communities from Little Sippewissett salt marsh, Falmouth, MA, United States - SSM-Prop-6N | ecosystem: Environmental > Aquatic > Marine > Wetlands > Sediment ...
TTATCGGAACTGGACGGTCATCGGTGCCGAACTGCTGGTGACCGGAAGTGTGGTGATTCGGGACGGCGATGCCGAATTCGAGCTTCGCCTGTTCGACACCGTCAAAGAAAAAATGCTGGTGGGAAAACGGTATCGGGGCAGCCCTGACGACCACCGTCAGGTGGCGCGGCGGTTTTGCAGTGAGGTGGTATTTGCCGTCACCGGCAGCCGCGGTTTCTTTGATTCGAAAATTGCCTTTGTTTCCAACGGTTCCGGCCACAAGGAAATCTACTTGTGCGAATTTGACGGCAGTAACATCAGCCGGTTTACTCACCACAACAGCATCTCGCTTTTTCCCGACTGGTCGTCGGATGGTCGGTGGATTGCCTACACAACCTATGCCGACAAGTGGCCGCAAATTCGTATACAGCATGTGGCGGAAAGCCGGAAGTCGAAAATCGACAAGCCGGGGCTCCAGGTGGCGCCGGCATGGGTTCCCGGCAAGTTTGAACTGGCGGCCGGCCTCTCCTTTTCCGGTGATCAGGAAATTTATCTGTTGACCGGAAATGGTAAAGTGATTAAAAGATTGACAAGAAGTGTTGGGATTGACGTGGAACCGACGTGGTCTCCGGACGGCAGGCGCATGGCGTTTGTGTCCAAACGATCGGGCAATCCGCAGCTTTATGTTTTAGATACCGTATCTAACCGGGTCCAGCGGCTGACTTTTGAGGGGAGATACAACACCCAACCCAGCTGGTCTCCCAAAGGAGACAGAATCGCTTACTCCGCCATGAAAAATGGCGTCATAGATATCTTTACCATCAACCCCGAAGGTGGCGAGCCCGTTCAGCTCACGGAGAATCAAGGAAACAATGAGGCACCGACATGGTCCCCCGACGGAAGCCTTATTGCCTTTAGCTCGACGCGCGAGGGTAAAAGCAGGCTTTACGTGATGACCGCTTACGGAACCGACCAGAGACGGCTGCTCAGCTTGCCCGGTGAGCAGTCCAACCCAAAGTGGTCTCCGAATATCTTAAACCCGTGAATCGTACATATACCCGAAAAAGGAGGAGAAAGTGATGAAAAGAAAGTGGATCATACTGGCGATGTTGCTTATTATTCCTGCCATGTTGTTTACCGTTTCCTGTGCCAAGAAGGCCGTTATGACGGAGCCATCCACCACTGCTACTGATGATGATGCTGCCCGTCAGGCGGAACTGGAAAAGCAGCAGGCCATGGAACGTCAGAAACAGATGGAAGAGGAGCGCCTGGCGGCCGAGCGTGCCGAACAGCTCAAATCAGAAGCCATGCAACGTGACATCATGATGGCCAAGAATCGATTCCTCAACGAAAACGTTTATTTCGCCTTTGACGACGCTACCTTGGACTATCAAGCCCAGGAACTGCTGAAGCAAAAGGCCATGTGGCTGCGTGACTATCCCGATGCCAACGTCGTGATCGAGGGGCATTGTGATGAAAGAGGTACCAATGCCTACAACCTGGCGCTGGGTGAACGCCGTGCCGAAAGCGCTAAAACGTTTATGGTTAATCTGGGCATTTCCGCTGCGCGGATGACCACCATCAGCTACGGTGAGGAAAAACCCGTTGATATGGGTCAGAACGAAGAAGCCTGGGCAAAAAACCGCCGTGCCGCATTTGTCCTGGAGTAGGTCGCCAGTCATTTGTCGTTGACGACCCGCGTCATTCTGCCGACCATCCTGCGGATGACCGTTGCGGTTCGAAAAGGCTTTCCGAACCGGGTTGCGGGGGAGGCAACGCAACCCACACCATTTATGTAACCCACCGAATATGCAGCAATCGGCCAGAAAGTCAGCCGTTGCTGCATATTCTATATGGGGCGGCATCGCGCGCCGTCCCGTGCGGGCCTGGCGATACCAGGGGAAGGTGACTATGCCAAACAAAACACTATGGATTGGCCTTGTCGCGGCAGTTTTGCTATGCGGTTGTGCGCTTCAGGATGATGTCTACACACTGGATCACCGCCTTTCCGCTTTAGAGCGTCAGAATGTTGAGCTGGAAAAGCAGAATCGCGAACTGGAAACACGCAACCAGGATTTGCTTGAGGCCAAAGAGAATATCTCCAGCCGGGTTGAAGGGCTTGACCAGACCCGTCGGGATGATGAAATGGAACTTCGCGGGCAGTATGCCGGATTGGCTGCGCAGATCCAGGCTTTACGGGAAGCGTCCCAGATGCTCTCCGGCCGACTCGAAGAGATGGAGTATCTGCTTAAGCAAAAACTCGAGGGGTTTGAAGATAACCAGCTGAAGAATCGGGAGCGAATGGACCGGTTGGCCGCCGATGCGGCCGCAATGCAGAAACGCATGGATGCTATTGACCAGTATCTGAACCTGGAAGCCGCGCAGACTCAGAAACCGGTAAAACCGGCTGCTCCGGCCGTTGCAGCCGCCAAACCGGCATCGGACCAGGCCCTTTATGGTGAGGCAAAGAAAGCGTTCGATGAAGGCAACGTCCAAGCGGCGCGGAAAGGTTTTAAGCAGCTGATTGCCGACTATCCCCAATCCCCGCATGCGGACAACGCTCAGTTCTGGATCGGCGAAACCTATTACCGGGAAAAGTGGTATGAGAAAGCAATCCTTGAATACCAGAAAGTGATCGAGAAATACCCTTCCGGCAACAAGACGCCTGCGGCGTTGCTGAAGCAGGGATTATCCTTTCTGAATATCGGAGAAACCAACAACGCCCGCCTGGTGTTCAAAGAACTGGTTGCCAAGCACCCAAGTACCAATGAAGCCAGCATCGCCAAACAGAAACTGGACTCCCTTTGATCATACGGCACCGGTGGGCAACCGTTCTTCCATGCGCTCGACCACTCCGGGTGATGAATGGCGGGCCATTGTATGATGCGATAATCGACCATGATCAAAGTGATCGGCATTGATCCCGGCCTGGCTGATACCGGGATCGGCATTGTCCGTGGCAGCGGCCTGAATGTGCACGGCTATGCCTACGGCACTGTTTCCACCTCCAAGGAGGAGCCCACCGCCTGCCGACTGGACCGGATCTATACGAAGATCAGTCAAGTGCTGGCAGATGAGAAGCCTGACCTCATGGTTCTCGAGGATGTCTTTTCCCTTGAAAAATATCCCAAGTCGGGTATCGTTTTGGGTAAGGTGTGCGGGGTCGTGCTGCTGGCGGGCACCCGGTCCGGTGTCCCCTTGACGGAAGTGCCGGTGCGTCAGGCGAAGCAGATTCTCACCGGCAACGGCAACGCCTCAAAGGTCCAATTGGAGCGGGTGGTGCGAAGCACCCTTTGCGCTCCGACGCCCATCCGGCCCTTTCATGCATCCGATGCATTGGGATTGGCTTTGATTGGCCTGTTCCGGTTTAAACCCAAAAAACAAATACCAAAATAACAATAGCTAAAAACCAAAGTCGATTATGCTTATTCATCGGGTTGATAATGTATGATTGGATATCTTGAGGGCAAATTGATGAAAAAGGAAAAGGAACGGATCCTGCTCCTGGTGAACCAGGTGGGATACGAAATCCTTGTTCCGGTAGTGGTGATGGAAACCTTGTCCCCAAAAGCCATCGGCGACGAGGTCTCCCTGTATATCTATTATTACCAGACAGAAAGACAACCTAAGCCGGTGCTCATCGGATTCAACCTGGAGGCCGAAAAGGAATTCTTTCAATACTTCATTTCTGTGGAAGCCATCGGACCGCTCAAGGCCGTCAAGGCATTGAACATCTCGGTGGGAGATATCGCGCATGCCATCGAAAGCGGTGACGTCAAGACGTTGAAGCAGTTGAGCGGGATTGGTGATCGTACGGCCCATAAAATCGTTGCCTCCCTGCAGGGCAAGATGAACAAGTTTGCCCTCATCAGACATGAAAAAGAAGGGGGGCCGGTTCCGACGGATGAAGATTTTATTCAGATGGTGATGGATGTGCTGGTATCGCAGTTGGGTTACAGAACCACCGATTCCCGGCAGATGATCGCCGATGCCTTGAAAAAAAACAGCGCCATCGCCACCGCGGAGCAGTTGTTTGACGAAATTTATCGGGGACAGCGGCAATAGACAGCGATCCCCACTGAAGTAAATCGGTTGATTGAAGATGATTGACCTACAACCACGGACCATTTGATGCCGGATCGTATTCTCACCCACAGCTCTGATGACACGGCAATAATCGATGGCACCGTTCAGCCCGATGATCGGGATCCGGACATTCTCTCCTTGCGTCCCGAACGGATGCATGAGTACGTCGGGCAGGCCGAGGTGGTGGAGACCCTGAAGATCGCCATCGAGGCGGCCAAGCAAAGGTCAGAACCCTTGGAGCACGTTCTTTTTCACGGCCCGCCGGGGCTGGGCAAGACCACCTTGGCCCACATCATTGCCAATGAAATGGGCGGGACGTTGACCGTGACATCGGGACCGGCTTTGGAAAAGGGGGGTGACCTGATCGGGATCCTTACGCACCTGGGAGAAGGGGATGTGCTCTTCGTTGACGAAATCCACCGTACCCCCAAGACAGTGGAGGAATTTCTCTACCCTGCCATGGAAGACTTTGCCGTGGACTTTGTCTTCGACAAGGGGATTCATGCCCGCAGCCACCGTTACCGGTTGAAATGTTTTACTTTGGTGGGCGCCACCACGCGGGTGGGGCTGCTCTCCGCCCCATTGCGAGACCGCTTCGGTATTTTTCGAAGTCTCGATTTCTACGGCCTGGATGATTTGGTGCAAATCACTACCCGGTCAGCGACGCTTCTGGACGTCGCTATCGACAAACCGGGTGCCCTGGAACTGGCCAAACGCTCACGGGGGACGCCTCGGATCGTCAACCGGCTTCTCAAGCGGGTTCGGGATTTTGCCCAGGTACGCGGCGACGGCGCCATTGCCAAACCCACCGTGGAAGCGGCCCTGGCGCTGGAGGGGGTGGATGGCCAGGGACTGACCCGGTTGGATTATCGCTACCTTAAAACCATCATCGATTATTACGGCGGTGGTCCGGTGGGTATCGAAGCCATCTCCGCCACCCTCCAGGAAGAGACCGACACCCTGGTGGATGTGGTGGAACCTTATCTACTGAAGATCGGTATGGTGATACGCACGTCATCGGGTCGGCGGGCCTCTGATGCGGCCTACCGCCATCTGGGCGTGCCGGTCCAGCGAAAGCTCTTTTAGCTGTTAAACCGAAAAGGGCACACAGCGTGCCATAGGAATCGTGAGGAAAGCCTAACCCATGGCAAAACCCGAAAAGCGATGGCAGCTTTTGCTGGTGGCTGACGACGGGCGGATCATTCCCTTTAAGAGAATCAAAGGGATCGCCGTGACGCTGGCGATCCTGCTGGTGATTCTGGGGCTGGCATGCGCCGGATTGGGGTGGCAGTTGACCGCGGAAAAGGTCAGACATCGCCGGACGCAGGCTCAACTTACCGACGCCAACCGCCAGGTGGTCCATTACAAAAGCGAGCATGAATTGATCACGGCTGAATTGGTGCTGGCTGAAGCACGCATGGAAAAAGCGGGGTTACTGATTCCCCGACGACAGGCACGTGCTGGGCAGCAAACACCTGTGGACACCGTTGAACCCAAACCGATTTCCCAGCCGATAACCGATGCGGGCGAAAAAGAAACGGAACCCACAGATGCTGCCAGCCAAGCGGCCGTCAATCAAACATCCGCGCCACCGGCGGCGGTACCCCCGGCCAGTGTGGCCAAGGAGGCTGTCCCGAGCCCTGCACCGGCGGAAGCAACCACAGCCCCCAAGCAACCGGCGGTTGCCATGGATGATCTGGAAATTAAACACGACGCCGGAAAAAAGATCCTTTTGGCGCGATTCCGGGTAAAAAATACCGGCCCTCGCTCTTCACCGGTTGCGGGCCGGTGTGTGGTGGTGCTTAAAGCCGACCGGATGGATCCCAGTGCATGGCTGGCCATGCCGGATGTAAGGCTTGTGAACGGCGAACCCGGTGGGGAGCGGGGACAGGCGTTCAGAATCTCCCGGTTCAGAGACATGGAGATCGAGGCCATGGGTCAGGCGGACCCCTCATCCTTTAAAGCCGCCACCGTCTATGTGTTCGATTCTTCCGGGGCCAAGATTCTGGAAAAAGATTTCCCCATCGATCTACCGGCCCCCAAACCGGATCCAGCGCCGGTTTCCACGCCAGCGGTTCAACCCGTCAAGTCGTCCGTGACAATTGCTGTCCCGGCGGTCCCAGAGGAATCGACGCCAGCCAATGTGCTGCTCGATCCAACTGAACCATTGGCGGATTCGGAACAAGCGGTGGGCAATCAGCCAATGACACCCACCCGGGAAAGCGATGCCGGGGAGGCGTCGCCGACGGCACCGACCAGCAGGCCGGTTGATGACCCATCACTGACAGAAGGTGTTGAACCGGCAAAGAAAGAAGACGTCCGTTCCCGGTTTTAAAATCCGGGAAACGTGATTTTCCGGACCCGTTCAATCCCATGGCTACGACCCAGTTATCAGGAGCGCGGATGTGAAGGACAATGGTAATAAGTTTTCCATCATCGACAAAGGGATGACCGTAGACGGTTCCCTGGAAGGCAAGGGCAATCTGGTGGTCAAGGGGTCGGTCAAGGGCACCCTCACCGGTGAAAGCGTGGTCATCAGCGAGGAGGGTCGCATTGCGGCAGACACCAAAGCCGACAACTTGACGGTCGGAGGCAGTTTTGAGGGCCGTGTGGAAACGTCGGGGCAGTTGGTGATTCTTGCCACGGGGAAATGCACCGGTGAGATCATTTGCGGGGATCTGGTGGTAGAGGCCGGCGGCCGCCTGGATGCACGGGTGACCTGTTGCGGGCCGGCTCAGGGCAAAAAATAGTGTCCGCCCGTAACGTCATTCACCGCCGGCTTCAAACAGGCGGGCGTATCGGTCGAAACGAATGTCGACGGTGTTAAAGTTGTCGAACGTGACGTCGCTAAACGGCAGCCCTGCCTTTTCCCGCAGGATTTCGAACATGCCCAGATAGCTGGAAAGAATACGCCGCTCCCAGCTTAACCCCAGGGCGTGGACAATCCGCATGATCGTGTCCGGTGAACCTTCGATTTCCAGAAACCTGCCAAAGGGCATGGTGTCCATGCACAGGGTGGCGTCGCTTAGCTGCCAGGTTTCGCGCCATTTTTCGTAGATCTGGCAGCGAACGCAGCCCAGGGCATTCAAGATGGCGTCCATGGTGTCGAAATCGCTGACCCCCACTTCCAGTTCCCGGTGAATCTTAAAACGGGCGTCGGTCGTTGGGGGTGGAGATTTGAAGGTGAGCGTGGTGCCCTGGTCTTTTCTCAAACGCAACAGACAGTCGTTTTCCAGTAACCGACCGTCTTCGGTTTCATAGCGGATATTATGCTCGAATGTGCGTTCACCGATGCACGCGGCGCCGAGATCCTGGAGGCGGCCCCGCAGGCCGGATAAATCAGGAATGACAAATTTCAATTCAATTTCAAGATGTTCCATGATCACTGGAAAATTACAGAAATCATGGCCGTTGTCAAAAGAATAGATGACCAGACGAATGAAAACGGCGGGTTGATGCCTTTTCCCGGCCGACTTTTTTCTTGACACGTGTGGGATTATCTATTAATAGTCCCTGATTCTAAGCAACGAACAGGAGACAAGCGGTGAAAAAATATACCTACAGCGCAAAAGACTCTGATAATCAAAACAAATGGTGGGTGGTTAATGCCGAGGGTGCCATCCTTGGCCGGCTGGCCTCGCAGATTGCCGCCGCACTGCGCGGCAAAAACAATCCGCTCTATACCCCCCATGCGGACCTGGGTGATTCGGTGGTGGTGATCAATGCCGAGAAGATCGTCCTGACCGGTAGAAAAATGGACCAGAAGAACTACTACCGCCACAGCGGCTACATCGGCGGGTTAAAGACCATTACCGCCAAAAAACTGATTGAGAAAAGGCCTGAAGATGTGATCCGGTTCGCTGTTAAAGGCATGCTGCCCAAAAATAGTTTGGGGCGCAGGCTGTTTAAGAAGCTCAAGGTCTACGCCGGGGATCAGCATCCCCATGAGGCCCAGCAGCCGGAAATGATGAGCATCCAATAGGTGCAGGGGAAACCATAGCATAAAGTCGATTACTGGGGAATTACATGGCAACAGAAAAAACAAATTACGCTACCGGAAAAAGAAAGAGTGCCATCGCTAGAACATGGATCAAGCCCGGCACCGGTGTCATTACTGTTAACGGTCGGCCTGCGGATGAGTATTTTTCAGTGGGCACTGCCAGGACCATTCTGCGGCAGCCGCTGGCCCTGACCAATAATCTGGATGCCTTCGACATTAATATCAAAGTCCATGGCGGTGGTATTTCCGGACAGGCGGGGGCGGTGCGTCATGGCATCACCAAGGCCCTGATCCTGTTCGATCCCGATTTACGACCTTCGCTGAAGCGTGCCGGTTTCGTCAAACGGGACCCGCGAGAAAAAGAGAGAAAGAAATACGGCCAGAAGGGCGCCAGGGCCCGGTTCCAGTTCTCAAAACGTTAATATTTTCATTTTTTTTAATCTAAAAAAGGGAGTAGATCCTATTCTGCTCCCTTTTTGTGTTTGGGTCCCGTTGTATTGAACGCGTCTGCGAGTTAGATCGAAACGATCTGCTGCTCGGCATGCGTCAACTGGTCGAGACCGTTTTGGGTGACCACATGGGTGTTCTCGATTCCGACGACCCCTTTACCCGGAAAGACCAGCTTTGGCTCCAGTGCGATCACCATGCCCTCCTCCAGTTCAGTCGTCTGGCCATGGGCCAGAAAAGGAAATTCATCCAGTTCCAGCCCCACGCCGTGACCGATGAATCGAATACGGTCGGACCCGGCACCCATGAAATGCTTACCAACCCCTTTGCGGTCGGCGATCTCAATGGCTGCCGAATAAAGATCCCCGGCGCGTGTGCCGGGCGTCGCCATGGCTTTGATCTGCTCCTGCAGGTCCAGCATGTGGGCATGGGCATCCACCAAGCGTTGCGGCGGGTGTCCGATGGCATAGATCCGGGTGTGGTCGCTGATGTAGCCCTTCCAGGCAAATACATAATCAAACAAAATTGGTTCATGCCGTTTTATTTTTCGGAAACTCGGCCCCTGGGCCACGGCAGCACTGACGGATGCGCCACCGGTGGGAGAAGCCAGGAAACTGGGCACCGCCGCGGCGGGACCGGACATGAGGTGTCCATAGAACATTTCCGCGCCCCACAGGCGCATGCGCACGATGCCCTGGTGGCCCAGTCGACGGGCCTGGGCTTCAACCATTCCGGCCAACTCGATTTCGGTTAATCCCTCGCGTAGCAGATTGGGTACCGTTTCGGCCACCTGGTCGGAAAAGGCCGCCGCCTGCCGAATCAGATTCAGTTCGTAAGCGGACTTGACTGCACGGATCATGCGGATCGGTATGGATACATCCCGAATCTCCACCTCGGGAAACAGCCGTTTGTAGGAAAAATAGATGTTGGTCGGCAATACATCCAGTTCCATGCCCATTACCGCCGGTGGTTTCAAACCGTTTGCCTGAATCAGGGCCATCAGCTGTTTGGGGCTGTTCAACGAAAGGATGGTTGAAAGGGGAGACTCTGCCTTGGCCCGCTGCAGGCTTTTGCGAACCATCAGCAGCGGTGGGCCCTGGGCGGGTATGTATAAATGCGATTGCTGGATGGTCCCTGAGAAATAAAAAAGATCCGTATTCTGCAGGATCAACGCACCGTCGATACCCTCCTGCAACAGCCGCCGCTGGAGTTTTTCGATACGATCGTCTATTTCCGTTTTCGGCGTGGAGAAGCCTGGGTCGATCATGTGGGCGACATCCTTTCTCAAGGTTTGCGGGCGACGTATGAATGGACAGGTCGAAAACTAAGCTTATAAATAAGACCCCGCCCAAGGCAAAGTCAAGCGCCCATGGGCGCTGAGGTTGTGTGTGTGTTCATTTCACCGGCCGGCTCGATAGGGGCGGGGCGGGTCGAAATCCTCGACATTTTCAGCTGTTGAGCAAACACCCGCAGTCGAAGGGCTCAAAGTTATCAAGGCGTAATCGCCATCCGTGCGTCTTTCCTTGACTTCAACGGACCTTTTGCCTAATCTAATGTGAATTCCATTCGTTATGCACAGACCGGAACGACTGTTTCGCGTGCGAATGGGTTGATTTAAATCAAGGCCGGCAATAGCGGCCCCGCTAGGTAAACCGCCACATATGACCGTACGACGCTTTCTGATCATCGCACCGGCCATTGTTTCGCTTGTGCTGATGCTCTCCTATTTTTGGGTGCCCACCTATGAGGAGCAGACCCGGGGGAATCCGGATCGACTGGTGCAATTTATCACCAGTTCATCCGGTGATGCCGCCATGCTCAACCCCATTCTTTCCGCCGACAGCGCCAGCAGCCAGATCAACGGACTGGTATTTGAAGGTCTCATCGACCGGGATGAGAACCTCCAGTTTCGTGGCCGGGTGGCGCATCGCTGGAAGATATACGAACATGCTTTTTTTTACATCAACAACCACACTGCCACGGCCCGCTGGGGCCTCATCGACCCTTCTGTCCTGGTCGCAAAACTTCGAACCGCCCTGGACCCTGGCACGCCTGAATGGCAGCATGTCAAAAGCGTTGATTTGCTGCCTCCGGAAGATATCACCCACACCTTTTCGATCCAGGAAGGAGAAAAAACCACGCCCATCACCCTTCGGGGCAAGGTTCCACAGCGGGTTCGCATCGTGCTGGATCGGGTGGATCAGATGCTCTTTGAACGCCTGGCCGACATATTGGGAGATGGCTATTTTGACACGTTTGACCCATCCGTTTATGTGACCGCCGAACCCGGCCTGGCCGCAGCGCAGCTTAACACCAAGGCAAGGGAGTTAATGCCCCCGACCGCCCACAACCCGATCATCGAGTTTTATCTTCGGCCGGGTGTCAAATTTCACGACGGTCATGAGGTGACGGCCGCGGATGTGAAATTCACCTATGAAGCCATCCTCAACCCCAAAAACCTCTCCCCTCGCATTCCCGACTACGAGCCGGTGAAACAGGTGGAGGTCATCGATCCGCTGACGGTGCGCATCGTATACAAACGGCTCTATTCGCCGGCTTTTGCAACCTGGGGCATGGGTATCTTGCCCGCCCACCTGCTCAGCGACCAGGCGCTCGCCCAAGAGGCGACTGCAAGGGGCCAGGAGTCGGAGGACTTCAGCATGCGTCAGAGCCGATTCAGCCGCCAGCCCGTCGGCTGCGGGCCATTTGTGTTTCAGGAGTGGAAATCGGACCAGTACGTTCGTCTGAAACGGTTTGAGGCCTATTGGGAGGGCGCGCCCAACTATCAGGAATACGTGATGCGTATCATTCCCGATCCTCTGACCCAGGAGATGGAGTTTTATGCCGGCACGGTTGACGATTACAACGTGCTGCCGCATCAGGTGGCGCGGTTCAGAAAAGATGAACGATTTCAAAATTTTTCGGGCACCGCCTTCGGGTATTCATACATCGGCTACAATTCAAGGCGGGAGCCGTTTACCGATCCCCGGGTGCGGCGGGCGTTGGGCATGGCCATCGACACCCAGGAAATCATCGACTACGTGCTCTACAGCCAGGGAGAACCCATAACCGGTCCATTTGTGAAACAGACCGATTTTTATAACCATAACATTGAACCTTTGCCCTATGATCCGGAAGGTGCGGTCAAGCTGCTGGGGAAGGCCGGGTGGCGGCGTGGAAGCGACGGCTATTTACAAAAAAACGGCAAGCGCCTGGCCTTCACCTTGATCACCAACAACGGCAACCCATTGCGTAAAGCCATTCTGGCCATTGCCCAGGATGCATGGAAGAAGATCGGCATTCAGGTCGAGACCGACTTGCTGGAGTGGTCGGTGTTTATTCAAAGACGAGTCAATCAACTCGACTTTGACGCCTTGATACTGGGCTGGTCGATGGGCATCGATCCCGACCTGTTTCAAATCTGGCACTCCAGCCAGAGCGGCCCCTTTCAACTCAACTTCGTGGGGTTTTCCAACCCCACGGCCGACGATTTGATCCTGAAGATCAGACAGGAGTATGATCATGAGCGCCAGGTGGCCTATTGCCACCGGTTGCATGAAATTATTGCTGCAGAGCAGCCGTATACCTTTTTGTACATCAGCCGTTGGACCGCTTTGTTGGACAAACGTATTGTAAGAGCAGTCACTGGGGCCGACGGGCGCACCTTCTACAAACCCATCGTGCCTACCAAAACCGGTGGCTACACTTATCATTTCAACCAATGGATCAAACTGAACCGGCCACCCGAATTTTCGGCCGACGGATAGGGAGCACCCATGCTGGCATTTATGGGAAGAAGCATCATTCAAAAGATCGTGACCCTTTTTTTCGTCTCGGTGATCTCCTTTTTGATCATTCATCTGGCTCCGGGTGAACCCAGTCAAATCGATCCGCTGAATCCCAAGTTCACGCCGGAGATGGTGGCGCGCATGCGCACGGAGTTCAATCTGGACAAGCCCCTGCATGTCCAGTACATGCTTTTTTATAAAAATCTCCTCACCGGCCGAATTGTCTCCTGGCGTGACAACCTGCCGGTCCTGGGGAAGATATGGGAGCGTTTTCTGAACAGCTTGCCCCTGTTTATCGTGGGGACCATTCTGACCTGGACCTTCTCATTTCCCGTGGGAATACGATCGGCCATCATGCGGGATGGGGTTTACGATAAATCAGCCACCTTTTTGGCCTATCTACTCATCTCCATCCCGGGATTCTTTTTTGCCTATATCCTCATCATTCTGACCGTCACCAAACTGCAGGTGCCCGTGATCGGCATGGAGACATTCGGTGTGACGTCGGCGTCCCCTTTTGTTCAGATCATGGATCGCACCTGGCATCTGGTGCTGCCCTCCATTCTCGGTGCGACCGGGGGGGTGGCGGTGCTCTCCCGGTATGTGCGCAGCCAGATGCTGGAGATTATCGGACAGGACTATGTGCGCACGGCCCGGGCTAAAGGGCTGCCGTCCGAAACCGTATACTACAAGCACGCCCTGCGCAATGCGCTGCTGCCCTTCGTGACCATGTTCGGACTGATTCTGCCCGGTCTCATCGGCGGGTCGGTGATCATCGAATCGATTTTCTCCTGGCCCGGCATGGGAAGATTGGCCTATGAAGCCATTTTGGGCAGGGACTACCCGGTCATATTGACGGTCAACTTCATCACCGCCGTTCTGGTACTGGTGGGCACCTTGATCTCTGACGTGCTCTACACGGTGGCGGACCCAAGGATCAAACTCTGATGACGACTGCAGTCAACCCCGTGGACCGAATTGAGACCGGTGAAACCGATATGCCGCCATCCCGCTCGCCCTGGGCAGAGACATGGCATCTGCTGCGCCAAAACCGAATGGCCTTAAGCGGTCTGATCATTTTTCTGGTTTTTTTTGCCGTGGCCGTGGCCGGGCTGGCCTTAACTTCCGGCAAGGACCCCATTTTGGACCCCGCCCGCGTGCGCCTGCAGGAAAAACTGCGGCCGCCCCTGTCTGCCCCTAAAACAGACAGCCTGCGACCGGAAGCGCTTCCTGCCCTGGGCCTCTATCTGCTAGGCACGGATGAACTGGGCCGGGATGTATTTGCACGCATGCTCCAGGGGGCCTGGGTGTCGCTGACGGTGGGGTTTGTGGCCGTGGGCATTGCCGTGGGCATCGGCATCCTGCTGGGCGGCATTGCCGGATACTACGGGCGGCAATATATTCAGTCGGGGCATATTATCTTCGGGCTGCTGCTGGCCGGGGCCATTGTGCTGGCTTATCATCGGCTATCAGCGGCAGGTGCTGTTCTGCTGATCACTGCCATCGCTGGATGGGTCTATACCCGCCGACACGATCGCAGCGTGTCGACGTTGCCCGGCTACCTGAAATGGTTGGTGCTGCCGACCATGCAGGTGGACACCTTGATCATGCGCGCCGTGGATGTCATGCTCTGCTTCCCCTCGTTCTTTTTGATTCTCACGGTGGTGGCCCTGCTGCCGCCGAGCATATACAACATCATGGTCATTATCGGGCTGACCAGTTGGATGGGGACCACCCGTTTCGTGCGTGCCGAATTCCTGTCATTGAGAGAACAGGATTTTGTGGCGGCTGCCAAGGCATTGGGTATCAGCGACGCCCGCATCATATTTCGCCACATCATGCCCAACGCCGTTGCGCCGGTTCTGGTCTCGGCCACCCTGGGCATTGCGTCGGCCATGCTCACCGAAGCGGGACTGAGTTTTTTGGGTTTCGGCGTCCCCCCCCCCCCACGCCACATGGGGTAACATTCTGTCTGACGGCAAGGCCTTTATTTTTGACGCCCCCTGGCTGACCTTCACCCCGGGCGTGGTGATTTTAATTGTTGTGCTGGCATTTAATCTGTTTGGAGAGGGGATGCGGGATATACTTAACCCAAAATTGCGCGAACGCAATTAGGTGACGTCCAGAATGGGCATCTTTCGGCCCAGGCCGGTGTTCTCAACATGTTGGCAATCCTCGACGTAGCGCTGCTAGGCCTGCGGTTGCCAAAACGTTGACGCCTTGGCCTGAACCAAAATCCACCCTTTCTGAATGCCACCTGATCCGAAATGAAGGTTTTCTCGCCCGTCTGAACCTGGAGCAAGAAAGGGCTGTAAAATCACTTCGCGAACTATAAACCTTGAACATAATAGCTGATAAGCTCAAAGCACAAGGCTCAAAGCCAAACCCCGAACCCGGAACCCAGAACTCTTATGGATCAACCGAACGATATACTGCTTTCCGTGGAGAACCTGCAGGTCCATTTTATTGGCGACGGCCCTGTGGCCCGGGCGGTGGATGGCGTGGATTTCCACATCCGCCGCCAGGAGACGGTCTGCATCGTGGGGGAGTCCGGCTGTGGAAAGACGGTGACGGCCCTGGCCATTTTAGGACTGCTCAAACAGCCCCCTGCATCGATCGCCGGCGGCCGAATCACCTTTGACGGCCGATCTCTTTTGGATATGCCGCAGGATGAATTGCGCGCCTTGCGGGGCAAACGCATCGCCATGGTTTTTCAAGAGCCCATGACATCCTTGAATCCGGTATTTACCATCGGCGACCAGATCGGCGAGGCGGTTCTTGTCCATGAGCGGGTGTCAGCGGAGGAGACCCGTCGCCGTACGACCCAGCTTTTGGACGATGTGGGCATTGTTGACCCCCAACACCGTATGGGTGACTATCCCCACCAACTCAGCGGCGGGCAGCGTCAACGGGTGATGATCGCCATGGCCCTGGCCTGTGAGCCGGACCTGATTATCGCCGACGAACCCACCACCGCCCTGGACGTCACCGTACAAGCCCAGATTTTGAGTCTGCTGAAAAACCTGAAGCAGAAAAAAAACATGGCCATTCAATACATCACCCACGACCTGGGTGTGGTGGCAGCCATTGCCGATCGGGTCTACGTGATGTATGCCGGTGTGGTGGTGGAACAAGGCCCCACCGGTATCATCTTCGGAAATGCCAGGCATCCCTATACCATAGCGCTTCTGAATGCATTGCCCACCAAAAAAAAACGGGGCCTGCGCCTCTACAACATTCCGGGCAATGTCCCCCATCCGGCATACCGACCCAACGGGTGTCCATTCCATCCCCGTTGCCAATACCGTGAACCACCTTGCGAAAACGCGTTTCCTGCCCTTTGCAGCTACGGTGAGGGGCACAACGCCCGCTGCCCCATTCTTTTTGCCGCCCACGGCCGGACCCAGGAGGCGCGCGCATGACCGCACCTGCCACACCGCTGCTTCGAATAGCGGCGCTGAAAAAATACTTTCCGGTACGACGCGGCATGCTTCAGCGGGTGGGCGGCTATGTAAGGGCTGTGGATGGTGTGGACCTGGAAATTCAACCTCGCCAGACGCTGGGCCTGGTGGGCGAAAGCGGTTGCGGCAAATCCACAGTGGCGCGTCTGATTCTCAGACTGCTGGATCCCGACGGCGGCACCGTTCAGTTCGACGGCCGGGAGATCACCGCGCTGAACGAGCGCGAATTCAAACCGCTGCGCAAACAGATCCAAATGATCTTCCAGGACCCGTATAGTTCTCTCAATCCGCGCATGACCGTGGCCCAATCCATCTGCGATGGTGTTCGCATGGCAGGCATCAAGGACAAATCAGACCAGCGAGAACGGATTCAACAGTTGCTGAATATGGTGGGCATGCCGGCGGCCAGCGCCGGTCGCTATCCCCATGAATTCAGCGGCGGCCAGCGCCAACGGGTGGGCATTGCCCGTGCGCTGAGCGTCTCTCCCCAACTGATTCTTTGCGACGAACCCATCTCGGCGCTGGATGTCTCCATCCAGGCGCAAATCATTAACCTGCTCAAAGATCTTCAGGAAGAGCTGGGGTTAAGCTACCTCTTCATCTCCCATGACCTCAACGTGGTCAGTTACATCTGTGACCACGTCTGTGTGATGTATCGAGGCCGTATTGTGGAATCGGCTCCGGCCATTGCACTTTTCGATCATCCCTGCCACCCCTATACCCTCAACCTGTTGGCCGCGGTTCCCGAAACCACGGAGGTTGGGTGGTCACCCCAGGTGGGGGCTGAATGGGATCGAGCACCGCTGCCCGATGGGTGTGCCTTTGGTGATCAATGCCCCGACTACACTGAAGATTGCAAGCATGAACCGGCGGCCATGGTCAAGGTGGGCGATCATCATTATGTGCGCTGTTGGAATGCGGCTTGACGCCATGGCTCCGCCGCATTCCTACGGAGAATTTATAGATGGAATTGGTGTCATCAGAGCCCGGTCATCGGGTTGCCTGCCACTTGGCCTGGCGACTCCGTGCTGGAGGCGATGCGTGTTGAAGCATCTGTCAATGCCTTAGGATCGGTCGGCAATGGCGGACAAACCGCCATCAGATTGTTTTTCGTCGCATCGGTGCTGCAAACGATCAGGTCGGTTTCGCGATGGTTCAGGGCGATCAGCAGCTCCCGGTCCCGATCGTAAATGTCCTCCCGGAAATTCACCGTCCCATCCGTATCCACCCAGGCAGTAAAATAAACCAGGTGTACCGGGATGGGATCGTCAAGCAACACGGTTTGCCGCCGCCCATTCATCACGGCGGCCTCCAGCCGAGCGCGGTTCCAACCCTGGTCATCCAGCAGGTATTGGGCCAGGTCCAGGGGCGCTTCCACCCGAACGCATCCGGAGGAAAAATGCCGCTCCTGCCGGTTGAAGAGGGCTTTGCCGGGGGTGTCGTGGATGTAGACGCTCTGAGCGTTGGGAAAAATGAATTTGATGCGCCCCAGTGCGTTCACCTCCGAGGGATCCTGCCTGAAACGGTAAGGAAAATAGCGTGCCGGCAGCTTCTCCCACATGATGCCTGTCGGATCCAGTTCACGGGCCTGATGATCCCAACTGTCAAATACCCGGATTCCCTGTCGGGTTAGGTAATCCGGATCGCTGACGACCTTGGGCAGGATGTCTTTGCGGGCAATTTTTCGAGGGATATTCCAATAGGGATTGAATTCGAGGTAAGTCATCCGGCCGGACAGGGCAGGGGTCTGACGACGCGGCCTACCGACGATGGCGCGCATACGCTTGATTCGCGTGTCAGCCTCGACGACGCTTAATTCAAATGCGGGGATGTTGACCATCAGATAGCGGTCGCCGAGGCTGTCCGGAAACCAGCGCCAGCGCTCCATGTTGAGCTGCAATTGGGTGATTCTTTCTTCTACTGGGACGTTCAGTTCGGTCAGGGTGCGTTTGCCGACAAGACCGTCGGCCTGCAATCCGTGACGTCGTTGGAACCGTCTCACAGCAGCTTCAACGCTTTCATCATATTCACGATGATTCACAGGTCTGTCTGTGGACCAATCGCCCGTCATCTTAAGACGACGTGTTAACGCCTCGACACGGAATCCCTCGACTCCCGCCTGCAATGTGGGCCCCGGCGTGATGGCCGGCCAGCCCCCGGATCTCCTAATTTGTTCATACTGCTGCAAGGCTTTTCTCAATCGTCGATAGGCCTCTCCCTTGGGATGCAACGATTCAAAATAGGCCTTCAACCGGCCTGCCTTCAAAGCTTGGGCCAGTTCGGCCGGGATGTCTCTGGTCGCTACCCGTCGCCGTGCGTGCCACTTTTGGGAAAGCGACTCCGGCGTCACCCGTCCCCGCGACAGGTGTTGCGCATAGCGTAGCACCGCATCGGTGAGCGCCACATCAAATTGGATGCATGGCTTCAGGTCGTTGACCTGAAATGTATCTGAGAAGGCAACCGAATCCATCCATGCCTTCCTCAAGGATGGCAAAGGGTATTCGTCCGACCCAAGTCCAACATCGGTGGGGTCCCCAAGGGCCGCTAGCAGGGCCTCGCCCTGTGGGCGCCAGCCATGTGCGTCAACCCAGATCGGGCTGCGGCCAATAGCTTGATAAAATCTCGCCACGGGAATCGTGGGATCGATCCCTGCCGGGTTTGTGCGCGGGTGATTGAGGCGGACTGCCGCAGCCAACCCTGCGGGTAGACCGCTGCTGCCCCATGGTTGCGGCACTTCCGCCACTACCGCCATTGGAGTTAAAAGCAACGCGGTCATTGTCAACAATATCGTTAAGCGAATATCGGGCTTCATTGGCTATTCGGCGGCTATTTTCGGGTTAAACGAGGGTATTTTACCCGCGCAGATTTCATAATCAGCTGGATAAAAGGGCATTGGTCAACGGCAGGCGTTGGCCGTTATTCACCGATGATGGTAGTTGCCCGGAAACTTGCGGACCGATGTGCCGATCCATTGCGTATCAGCAGGTTCGTCGGTCACCGGACAACCCTAACGACAGTGAAATCAAGATCCGGACCAATTTTTCGATTGGGTCGGTAATTATTGTATATTTAAAGATTAATGAAGGTTAGCATGTCTTGGGCGGATTGCTGATTTCCGAACCCACGCGGAAAATAGGAACAATTTTTCCTAATTGTTAAGAAATAAAAACCAGCAATGGGCTGTGTCCCACCTCCGGCCTCGTGCAATCGGTGTTCGATCCGGTGATCGGATTCCCATGGATTCTGAACGCGTCCAAAAAAAAGGACGCCGCCGATCCATGCAATCCGCATCGCCCGGTCGGAACGGTTTTTTTTCTTGACAAATTCCAGGCAACTTCATAACTACTTTATAGCTACATTATGATTACGTTATAGCCTATCCGCGCCATTCCTGTTTCAGGACCGGCAAGGATCGTCAAAAAAAGCATAAATCCATTCGATCACTTTAGCGAACCACCTGCTTCAACGGCAACTCGACCGATGCCAAATTGGACGCGGGGCAGGTTTAAATCCAATAAAAACTTAGGGTTACTCTGAACGAGGGAAACATGGTCGCCCAGAAAAGAGCAATAAAGCCGAAGGCGATCGGCCAACAGCCGGAAGATCCCGCCAAGGTTCCCAAGACCGAATTCAGGGTGCTGGGAGAAGAGATGATTGAAAAGAAAGTCAAAACCAGCGGAAAAACCGGTCGGGTCTACCTGCCTGGCAATTGGGTGGGTAGGTTCGTCAAAATCATACGCATGGACTGATAAAGACTGGTGAAGGCGGTTTTGCATCAAGTACCAACACCCCATGTTTGTTAAACGGGCATGGCATGGATTCAGGACATCGAGAAGGGGTAAACCATGCGGTACGCAGAGACAGGCTATAATTTAGAAATCGATCTAACTCGAGGCAACATCGAACGGGTGGAAACTGACCCAAGAGACACCGCACTTTATCTGGGGGGCCTGGGGACCAGTGCCAAGCTATTGTGGGACCGGGTTCCTCCTGGGGTTGAACCCTTTTCGCCTGACAATCTGCTAATATTTGCCACAGGTCTGTTATGCGGCACGCCGGCCACCGGATGTAACCGTACCATCGTTTCCACCATTTCTCCTCAGACCGAGTTAATGGCCTTTTCAATGATGGGTGGATTTTTGGCGCCCGAATTGAAATATGCCGGCTACGATAAAGTCATTCTCCGCGGCAAGTCCCCCGATCTGGTCTATTTGTGGATCAAAGACGACAAGGTGGAAATACGCGATGCCGCGCATCTAAAGGGTAAAGGGGCCGTTGAAACGGCCACGCTTATCCGGCAGGAGTTGAAAGAGCCCAAGGCCCAGGTGGCGGCGATTGGCATGGCTGGTGAGAATAAAGTTTACTTTGCTTCCATCGAGCAGGGCCGGTCCAGTGCCAGCCGGGGCGGCATCGGGGCCGTGATGGGAGACAAAGGCGTAAAGGCGATCGTCGTTCGTGGAACCAAGGACGTTAATATCGCCCGACCGGCTGAATTCATGGAACTTTGCAACGAAGTCATGCAGTATATTAAATTCCGTAATGAAAATCCCATTGCGGGGGTCATGCCTATTTTAGCCGGGTTAGGCTCACCACAGGAGATGAAAGTCCATGATGAAAAATGGCACACCGAGAATTTCATGTGGGGCAATTCCCGCGTCCGCAGAAAGGATTTCTGGAACGATGAGATCGCCAGGGAGTGGATGGAGACGCTGGACAGTATGCGCACGCGGCTGATCAGTTGCTATAACTGTCCGATGACATGCGGGGCAACCATTTCCCCCCCAGGACTGCCGACATACATGATGAAATGTTTCTCGAAGCTGACCTATACCATGGCGGCCTTTTCAGATCTGGAATTTGGATTGGGTATCGCTCAAAGTGCCACGGAGTATGGGGTGGACGGCTTCTCGGCTCCGCAGGTGATGGCCTTTGCCCTCGAACTTTATGAAAACGGAATACTGACCGACGATGATTTCCCCGGCATGCCGTCCGACAATGAGGGCAGGTTTTACTGGTTGCTTGATAAAATCGTTCGGCGGGAAGGGATAGGCGATGTGCTGGCCAATGGCACCTATTGGGCGGCCAGGCAGATCGGCAACGGTGCGGAGGCATATGCCCATAATAATATTAAGAAACATGAGCAGTTGCCCCTCAAGCTGTCCATGCTCAATCCGATTTATTTTCTTATGTATGCGACCGGCGAGAAAATGAACATTACCCAGATTGAAGGGCAGTTCCCCCAGGCACCCTTTCCCAAACGTGAGCAGAGAGAAGCGTTCGTAAAGGATTGGTTCCAGGTCCCAGATGAGAAATTCAAACAATATTTTTTGGACTGGGAACTCCGCGGAGAAAAATCGATCCCCTATTACCCAACGCCTGAAATGTGCTGTGACATTGTCGATTGGCAGGAGCGGATGCATTACATCGATGACGCCCTCGGTATGTGCGCCGGTTTGTCTTCGTTTCCCTTAAAGCCGCCTTACCATATCCACAATTACCCAAAATTTATTGCATCCGGTGCCGGGATCGATATGGATGAAGACAAGCTGACGCAGGCCGCCAAGCGCTACCGGACGTTGGTCCGGGCCAATAACATACGCAGAGGCATGCGCAGAAAAGACGAGAAGCCGCCAAAGAACCATTGGAAGAAACGATTTCCCGAGCTCGAAGAGAAACTCCTGGATACGTATTACCAATTCAAGGGCTGGAATAAACAGGGTATTCCCACCCAAGCCGCTTTGCATGAACTGGGCCTGGATTACGTATTCGAAGACTTTGAAAAGAGAGGCATCTATTCAGAACCTGTTGATGTGCCGTCCACAGCAACCTCGGCGGAGAAAGGGAAGGAGGTGCAATCGTGACGGGTGAGAAGACAAAGAAGATCATTAAAACCATAAGAATTGATGCTGATAAATGCAATGGATGCCGTGCCTGTGAGGTCATCTGCTCCGCATTTCACGCCACGCCGAAATACAGCAGCAATAATCCGGAGCGGTCGCGTATCCGGGTGGTTCGTCATCCCCTGAAGGACATTTATGTTCCGGTATACGCGGGAGAACATGCGCCGGCTGAATGTATGGGCAGGGACAAATATGTGATTGACGGAAAGGAATACGACGAATGTGCTTTCTGCAGGGCGTCGTGTCCGTCCAGAGATATTTTCAAAGAACCCGATTCCGGCCTGCCCCTGAAATGCGATATGTGTGAAGGTGAAGACGAGCCCTTGTGCATCAAGTGGTGCGTTAACGATGCCCTGATTTTAGAGGAGAGAGAAGAGGAAGTCGAAGAGGTGGCGGAGCGGGAAGAACTGGAGATCGGTCTGGCGTCGCTGGCCAACAAGCATGGATTGCAGCAAATCATCGATACCATTGCCAGGATGTCCATGGCCAAATAGGAATAGAATAGGATTAAAACATACAGTGGAGACGGTAGCGGACTTCAAAGAGATTGTCGATGAAATCAAAGCCAACGGTGGAGACGCATTTAAATTATGCTATCAGTGCGGCTTGTGCGATGCGGTTTGCCCGTGGAATCGCGTTATCCGCTTTAGCATGCGCAAGATTGTCCGCGAGGCCACCTTCGGTATGACGGATATTGAAAGTGAGGATATCTGGCGTTGCACCACCTGCGGCAGTTGCCCGCCGCAGTGCCCCAGGGACGTCAAACAGATCGAATCCGGGATCTCCTTGCGCCGGCTGGCCACGGAATACGGTATTTTCCCCAATGCCGTCAAACCGCTGCGCACCGTCAGCGCCAGCCTTACCGGTGCGGGCAACCCCTTGGGAGAAGAACGCAAGACCAGAGCCGATTGGGCCAACGGTCTTTCCGTAAAAGCATTTACCGAGGAGATGGAGGTTTTATATTTTCCCGGCTGCTACCTCAGCTATGACCCACGCCTGAAGAAGGTGGCGGTTGCCACTGCCACGATCCTCAACAAAGCCGGAATCGATTATGGCATTCTGGGTGCCAAGGAGAGTTGTTGTGGGGAAAGCATCCGCAAGACGGGCAATGAGGAACTGTTTAAACGTCTGGCCAGGGAAAACATTAAAACCTTTATCGACCATGGCGTGAAAAAAATCTTGGTCTCTTCCCCCCATTGCTACCACACCTTTAAAAATGAATATCCCGAATTCAGGGTGAATTTTGAGGTGGTTCACATTGCCCAGTATCTGTGTGAGTTGATCGATGCGGGCAGGCTCGAACTGACCCAGGCATATGAAAGAAAAGTGACTTATCATGATCCCTGCTACCTGGGTCGGCATAACGGCGTGGTTGACGAACCCCGGCAGGTCTTGACCCAGGTACCCGGTCTTGAATGGGTTGAGATGCCCGACTCGCGGAGAGACAGTTTGTGTTGTGGTGGGGGAGGCGGCCGGATTTGGATGGAAACCATAAAGGGTGAGCGCTTTTCCGACATCAGGGTGGAACAAGCCATCGCCGTCGGCGCCGAAGTGCTGGTCACCGCCTGCCCGTATTGCATTGCTAATTTTGAGGACAGCTGCTTGGCCCTGAAGGACAATCAGACATTGGCGATCAAGGACATCACCGAAATTATCGCGGAAGCTATTTAGCAAGGCAAAACATCCGATGGAGAATTAGAAACGTGGAAAAAGCACAGATTGATCAGCTTCGTCGTCACTTGGGTGACAATCAGTTTGGAGACGTGATGGTGGTTGGCGGTGGAATCAGCGGCATTCAAGCCTCGCTTGATCTGGCAACGGCGGGTTTCAAGGTCTACCTGGTTGAACAAGCACCTGCCATTGGCGGGCATATGGCGCAGCTTGACAAGACCTATCCCACCAATGACTGTTCCATGTGAATTCTTTCTCCCAAACTGGTCGAGGTCGGCCGGCATCCAAACATAGAGGTTCTCAGCTATACCGAAGTTGACCGGGTGGAAGGGGAGGCAGGCGACTTTAGGGTCACCCTGATTAAGAAGCCCAGATACGTGGTCGAGGACAAGTGCACGGGTTGTGCGACCTGCGTGGAATATTGCCCGGTCGAGGTCCCCGATCGATTCAATCAGGATATATCCAACAGCAAAGCCGTCCACATATACTTCGCCCAAGCCATTCCCCTGATTACCTATATCGATGACAGCTGTCTTTACCTCAAAGAGAAGAAATGCCGCATTTGCGAAGGTGTTTGTAAGAACGACGCCATTGATCTTCATCAAACGCCGCAGAAGGTCGACCTGAATGTTGCGGCAATCCTTCTGTCTCCGGGATTTGAGGTGTTTGACCCAGCAATCAAGGGTGAGTACGGCTATGGACGGATGCAGAACGTGGTCACCAGTATGGACTATGAACGGCTGTTATGCGCCACAGGGCCGTACGAAGGTGAGATCCGGCGTGCTTCCGACAAGCGGCATCCCCATCGCATCGCCTGGATTCAATGCGCCGGTTCCAGGCGCGTGACACCGGGTGACAACAGCTATTGTTCGTCGGTATGCTGCACCTATACCCAGAAACAGGTTATTCTGACCAAAGATCATGATGAAGCGACCGCGTGTACGATATTCCATAACGATATTCGTTCTTTTGGCAAGGGTTTCGAACCCTTTTTCCAACGGGCTGAGCAACTGCCTGGGGTGCGGTTTATCAGAAGCTTCGCATCAATCGTGAGAGAGATTCCGGAAAGTGGAAATGTCGTCATCAGATATGCGACCTCCGATAAGGGCGTCAAAGAGGAAGAATTCGATCTGGTGGTCCTATCCGTCGGATTGAACCCGCCGGCTGATGCCAAAGATCTGCAAAAGAAGTTCAAGATCGAGCTGACCGCCCACGGATTCTGCAAAACACGACCTTCCAATCCCATGGAGACCACACGGCCGGGGATTTTTGTCAGCGGTGCCTTTCAGGGGCCGATGGACATCCCCGAGTCGGTTTTTACCGCCAGCGGGGCGGGTGCCCAATGCGGTCAGCGTCTCGACCACCGTCGCGGGAAGCTCACCCGATCAAAGATATATCCCCCGGAAAGGGATGTCTCCAAAGAGGAGCCCCGAATCGGCGTCTTTGTGTGTCATTGCGGGACGAATATCGGAAGAGTGGTGGATGTGCCGTCCACCGTCGACTATGCCTTGACCTTGCCCCATGTCGTCCACGCACAGGAACAGCTGTTCTCATGCGCCACCAATTCGGCCAAGGAAATAACCGACATGATCAAGGAAAAGGGGCTCAATCGCGTGGTTGTCGCTGCCTGCAGCCCCAGGACCCTTGAACCGTTGTTCCGCGAGACCCTTCGGGAAGGGGGGATTAATCAATACTTCTACGACATGGCCAATATCAGAGAACAATGCTCCTGGTGTCACGCCAAAGAAAAGGACGCGGCCACACAAAAGGCCAAGGATATCACCCGCATGTCGGTCGCCCGCACCGCCACTTTGGCGCCCTTGCAGGAGTTTGACCTGCCGGTCAACAAGGCGGCATTGGTGGTCGGGGGAGGGCTGGCTGGCCTGACCTGTGCGCTCTCCATTGCCGATCAGGGGCATGAGGTCTATCTTCTGGAAAAGGCGGCCGACCTGGGCGGAACGGCAAGAAGAATCCATTTTACCCTGGACGGGCAGGATATCCAGGCCTATTTGCGTGACCGGGTGCGTAAGGTTTATCAGCACCCCTTAATCCATGTATATACCGACGCGACGATTACCGAAGCGACCGGATATGTAGGGAATTTCGAAACCCAAGTGACCTCTGAAAGGGGGCGCACAAGGATCACGCACGGCGCAGCGGTCATCGCCATCGGTGCCGATGAATACAAACCTGCTGAATACCTTTATGCAGAAGATGACCGGGTGATGACCCACCTTGCGTTGGGAGAGAAGATTGCCCAGGCGGACGAAAAGGTCATTCAGGCAAAAAGCATCGTGATGATCCAGTGCATCGGCTGCAGAAATGAAGACAGAAATTA
>Ga0272441_10004370_pt1 | contig 25668 bp, 22 predicted proteins | sample SSMProp6N_FD_193582 | JGI IMG/M metagenome (GOLD analysis project Ga0272441, IMG submission 193582) | Marine sediment archaeal communities from Little Sippewissett salt marsh, Falmouth, MA, United States - SSM-Prop-6N | ecosystem: Environmental > Aquatic > Marine > Wetlands > Sediment ...
ATACCAGATTTGTACAAATATTAAATAATGAATTAAGCATTGTTGTAGTAGTATGGATATTTGTATATTTATGATCGGTCTTATTATTGGTATTTTTGGTATAATATTTTGGATTCTCCTCTTTAAACATGCAGTTGGTATATCTACTTCTAGCCAAAGAAAGATCTTCAAAAAAATTGCATTAAAAACCAATGGTAAAGTCGATGGGACATTTAAACCAAAATTGAGTTTTACACATAAAGGTTGTATAATAGAAGTTACAGGCAATCCTGAACATGAAGGACATGGTGGTAATAGGGATAGATATATTCCACCTCGCACAGAAGTTCTTGTATACCTAAGAAAAAATGTTGCCTATAAGATGATTATAAAAAATAATCTTTTTCGTCATAAAATTACATCAAAACTTGGTGTAAAATATATTAAAACAGGTTATGATAGATTTGATAGACAGTGTGTTGTCAAAGGTGATAAGGAGTTTGCTTTGAGAATGTTAAATTATAAAATAATGGATAAATTGTCTAGTTCTATTAATAATATTGAGTCTTTTTACATTGAGCTAAAAGGAGAACGATTGCTAATGAGAAAAAGAGCGTATTCTGAAAATGAATTTTTTTTAAACTTTCAAATTGATAAAGCAACTTCTATAATAGACAGACTAGATGAACTTGATTATATATAAAATTGTTATATTCAATAGAACTAGTATATATCACCCGAATGCGACAAGGGGGATGATGTCACACTTAATAGCAACAGAACCCATTAAACAGTCTATAGTAACCTTATCATAACCCTTTTCATATTACAAAAAACAACATGAAAATAATATCATGGAATGTCAACGGCATAAGAGCAGCAGACCGAAAAGGACTATACCAATGGGTCCAAAAAACAAAACCAGACATACTATGCCTACAAGAAATCAAAGCACAACCTGAACAACTACCACCATACCTAAGAAACACACCAAACTACAATGTCTATATCAACCCTGCAGAAAGAAAAGGATACAGTGGAGTAGCAACCTACACAAAAACAAAACCCTTAGATGTAAAAACAGGTTTTGGAATAGAAAAATACGACCAAGAAGGACGGATACTAATCACCGAATACCCACATTTTGTTCTTTTCAACATTTATTTCCCAAATGGCAAAAAAAACCAGGAACGCCTTGATTATAAACTAGATTTCTATGACACCTTCCTGGCCATAGCTGATAACCTCAAAGCAGACGGAAAAAACATAATCGTCTGCGGAGACTTCAACACAGCACATAAAGAAATAGACCTGTCAAGACCAAGAGAAAACGAAAAAGTCTCAGGGTTTCTACCAGTAGAGCGGGCATGGATAGACACATTCATAGATCATGGATATGTCGACACGTTTAGACATTTCAATAAAAAACCAGAACAGTACAGCTGGTGGGATATGAAAACCCGTGCCCGTGAGCGAAACGTAGGCTGGCGTATTGATTATTTCTTTGTAAATAAAGAATTCATACAACATGTTAAAAACGCGTTCATAATGCAGGATATCGTGGGTTCAGATCACTGCCCGATAGGCATAGAGATGGAGGTGTAAAAAATTTGAAAGAATCACTAGAATTCATCTACAAAGAGCAAAAAGAACTATCCACCCTAGGCGGAGTAGCAGCTTTGCTAGGCTGGGATCAGATGACATATATGCCACCCAGGGGTGCTGCAGAAAAAGCAGAACAAACCGCGTTGATATCACGTCTTTCACATGAACGAGTAATATCCAATGCATTCTGGGAACACATCACCCGTCTATATGAGCCCGCAGTCATAGAAAACTTATCTGAAAAAGACAGAAACGTAATAAAAAAATTACATCAGGATGTAGAAAAAGCACGGAAAATACCACCAACTTTTGTAGAAAAAATGGCAAAAACCACAACCATGAGCTACCAGGCATGGGAGGAAGCACGTAAAAAAAATGATTACAAAATCTTCTCTCCACATCTAAACAACATAATGGAATTAGAAAAAGAATACTGTAGCTACATCAACCTTCCCGGTCCAAGATACAACACTTTGCTCGATGATTATGAAGAGGGTATGACTGTTGATCGGTTAAAAGAAGAATTCACCTTTTTAAAAAATGATCTTGTTAAACTACTTGAAAAAATAAAAAACACCAAAGTTTTTGAAAGACAGGAAGACCTAAAGATAAAACTAAATGGTGAACAACAAAGGAAGATATGTAACACTGTGATAGATAAGATGAATCTTCCCAGGGATCGATTCCGTTTAGATGTTTCAACTCATCCGTTTACGACTAGTATGGGAGATGATGATGTTCGTATTACTACCAGTTTTGAACGTGAACAAATAATGTTTAGTTTTTTTTCCACGGTACATGAATCAGGACATGCACTATATGAGCTAAACATGCCAGGTGATGAATACAAGGATACAGTCATCTCTGATTCACCATCACTAGGTCTTCATGAATCCCAGTCACGATTCTGGGAGAACATGATAGCACGCAGTAAACCATTCTGGGAGTATTTCTACCCGGTTTTCAAACAAGAAAACCCTATGGGTTTCAAAAACATCGATCTTGATTCATGGTACAATTTTGTAAGCAAGGTAGAACCATCCTTGATTCGTGTCGAAGCAGATGAACTAACTTATTGTCTTCATGTAATACTACGTTTTGAAATCGAAACTGGTCTCATGGATGAAAAAATCGGTGTCGATGAATTACCAAGTATCTGGAATGAGAAAATGGATCAAATGTTAGGTGTTACACCAAAGAATGATGTCGAAGGAGTCCTTCAGGATATGCATTGGAGTGGTGGAAGCATTGGTTATTTCCCAACCTATGCTATTGGAACAATTTATGCATCTCAGATTTTTAACAAAATCTCTGAGATAAACCCAGAGATAAATAATAAAATAAGAAAAGCAGATTTCAATAATATAACAGAATGGCTTATTGAGAACATACACAGGTATGGTAGGTTGTTCACAGCAGATGAGATAATACAGAAAGCATGCGGGCAGGGTCTTAACTCAAAAGTTTTTGTTGATTATTTGAAAAATAAATATTATGAAATTTACCAAGTATGATTTTTATCCGGGAGGTTCAAAATCTCTTCTCATATACTAATTTTAAAATTCTCCAAAAATGTTAAAATAACTCAAATAATTCCAATATACGTTGATTATGAAGAGGCAAACAAAAATTATACTTGGACTAATAGTTATTGTTGTTTTAGTATCAATATTTGCAGGTATTTTACAATACGTTAGATATGGAATTGAGGGGTATCCTCCTGCTGAACGTGTGATGTATTGCAAAATGGATTTGGTAAACAAAACCTTAACAGTAACAAAAGTTGAAAAATATTCATATTATAATTGGAGTGATATTGAGGTAACAATGGGTAACGCTACCTTACCAACAGGTTTTATTGATGTGGGTGATATAATTACTAATTGTAGTAGTGAAGTAGAATTAGTATATAAACCCCAAGGAACACAAGTTGGTCGTTGGCCTTTTGGGGAATAATCGATTTAAAAACCATGTGTGATTTTTACCGGTAATCTGGGGGTTCAAATCCCTTAACTTACACTAATGTTATGCTCCAAACTTTTCAAGTCTTAGTGCATTTGCCATAGCAATAGGCATGATTTCTACACCTGGAAACCTTGGTCCTAAACCACCAGATACGCAGTCTCGTTCACCAAATTTTTTAACATTATCAGGTCGACACTGATTAGAATAAATCATCACAGGTACAGGGTGCCAGCTATGAGCCTTCAAAAGAGACGGCGTGGAATGATCCCCTGTCACAACAACTACATCAGGGTTTAAACCTGTTAAACGCGGGATTAAACCATCAACCTCCTCGATAACAGAAACCTTGCTAGAAAAATTACCATCCTCACCATAGCTATCTGTTTTTTTCACATGTAAAAAGAAGAAATCATAATCATCCCATTTTTTTTCAAGAGTGCTAAACTCATCACTTATGGTCTGACCCGTTTCAAGGAGATCCATACCAATTAAACGTGCAAGACCACGATACATAGGATAACACGCGATAGCAGCACTCCGCAGTCCAAAAACATCAGGGAACAATGGCCAATCAGGTTTAGTTGAAAAACCACGGAGTAACACCATGTTAGCGGGATGCTCATCACTCAAAACCTTTTTAGTCTGATCTAGAAAATCACGTACGATACTAACAGTTTTATCAGCATTTTTTGAAAAACCTTTAGGCTCTAAGGGTTTAACACCAACAGCCTGAGGATCAGTATCAAAAAGATCACCGGAAAGACCCTGACTACGAAGGACCAATAGAAACCTGTGTTCTTTCACAGTTTGAACAAAAAGATCAACACCACAATCAACATTTTCACAGATTTTTTTACAAAGCTCCATGTTTTTCTCAGATGAAATACGACCAGCCCGGCGATCAACTACTAAATCTTTTTCATCAACCGTGCAGAAGTTACCACGAGCAGCAACATCACCCGGTTGTAAATCAAAACCAATACCCAGAGCTGCGAGAACACCACGACCCACCTTGTACTTTATAGGATCATAACCAAAAATACCAAGATGGCCAGGGCCGCTACCTGGTGTAATACCAGAACCAACAGGCAGTTGCAATCCACAAACACTCTTAGATGCTATGGAATCAAGATTAGGAGTATTTGCCCTTTCAAGCTCAGTAGGGCCATCCTCCTCGATTGGAAGACCACCAATGCCATCCATGACAAGCATAACAATCTTAGAATTATTCCTTTTAGCAAGCTTACTAATAACGTCTAATTCCATGTTTTACCACTTTTCTCTCCTAATACACCTCAAGGGTTGTTTCTCATAATTAGATTCTGTTAATAAACATTATGATGAAAAAAATATGAATAATTTTTTTATAATGTAATTATATAGATAAAAGCTAAATACTTATTTTTTTATGCCATTTGTTATAAAAAGGGACTATTTTATGGTTGAAAAAAAAGTTCAATGTCCTAAATGTGGGAAAATCATTACTGCTTCTGGTAACCCTGGTGAGGCTGTAAAAGTAGCCTGCCCATCATGTCATACTTTAGGTAAAGTTGTTTTTAAAACTCAAAAGGTTGTTAGTTCTGATGTTGCTATTGATGTTCAGGGTCTTAGAAAGGAATATGGTGACTTGGTTGCTGTTAATGATATTTCTTTTTCTGTGAAAAAGGGTGAGGTTTTTGCTTTTCTTGGACCAAATGGGGCTGGTAAAACCACTACTGTGGAAATGATTGAATCTATTCGTGTTCCTACTGCTGGTGATATTAAAATCCTTGGTAAGGATACTCGTACTTCTTTTAATGATGTGAAGGAACGTATTGGTATTCTTCCTCAGGAGTTTCATTCTTTTGAGAGACTTACTGTTCGTGAGACTCTTGAGTATTTTTCACAGTTGTATATTAATCATGCTGATATTGATGGTATTATTGATGCTATGGATTTAAGATCTGAGGAGAAAAAGCTTTACAAGGATTTGTCTGGTGGTCTTAAACAGCGTGTTGGTGTTGCGATTTCTTTGGTTAATGATCCTGAGATTGTTTTCCTTGATGAGCCTACGACTGGTTTGGATCCTAAGGCTCGTCGTGAGGTCTGGGAGGTTATAGCTGGTCTTCGTGATAAGGGTAAAACTGTTTTTCTTACCACGCATTATATGGAGGAGGCCGAGTATCTTGCTGATCATATTGCTATTATTCATAAGGGTAATATTATCGCTGAGGGTTCTCTTGAGGAGCTTATTAATGAACATGGAGCGGGGACTGTTTTAAGGGTTAAAGATTGTCAATCTAAAGAAATTGTTGATATCCTCAAGGAGCAGGGTTTTGATGTTAAAAAGGAGGGTAATGGCGATATTGCTGTTAAGATTGCTTTTAAAGAGAAAGTCCTTGATGTGCTTTCTATTTTGAAAAATGAATGTATTGAATATGGCAGTATTGATATCCGTCGTTCAAATCTTGAGGAGATTTTCCTGAAGCTTACTGGTGCTCGTCTTTCGGGGGATGCTTTATGAATATGAGATTCATACTTGCTGATTTACGATCAAGCCTTAGGCAATGGATTCGTAGCAAAGGAACAGTTTTTTGGACGATACTTTTCCCTGTGCTTCTCATTATGATATTTGGGTCTATATTCTCTGGGACTAGTGAATTGGAATATGATTTAGTAATTCAGGATTTAGATGATAGTGAATTATCTGAGAGTTATATCGCTATTTTAGAAAATATTTCACTTTTGAAGATCACCATAGTCGATGCTGATACAGATTTATCAGAGTACATGCAGGATCAGAGTAAATCTGTGGCGATACAGATACCTGAGGATTTCAGTGAAACATTACAACAATCCTATGTTGATGAGAATGTTTCAGTGAATATATCATATTTTTATGATCCCTCGGAGCAGACCACGACATCTGTTATAAGAAACATCATAACAAGCACACTCTACGAGTACAACATGGGACTCACAGGTAGCAAATCAGTTATCGGGTTAGAGGATGTTAGCACACTTGGTGAGGAATTCAATTTCATAGATTTCTTCGTACCAGGAATGATAGGTTTCACAATTATGACCTCAATGATCTACGGGAGCATCGAGCGGAATACCAAATACCGGAAGGATGGAATCCTACGTAAATTACAAACTATGCCAGTTACACGTGCGGAATGGATTCTTTCAAAAATGCTATTCATGCTAGTCTTATCATTCATTTCAACATTTGTGATACTATTCTTCGGCATACTAGTATGGGGTCTAAGTATCAAAATCAGTATATTCTTCTTCATACTAATAATAGCAACAAGCTTCCTATTCTCAGGGATGGGAATGATCATCGGACGATTTGTGAAAGATGAAGAAACCGCTGATATGGCCGGTGGTGCGATAACATTCCCAATGATGTTCCTAGCTGGGACATTCTTCCCACTGGCACAAATGCCCGAGTTCCTACAAAACGTTGCACAGGTATTACCATTATATTACGTTAATGAAGGACTAAGAAACACTATGATATATGATGACTTTGGTAAAACAATATATTTCACAGCCTTCGTCCTAGTATTCGCCCTGGTATTCTTCCTAATAGGAGTATTTCTAACCAAATGGAAAGAAAACTAAAAAAAATTATATTTTTTTAATCTGGTGGCCAGTTGAAATTAGTGTTTTTCATAAAACCATAATCAAGATTACTCCAATCATCAGAGTCAACACGTCCATTATCTCCATCTGAATAATCCAAGATTGTAAATGAGTATCGATAATTCATAATGCTTTTATAATTCCTGTAAACCCAGAAATCTATGTATTTAAACTCGGATGCTGCCCGGTTATCATTTCCGCCATAATCATCAGAGAAAAGACCAAATGTATGACCTAGCTCATGCATAGAACCATACACCATCAACCTGTCTCTACCCATGTAATCATAAACTTCTTGTAATATCTGAGCAGATATACAGATACCATTCACATGAGCCCAGCCCATGAAACAGAAACCAGCTCCTGGGCCTTTATCCACTATGATATCATAATGAAATATGTTTTTACGAGGATTATTAAGATTGTTTTGTAAAAAATAATTCCAGTAGTAATCAATTAGTATGTCATAATTGAAACGAGAACTATACGGTATTTCCTCTCCACCGCCCATTTCACCTAGGTCTATGTGTAGATTTATGTTGTGTTCTTTGAATCTATTTTTCATTTGTTTAAGAAGTTCATCTGATGGTTTGTTTGTAACACCTGGTTTTTTAGATGTCATCCAGTCGATTTCTAAAAAAACATCCTTATGGTAGGGGCTTGCGTTATAATCATCCATGTAGCATTCTTCAAAGTTATTTAACGCATCGCCATCAGTATCAATACTGGCATGGTCATCCCAGGAAAACGGGTTGTAACCCCATTTTGTCTCCCACCAATCAGGGAGGCCATCACTGTCTGAGTCTAAACCCGTTAAAACAATATTTTCATCTCCATAACCATGTATTATTGTTTTTGTGAAAACATCGTTTATCTCCCAGTCAGCACCTGTTTTAATCACGGGTTTAAAAAGCCAGGGTATTAGTAAAAGATCCATTGTAATCCACTTGTTAATATCGGCTAATCTTACGCCACCTAAATAAGGTCCTAATTTTGTTCCCCACCAGTTAAAACGGGCATTGCAAACACCATTTTGTACATTGATACCGTCGATCCAATTATCATATATGTTATTATTTATTACTCTACATTCACCGCTTCTAACTTGTACACCATGACGTAGGTTTTCAATTATATCACATTTTGAAATTGTGATATCCTTAGAGTCGCCTTTGACATAGATGCTGACATGTGCATTATAACGAAATGTGCATCTATCAACATTTATTTTTGAACTATCATCTGCTCTAAAACTGAGGCCGTTATGTTGGAAATGAGAGTTAAAAACTTTTATATCTTCTGAGTTGAAAATGAAGCAGCCACCTTGATTATTGTTGTTATCGCAAATAGCGCACTCTGTTATTTTTATATTTGATGAAAAGTTAAGAAATACGCCTATACCATTTTCATGAGCATAAGAATTCATAATCTTGATATTCGTGCATTTTCTAAGGTCAACACCCAATGCATTATGGCATAGTTCACAGTTTATTATCTCACAATTGTTGCATGTGTTTAGGAATATCCCCTCTCCATTTGTATGAAAAAGACAGTCAATGATTTTATTGCCCTCGGCTTTTTCTAAGTTTAAACCCTTTCTTGTCCTAAAAATTATGCAATCTGAAATAGTATTATTGTTTGATTCTATTGTAATTCCTGCATTATGGTTTTCCCCTTTGGAATTCTTAATTGTAAAACCATGAATGTTTACATAATCAGAGTTAATCTGAATTACTGTATCCTCGTAGTTTCCATTTATTATTGTGTTTTCTTTGTTTTCACCGATTAAATTTATTGATTTATTGATAACAATATTTTCTGTATAGGTTCCATTGAACACGAAGATGTTACTATTGCTCGTTGAGTTTTCTATACCATGGGAGATAAATTTGTAAGGATATTCTATTGTACCTAGCCAAGGGCCCATGGTATTATCATCGTCAACATAGATGGTTGATGTCTGTTCAAGATTTGTTATTTTAATACTGCTTACGATGTTTGCTGTTGTTGTTAATAAAATTATCAATATAGTTATTGAAAATAATTTTTTCATTTTTCTCCCAGAAGGGATACATAATTCTTAATACATAAATTTATCCATATAAAATGGAAATATATATTTATGGTTTTTCCTGATTAGCTCAATAGTTACTATGTAGAAAGAATATTAATACTATGATTACGGCGGTATAAACACGTAGAATCTTTCACCTTCATCTCTGAGAAGGTTTATTCTTTCTACATTATCCTGCATGATGTTACATGCATCTTTCAATGCTTTCTTTGCGAAATCTGAAGGGATAGTACTGGGGATAAAATATTCAACAGCGAAAACAATAAGCGCTGCAGGGTCAGATAAAGTACCAATATTGACATCCTCAGGCCATCCAACGATCCATTCGTAGAGATATACTATTAATTTTGTAGCGAGTTCAACAATAAAATAATATGGGATTAAATTCAAACCAATACTTACACCTGCTGACCACATTTCCTCCGCGTACTGTCTTTCTAAAATCGGGTTGTCTGTATTTGCATAATGATACGCCGCGATTGATATATCAACGGCTCCGAATACAACAGCACATGCAGCATTTGCTTTAAAATCTAAGTTTTTAACGCCAGCTCCAAAAATTTCTGGAGCGAGTTTTTCTTCAACAAATTTACTGGTAGCCGCTGTGAGAGCCCATTTTGTTTCTTTTGCTAAAAGGTTAGCATCAGGGAATTTAATCGCGGCTATCTGATAATCAGTTGCAAGAACGCAATCTGGTGCGGCTTCCTTGAGTGTTTTTCTAATATCCTCGTATTTGTATGTACTTATTTCTCCGGTGAAATCATCAACGTTGTCAAATTTGGAGGATTTTGAGCTTAACACTTGTTCATAGATTGTATGAGGTGCTCTTACATCCCATCTTTCAGAGTCTTTTTTTACTTTTTTTATTGATTTGACTTCTATTACTTGGTATTCTGAGTCACTGATTTTTTTGATGGATGTATAATTTTTATAGACTTCTCCATCCCAACTTGAAGGCATTGAAATTGATTTATGTAGATCATCAAATGTTCTGCATCCGACTCGGAGTTTTCCATCGTTATAATAAACTATTTTTGATAACGAGGCAAATTTCAGGTTCTTTGGGTTTAGATATTCCTGTCCTTCTGATTTGATCCATATTGGTGAGATAACTATGATCATGTTTTCTTGTGAGATGTTATCTTTTGATAGTTTGATTTCAGTGTGATACCAGTGTTTTTTATCTTTGATTTCTGTTGCTTGTGCGATTCCGTCAAAGACAGGGGGTTGATAGTATACTAGTTTTCCTGTTTCTAGGCTCATCCCACTGGTTCCTTTTTCGAATAGTTTGTAGAGGAACGCTGGAATGTATAGGTTTTCTTCGTTGCTGATGTCGTATTTATCTCTTGATTCAATTATTTTGAATTGTAGTTCTATCGAGTTGTTATAATTCTTTTCAAGGCCTATTTCTTGGGCTGTGTAATACATATTGTTTGGGTCTTTTGCTATTACGGTGTTCCAGAGGTTTATAAAGTACTCTCGTCCTTCTAGTGCGTATACTATTTTATAATGTTGCAATCCGTCTGTTGTTGCTGTTGCGTAGGGCATTATGATCGTGGAGCCTTCGTATTTTTCTGTGTGATCGTATACTTCGTAGTCGCCGTATCCTATTTCTGAAAGGGTGTCAGAGGATATGTCGCTGTCGAGTACTCCTTCGTTTCCAAGGCATTCATCTTCTCCCCAAATATCCCATGAGGTTCCATCTAGGCCGCATAGTCTTACATCTGTTTCGAATCTTAACATGTGTTTCGGGTAGTATCTTGTCCATCGTACACCGTGTTCGTTTTCTACAATTGTTGTTTTAAAACCATGTGGAAAGTCATCATCAAGTATTCCCATTGTGACTACTTCTGTTAAAGGTTGCAGGTCGATGCCGTCTTCTAGGCCGTCTCCATCGGTGTCTCTTTTATGTGATTCTGAGGCGTATACATATACTTCTTCGTAATCACTTAAGGCGTCATTGTCGGTGTCACCATTTTTACCGCTTAGATAGAGATGAGGTTTACTGAGTACTCCCCATATTGCTGTTTCTTCTTCCTCAGCATAGTCGCTTATACCATCGAAATCTGTATCTGAGCGGTATGGGTTGGTTCCATCCCAGTTGTTGTAGTCTAATACTTGTATTTCTACAGGGTCATATGTGTCCGGTCTAGCAAAAGTGTACTCTCTTCCATCTTTTATTCCATCGTTGTCAGAGTCTGCATCCAGGATATTTGGTAGTCCATCTCCATCTGCGTCATCTGTTGCGTTTAAACCAAAGAAACCTGCTATGAGTATCTCCCGATCATCTCTGATTCCATCGCTGTCTGTGTCATGTTTATAAGGATCTGTATTGTAGATTAATAGCTCTTGATAATCATTAAGGGTGTCTCGATCAAAATCAGCATTGTCCATGTTAGTTCCATATGTATAGATTTCCTCTTCGTTAGTGAGACCATCCCCGTCAGTATCATCAGTTAGAGCTGGTGATACAGCTATGTCAGTTACGTATTTTACTCCTGTTTTATTATCATCATCTGTTACTTTTAACTCTGCTGTGAATGCGGCTCTTTCTATTCCATTGTATGATGTTTGTTCATAGGTATGATTAAGCCATCCCTCGTTTGTGTCTGTGAAATCATAAACTCCGTCTCCTTCGAAATCAATTTCATATTTTACAATAGTACCATCGGTATCAAATCCATGGTAATAAAAAGTGATGTTTTCCCCTGCCATAATCCAGTTATGACAAAGGTTTGTTTCAAGGAATGCTTCAGGGGCTGCACCTTTAATAGTAATATTTTGTGATAAAATGTTATTGGCATAACTGGTTTCTGTTACTTTTTCCCCATACCACTGATCAGGGTTCTGTGTTTCAACTTTTGCCTCTGCTGTGAATCTCCCAGGTTTAAGGATTATTGTGTAGACATAACAATCGTAGTATATATCATAATATTTCTCGGCTACTGCTTCAAATCCGAATTCAACCTGTTTGGTTTGTCCAACACCAAGGTCTCGGATTGTTTCATAAACAGTTTGACCGTTTGATGTTAACTGTATTTGGATTTTACCATATGCGTCGACTTTTCCTGTGTTTTCGACTTCTGCAGTGAATGTTCCCTGCATGGTTTCGTTCCACCAGTCAAGTTCTACTGTTTCCGGAGTCATTGTTATTGAGTTCACTGATAGATCAGGATAATCTGGGACTAGTGGGTCTGTTCCCATTACGAATATTTCATCATAATCTGTATAAGTATCTTCATCTGTGTCAACCTTAATTGGGTTTGTTCCATATATGAATACTTCCACGCCGTCTTCTATAAGGTCATCATCAGAGTCTATGTCATTAGGGTCTGTTCCTTTGTCTACTTCGCCGATGAAGGTGACACTGTCGCCGGAGGTTATCCATGGGTCGACTAGCACTCCGCTGTTGTTTACCTTATTTAAAACACTGGCTAAATAGGCGTATTGAGCTGAGCCTGCTGTTGTTGTGTATCCCTGGCCTTTTCCTTCGAGTAGGACTGGTGCTAGGTCTTTTCCACCATCGAGTAGACCATCCCCGTCTGTGTCTGGGTTGGCTGGGTTTGTTTCTCCATCATCTACTATTGTGTCAAAGTCCCAGTCTTCGTTTCCATCTATTACTCTGTCTCGGTCTGTGTCTGGGTTGCACCAGTCTGTGTTTTCGTTATCTTCTTGGTATATCCCATCTGGCATGTCCTCAGGGTAAGTGTCTTCGAAGAAGTCAGGTATGCCATCATCATCTGCATCTTGTCCGAGTGGGTTTGGGTCGATGTCATCTGCTATGAAATCGGAATCTGAATCCATACTCATGGGGTTCATACCGTTGTCTAGTTCAAATTCATCTGTTAGATATCCGCATATTGAGAGCATTGATGCGCAAACCTGGCAGTCTTCCCCGTTTTGTGCGCCTATTTCTTTTCGGTATTGGTCTCCATCTGTGTCTGGGTCCATTGGATCTGTTAAAAGCCGTGGGACTAAACCTGGTAGTTGACTTGCGAAACCACTGGTTGGTTTTTTGTATGTCATTTTTACAAAGGCGATTTTGTCTATTGTTAATGGATGAGCCTTTGATGTTTCAGTTGTTGAAATCTTGATTGTTACAGTTGTTGGGTTTGGTATTTCGATCTTCAGGTTTTCTTCGTCATCGTTGAAATATGTAGCAACCCAGAGTCCTCTTGGGTGTGTTCCATCTATTTCATATGTGCCAGATACTTTTGTTGTTCCTCCGTTTTCATTTACGTAGGTTATTTCTACATCTAGCTGTGACCACATCAAGCTGTATCCTTTTATGAATAGTGAATAATATCCTTTGGATATGTTTGAGTTTATGTTTATTGTTATTAGTGTTGTTGGATCGACTAGGGGCAGGTGAGTTGTTGAGACTGTTTTCCCATTTGATGCGTTACAATCGCCTAGTATATGGTCTTCATCAAATACAAAATCTTCAGCTTCGAACCAGTATGCGTCTTCTGCTGCTTCGTTACCGTCGATTATGCCATCGTAGTCGCTGTCGTAGTATAATGGGTTTGTGAATGATTTACTTAGGTTATCCATGTTTAAAAATGCGAATTTATCAATTGAGATGGATTCATCTATTACGTAATCAATCATTGAGATTTCTAGGGTTACTATACATCTTGAAGGGACTTCGAATTTAGATGTTGAAACCCATCTGTACTCTGTAGCGACACTGTTACCAGAATCTAGGAAAACAGGCAGCTGAAGTGTTTCGGTTTTACTTACACAATCCTCTCTACCAGAGAGGCTTATGCTTAGTTTTGGTTTTTCATCTTTTGAGTTGTCATATCTGCTGATTTTTGCTAATGCCATTAGTTTGTAGTTTCCAGCGCGTATTGAATCATGGAAATATATGATCTCACCTGTGTCAGGATCTGGTGTTACTATGCCTCTGCTGTTGTCTGTTTCGTAGTTTGCATTTGTTGCTTGATGGCTTTCAGCTTCAAAAAAGTATGATTCATATGCTTCGATACCATCTTTTAAACCATCTAGATCTGTGTCTTGTTTAAGGGGATCTGTGTCATATATTTCTGCTTCGTAGTAATCGTTTATTCCGTCGTTGTCTGTGTCTTTTAGTATCATGTTGGTGTTGTATGAGTATAGTTCTTTGTTGTCTTTTAGTTCGTCGTTGTCCGAGTCTGTGTCTAGTGCGTTTATGTTTCCATCAGCGTCTGTGTCTTCATTCCAGTTTGTTTCTTTCCCATCTGGTACTCCATCGTCATCTGAATCTGAGTCGTTTGGGTTTGTTCCCGTCCATACTTCTTCTCCATCGTATAATCCATCCTGGTCTGTATCGTGTTTTGTTGGGTTGGTTGAGTGGTTATGTACTTCTTCTCCATCGTATAATCCATCTATATCTGTATCTGGGTCTAATGGGTTTGTTTTATAGGTGATTTCGTCTTTGTCGTTTAATCCGTCTCCATCGGTGTCTGATATGTAGGGGTCTAATCCTAAGATTTTTTCATAATCATCGTCTAGTTCATCTCCGTCTTTGTCGGTTTTATTGCTGTAGGTTTTTAGTTTTGATTCTATTTCTTCGTAGTCGATGTCTATTAGCATTCCGGTTTCGTTTACGTTCCCTGCTGTTTCGAAGTATGGTTTTGTGTAGCCTGTTGGTTTTTCATCTTTTTCGTTTAGTACGAATAGTGTTATTGCTGTGAAACTTGAGGTTATTATGATTATGCTTAAAATTATGGCAAGTAGTTTTTTCCCCATTCTCCTCTCACCTAATGTATGTTAATATTTTGTTTTTATTTAAAGTAGTACGTTTTGGTTTTATCAGGAGCTTTATTTTTAAATTTGGAAAATAATAAAATTATTTTTAAAAAAATAGAAATTTATATATACTAGTGATGACAAATATAATAATGTGAATCATGCTAACAATTGGCATGTAATGAAGGTATTGAAAAGAAACGTGAAAAAAATGTTGATCGTAGGGCAAATAAACAACGAAGAAGAAAGAAACGAAGCAAGATTCGTAGCACAAATCTTCATAGTAGAAGAAAGAATCAAATACCTTGCCCGCGCCAATAGAAAAAAATAAAACCACAGATTATTATTCGCCAGAAAGACTCTTAGTACCAATCAATGTTTTAGTATCAACAACTCCTCGTAGAGACCTGATTTTTTTAATAACTATTTCTCCAATCTGATCGATATCAGTGCATTCAATTTTTACCAAGATATCATATTCGCCAAATAAAGGATGTATCTCCACGACCTGTGGTAAGTTCTTAAGTGTTTCATATGTCTCTTTTTCATGCAATGGGCTTATAGATAACAATGCGAATCCTGTTGCCATACAACTGTGAATGAAAATGGTGTGTATTATATTTTCTCTTTTAATAGATGTTTAGACAAAGCATATAAATACAATTAATGTATTATGTTAACAATTAGCCAGGGAGGTAGTTGTTTTGGAAGAAAACACCAAAACTAGGTCAAGCATCACAAACGTAGCAGAAAAGGAACTAGAACTACTATCACGACACGTGGACGTGCTACAAACAGTTAAAGAACATGGGCCTATAGGAATAATACGACTCTCGCAGATGACAGGGCAACCACAACATATGATAAGATACTCACTGAGAACATTGGAAAAAGACGGTCTCATATCACCATCACCAAATGGAGCGGTGGTAACAGATAGAATACATGACACACTTGGTACACTAGATACAACGTTTGATGAGTTTACAACAATGGTGCAAGACCTGAAAAAGAAATTAAAATAAGAAGATAAAACACAAAAAATATAGAATTATTACGTCTTCCATCAATCTTGAAAAAAACCAAATTTTTTTGATAATGTATGTTAAACAAATATTATAAATGAGATCTTACATAAACTGATGATATAAAAAAACCCAAAGAAATGAGAAGTGATTAGTATGATAAGGAAAATATTTACCATAGCAATAGTAGCATTCTGCCTACTAGCAATATCAACATTTTCAGCATCAGCAGAAGAAGGAACAATAACAGTATCTGATGCTGCAGGTGATGTAATAAACGAGGCAGAGGAAATAGTGGAAAGACCAGACATAGACATAGAAGAATTATCCTGTGAACAGAGTGGGCAATCAGTTGAATTAACACTTAAACTAGTATCAGATGGGATAATCCAAAACACTGGAATTCTGGGTTACACAATGGCTGTTATAACAACGAATAATGAATATGCAATAGCATACAGTTTTCAAGATGAAGAAACCCTGCAATTTGCATGCTATGGTCTCTATCTCGTTGGTGATGAAGAAATTGAGATACCCATAAAAACATGCTCAGGAGCTGGAACAGGTACTTTAACAGTATCATTTGATCTGATAACCTCAAGTGAAATATGTGTAAGCATCGGAGCTATAAATTATGAACAGGTACTTGATAGTTACTATATGGATGAAGCAAACCTTTACACCGAACCATTGCTACCTATAGTAAATGAAACATTCAATGCAACAACAGGAGAATCATTAGAACTAGGCGCTGATATAGAAGGCGTAGAAGCATCAGATTATGACTGGATTTGGACATTTGAAGGAATAAATGATATCCTTAGAGGACAAGATGTAACACACATCTTTAACATACCCGATGTGTACGCAGGAACCCTTTACGTATTCAATGAGGCTGGTTCCTGGGGAACAGCATATTTCTCAGTAAATATCACGGGTACACCCATTAACGGTGATAACGGTGGAAAAGACTCAGGAAATAGTCTTCTACTATTCGGAGGATTACTACTAATCATAATAATCATAGGAATCCTAGTAGTAGTCGTAATTTCAAGAAGATAAAAAAAACATAATTTTTTTTCTCTCTTTTTTTCTTAGTTATATTTTTATTTCAAAATCCTATCACATATTATTATGTCAGAGGAAAAAAAGAAAAAGGATAAAGAAAGTAAATATGCTTATAAAAAGAAATCTGCTTGGGAGATTCTTACAAAGGATCAGATTAAAAAAACCTTAAGTTTCTGTGAGGGTTACAAAAAATTTCTTGATGATGCAAAAACCGAGAGAGAAGCAATACAAGTTATAAATGAAAACGCGAAGAAAAACCGTAAGAAAATCTTTCTTAACCATGATAAAGAAGCAGCAATAGTTATACCTGGTAAGAAACCTGTTAGTGAAGGATTACGTATCGTTATCTCTCATGTAGACTCGCCACGTCTTGATCTTAAACAGGTACCGATTTATGAGGAATCCAGTAGTAACCTTGCGATGTTTGAAACACATTATTATGGTGGTATTAAAAAATTCCATTGGGTTGTTATACCTCTTGCTTTACATGGTGTTGTTGTTAAAAAAGATGGGAAAAAAGTATTATTCGACATAGGTGAGAAACCTGGTGACCCTGTGTTTTCTGTCCCTGATCTTTTACCTCATCTTTCGCATAAGGTACAGGATAACAAAAAAATGGATGAAGCCATCCCTGGTGAAAACCTGGATATCATGATAAGCAGCCGGCCAGCATCTGGTGACTACTCTGAAAAAATCAAGGCTGAATTACTTGAAAGACTTAACAAGGAATATGGTATTACCGAGGAGGATTTTATTTCAGCAGAAATCGAAGCAGTTCCAGCGTATAAAGCAAATGATATGGGTTTCGACCGGTCACTCATTGGAGGCTATGGTCAGGATGATCGTGCATGTGCATACACTGCTCTGAAAGCAGTAATGGATGTTAAAAACCCGGTTTATACTGCTGTGGCATTTTTTGTTGACAAGGAAGAAATAGGTAGCGAGGGTAATGCTACCGCGCAGGTTACAACGTTCCTTCGTTCTGTTATTAAAAAACTTGATTCAAAGGTTGATGTTGATAGCGTTATGCTTAAATCAAAGGTTATCTCCGCGGATGTCAACGCTGCTGTTACACCAAACTATACTGATGTTTTTGAGCTGAAAAACGCATCATCATTGGGATGTGGTATTGTTATGAGTAAGTTCACAGGTCATGGTGGGAAGTACAGTGGTAATGATGCTAGTGCTGAGTATGTTTCTGAGATTCGCAGTATTCTTAACAGAAATAAGATACCCTGGCAGACTGCTGAGCTTGGCAAGGTTGACAAGGGTGGCGGTGGAACAGTTGCCAAGTATTTCTCAAGGCTTGGTATGGAAGTCATTGATCTTGGTCCACCAGTGATGAGCATGCATGCTCCTTATGAGATTACAAGTAAGGTAGATGTCTATTCATCGTATCTTGCATATAAGGCGTTTCTACAAGGCTAAAAAAACAAATATTTAAAAAAATCTTTCTTTCATTTGCTCGAATATTTGTTTAAAACCATTCCCGCCTTCATCGCCATCATGACAGAAGGAGGGATCACATGTTTTTCCTATTTTATTTGCTACTGGGAAACCTGCTAGTCGCATTACTGGCCGTGTTGATTTCTTCCCATGTTTCCATCTTGCATAGAACCAATGACCGAAGAAAAACATTGGTCCAACTATTTTCTGCATACCTGGTGCCCAGAAGTCTATGTTGTTACGCCAACAACGGCTGAGTACCTCCCATTGCAGCTCTGTCAGGTTATCAAGATTAGCTCTTTTGCTGTTACTTAGCATTGCTTCGTTTAATGGTATGAACAGTACTGGTGTGTAAAACATTTTAGAGTTATGGCTCCTTAGGTCATCGATAAGATCGATTGTTTCGATAACATCCTCCTCTGTTTCATCAGGTTGACCTGTCATAATCGTACAGAGTGGCCACCAGTCATGATCATTAAGCTTTCCAATTGCTTGTACTACTAGTTCTGGCCAGTTGTCAACATTATACGGGAGTGCTTTTCCTTTCATGTATTTCTGCATTAATCGTACGCTACCGGTTTCGATACCCATTTCTACGCTGATAAATGGTTTCTTGTATCCTTTACTTGTCTTCGGGTTCCATTTGGTTTTCTCGATAAGAATCGGGGTGAGCTCTTCTAACAGGTTTTTATCATAAAGTACTGGTGCGAAACTACCATGAGAGAGTAGTATGTGTTCTACACCTGGGTAGCTTGCGATGTTTTTGTATAGTTTTACAACCTCTGGCGTGTTTGGTATGAAGTTTTTCTTGCATTTATACAGAAAAATGTCTTCTGTTACTGTGAATATGGAATTACAGCCGCCGTCTATGTTGGTTTTTACTTCTTTCATTATGTGGTCAACGGGGAAGCTATGTCGTGTTCGCATTGTGGGACTGCAGAATGCGCATCCACGTCCGCAGCCTCGCATGATTTCTACCATGCCGTAGCTTGCTGGTTTTTTAATCAGTGGAACATTAGCTCTTTCTGGTTTTTCTGCTTGGAATATTTTTGGTACGTTTTCGTTGTTCATTAGTTTTTTAAACACTTTTATTAGGTCTTTTTCTCCCTCACCTTGGAATAGTACATCTATTTCTAGTTGTTCTTGTAGTTTTGCTTCTGCTATCTGCCAGCATCCTTGTCCTCCAACGATGATTTTAGGTTTATATTTCTGAACACTTGGATGTGTTACTAGTTTTTTGAATTCATAGGAGTTAAGTGCTTCTCCTCCGAAACCAATGAGGGAGTTGTATGTGGTTGAGACGTATGCGAGTCCCATGGGATCCATGGTTGAAATACCAAATATTTTTGTTTTACGTCCTATGAACTTGTGTAGTTGGTCGCAATGTGCGACTTTTACATTGTCCCCTCCGAATTCATCTATGAGCATGGATTCTACTTTTCTTAATCCATATATGGTTCTTTTTGCTGTTCCATCCCTGTTGACTGGTAGGTTGTTTATATGTTCTCTTAACACGTATCCTGAGAGTTTACGTGGAAATGTACATATGAATGCTGAGAATGGGTTGTTATCGTATTCGTTTGCCTCTGCTCTTGAGGCAGCTAGGACGATGGGGTACCCATCTATTTCTTCTAAATCCTGGTTGTTGTTCATAATGCGATCCCTTTTTTCCTGGCGAATAATTTTTTGATAACTGGGTCTTTTATGGTTTGTTGTATTCTCAGTAGTAGTTCTTTCCATGTGATTGTGTCCCATGACCATTTAATCATGTCTTTTTTATGTAATGCAAGAATTTTTAGAAAACTCTGCCAGTTGTATCCCTCGTTTTTCAGGGGTTTTGACCAACCGCTTTCTTTCCATAGGTAGCTTGGTAGTTGGTTGCCAAACCAGAACATTAGTGAATCTATTTTTGTTTCAATGTTTTGTTTCTGTTTTATGAATTGGTCTTTGAATAGCTTGGGCTCAGGTGGAATATTTAGTCTCATAAGTTTTATACCCCCATGTACACGGGGCATAGTAAAAAATTAACGAGTATTTAGTTTTTTATAAAAAATTAAAAAAAAAGAGAAAAAGTTTGTTTAAAATTTAAGAATTTTTGAAAGAAATGGGAAAAACTGTAGAAAATCAAAAAAATGTATGTTTTTTGATTTAGGTCGTTCGAGAAGTATTTCATTACTTTTGGCACTGTTTCCAGCGTTGTCATAGGCTATAGCGGTTATTAGATGTGCACCTTGGAAGGAGTCGATTGCTATAGTTAGATCATACCCTGGTCCTTCGTTGTCGTCTTTTGCTAGAGAATCATCGAAATAAAATTTAACATTTTGTATACCGGATGTTTCGTCAGAGACTTCTGCGTTTATATAAATAAGGTCACCTTTATCTTTGGTGAGTTCTATTTCTGGTGGTGTTGTGTCTAAATTAAAACTTATCGCTTCATAGATTTCACCATAATATATTGATATAATTTTTATTTCAAAAGAATTTGCCCCATCTGACCAGTCATGATGCATAGGTCCAGTATGTTCCTGCCATTCACCTTGGTCGAAACGATAATACCATGTTGAGTGAGGTGGGAATAAATCACAATTGATCATTAAGTTTGGTGTGTTGATATACCATCCGTTTTCCCCATCTGGTTCTGGTGGGTACAGGAATAGATATTCTCCTAATTGTGGGCTGGGGTTATTAACTGGTTCTTTTATTTTTAAACTATTGCTGCATCCGATTGAGGTTGCTCCTAAAATTGTTATTATTAATATGATTATGGTTATTGTTTTTTTTATCATATTTTTTTCCTCCCTTTATTTCTAGGACATTAATAATACACTTATTATATAAAATTATCTGAAAATAATAAGAGAATATGTTTAGAATATAGTATTTAGCAACCTTGTTAATAGTGGACTGTTGAATGATATTTTCTGTAGAATGTCGAAATAGGTTATATCGTACTGTTTGTTTTTTGGCATTGATTTTTTAGCGCTTTCCTGTGCAAGTTTGTTTACTGTTGTCATTTTTTCGACGAGAGGCTGATATGGTCTGTCTTCAATGCTGACGATTCCTGTGTTTGAGTCTTCGCCATCTGATCGTCCAGTTGCTGGTTCATCATTGTATGAAAACCAGTGATATCCTACTGAGTATGGTTTGTTTATAAATCTGGTGATATGATATTCAAACCAGTCTGCTCTCTGCCATTGAGTGTTTACCACTGGGAACAATATTGAAGAAGGTTTTGTATTTGGAAGCCCAGAGTCTTTGGCTCGTATGTTGAATTCTGATATTAGTATGGGTTTACCTGTGAGATCATAGTATTCTTGTAAAACGTCTAGTGGGCATGTGAAATCCATTAGTTCTTCAAGTACTTTTAAGGGTCCATACAGTAGGGGGTTTGCGAAATAATGATTTGCGGAGACAACATCCACGTATGGTGCTGATGCTTTTACGACTTCTAATGGTGTTAGATATGATTGGAACCTGGCACCTAGGATTAGATGGTTTTTGTCGTATTTACGGATTTTTTCGTAGCATGTTTTGAAGTATTGTTCTGCGACTAGGCCTGCGAACGCGTTTCTATCTGAGATTGCTTTTGGTGTGATGGGGAAGCCTATGCTGGAAACCTGAAGTATTTCTTCGAACTTTTTAAAAGAGGTTAGCCAGGCGAGGTTGAACTCGTTTATATGATCTCTGTATCTCAGCTTGAAGAACTGAACAAGTTCTTGTTTTCCAGGGCTGTCCGCGGGTAGACTGCAGTAGTCTGCTATGAGGTCATTTAGGGTTCTCCAATCGGGTCCCCAGTGAAGCTCGTTGTCGAGGAAATAACCGATCAGGTTGGTGTCATCCAGTCTTGGTAGTAGGTATTCTTTTGCATGGTTATCAGCGTAATCTTCCCATTCTTGTGAGAAATAATCAGGGATTTCTCCTGTTATCCAGTTTCCACCTGCCATTGCGAGTTTGATGCAATAGGGTAGTCCTGTGCCGATGATGTATTGGTCTCCATATGCTATGGTGTTGAAATTCCATTCTAGCATTCTATCATGTGTGGCTTGTGCCCAGTTTTCTTCAGATCCATATATTCTTGTTATGTTTTCATGATATGGGTAGCTGTCAGTGGCTGGGGAATAAAAACTCCCTGAGCTGACTCCGCATATGCCTGTTGAAAAAAATGGTTTTCCCTCTGGGTCTATGAGACGCCAGTGTCCTTTTATTTTTTCGACTTTGAAGAAATCTTTTGTTTCTTCGGATATGTTTTTAGTTATAGTTGAGGCTGCTCCGATGCTGCTTATTAGGAATATTCCTATTATTAGGATTGCTGATAGTTTTATTTTCATAGTTTTTTAACCTCGTCCAAATAATAAAGAAATGTTATTATATAAATATATCTTAAAAATAGAGTGATGGATTTAAAATATCTTGTTAAGCAGTCTCATCATCAATGGGAAATAACTATTGCTAATGGTGGTTATAGTTTTTGTTTTTACCTTGGGTGCTCGTTCAGTCCAGTCATTGTTCATTTCATCGCTTTCAGGTATAAGACCCTCAGGGTCTACACACATGCTGAGGGTTGCTCCGATTGGGAAATCTTCAGAGTTACCCCAGTTAATTGTGAGACCCATTTCATCTCCTGGTTCAAAAACATTAGAACCTATCAGGTTGTACCATAAATTATGAGTTGAACCCCAAACTTTTTCACCGTTTTTTTCTGCTGTCCATTTCAGTATCATGTTAGGATATTCATCCTCTTTTAACGCGGTGTCTCCAATGTTTTTTATGTATGCATGGGCCTCGTAACCATAGAAGTTTCCATATGGCCAGATTCCCCAGTAGTCTGGTTTAAGATCTTTCACTTTCAGCTCTAAATCTACACCTTCTGATTCGTTATGTATCATGACAGTTTTTCTTCCAAGGGCTGATAAAGTCATCATACTTGTCAGTAAAAACATGCTTGTTACAAATAAAATCAATATTTTTTTCCCCATCTTTTTTTCTATCTCCCTTTATCTCAAATTATACCACGTAATTTATAATAATAGTTCATGCTATATAAAACTTTTAATCAAAAAGTTGTGCAAAATAATATAAATTCTAAAAACATAGGGTACTGCGCACAACATCTTGGTCTTAATTCTGAATATATTAAAAAAAACAATATAGCATGAAGTAGATATAAGTTTTGATTCATATGTCTAAAAGCTCTAAAGAAAAAATAAATGATGATACCCAAAGGGTTTTATCTGAGCTTAAAAACAATGCGAATAAAAGCATTAATGACATAGCGAAAAAACTATCTTTCTCACGTCAGAAGGTATGGAGGCTTATAAAAAACCTTGAGGAAGATCATACGATATGGGGATATACCGCTATAATAAATGAAGAAAAACAAGGTAAAAAAACTTTCGTCCTTCTAATTAAAAGAACAACAAATCCATTTGATGATCAACTTGCAGAGAAAATAATTTCGAGAGATCTTGAAAGAGAAATGGCAAAATTTAATTGCACTGTGATCGGCAGTGTGTACACCAATGGTTCTTATGATTGGTTCCTTGTGTTTGCTGCTGATGAGTTAAAAAACGCGAAAATAGTCGCTGAGTTGTTCATAAATAGATATCCAAAATATATACAAGAAACAACCCTGTTGGAGGAATTATTCCCCTGCAAAGTTCAGAATATTTTAAACCCGGATATACATGAGTTAAAGGAACTGATTTGTTAACATTTGAGTATTGTTTTAAAACATCAAAGCTGGATTTTTAGGTATTATAGCGTATCCACACATAATAAAATAATTAACAAAATATTTAAATACAGCAATATTATTATATCTACAGAAAAAACTATAAATTGGAGGCAAAAAATGAAGAAAAAAATAATAGCAATTGGAATAATAAGCATGTTTCTAATGGTAGGTTTATCAGCTTTTTCAGCAGCGGGAATAAAAACAAGCATCTCAGAAAAAACTTCAGACCTGAATGAAAATTTAGAAATCGAAATAACCAAATTTGTTGATCCTGAAGATCATCTCGTATATGGTATTGCAGCATATGCAATAAATAACGGCGATGAACCAATAGATAACGTTGAGTTAAAATCATCTGCTTTTAAAATAGAACTGGGTAAACTAGTTGACAAAGGAGATGAATATAGTATTAAAAAAACGATTACTTTAGACCCTGGAGCAGATAATAAGTGGCGTATCGCGTTATATATCGCTGAGTCAATGGAAAAAAATTGGGATGTTCTCAAAGGAGTTAACTGGTATCAGTTTAAATTTGAAGTTAAAATACAGGGTTCCCAAGATTCAGTAATAAAAGAACAATCCGTTAAATCAAGTTATTATCCGGTAAAAGAAGGATTTTATCATAATTATCGCGGTGAAATGGAGTTTGTTAGTGGAAAACCTAAATCAACATCTTTTACAGTATTTAGACTACTAGATGTATTCCCAATTTTAAAACTACTAATAAAACTATAAACTCTTTTTTTCTCAATATTTTTTCGTTTTTATCCTTTCAATCTCTTCTCTTCTTTTTTTATATTCGATATAATCCTTGTTTTTACCGAGAGCTTTGTCCATGATTTTTTCAGTGAATCTATCTGTTATTTTCTCTCCCCATCTTTTATCCTGGTACTGTTGCGTTTGTGGTTGTTCTATTTTGGTTGTTGAATTATGGTTGATAAGGACAGTATCTGCATGCACTCATCAGTAGACATGTTTTTCTTTTCTCTTTTTCTTACGTTCCTTTCTTTCCTTCTTTGTTAAAGGCGCAGGTTTCTTCCCTGGAGATATATCTTTTCTGCTCTTGGCTTTACTCATATCACCTTCCTCCTTTATTCATATCCATAAAGGTGGATAGAAAAATGTAGTTAAAATATTTATGGTAGTGTATAGTAGATTTAGGGAGGATAAAAAGATGTTGAAAAACAAGGTTTTTAGTTGATTTTAGGTGCAGACTACAGACTTTAGGCGCAAGATGATAGTATAAAATAGTCCTTTCCAGCTTCTTTTTTTAAAGATTAGTATCTAATTCAGGGAGAAAAACAATGAAACATTATCTTAAACTTATTCGACCATACGGGATGCTTTTTTTAGGTTTCACCCCTGTTTTCGGTGCAATTGCTAATGGTGAATTTACACAGTCTCACCTA
>Ga0272441_10004371_pt1 | contig 25666 bp, 17 predicted proteins | sample SSMProp6N_FD_193582 | JGI IMG/M metagenome (GOLD analysis project Ga0272441, IMG submission 193582) | Marine sediment archaeal communities from Little Sippewissett salt marsh, Falmouth, MA, United States - SSM-Prop-6N | ecosystem: Environmental > Aquatic > Marine > Wetlands > Sediment ...
TATTAATGAGAGAACGATACTTACCAGCAACATTGTGGCAATCGGGATGTATAGTTTGAAGTTCTCCCTTTCTATCCTGATATCTCCCGGCAAATGACCTATCCAGCTTAGTTTATCACCTGCGAAATAAAGTATCAGTCCTGTTATTACCAGGATGATGCCAATGATTATCAGGGCCTTACCTATTTGCTCCATCATCTTGTTATTTACCGACAATTTACAAAAAAAGTCATGTACTCCTTGCTTCAGATGGATTAAAGTTCATTTTATTCTTCCCTTTATTTCTATACTTTTGCATCAAATCTGACCGGAAATGGAATGGATAGGTAATGTACTCATTGAAGGGTCGACAGCAACCACGATATTAATTTACTCAGTTATAATTGTGGTTGGCATTTTTCTCGGGAAGATCAGGATATTCGGAATATCTCTGGGAATAGCCTTTGTATTGTTTACAGGTATACTTGCAGGGCACCTGGGATTTTCGGTAAATAAAAATGTAGTTGATTTCATCAGAGATTTCGGGCTTATACTTTTTGTTTTCTCCATCGGGCTGCAGGTAGGTCCCGGATTCTTTGAATCATTTAAGAAAGGAGGGCTTACATTAAACCTTCTTGCTCTGGTCATTATAATTCTTGGCGGCCTGATAACGGTTGTAATTCATTTTATTACCGGAACATCACTTCCAATGCTTGTAGGGATAATGTCGGGAGCTGTTACCAATACTCCCGGACTGGGAGCTGCACAGCAGGCATTGATTCAGACTAGTGCTGAAAATATCCCCGATATCGGTATTGGTTATGCAATAGCATATCCTTTTGGTATAGTGGGTATCATTCTTACAATGGTCATACTGAGAAAAACCCTGAATATTAACCTGCAGAAGGAAATAAGAGAGTTCAATCAGGAAAAAAATCCGGCTGAAAGAGTCCCGGAGAAGGTCAATATATTGGTAACCAATCCATCGATATTCAATAAGACTATCCGTGAGATAACTGATGATATTGACCGGGAAATGATTATTTCCCGGATATTGCATGGAGGAAATCTGATTACCCCGGGTCCTGATACAGTAGTATACGAAAACGATGTAATACTGGTTGTAACAAAGAAAAAAAATATTCCGATAATAATTCAACAGACTGGTATTGAAAGCGGGATAGATATTTCATCGAAATCGGGCAGCTTAATATCGAGGAGGATACTGGTTACAAACAAGACTGTTTTCGGGAAGCAGTTGGGTTCTTTGATGCTGAGAACAAAGTATAATATAAATATTACCAGGGTTTATCGTTCAGGTATCGAGTTGGTTGCCACACCTGATCTTAGGTTACAGATGGGTGATAAACTGACTGTTGTAGGGGATGAGGTATCAATTGACAAGGTAACAGGGGAACTTGGAAACTCTATAAAACGTCTCGATGAACCTAATTTAATCCCTCTGTTTATCGGGATTTTACTTGGCATTTTACTTGGAAGTATTCCTTTCAGGATACCCGGTATGGATAATCCGATTAAGCTTGGTTTGGCAGGAGGACCTCTGATAGTAGCAATTTTGCTCAGTAAATATGGTTACAGGTTCCAGCTGGTATCGTACACGACCCCCAGTGCAAACCTGATGCTCAGGGAGATAGGTATAGTCCTTTTCCTGGCAAGTGTGGGAATAGTATCGGGTGAGAAATTTATTCCATCATTATTATCAGGTGATGGTCTTAAATGGATGGGATATGGTGCAATAATCACAGCTGTTCCGATCCTTCTCACCGGATTTTATTCGCGATATGTTCTTAAAAGAAATTATCTGGAGATATGTGGTCTTTTATCAGGCAGCATGACTGATCCTCCGGCACTTGCGTATGCGAGTACAATCTCACAATCCGAAGCTCCTGCAGTAGCCTATACTACAGTATATCCCCTGGTTATGTTTATGAGGATATTTGTTGCCCAGCTGTTGATATTGCTATTTGCTTAATTCCCCGATCTCTTGACGGGGGTCATATCACCAATGTCTGTATTGAATGCGGCAGTATGGTTATTTCAGCTGTCTTTAATCCGAAACACAGATTATATTTCATTTCCCTGTCTCCCGGATTCATAACCACTATTGCCAGGCTGCCATCTTCATTGATAAAACCTGTTGTGAGAAGATAGCTCCTTGTTGAAGTACACATTATCCTTAAGGCACCGGGACGTATGAATTTGGAAAAATGACCGATATAATAATATGAGTTGGTATATATCAGTTCTCCTGTTTTTGTATCACCATGTATGGGTGCAAAGCAGAAATTCCTTACATGGTTTGGTCCTCCTGTCTCGTCAAGGAGAATGTTCCAGTCGGTCCATCCTACAGTACCGTTATTGAAGTCATTTATCATTGAAATGGCATACTTCTCACCAAGTCGCCATGAGTAGTATCTTTCACTGTTGAAGGGTCCGTTACAGCCTTCAGTAAAAATGAGATGCTTATCAGGATAAGCACTGTTAATAAGACCAAGATTATTATACATCTGCTGTCCCCCTGTCCAGTCTTCATACCAGTGAAATCCCATACCCCAGGCATATTGTGATGCTTCCGGATCATTGAAGATAGCCTGTGCTCTCTGGGTTATAAGATCACGGTTATGATCCCAGACGATGATTTTTTTGTCGGATAATCCCTCTTTTTCCATTGTCGGGCCAAGATAATTCTTGAGGAAATCTCTCTCATCTTCTGCAAAATAGATGCATGATTCCCATGTTTGTGTTGCCATCGGCTCATTCTGAATAGTGATACCCCATACGGGTATCCCTTCTTCCTCATAGCTTTTGATAAACTTTGTATAATATGTTGCCCACGACTGGTAATATTCGGGTAACAGTTTACCTCCGCGAAGCATGTTATTATTATCTTTCATAAAGGCTGGCGGGCTCCATGGACTCGCAAATAATGTCAGTTTCCCGTCAGTGGCATCAAGTGCTCTTTTTATCAGAGGTATCTTAAATTGCCTGTCGTGTTCGATGCTGAATGATTCCAGCTCCTTATCACCTTCGTCAACATAGGTATAGCTTCCGCTTGAAAAATCACAGCTGTTGATATTTGTTCGTGCAAGGGTATAACCGATGCCTTTTTCCGTATCGTAATATGCCTCAATAAGCTCTTCCTGTTTATCGGCCGGAAGCTTTGCCAATGTTTCAGCTGCTGCATCAGTGAGAGCTCCGCCTATTCCCAGCATTGTCTGGAATGTAACCGAAGGATCGGCAAAAATGTATATATTCCTTTCTGAAGTGCTTTCGAGGTCTTTAAATGACAGTGATTCTGTTTGTGACAGCCTGTAATCCGTACTGTCGGCTGTAGTATAAATAATTACATTTTTACCCTCAACCGAAAACTCATTAACGTTTCCGGGCTTTTGTGTCTTTTGGTTGGTGCATGCTGCAATCATTATCAGCAATAAAATAAAAGTTGTCTTTTTCATGGATATAGATTTTAATAGATAAAGAATCTTATAATTAAAAATTTAATTCAACCAGCACCCAGCACCCAGTACCCAGTACCCAGTACCCAGTACCCAGCACCCAGCACCCAGCACCCAGTACCCAGTACCTACCTCATTACCCATTTAAAGACCTTTTCCTTGAATTTTGTATATGGCGGATATCTTACGAAAAAATCAATAAGGTTTGATTTCACCATCACTGCTCTCATATTTGAAAAGGTCTCAAATGATTTTTTACCGTGATATCTTCCCATACCACTTGTACCAACACCACCAAAAGGAAGATACGGTGTCGCAAATTGTACGACAGTATCGTTGATTGCTGCCGATCCGCATCTTACCTTTGCCAGGAACTCACGGGCATTCTTTTTATTCCTTGTAAAAATATAGGCGGCAAGAGGATTGGGATTTCTATCGATAATATCGTACACTTCTGATAGGTTTTCATAATCCATAACAGGAAGTACCGGACCAAATATTTCACCCTTCATGATTGGATCATCTGCCTTTACGTCTTTAATTACCGTTGGAGATACAAAGCGGGTTCCATGATCTGTTTTTCCTCCTGTGACTATAGTGCCTGTTGTCATTAAAGAAGCCAGTCTTGCGGCACTTTTATTATCAATTACACGTGGTAAATCATCACTCTGTTCCGGGTCATCGCCATAAAATGTTCTTATCTCCTTACTGATAAGATCCAGAAAACGGTCTTTTATCTTCCTGTCGATCAATACATAATCAGGAGCCACACATGTTTGTCCGGCATTATAGAATTTTCCCCAGGCAATCCTTTTTACTGCATAGTCGAGTCTGGCATCGGCCGTGACAACACATGGGCTTTTACCACCAAGCTCAAGAGTAACCGGTGTCAGGTGGAGGGCGGCTTTGCCCATGACATACCGGCCGATATTACTACTACCAGTGAAGAAGATATAGTCGAAATTATAGTCCAGCAGATAATCGCTTATTGAGTGATCTCCATTTATCACTGCAAAAAGATCTTTAGAAAAGTTATCTGCAATTTTCTTAATAACATTGCATGTATAGGGAACGCGCTGTGACATTTTCAGCACTACACAATTACCGGCAGCCAGGGCACTAATAACCGGTATAAAAGAAAGCTGGAAAGGGAAATTCCATGGCGAAAGTACAAGAACCTGGCCATAAGGCTGGGGAGAGATATAGCTTTTGGCAATAAAATGAATAAGTGGGGTTCTGACTCTCTTCGGTTTTGCCCAGGTTCTGAGTTTCCTGTTTGCCAGGTTCAGTTCTTTTATTACAAACCGGGTTTCCGAGGAGATTACTTCACATGCAGGTTTATGAAAGTCTTTCCATAAGGCATCCTTGATATCCTGTTCATGTTTGGTGATCAGCGATTTTATCCTTTTAAGGACATTGATTCTGAACCTTATATCCAGAGATTTACCTGTTTCAAAGAATCTCTTCTGGTTATCAAGTATCAATCGGATCTCTTCTCTTTCCATTCTTTTTCAAGAAGTATTAATTGTTTGCTTATTTCTTTTTGAACTGCACCCTCTTTTGATGGAATCTTGTTCATCGCATATTCTGATAATGCTGTAATAGTGAGTGCGGGATTTACTCCGATATTTCCCTGAACAACAGAACCATCTGTAATATACATATCGGGATATCCGTGTACTTTGAGATTTTTATCGACAACACCTGTTTTACCAGTTTCTGCCATTGGGCATCCACCCAGTATATGTGCTGTTGTCGGCCGGTTATAAAAGACTTCCAGCAGAATGTTCTGGGCTACCCCGTTTACTTTTTTTGCATATCGTTCCATGACCTCCTGGCCTACAGGTATATATGCCGGAACCTTTTTTTGTCCGCTGTTATCGATCTTCATCTTGCCTCCGAAGATTGTCTTTTTCCATATCATCTTCATGGCATTGTCGACTGTCTGCATAGTAAGGAAGATTACCATTTTGGTTGACCAATTAAAATTGAAGAAGGTCCTGAGAAATTTCACGGGATGGCGAAATGTATTCCTGACAAGATTAAATATTCGGCCAATGGTTGTTGAAGCCCCTTCTGCCGATAGTCCGAAAAACCATTTCATGGCATTGGAATTATCGGGATATTTTACTATTTCAACGTGTGAATGATCGTCGGGATGAAATACTGAACTAATTGCAACACCGTTATTCAGTTTTTCTTTTGCTCCTGATACAGCACTGAGTGTCTCAGCGTTGGTTCTGAGTTCATCACCCAGTGTCTTTGATAATAACGGGAGGGTGCCATACTTGTATTTTTGTTTCAGCAGCAGCTCCATTGTTCCTAGGGTTCCTGCTGCAACAACGATACCTGAAGTTTCGAAGCTCATTCTTTTTTTCCTGAAGAAGGAGGTAATATTTCTTGTTTCCACGTGGTATAAGTTATCCTTGAATGATATCTTTTCCACTTTTGTCTTCGGGAGAATCTGAAGTCCCATCTTCTCGGCGAACCAGAGATAATTCCTGTCGAGGGTGTTTTTTGCATTTTCGCGGCATCCCACCATACATCCCCCACATTCTGTACACCTTTTTCTTAGGGGGCCGAGGCCGCCGAAATAGGGATCACACTCTTCTTCACTTCCATCGAGGTTCACTCCCACATATACTGTTTCAAAAGTATCATGGGCATTCATTTCCTTCGACACTTCCTCCAGTACTCTATCTTCGATGTTGAGCTGATTATATTTTTTCCTTCCCAGCATGAATGATGCTGTTGTATAAAAGGGCTCGAGTATTTTTTTCCAGTCGCCGAAACGATTCCATGAAGAGTTACGGAAGAATTCATCTTTGGGTTTATATAGGGTATTTGCATAGACCAGGCTTCCGCCACCCACTCCTGTACCACTGAGAATACTTGCAGTAGTATAGAATGACAGCTTCTGGAATCCGAAGCACCTTAATGAAGGAATCCAAAGGTATTTTGGGAGGTTCCAGTTTGTCCTGGGGAAATCGGAAGGATTAAAGCGCCTGCCCTGTTCAATGGTAAGCACTTTATATCCTTTTTCGACAAGTCTCAGGCTTGCGACACTCCCCCCGAAGCCTGAACCTATAACAATATAATCATATACCATTCCGGGCAGACTACCTTGTTAAAAAGTATATTTTATGTCCTTGTATTATCTAAAAAAGATACTTTTTAAGTAATTCTATTCCTTTTTTAATTTCTTCACGGCCGGATGACTCAATGCCGTACCAGCCCCGGTAACCTGCATCTTTTGCCATATTGATCATTTTGGCAGTCAGTTCTTCTGTAGGCTGGTTGCGGTATGACATACCTCCTGCATAAGGAAGCATTTTCTGAAGATAATCCACATTGTCAAAACTATCAGAGGGTCCGCGCCAGTCGGGATAGCTCCCAAAATAAAGATTATCAACTTCTTTCATAAGTGCAACCATCCAGTCGGCATCATTTGAAACACCTCCGTGGTTTTCTATCAGCACACTTATTTTTGCCGGGACTGCGTATTCCATCATCATCTGGTATGTTTCGGTGGAATATTTGAGAGCTTCCTCTTTTGAAACGTCTCTGTCGCCACGGCAGTTGGTTCTTATTGCATGGCATCCGAGGTATGCAGCAATATCGATCCACTTACGGTGGTTTATCACGAATTGACGTCTGCCCTCTGGGGTCGATGAACATCCGTCACCTTCATCATCCACCATAATGAGCACCATTGATACTCCATGCTCGTCGGCATTTCTTTTCAGCCGTCTCAGATATCCCTCTGTTGGCACCTCGAAGAGGGAATTTACGAATTCAATGCCGTTAACATCGAAGTCTTCTCTGGCAATCCTGGGAAAATCAAGGTTTTTCCAGAGTCCTTTCTGTATTTCACCAACAAGGGCCCATTGTGCGATGGAGATATCGTCCTTTATCAGTCTTGGTGTCGGAGACATAGCAGCTCCTTTAACCAAAGCTGGTGCTGCAATGCCTGCAGCACCAACTATCATTGATTTTTCAATAAATTTCCTGCGTGATATCATGTGTATCAGTTTTATCTTGTTACAACTCCCATCCCTGCCTGTACTCTCTGGTCAGGAACTTATTAGCATCGGGAATGTTCGTTATCTTCATGTTTTCACTGTCGTATTCAACTCTTCTGCCTGCTCTTAAGGCAACTGCACCAAGGTTAATTGTCTCAGTTACAGGTCCGGCATAGAGGAAACTTCCGGGTGCTTGTGTCTTTTCCTTGAAAGCTTTTATCCAGAGAGCGTTTGCATCAATTCTTTCTTCTCTTGCCTGCTCATTACTGATTCCTTCCATTCTGCTTTTAGGTATGAGTCTGGGACTTTCACCCCTGAAGCCGGCAATGATCTTTCCCTTATCACCGACAAACATCATTCCTTCGCGAGTCAGTGCATCATCATCCTCCAATACCTCATCAGGTGTAACCGGTTTTATTCCGCCATCATACCAGATAAGATCGAAGGGTCCCATTTCTTTTTGTGCAGGCATCTTGAAACGTACAACACAAGAAAGGGGGAATGCCACATCATTTCTAACACCCACAGCTACATGATTTACTGTATCACAAGTTGTCGTTCCGTATGCTTCGGCGCTTATAGCTGGTTTATCAATACCGAATGAAAGAAAGAGAGGGAAGAGACTATAATGCCCCATATCTGCAATACTGCCTCCTCCGAAATCGTACCATCCGCGGAAGACAGCATTTGTGTAATTCGGGTGATAGGGGCGGTCGGGTACGGGTCCAAGCCAGAGATCCCAGTCCAGTCCTTCGGGTACAGGTGGTGTGTCAGTCGGATTCGACTGCCATTGCTGCCATACAGGTCTGTTCGACCAGTTATGTATCTCTTTCAATTCACCGATGAGGCCTTCCTTGATCCATTGCTTGACAACTTCATATCCTGGTTTGATGCTCCATGCCAGCAGATGAGAACTCATTCCGGTTGATTTGGCTACCTCGAATACCTTTTTCCACTCATATATCCTGTTGGCAATGGGTTTATGAGTGACAACATGCATGCCTTTTTTCATGGAGGCAATAGCTACTGTAGCATGAAGATGATCGGGTGTCATGATCTTTATTGCATCTATATCCTGCTCCTTCTCAAGAAGTTCACGGAAATCACTGTAAGACGAGCATCCTTTGTAAGAGCTTGTCTCATTTGATTTGGCGTAGTACTTATTTACGAATTCCTGTCCTACATCCCGGCCTCCGGGAATTCCTTCCAGACCTTCACCCCAGGAATCATCTCCAAGGGCTCTTCTGATACCATTACGGATACCATGAAGAGACCAGTCAACATAATTTGTTGAAAATTTATTCGGATCGCATACAGCAACAATCTGCAATTCCGGATTTGCGATCAGCGAGGTCATCTCACGTAAGCCTTGTGTTCCGCACCCAATATAACCGAGTGTTAGTTTATCACTTGGCGGCACGAAACCAGGGCCTCCGAGTACTTTCCTTGGGACAACTGTCAAACCCAATGATGCAGCAGCAGCTGATCCCAGAAATTGCCGACGATTAATTTTTCCTTTTTTTGTCATTTTCCTCTACTTATTAGTTGGTTATAAGATTTAATTGTATGAATTGTATAGTCAATATCTATACTTTGAAACGAAATTACCTGTATGGGGTTAATCATAGAATGATTATTATGAACCCCTAAGTTAATAAAACAACTGTTTTAAAAGATACTGTATGGTGAAAACTTTTAATTTTGAGATATGGAAATACTGCTGTATATAATTCCTTCGATCTTGCTGACCGGGGTAATAACCTGGCTTATAGTAAAATATGTTCTGAAGAGCCGGTACGAGGTTAAGGAGACAATGTTACACACTTTCAAGTCGATGGCCTCTGATGCACTTCTGCAGAATAATAAACAGTTTCTGGAGCTTGCAAAATCGCAGCTCGAGGCGAAGGTTGAAGAATCGAGGGGAGATCTTGAAAAAAGAAAAGCTGCAATAGAAGAGATGCTTAAGCCGGTAAGAGAATCAATCGATACTTACAGGAAAAGAATTGATGAATTGGAAAAGGGTTCCAAGGAGACTTTTGGCCAGGTTACCGAGATGCTGACAAACCTGCAGAAAACACATTCAGTGCTTCAGAAAGAGACTGGTGCCCTGGTAAATGCATTAAGAAATCCCAGAGTCCGTGGCAGATGGGGAGAAATAGGACTGCGCAGGGCGGTGGAGTTTTCAGGTATGTCGGGCCATTGTGATTTTATCGAACAGGCCTATTCCGATGAGGATGATCAGGTAATGAAACCCGATATGATAATAAATCTTCCCGGAAATAAACATGTTGTTGTAGACTCCAAATTACCTCTTGATGCTTACCTCGAAGCTCTAGAGACAGATGATGAGTCGGCACGGAATGCACTGCTTCTTAAACATGCCAGGAAATTACGGGAACATATAACTAAATTAAGCCGGAAGCAATACTGGTCCCAGTTTCCGGATGCACCCGACTTCGTGGTACTCTATATGGAAGTTGAATCTGCTTTCAATGTAGCATTGATGACAGACAAGACACTTTTGCAGGATGCCATGAACAATAAAATTATACTGGCAACACCTACCACACTCATAGTGATCCTTAAATCAGTGGCAATGTCGTGGCAGCAGCATAATATAACTGAAAATGCTCAGCAGATAATGGAGGCTGCTGATGAATTCTCTGACAGGGTAAGTGTTTTTGCAGACCATCTCGAAAAGGTCGGCGGAGGACTGAAAAGTGCCATAAAGAGCTATGACGATGCAATTGGTTCATGGAATAGCAGGATACTGCCTGCCGGTAAGAAACTTTCACAGCTGAAGGAAACTGACAATACAGAAGCCCTGTCGGATATTGAAAAGATTGATAAGCCCCTGAGGGAAATTAAAAAACCGGAAGAGTGAAAAGATGAAAGAAGTTATTCCGATAGTCCTGGCAGGACTTGTATTGATCTCTTGTTCCGGGAATACAAAAAAAACTGATAGTCTTCAAAACAACCATGATCAGCCAGCCGGCAGTCTGGATACCACATATTTATTTAACGGTGAGACACTCGATGGATGGGAAATAACAAATTTTGGACCCCAGGGGCCGGTATATGTTTCGGGGGGATCAATTATCCTTGGAATGGGTGAAGGGTGTACAGGAATAACCTGGAATAAAGAATTCCCGGAAATGAATTACATCGTCAGCCTTGAGGCAAAACGTATATCAGGAAATGATTTTTTCTGTGGTATGACCTTCCCTCTGGGCAAGGAGCCCTGTACTCTTATAGTAGGTGGATGGGGCGGCATGGTAGTGGGATTGAGCAGTATAGACAAAAGGGATGCCTCTGAGAACGAAACAACAAAATTAATCAAGTTCGAGAAGGATCATTGGTACAAAATTTGTCTTATAGTTAAAAACGATACGATAAAAGCACTTATCGATAATGAAGTGGTAGTTGATTTTGCAAAGGGAGATAAGGTATTATCAATAAGGCCTGAAGTACAGTTATCATTACCATTTGGAATAGCATCATGGTATACAACAGCAGCACTGAGAAATATAAAACTTGAGAAGATTGATTGACAAATAATTATTATATGATGAAAAAGGTAATATACATAATCTTGATATCCAGCTTATTTGTTTCCTGCAAGATCAATCATTTGTATATGAATGTTCTTGAACCGGCACCTGTGACACTTGCCCCTGACATAAAAAAAGTAGGGGTTATCAATCGCAGTGTGCCTACTGATGCAACAAAAATGCTTGATGTTATTGATAAAGCTTTGACCCTTGAGGGTGTTAATCTTGATAAAGACGGAGCCGAGCAGGCCATTAGGGGTTTGTCAGCAGAACTTTTAAATAACAGAAGGTTTGATGAGGTTAAAACACTTGAGGATATTGATTTCAGAACACCCAGCCTGGGTATCTTCCCTGTTCCGTTGTCATGGGAAATTGCTGACAGGATATGCCGTGAAACGGAAACAGATGCTCTTTTTGCCCTGGAATATTATGATACTGACACCAGACTCAATTATTCCACACACAATGGGGAATCAAGTAAGGTGCTCGGATTGACCATACCGGGTATTGTCCACCAGGCTGATATGAAAACAATTGTGAAAACCGGATGGAGAATATATGATCCTGCAAACCAGGTGATTGCAGATGAATTTAATCATGTTCAATCTGTAGTATTTACAGGGACAGGAGTTACTCCCCTGGTTGCAGTTGCAGCACTTGTCGGAAGAAAAGAAGCCATAACTGAGGTGAGTAATAAAGCAGGTCATAGTTATGCCCTACGTCTGATTCCGTTCGAATTGAGGGTAAAACGGGATTATTTCGTTAAGGGGACCTATAATTTCAAAATAGCGAAACGTAAAGCCCAGGTAGGTAAATGGAACGAAGCAGCTGAACTATGGGAGATGGAAACAACAAATCCGAAAAGGAAAGTTGCCGGAAGGGCATCATATAACATGGCAATAATAAACGAAATCAACGGCAATCTTGACATGGCATTGCAATGGGCACAAAAAGCATGGGAATACTACAGGATACGGCAGGCCCTTAAATATGTGAGAATACTTGAAAACCGGATGTATAAAAGAGAAATTCTTTATGAGCAACAGAATCCCTATTAACCTGTATAGTTTGGAAGGAATTAATCTTATCAATTGTTAAGAATTGTTAAAATTACCTGGTATGGAATATTTCGAATATTTAGTTTGTCTTATTCTATATATTTTTACCCGTTCTTTAAAACTTAACCTAATTTGACCTTTCGGATTATATCATTCAATTTTTTTTAAGCATCCCCGGGAGCAGATTATTGATATTTTGTTGCATGAGAAGAATTTGTCTGTTATTCTTGTTTTCTCTTTTTTTTCAACCAGAGACTGCATTTGCAGGATCTAAGCATTTTTCAATCATTGATCCGGGGAATCCCGCAGACCAGGATACGGCAGGGAAACAAATTCTTTACACTGGCAGGCTCTGGCGTAATCAATATTATATGGTGAGGGGCGACCAGTTTTTGTTCACTGCCGGCCTACTGAAAGGAACAGTGACAGTTAATGGCAGGTTGTTCAGCGATGTCTTTCTTAACTATGATATTTACAATGACGAAATCATTGCCTTGAATGATAATGGAATGATGATACAGCTAAATAAAGAGAAAGTTGATGAATTTAATATTGAATATAATTTAAGAAAATATGAGTTCAGGAATCTTGATAGCGACAGCCTTAGGAATATTGACGGCTATGTAAATGTGCTTTTTGATGATGTACTATCCCTGGTTGTTAAATACAAAAAGGAGATCGTTATGATGGCAGTTGAAAACAAGTATGACGAGTTTAACCAATTACACCGTATATATTTAAGAAAAGACAGTGTCTATTATCCGATAAGAGGAAGGAGGGATCTTATAAAACATTTGAAAGATAAGAAACAACAATTGAGAAGTTTTATCAGAACTAATAAATTGTTGATTACAAGAAATAATCCTGATAGTTTTGTCCCTGTCCTGGAACATTACATCAATCTTAAAAATAACGCCATAAGATGAAATTCAAGATATGCCTTCTGCTATTTACCTTATTATTGTTCAATAAACTTGGTGCCCAGGATGAGATAAGAATAACCTGGGACTACCGTGATATGACATTTAAAGAATTTGTAGTAAGGGCAGAAAGTCAGTATGATATACGCTTTTTTTTCAGGGATGAATGGGTAAGTGATATAAAACCAGGTGATTATCCTGATATTGGGACATTAACAGAATTCTTCAATAAGCTATTCAGTGATGCCTCTCTATATTATTTCATCGATGATTCAGGGAATGTAGTAATAACAAAAGATTATGCAGTCAAGATCGCTGATACACCTGTCACAACTGAAGAAGACGAGACATATCTTCCACCAACTGATTATGATAAGGTAATTGAAGAGGACGAGGCTCAAATTAGCTTTTTTGACATAGGAAATCCTGCCGATAGAAACAAACCCGGTAATGTAATGATATCAGGTTATGTAACAGACAGAGACACAAAAGGACCGGTTGCCGGTGCCACAATTTTCGTTGAAAAATTAGCTATAGGGACCATAACAAATGAATTTGGACATTTTAATCTTACATTACCACGGGGCTCTCATTTATTGCAATTCTCATTTATCGGGATGAGGGAAAAACAGGTCAATATCAACCTTTATGGAGAGGGTGATCTTAATATTGAAATGAACAGTGTGCTCATACCTTTAAAAGAGACAGTTGTCTCTGCTGAGAAAAATGTTGTCCTCCAGCGATTCGAGACAGGTGTTGAAAAGATTGATATTACTTCATTCAAGCTATTACCAACATCAATGGGAGAATCAGATATTATTAAGAGCATACTACTGGTGCCTGGTATACAGTCAGTAGGTGAAGGTTCGGCCGGATTTAATGTCAGAGGTGGTTCCTCTGATCAGAACCTGCTTCTCCTATATCGTGCTCCGATATATAATTCATCACATTTCTTTGGATTCTTTTCAGCAGTAAATTCTGATATCATAAGCGATGTAACCTTATATAAAGGTGGTATTCCCAGTAGGTATGGAGGAAGAATATCTTCAGTCATGGATATAGGAATAAAAAATGGTAACTGGAGAGAATTTGAAGGAAATGCCGGTATCAGTCCAATCACAACACACCTGACGGTTGAGGGTCCTATTATCAAAGATACCCTTAGTTATCTTCTCAGTGGCCGAACTACTTATTCAAACTGGGTTCTAGGTCTTATTGACGATCCTGCAATAAGCCGAAGTCGTGCATCATTTTATGACATTAACGGGAAAATAACTTATGATATTAACAGGAATAACCGTATTGAATTTGCTTCATATCAGAGTCATGATGCTTTCAGGTTCAATACAGATACTGTTTATGCTTATGATAATCAGATTTTCTCATTGAATTGGCGCCATTTCTTCAGCAGCAGGTTTTTTACAAATATATCGGTGAATAACAGTAATTATAAATATGTGATTTCAAGCGACAGAACTGTGTCGGAGGGATTTCAGCTATCACATAAAATTAACAGTACAGGGGCAAAAGCTGATTTTAACTGGTACCAGGGACGACATGAAGTTAATTTTGGGATGGATCTGGAAAGATATGCAGTATCACCAGGAAGTTATATCCCATACGGAGATTCATCCCTGGTAGTAGAAAAAATAATTCCTAAAGAAAGAGCCCTTGAAACAGCTTTATATATAGAGGATAAATATGTTCTTACAGACTTCCTGTCATTAAATGCCGGAATAAGATTCTCTACTTTCTTTGCATACGGACCAAGAACAGTATTGATCTATGATCCTGAATATACAAAAAGCTACTCAACAATTGTTGATACACTGACATTCAATTCGAGACAATTGCTTAAAACTTATGCAGGACCGGAATTAAGATTATCATTGAATTTCAGAACTACACCAACAAGTTCGATCAAGGTTAATTATAACAGGACACGGCAGTATCTTCATATGTTGTCAAATACTACCTCAATATCACCAACAGACACCTGGAAACTAAGCGATTACTATCTAAAGCCACAGGTTGGTAATCAGTATTCAGCAGGATTCTATCAGATGCTGTTCAATAATACTACCGAAACATCAATAGAGCTCTATTATAAGCATATAAAAGACATGGTAGATTTCAAGGGAGGTACTAGCCTGGTGATGAATGATGATATTGAGACCGACCTTGTTAATGTATTGGGAAGAGCTTATGGTGTTGAACTGATGATAAAGAAAACGATAGGGAAGACACGCTACAGTGTGGCTTATACTTATTCACGAACACTTCTGAAAAGTACAGGGACATTCAATGATGAGATTATTAACAGAGGTGAGTGGTTCCCTGCTAATTTTGATAAACCACACGACCTTATTGTAACCTTTAACTACCTGATCTCACGCAGATTTAGTCTTTCAGCTAATTATAACTGGAGTACCGGACGACCCATAACATATCCTATTTCGACATATAAGCTTGGAGATATGTTACTGATGCAGTATTCTGACAGAAATAAGTACAGGATACCTGATTATATGAGACTTGACCTTTCCGTTACAATAAGTGGAAACCTGAGATCCAGAAAAATTGCACATCCTCACTGGATATTCTCAGTATATAATGTTCTGGGAAGACGAAATGTATATTCTGTTTACTTCGTGAACGAAAATAATAGAATAAAAGGGTATAAGCTTTCAATTTTCGGACAGGCTATACCATCCATATCTTTCAATTTTGACTTTTAAATATCATGAAATCAAAGAAATATTTAGCATTATTAGCCGGCTTACTGATCATAAGCAGCTGTATTACACAATTCGTTCCTGAAACCGAAGAGAATGATACTATGCTGGTTGTTGAAGGACTGATTTCAAATCAACCGGGTGTTTATACTGTAAAATTGTCAAAATCGTTACCGCTCTCCGCAGAAACATCAACAGAGATGCTTTCAGGAAGTACTGTTGTTATATCTGACGATCTCGGTAACTGGATAAATCTACATGAAACACAACCGGGAGTCTATGTAACAGATGGTAACTTCAGGGGTTATGTCGGGCGAAAATACAAATTGCATATAAATTCAAACAATCCTGACATGAATTACAAGTCTTATGAATCATTATTAATGGAAATGAAACCGGTGCCGGAGATAGATACTTTGTACTATGAGAAAATTGACACTGAAATAACACCGGATGGCAGAGTAAGGGAACAGGAATGTCAGATTTATCTTAATACTTCTGACCCTGATGGACTATGTAAGCATTATAGGTGGAATTTCTCCGAAACATGGATGTTCAGGCTTCCTTATGATGTACCTAACCGGATGTGCTGGATAACAAATAATTCAACTTCTATATCTGTTAAAAACACTTCGATTCTATCAGAAGATGTAATTAAGAAAATGCCCATACACTATATTTCGGCTAAGACTGACAGGCTTGCTCAAAGATACAGTATACTGGTAAACCAGTATTCATTGAGTGAAGAGGAGTTAAACTACTGGGAGAAACTTCAGAATGTTACTCAAAATGTTGGAAGCCTTTATGATATTACCCCGGTTTCAATACCCGGAAATGTTTATTGTGTAGAAGATCCGAAAGAACAGGTACTGGGTTATTTCAGTGTTTCAGCAGTAGCATCAAAAAGAATCTATATTGAAGAAAGCTTTAAAAGCCGTCTGAACCTTTATAAAGGATGTCCTTCTGATACTGTTTTTGGTGGTGGTCCGGATCCTGATGGATTAGGAATCACTAAGTGGTTAATAATTGATAATAGTTTCGATTTTGCCAATCCGTATAAGGTATATACAGTTATCAGAGGATGTGCCGATTGCAGTGTCAGAGGAACAACTGAAAAACCATCATTCTGGCTCTGGAGAGACGAAGAAAAATAAATGAAAATCTGAATATAGCATTATATGATAAGTAATTTTAAAAAGACCGTCATAATACTTTTTTGTATACTGTATCCTTTAATTGGTTTTACACAGGGACGTATTATTACCCTGGATTATATTACTGATAGATTTGATGCATACTGTAAATCAGTGCCAAGGGAGGAAGTCTATATTCATACCGACAGGGAAGATTATATCGCAGGTGAAGAAATGTGGTTTAATGTTTATGTGATTGACAGGCAGAGTTCTAATCCTTCTCCGTATAGCAATATTGTATACTTCGAGCTTATAAACATGTATAACAACCCCATTTTACAAAAAAGAATCCTTGTTACTAATGGTTCAGGTCCCGGACAGGTTGTCCTGCCAGATTCTTTAAGTTCGGGGAATTATACATTGAGGGCTTATACAAACTGGATGAGGAATTTCCTGCCGGCAAATTGCTTTATGAAAGACATAAACATTTATAATACTTTCAGCGACCATGCTTTTAAGGTAAAACCAGAATTTGAAGAAATAATACCGGGAGAACAAACAATAAGAAGATTGTCAAGGGTTTCAGAAGATAATTTTTCTATGGAAACCACTCGCTCAGGATCAGGAGATCTGGACGTGGTCTTATATACAAATGATGAATTCCGGGCTCAATATGGCAATATTTTTTATCTGATATTTCAAACACACGGTATAATAAACTATAAAGAAACATTAAGAGTTACAAAGGATATTGAAAATCTTACTATTCCGGGCAAGGCTATATTATATGGTATAAATCATATGACTCTGCTTGAACCAACAGGGATTCCTATTTTTGAAAAATTCCTGTATACACCTCATGAAAACAATGAATATGTATCAATAGATACACATGATGAATATGAAACAAGAGAAAAAATTTCTCTTGATATAACTGTTGACCAAGAGAAAATACATACTGCCGAACTGATTAATCTGAGTCTTTCAATAGTGCCTGAAGATGTAACAGCATATTCAAATGATATTGCAGATTATATAGTTTTTGGAACAGAATTCGGAATCCTTCCGGATGATATCAGAAACCAAGATCTTAATGAAATACCTCCAGATATCTTAGACCAGTATCTTTCAACTATGAAGAGCAACTGGATAGACTGGAATTTGATTTTATTTGGTGATATTCCATCATATAAATACCCTTTTGAAAACGAATATCATTTCTTAACAGGAAGTTTTGTAAACAGAAGAAACCTGGAGGGATATGCTGATGAAATAATTTTTATGTCAACTCCTTCCAAGCATGCCAACATTCAATATGCCATAACTGATTCAACAGGAAAATTCGTATTTGGAATACCGGTTACAAATGAAGTTAGCGATCTGGTCATACAGCCTGAATCGGTGGTTGAGGATAATACAATAAGAATGGAATCGACATTCTCAGATATTGTTTATCCATTCAAAGAGACAGGTTTTTCAGAAAAAGATATGCCGGGATATATATCCAATCTAGCAGCAAATTATCAGGTTGCGAAGATATATGAGACATCTTTTATCGGTAGCGTGATAAAACAAACTATTGATCGTCCGGAAGTAAAGAGGTTTTATGGAAAACCCGATATTGAATTGATTATGGATGATTATATAAAACTCCCGGTGATGGAGGAGGTCTTTTTTGAACTCCTGCCTGGAGTTACCATGCGAAGGAGAAGAGATGAATATGAGATTTCAATATATGATTACATTGGGGGCCAAAAATATGTTAATCCTCCCGGACTTTTCATTGATGGGGTGATGGTAAAGGATCCTGAAATTATTGCCAATCTCGATCCTGATTTTGTAGAGAGAATTGATGTTGTAAAAGACACATATTTTGTCGGTGATTATTTCTTTTACGGGATTATTAATGTTATAACGAGGGCCGGAGATTTCAGCAATGTAGAGCTCCCCGGGTATGCATTCAGATTGCCATATAGGGTAACCGAAACTGCCAGCAATTTCCTGTCACCCGATTATTCATCGAGTGAATCAAAGCAAAACAGAATACCTGATTTCAGAAATACGCTCTTCTGGGCACCTTCTGTCAAACCAGATCCGGAGAATAACATGACCGTTGAATTCTGGGCTTCTGACCTGCCGGGTAATTATGTGCTAAATGTCCAGGGGATTACAGCACAGGGAGATAAATTATCATTAAGGAAAACCTTTAGGATAACCAAGTAGTAATATCACGGAGGTAATAACAAACCCGCAGTTTTATATACTCAGCTATTATAATCAACTATTTATTGTACGATTGAAAATAATTGGTTATTTTTCTGTTTTGATACAGGAAAATAATGAAAAGAAAAATTAATCTTGTTAGCTATTCGCTTGTTTGTCTGGTGTTTATACCATTATATATATACGGACAAACTTATCCTTTTCAGGATACAGGCTTGCATGAAGATCAGCGTATCAGGAATCTGATTTCACTGATGACTCTTGATGAGAAGATTAACTGTCTTTCTCCGATGATATCAGTACCGAGACTGGGAATTAAGGGTACCAGGGTTATTGAAGGTTTACATGGTCTTGCCTGGAGTGGCCCGGCCAACTGGGCAGTTAAAGGGCCTAAAGCTTCTCCAACGACAACATTTCCCCAGTCAATAGGACTGGCTCACACATGGGATCCGGGATTATTGCAGAAGGTAGCCGACTGGGAAGCCACTGAATGCCGTTATCTGGCTCAGAACCCAAGGTTTGGAACTGCAGGATTAATTGTATTCGCTCCTAATGCAGATATGGGTCGTGATATAAGGTGGGGGAGAAATGAAGAGTGTTACGGAGAGGATCCTTTTCTCAATGCCACTCTTGTAACTGCTTATGTAAAAGGCCTTCAGGGTGGTGATCCGGTCTATTGGAAAACAGCATCACTGATGAAACACTTCCTTGCAAACAGTAATGAAAATAACAGGTTTTATAACAGCTCGGATTTTGATGAAAGACTTTTCAGGGAATATTATTCCTATGCATTTTACAAGGGTGTTACTGAAGGCAGATCACAGTCATTTATGGCTGCCTACAACAAGTATAACGGCATACCATGTACTGTCCATCCTGTATTACGGAATGTAACTATGAAGGATTGGGGATTACGCGGAATTATTACAACCGATGGCGGAGCCTTCAGACAGTTACTTACTACCCATAATTACTATCCTTCCTTACCGGTGGCTGCCGCGGAATGCATAAAAGCAGGAATTACCATGTTCCTCGACGATTACAGATCATCGGTGGTAGAGGCAGTAGAAGAAGGCTTAATAAATGAAAAGGAGATCGATGAGGCTATTTATGGAAATTTGAGAGTCCTGCTGAAACTGGGATTACTGGATAATCCTGTTAAAAATCCCTATTCTGATATTGGAATTACTGATACTGTTGCTCCATGGACAAAACAGGAAGCAAGGGAGTTTGCCAGAATAGCAACAGAAAAATCAATAGTACTTCTGAAAAATGATAAAAGCCTTCTTCCTGTAGAAATGAGTAATATAAACTCTGTGGCAGTTATAGGCCCAAGGGCTAATACTGTTATCTCCGACTGGTATGCCGGTACTCCACCATATTATATTTCAATTTTAAAGGGTATCAAAGATGCTCTGGGAGATGATGTTATTGTAAGATATGCTGCAAGCAATATGGCTGATTCAGCAGTTATCGCTGCAAAGGAATGTGATGTGGCAATTGTCTGTATCGGTAATCACCCTTTGAGTTATGGGCTCGGCTGGGGCGAAAACCATGTTCCCAGTGACGGACGTGAGGCAATTGACCGCCAGGCTGTTTCAATCGAACAGGAAGACCTGGTAAAACTGGTCGTGGCTGCTAATCCCAAGACAATACTGATCCTGGTTTCAAGCTTCCCATACTCAATAAAATGGTCGAAGGAACATGTGCCGGCTATATTACATATCAGCCATTCAAGCCAGGAAACAGGAAGTGCTGTAGCCAATGTTATTTTCGGTAAAGTAAGTCCTGCAGGCAGACTGGTGCAGACATGGATTACATCAATCGACCAGCTACCTCCAATACTCGATTATGACATACGGAACGGAAGAACTTATATGTATTCAAAACATGAACCTTTGTTCCCCTTTGGTTACGGACTGTCATATACAAATTTTGAGTATAGTGATTTAGTTATTGACAGGAAGCGGTTATCGGAGGATCAAACGGCAAATGTTAGTTTTAATATCAGTAATACAGGTAATTACGACAGCGATGAGGTAGCCCAGCTTTATGTCAGCTTTCCTGATTCTGAAGTAGAGCGTCCTGTTAAGACGTTGAAAGGTTTTAAGAGGATCTTAATAAAGAAGGGAGAAAAGGCTAATGTTACCATACCACTGAAAGCCAGTGATCTGACCTATTGGGATATTGACAGAGATTCATTTGTGCTGGAACCCGGAAATATTGAAATATTCATTGGAGCCTCATCTGCAGATATCAGGCTTGAAGGTGATTTAATAGTCAGATAAAGAACAAGGAATTACAAATCAAAGGATTTCATGTTATTGCACGTATCTGTTCTTTTACATTATCAGATTCGAATACTTTTTTCCAGTCCTCTTTTATGAATTCTTTTAGACCTCTTTGAAGGGCTTTATTTGCAGCATCCGAAAATACTGCTCCGGGGAGTTCATTAAAAAGTACAGCCATCTGGATACGGAGGTGCCCAAGCAGGAAATCTCTTGCAGCCTCAGGAGGAACACCTCTTTTTATTACTTCATCCAGTCCCTGTCGTATTACATATACACAGGTTGAGGCAAGGGTTTCTACCAGTGCAGGTTCAAGAAGTCCCATCTGTTCAACTGTGATCCTGTGTGCCCTGGCAACTGGTCCGTAAAATGTTTTTGCCAGCTCTTCGCCGTTCTTATAATCCTCATCGGTACCTTTCATAAGAGCACATACAATAGACTGTTTTGCGGCTACTCCCCCAAAGTGATCCTTCATTTTTTCCATTTCCGGTTCCCAGTTAAAGATGGAAGGATGACAGGGGTGTGTGACAAAATATGCAATATCATCTCTGTTGTACAGTTTGCCTGCAAGAGCAGCTGCGGGATCAAGAGTCACAACCAGTGCTCCGGGCTTCATCTGAGGTATGATACCGGCAGAAACCTTTTCAAGAGCAACATCGGGGACTGCCAGAATGACAATATCCGATTGCGGAATGCAGGCTTCCGGTGATGTGACATTTACACCCTTTTGTTTGAGTTTTTCTACCCCCTGTGGGTTGACCTCCAGATATGATATATTGTATTTTGAGTCCTTGAGGTTGTGTGTAAGGCGGAGTCCCATTTTTCCTCCTGCCCCTGTTAATGTAACTTTATTCATGATTTTTATTTATAAGAGTATCTGAACTTATCGATTCTTACTGTTTTTCCTTTCGAAGCAGATTCATAACATGCCCATATTAGGCGTACTGTCTCGAGATTATCATCTCCTGTGTTTTCAGCTTTTCCATGTCCGAGCATATCCTCAAGTATATTCCTGTTTATACGAATACCGCTTTCATGATTCACAATATAATCCGGATCAGCCCAGCAGTATGAAGGGAAATTGACCGTTTCTGAATTTGTACCCTCTCTTGTTGTGGTCCGTATTTCAAATCCGGGGCCCAGGTAAATAGATCCTTCTTCTCCCTCAACAAGCATAAAAAGAGTTGAGAAAGAATCGTGTTCAACAACAGATGCATAGGAAAGCTCCGTGTAAACAGGCATGCCGTTTTTCATTTTCATCATAACCACAGCAAGATCTTCTCCTTTGATATCTTTATTGACAGCTTTTGTCTGGCACCATAGTTCTTCACACTCCCCGAAGAGAAATCTTATAACATCCAGTACGTGTGAGCCCATATCGGTGAGTATGAAATGGTCGAGTTCTTTAAGAAAGGGCTGGTTATCAAAAACCGGGAAGCCCGACAGAAATGAGACTCTTGCCTTAAAGGGATTGCCTATAACTCCTGAATCCAGTATCTGCCGGAACCTTCTTACAGGAGCCTGCCAGCGGTAATTCTCATGTATATAGAGTTTTGCACCTGCCTCACGACAGATCTTTACCATGTGCTTTGCTGTTTCAAAATCGGGAGCCATGGGTTTCTGGCATATAATCTTTTTAAGGCCATGTTTTACTGCCATTTCAACAAACAGTGCATGTGTATCGACATCTGTAATTATATCAACAAAATCTAGTTTTTCATTTCTGAACAATTCTTCGGCATTGTCGTATACACGTGGTACTTTAAAATATTGAGCAATTTTTTCGGCTTTGGAGAGTGTACGGTTGTATACTGCAACCAGTTCTGCTCCTTCAAGTTCACTCCAGGCTCCGATCTGGAATTTTGACCAGAATCCGCAGCCTAATACGGCAAATTTTAATTTTTCCATTTTAAGGTTTTTAAATAATTTATGCTTTCCTGTGCCCACTTTTCTTCTTTTTCGATTGTCTGTCCGATAGCCGGTTCAGGTGGTGTCCATAATTCAAGTATAGCGCTGTTACATTTACCTGTTTCAGATACCCTGTTGATAAGGTCAGGAATATTCAGCATACCCTTGCCGGCAGGTCTTCCTTCAATAACAAGTCCCATCTTATGTGATAGCCTGAATATTGTAAAATCCTTAATATGAAGGTTTATTGTATATGGGATCAGGATTTCGGACACTGTTTCAAATCCTTCTCCGGCACCCATGGAATTAACTGAGTCGAGACAGATGCCTGCCCATTCGGATCCGACAGACAGGATAATCTTTTCAAATTCCCGGGCTTTAAGCCGGTCGTGGTTTTCTATTGCCAGCCTGATGTTTCTTGATTTGAACTCTGGCTCAACATCACGGATTATAGATATAATTGTCGGTATGTCAGGCTCAAAGCTCTGTGTGTCAATTACCATCCTCAGTATTGGTGAGCCTAGTTTTTCAGCGGTTTGCAGGCATTTCATTGTATGTTCCGGGCTAAGCCCCCTGCCACCCATTTCGATCGAAATACGATTATTATCCGCATATTGATGAAGATTAGTCAGCTCACTTAGGGAGTATGTTTCGAGAGGAAGGTTATCGGCTATCTGTAACAGGTTAAGACCCTTTTCTGCTGTTTTATCAATAAGCTGGTAAGGAGTCATGGGGTTTTCGGGTAATGATCCGGGTACTCCTACAGCCCAGGTATATGTATATGTGCTTATTCCAAATTCCATAAAAGAATATTTCAGGTTATTGATAATATAAATAGCTATTCTAAATCCAATTTCAGTGTTTAAGCCATCCTTCAATAAAATTAACTGAATATGGTTCGATACTAAAAATATTCTGGGGTTTACTGATCTTCTCCGTATCGATACCATTCCAGCGATAGTCAGTTACTGCTGTTGAGAAACTGGATGAATTCAATGATCTTATCCTGAATAAACCTGAGAAGCAGTCAAGCGCGACAGGTTGATCCTTACTCGTAAAGTTTGTCAGTGTCAGTTTTGCCTGTCTTCCGTCAGAAAGGGCAAGGCAATCAATAATCAGGGGTTTTGAACTTGTACATTTTATGCCATAATAATTCTTAATACCGAGCAGATATTTAAATACATGATAAACAGGGAAAATCATACCCCTGTAAGATGGAAACTGAGAAGGCCAGGCCGGATCCCTTTCTCCCTGGAATAGCCCTCTTTCTCCGAATGTCTCATAATATGTAATACTGTTAGCACCCGCTTCACTAAGATATTTCAGACTTCCGACAGTCCAGCATGCACCGAATAAAGACATCATACGGCTGTCGATTTGTGGTGGTATTTCTTTTCCGGTCCAGGGTATTTCAATGAATGATATGTTGGCATTAAATCTTCTCTGAAGTGTTACAGGCGAAACAGTTATTCCCTTTTTATTAGCAAGTGTCATTGCACTCCTGACAGTATATTCCTGTGCTCTCAAGTTTTCTACGAGTGTTTTATTGTCGGATGCATGTTCCTGAGGATGAATGGAATAGCAGATATTTTCATTTTCTGTGTCACCTGGCCTGTTACGATTCAGTTCAGCAAAGTTGGCATTGGTACCGGTAGTTATTTTTACTTCCGGCATAACATTTCGTATTGTCGGGATGACTTTACTTGGCAGATAATCAGGCGTTGCCGGCTGTGTTTTGTGGTAGAGCAGGATTCTTGAAATGGCAGATTTTTTATGTGAATACCATTTGACAAAATCGGCAATTTGTATTAGCATATTATCGTCGAAGAATAAGGCTAATTCAATTGGGAAACCATAGTCAATCGATTCGTTTGCTGCTTTATCAGCTTTTGTCTGCCAGCTATCCTCAAACAAATGCAGATCTACCCTGTAGTGATCGAAACGTAGCGAACGTATTATTGAAGTTTCGGTTTTTAAAGGGGGAGATTTACGGGATGATTGACAAACACCGATATCAGGAAGCCTGAAGGTTTCTTCAGGCTTAACCTTGATAATTGTATGTTCTTCATATTTCTCTGCAATGCTGAAAGATCCTTCAGCCTGAAAACTGACTCTCTGAAATATCTTTACTCCTTTTTCAAGTGTAACAGGATGGGCTAATGACAGGGGAGTTGAATATGTTTTGTATGATCCGTCAGTCCAGTTTCTCTGATCCTCCGTTTCAAAGATGTCACCCTCAAAGTCAAGTTTGCAGCTTACTCCTCCCAACAGCCATCTCATTGATTTTATATCCCTGAAAACCTGGTGCGGACTTATTTCCTCAGGGAAAAATGATTCTTCACTGGATTCATCAGTATGTTCAATCACACAATT
>Ga0272441_10004372_pt1 | contig 25665 bp, 22 predicted proteins | sample SSMProp6N_FD_193582 | JGI IMG/M metagenome (GOLD analysis project Ga0272441, IMG submission 193582) | Marine sediment archaeal communities from Little Sippewissett salt marsh, Falmouth, MA, United States - SSM-Prop-6N | ecosystem: Environmental > Aquatic > Marine > Wetlands > Sediment ...
ATCAGGATATTGATCCATTACTGATTCATAGACCTTATAATTATGTCGACTGGTGACAAAATCAACTAGTTTTGAGTATGATGCACTGTCATTCAGATTACCTGCTTCAATCACATAGGCAAATAAGTGTAAGAAATCATCATAGGTAGATACTAAGCTGTCCTTTAACAATACCAGGTCAGCAGGATCATTGGAGAACAGATCACGCTCCAACCTAAGTATTTCGATCTCATTTTTCTCCAGTTTTGCCCTTATTTTGTAGTGATTATCTCCACATGATAATGTGATTATGATAATAAGGGCCAGTGAAGCGAGCTTTACAATTTTATTCATAAAATGCAAGAAATTAAGGTTAAGCAAAAATATTGCTTTTTTCATGCAGATGAAAACCTCTTTTACAAATGAATGACATATAATTCTTATTTTCGTACTGAGCATTTGAGATTTGTTAAATACGGTGTTCAATAAAAAAAGAAAGTGAAACCGATGAAATTGACTAAATTAATCTGTAAAGCACTGCTGTTTGTTTCATTTATCACCATGATACAACAAAATGCATTATCACAGAATATTCAATTCGGGCTTTATGCTGAACCTCTCATAAGCTGGTTCTCATCCGATACAGAGTCTTCAATGAATCAGGGAGCACGTCCCGGCTTCGCATTTGGCCTTACACTGGACAGGTACTTCGCACCAAATTATGCCTTTTCCACCGGAATAAGCCTTGTAAATGCTGCGGGAAGACTAAAATATTCGGATACTCTGATGATACAACTTAAGAATACTGAAACAGAGTTATATGCAGGTGATAATATTACTTACAAATTGCGATACCTTGTCGTTCCACTGGGTATAAAGCTTAAAACCAATGAGATAGGATATTTGACCTTCTTTGCCAATGCAGGGATAAGCCCCAAACTGGTAATTGGAGGAAAAGGAAATATAACCTCGCAGAATATCGAAAATGAAAATATTACCGAGGAACTCCGGATGTTTAATCTTGGATATAATATTACTCTCGGAGCTGAGTATTCACTTGGAGGCAGAACAGCTATTGCCATGGGACTGGCATACGAGGATAATTTTCTGGATGCTACCAGGGACCGTGCCGGGCAGCCGGAGGATAAGATCAGGCATCATATGGTACGTTTCAGGATAGGATTGAACTTTTAACCTTACATTGATGAAAATTACATTAGCGCAGCTAAACTATCATGTTGGTAACTTTGAAAAGAACAGTGCCCTGATAATTGATTCAATCAGGCAGGCTATTAAAGAGAAGTCCGACCTTATTGTTTTCTCTGAATTATCACTTACTGGTTATCCGCCACATGATTTGCTTGAACATCGTGATTTCATCGAAAAAAGCCTTGAATATATAGATAAAATAGCCCTGGAATGCAAAGGCATTGCAGCTGTTGTAGGTGCACCGGCGATAAACAGAAACAATGTAGGTAAAAAGCTTTATAATGCAGCATACATACTTGCCGACGGCAAAATAAAAGACCGGGTTTATAAAAGTCTTCTTCCAACCTATGATATTTTTGATGAATACCGTTATTTCGAACCTGCTACAGACTTTAAAGTAATCGAGCTTAAGGGCAAAAAGCTGGCAATAACAATCTGTGAAGATCTATGGGACGAGCAGGGATTCGAAAATGAGTTCAGCAGCTCCCGAATGTATTCCCTTTCCCCAATGAAGGAACTTTCGAAAATGAGCCCTGATATTATTATCAATATATCTGCCTCACCCTTTTCACATACCAGGATCAAGAGCAAGAAGAAAATTTTCATTGATAAGGCATCATCATATAAGCTGCCACTTTTCATGGTAAACCAGGTAGGAGCAAATACCGACCTAATTTTTGAAGGTAATTCGATGGTCGTAGGACCGGGGGGTAACATAATAGAAATATTCCCTTCATTTAAGGAGCATATAGCCAGTTTTGATCTTTCAGGTGTAATTAAAAGCAAGTCGGTTCCTGAAAATGAACCCGACCGCATAGATATGATATACTCAGCTTTGATTCTGGGACTGAAGGACTATTTTGAAAAAATGGATTTCCAGTCAGCTGTCATCGGCCTTTCAGGTGGGATCGACTCGGCTGTCTGCATGTGCATAGCCGCCAGGGCCCTGGGGCCAGAAAAAGTAAGAGCTCTCTTACTCCCCTCAATGTACTCAAGCAGTCATTCGGTAGAAGATGCCAGAGATCTTTGTACAAACCTCGATGTAAAATATGATATAATAAACATTGAAGAAGCATATAGAGCAATCGAGAATTCGCTGTCAGGCATTATGGAAAACACCACTGCCGATGTTACAGAAGAAAACATACAGGCGCGGCTGCGCAGTATATTGCTTATGGCTGTTTCAAACAAATTTGGTAATATACTGCTCAATACATCCAATAAAAGCGAGACAGCTGTTGGCTATAGCACCCTCTATGGTGATATGGCAGGCAGTATATCAGTCCTGGGGGATGTTTACAAAACCGATATTTACAGGCTGGCTGACTATATTAACAGGGAACAGCCGGTAATTCCACGTAATATAATAACGAAACCACCATCAGCTGAACTCAGGCCTGACCAGAAAGATTCAGATTCACTCCCTGAATACGATATACTGGATTCAATCCTTTACCAGTATATCGAACTTCAGAAACCAGTATCAGATATCGAAGACAATTCAATTGAATCTGACCTGGTAAAAACAATAACCCAACTTGTTAACAGGAATGAATATAAAAGATACCAGGCCCCGCCAATCCTGAGAATCTCCAGCAAAGCATTTGGAATAGGAAGACGAATGCCTCTTGTAGGTATATATTGAATATTATTTAGACTCCTTCCGCTTAAGTGAAATTCCTGATTATTATTAACTATTCGTATTATATCCTTAACCTTATTATGTTATATAACATAATAAGTATTAATCTGTTATAATAACCTTTACAACATGCTGTTAATGAATGTGTTAAAAAATGTTAATTTAGCATTTGTATTTAACTTTTATTATTTTTGTATATGTTCTGTAACATAAATGTCAATGAAAACAACATTATACAAAAACCACTACATTCAAAACTGTATAGAGAGCCCGGGATCTATTTTTAAAAGTCTGAAAGCAGCCGAGAGAGAAGTCCTTATAAGGAATCACTCCTATGCACATTATCGTAAAGGTGAGATAATATTTAAGGAAGGTGAGAAACCTCCCGGCCTGATAAATCTTGCTGCGGGAAAAGTTAAGATTTTCAAGGAGGGAGTTGGAGGTCGTGAGCAAATATTAAGGATGGTAAAACCCGGCAGGCTGCTTGGCTTCAGAGCTCTTTTTGCCGGAATGTCTTACTCTGCATCAGCCATTGCCATTGAGGATTCAACGATCTGCATTATTGAAAAGGATTCTTTTTTCAAACTGGTTAAAGACAGTCCTGAGCTTTCTGTAAAAATAATTAAGATGCTATCCCTGGAACTTGGATTTTCCAATAACCGTACTGTTTCTCTTACTCAGAAACATATAAGGGGAAGGCTTGCTGAATCATTGATAGTACTGAAAGACACATACGGCTATGAGAAAGATGGGAAGACCATAAGGGCTTATCTCTCAAGGGAAGATATTGCCAACCTGTCTAATATGACAACATCAAATGCCATACGTACCCTTTCAACTTTTGCTGCGGAGAAGGTTATCTCCATTGACGGTCGAAAAATAAAAATACTGGATGCTCCCAGGCTTAACAGGATTAGCACCCTGGGCTGATTACTCATACAGGAATATCCTTTTTACCCTGGTGGGCACACCTGTAAGTATCTCATAAGGGATTGTATGACATAGATCGGCAAGTTGTTTTACCGGAATATTGTCACCAAATATCTCCACTTTTTCACCTGCTTTCAGATTGGTATTGCTGATATCGATCATACACATATCCATACATATATTACCGATAACAGGATAGAAATCACCATTAATATAAACTCTTCCCCTGCCCTGCCCCAGTATTCTTCTCAGCCCATCGGCATATCCTACCGGCAGTATTGCTATCTTCCTTTCTCTCTTATCAGCATCCTTAAGGCCATAGCCCAGTCCCTCACCCGCAGCTATTGTCTTGACCTGTGAAATACGTGTATAAAAAGATGTTGAAGGTTTAAGTCCCGGTATTTCAACCTCAGATATTCCATACAAACCTATCCCAGGTCGTACCATATCAAACTGGTACTGGGGGAATCTTACGATTCCAGCTGAATTTAGCAGATGCATCAGGAAGGTTTCGCCGGTTTCTTCACGAATATACGTACACATTCTGATAAAATCCCCTGCCTGCTCATGAGTGGTGCTATCCATTTCCGGATCGTAAGCGGCAGCGAGATGTGAAAAAACAGTAGCTACCCTTATGTCCCGGGATTTAGTAAGAACCCCGGCCATTTCCTCAATATCCTTTTCCATGAAGCCAAGGCGATGCATGCCTGTATCCAGTTTAATATGTACAGGGTAATTTCTGATACCATGTCGCTTTACCTCATTTATAAATGATTTGAGTATTTCCGGACCATAAATTTCAGGCTCAAGTTCATATTCAATAAGGGCCCTGAGAGCGAAACGGTCAGGATTCATAACCATAATCCGGCTTCTCACCCCTTCCTTCCTCAGCTTAATACCCTCATCAGGGTATGCCACTGCGAAATAATTAACTCCGTTATAGACCAGCCAGTCAGAAATCTCCTTTGGCCCCGCCCCGTATGCAAAAGCTTTCACCATTGCCATTATACCGGTATCTTTGTCAAGGTATGTCCGGAACTTATCAAGGTTGTTCCTGATATTATCAAGATTTATTTCAAGCTGTGTCTGATGTGTTTTCAGCTCCAGGATTTTACCAATGCGCTCGAACTCGAAAACCCTTGCACCCTTGATCAATATTGTCTCATTATCGAATCCATCGATTTTATGCTTGCGGATAAAATCATCTGTATCTGTAAAGAACTCTGCTTTATTAATTTTGAATAAATCCCTGTACTTACTTAGGTCATTGCCGATTGCAATAAGTCTATTGATACCTGCCTTTCTTATATCATCGGCTACTTCAGAGTATAGTTTTTCACGGTTTCTTCTCCCCTGCACAAAGTCTGAAAGTATTAGGGTAAGGTTTTTATCTGATATACCATTCAGGTATTCAAGGGCAATGCGAAGAGATCCCGGATCAGAGTTATAATAATCTTCGAGCAACAGGCAACTATTTATTCCTTCTTTTTGTTCCAGCCTCATTGCAACAGGCTGCAGATTATTTACTCCGTCGGCAATTGAATCACTGTCTATTCCAAGATAAATAAGGGTGGTGATGATTGTTGAGATATTCTCAACCGATGCCCGGTCGGAAAAAGGTATTTCACAGGTGAACTGTTTGTTATCATGCTTAACCGTAAGTTGGGTAATCCCCCTGCTATTGATACCCTGAATAATTATTATATCTGATTCTTTGTTTCTGCCGGCCGACCAGGATACAAGTTTCTTCCCCTTGAGTCGTTCGTCACTTCTTATTGAATCATGTATCTCGGTCCTGTCGGCAGGATAAATAATCGTTTGGGCATTAATGAAAAGGCCCAGCTTTTCATGAATCTTCTCTTCCAGGCTATTAAAGTTCTCCTGGTGAGCTTCACCGATACTGGTAAATATTCCTATATCCGGTTTTATAATCTTTTCGAGCCTGGCTATCTCCCCCGGCCTTGACATACCTGCCTCAATAACAGCCCTTTCGTATTCGTTGTCCAGATTCCATAGTGACAGCGGAACACCTATTTGTGAGTTATAGCTTCTGGGGCTCCTGATAATATTCTCATGCTGCGAAAGTATATCTGACAGCCATTCTTTCACTATTGTTTTACCATTGCTTCCGGTTATTGCAATCAGTTTCCCGGAATAGCTTTTTCTTTTCCACTCAGCAATCTTCTGCAGTGCAGAAATAACGTTTTCAGTAAAAATAAAACTTGCATCAGGATAATCTTTCTTATTTATTCCGGTATTAGCTTTCTCAACCAGGAAAATCCTGACCCCACTCCTGTACATGTCAACAATATATCTGTGGCCATCATCCTTGTCACTCTTCAGGGCAATAAACATTGTCCCGGCAGATAACTCAGAAACCTTTCTTGAATCGATTAAAAGGTAGTTTATTTCAGCATCAGGATAGCCTGTAAAATCAGACCCTGTTATATCAGCTATGGTTCTTACATCTGTTTTCAATTTTCCCGCTTTGATCCTGATAATTTGTTATAGCAATTTCTGCATAGAGGCTTATAAATATCCTTTTCCCCGATCAGCACAACATTTTTGTTTTCTGCTTTCCGGAAAGAGTAGTTTGCGAGATTACCGCATTCAACACATATCGCATGGACCTTGGTAACATATTCGGCAATAGCTATTATATCAGGCATAGGGCCAAAAGGCTTTCTGCTGTAATCCATGTCCAGCCCTGCGACAATAACCCTCACTCCCCTGTCAGCTAATTCGTTGCAGACTTCAATTATACCCATATCAAAAAACTGTGCCTCATCAATACCAATAACCTGCACATCCGAGGAGAGTAATAATATCGCAGAAGCATTCTCAACGGGTGTCGAAGTGATTGACCTTTCGTCATGGGAAACAACAAGTTCATTTGAATACCTGGTATCCATTGCAGGTTTGAATATTTCCACTTTAAGGCCTGCTATTTTGGCCCTTTTTAGCCTGCGTATCAATTCTTCAGTTTTTCCCGAGAACATTGATCCCGCAATAACCTCTATCGAACCCCGTTTACTAACATGGTCGACAGAATTTTCAAGAAAATGCATTGAACTCAATTGTTTATGAAGCCTGGATAATTTCTGGCACAATAATATTATTTACCTTTGCAAGGTAAAGAAATTTGATTTTAAAAAAAATCGATAATATGGATCTGAAATCAGCCATCGATATAATACTAAGGGATCTAAATGAAGCGGGAGAACTGATAGAAGACCTGAAAAATAAGCCCGAATTCCCTGAATTACAAGTTGAACTTATAAAGTCAAAATGCAAGAGTGCCGAAGACCTAATTAAAATAGTCGGCGAAATACTGGCTCAGACTGATGACAGGTTTGCAGCAGCAAAGGAAGCAAAACCCGAAGCTGTTCCTGATATAGTGCCAGAACCGTCCGTTCCCGAAAATAAGGTGCTTGAACTGGATGAGACTGATGTCGGGCACCAGGAAGAGGAGGAGGAGAAAGTGGAGGAAGAGGAGAAGATGGAGAAAGAGGATAAAATGCATGAAGCAAGGAACGAAAAGATTGTGGCTGACAGGTTCACTCATCTTTCAAGCAGAATGAATGAAAAAGTAGGCGACAGTAAGAAGATGGAAGGTAAAACGCGCACAATGCCTGTTACTGATTTATATAAAGCGCTTGGTATCAACGACAGGTTTTTCTATATACGGGAACTCTTTGACGGTAAAGAGGAACCATTCAGGCAGGTGATAAGCGGACTGAATGATGCATCCACCATTGATGAAGCAGAAGATATCTTAAGAGAGATGCTTAAGGAAAAGGCAGATTCAGAACCTGCGACCCAGCTTCTTGAGCTGGTGCAAAGGAAACTCTCCGGCAGATAATATGGGCATACTCTATATCATACCCACTCCTATTGGCAACCTTAAAGATATAACATTAAGGGCAATAGAATTACTTAAAGAAGTTGACCTTATCCTGGCTGAGGATACCCGGAAATCAAAAATACTTCTTAATCATTTCGAAGCGGATACAGCTGTTATCTCCCATCACAAATTCAATGAACATAAAACCGCTGAAAGAATCTGCAAACAGATAGAATCAGGAAAAAAAGTTGCTCTTATTACCGATGCCGGAACTCCCGGAATATCTGATCCGGGATTTCTACTGGTTAGAACCTGTATATCTATGAATATTGCTGTAGAAACACTTCCAGGTCCTACAGCTTTCATACCTGCGCTTATCAATTCAGGCCTCCCCTGCGACAGGTTCTGCTTTGAGGGATTCCTGCCCCAGAAAAAGGGCAGGATTGGCAGGATAAAAAAACTCGAGAATGAGGAGAGGTCAATGGTTTTCTATGAGTCTCCCCACAGGATAATAAAGCTTGTGGACCAGCTTACTGAAATATTTGGCCCTGAGCGCAAAGCATCCATTTCACGTGAACTGACCAAGATACACGAAGAGACCATTCGCGGTAGCCTTTCGGAAATAGCGGTTAATCTAAAAACCAGACAGCCCAGGGGAGAATATGTACTTATCGTTGCAGGTAAGAATAAGTAGTTTATGGAGCTCGGTTTTACGATTATTCGATCCCTCCGGTGTTAAGGCAATGGGAAATGGCGAATAACGAATGCAGAATTTAGAATGTAAATTGTAAATTGACAATTTTAAATTTTAAATATGAATTTAGATATAAATGTGATTCATCCCTATATCCCCTTGCGACTGCAGCGCAGTCGAATAATAAAAATGAAATTTGATGGCTGGCCGGTATGTTTTTATTAACAGGCATGAATTTTAGCTCATTTAGATTTAGCATATGCATGTATAAACCTTATTTTTGTTGATAATATTTGCATAATATCAGCTCTTAAACCGTCATTATAGTAAAAGCGCAATGAAGAAAACTGTTTTTTTCATATATATCCTTCTGATTGTAAGTCCCGGAATATATGCCCAGCACCTTAAAGGCATAATAACAAACAACGAGGGTGAACCCGTAAGATATGCAACAGTGTATATTGATGAGCTTAAGCTTGGAACAACTGCCAATATTAAAGGAGAGTACGACATCAAGCTTAAACCCGGTACTTATACAGTATTTTACCAGAGCCTCGGTTTTTCACCTGAAATCAAATCCATAAAAATAGCTGGCACTGATAAAGTAATGGATATTCAACTAACCATACAGTATTACCAGATACCGGAGGTAAGGGTTACCGCTACGGGGGAAGATCCGGCATATGGTATTATGAGAAAGGCCATTGGCATGGCACCATACCACCTTAACAGGGTGAAAAAGTACGAAGCCGAGGTATATATTAAAGGAAGTGTGGTGGTGAATAAAATTCCGCGTATAATGCAAAGGAATATCAATGCGAACAATATTGATATTGAAATAAAAGAAGGTGATAGTTACCTTATCGAATCCCTTAATAAGATTGAGTATGAAGCCCCTGAAACATATCGGCAGACGGTTATAGCACAACAGAGCACATTCCCCGAAACTCAGCAAACTGATATTTCGCCTATGGACGTTGTTAAGGCCAGCTTTTATCAGCCGGTCCTGGCTGAAATAGCTATAAGCCCATTATCACCCAACGCCATGGCTCATTACCGATTCAGCTATGAAGGTTCAACCCCGCAGGGTAGATATATCATTAATAAGATTAAGGTAATCCCCAAAAGGAAAAGCCAGCAGGTTTTTGAGGGATTTATATATATCATTGAAGATTTATGGTGTATACATAGTCTGGATCTTATTAATGAGAACCTAGCAGGATCAATTGAGATAAAGCAGGTCTACACCCCGGTGCAAAATGATATATGGATGCCGGTGAGTCATAATTTTGATGTGAAAGTTTCGATAGTGGGAGTGGATGCCGATGGCAATTATACTTCATCAGTCACTTATAACAGTGTTGAACCAAATAACGATCTTCCCGAACCTCAAATGCTATCCCTCAATCCAACTGCTGAAGAGAATATTCTCGAGGAGCAGCGTGAGACAAGCAAGACACAAAGTAAAATAGAAGAAATACTTCAGAAAGATGAACTCAGCAACCGTGATATGTCAAGGCTGTCGAGGCTTATGGAGAAAGAAGCAGAGGAAAGTGATCCCTCCAGGAACGAATTACAGGTTGAAGAAAGATCAAGTTATGTGGTAAATGATGGTGCTGACAGAAAAAGCCAGGACTTCTGGGCCGAGGTAAGGCCTATACCCCTATCAGAGGACGAAAGAAAAAGCATCAGGCTTAGTGATAGCTTGAGAGTACAATCTGGTTTAAGGGAACCCTTGAACAGGACCGACAGCACTGACACAGGCAGTCAAACCAGTACAAATAAAGGTTTCGGAAAAACACTGGGCAATATTTTCTTTGGAGAAACCTGGTATGGTGAAAATGACAGCCGTTTCAGTTATGGAGGCCTGCTTAATTTTGATTATTTGGGATTTAACAGTGTAGATGGTTTCGAATACGGGATTGATTTTAATTACAGGAAAGCCTGGGATTCAGGTATAACAATGAATCTGGGCCCTGTTATTGGCTGGGATTTCGCCAAAGAGAAAATTGACCTCAGGCTAAATGGTAACATTTTCATGAATGATATGCATTTTACCCGGATTCTCTTCTGGATGGGAATGGGTAGTCGCGATTTTACTAATTCTGCAGGTGTAAGCCCATTTATTAATATGGCGACCTCATTATTGATGAAAGATAATTATATGCGGCTATATGATAGCCGGTATATTACCATTAGCCAGCGTAGGGAATACTTTAACGGTTTTTATATCGAACTGAAATATGCATTTGATGACAGAAAGCTCCTGGGCAACAATACCAATTTTTCATTCTTCAGACGCGATGAAGTCTACTCACCCAATATACCTGCCAATGACTACATCGGTGCGGCAGGTGATACCGATGCCGACTTCCTTATTACAGATCATGTACATCATCAGTTCTCAACGGTAATATCTTATATACCAATGCAGAGGTACAGGATAAATAATGGCACCAAGACACTTGCCGGCACTGATTATCCTACATTTAAGATATATTATGATCATGGTATAAACATCACCCCGGACAACGAGGTACATCACTTTGATCATATGCAATTTGAAGTTAATAAGAACAGGGATATAGGTGCATTCAGTGAATATCTGTGGAGAATAAGAATCGGAGGGTTTCTGAGTAATGAAAAACTTCAATTTCATGATTTTTACCATTTCAATACCCAGCCGCTGCCGTTACACCTGCGTAATTATGTAGATGCTTTTTTCCTGCGTGATTTTTACACACTTGCTACACCTGAATACTATATCGAGGCACATATGAGATATACCACCCCTTATCTCCTGATCAAGCTCCTGCCCTTCCTCAGCAACAGTCTTATGAGGGAGAATATTAGCCTCGCGTATATGTACACCCCGGGTAACAGGAATTATTATGAACTGGGTTATACGCTTAGCGAGGTTTTTCTGATTGGTAAGTTAGGCGTTTTCGTAGGTTTTGAGAACCTGGAATACCGGTCAACAGGCATAAAGATCAGCCTTATTCTTAACTAGCACCCTCTGCCAGTTCATCATCATGAAATGAATCAGGCATCTCCTTCCTCGCTTTGACACCCAGCTCCTTAAGATGTCCTACCCTGTTGATAAGGTTTCCCCTTCCGGTAAGTTTCATTACTGTCTCGTCGTATTGCTTTTGTGTTTCATTCAATTTCTTTCCAAGCTTCTCAAGTCTTTCAAGTAAAAGAACAAAATCATCATAAAGAGCACCACCCTGGCGGGCTATTTCCAGGACGTTCCGGCTCTGGTACTCCTGTTTCCATATACTTTCTATCATCTTGAGTGCGGCAATAAGGTTAGTGGGGCTTATCAGCAGCACTCTTTTTTCATACGAGTCGGTCCAAAGCCTGTTATCCGACTGAAGAGCAAGGAAGTAAGCAGGCTCAACAGGCATAAACATCATTACAAAATCAACCGTTTCCAATTTATATTCATCCTGGTAATCCTTGGCAGACAGTTTATTCAGATGTGCCCTGACCGATTGCAGATGTGCTTTGAGCCCCTGTTTCTTCTCCTCATCTGTTTCTGCATTCACATATTGTTCATAGCCAACCAGGGATACTTTTGAGTCGACAATAATGCTTCTGTTGCCCGGGTACTTAACAATGATATCTGGTTGCAGCCTGCCTCCTTCCTCAGTTGAATATGATTCCTGAACAAAAAATTCCCTGTCTTTAACCAGTCCTGATTTCTCGAGTATACTTTCGAGTATCATTTCTCCCCAGTTGCCTCTGGCTTTTGAATCCCCTTTGAGAGCCCTTGTCAATGCATTAGCCTCATCACTTATCCTTGTGTTTAGTTTCTCCAGTTCTGCAATCCTGGTCATAAGTGAAGCACGGTCCTTACTGCTCTCCAGTCTTGTCTTTTCAACTTTATCCCTGAAGTCCTTAAGGTTTTCATTGAAAGGTTTAAGTATATTATCGAGCTTTTCTGTGTTTTCCCTGGTAAACTTCCTGCTTTTCTCCTCAAGTATTTCATCAGCCAGCAACCTGAATTCCTTCTTCATCCTTTCCTGTATCTCCTCAATCTCTTTTTTCTGATCTTCCAGTTTCTCACCTAGGGACTCAATATTTGCATCTCTTGTAGCCACCATGGCAGTAAGTTTTCGGATTTCCGTCTCTTTCTCGGAAAGTTCAGTCTTATATCCGGCAATACCGGACCTGAGCTCACCAAGGTGATTATTCTCAGCAGAACGTGTCATCCGTCTTCTGAGGAGCGAAATAATTACCATCAACAATATGCCGACTGCCAGACCTGTAATAAAGGGAATACTGTATTCAAGCATAAGCACGAAGTATTATAGTATTATTCATATTGTAAATTAGAATAAAGCAGATATTGATGAATATACCTAATAATTACGGGATATCATCATCCATGGCATTTTTAAACCCGTTACCGCTCTCTTTAGAGCTCAGGTCACTGTTCATTTTCGAACCCACGGTAAAGGAGTCAGCCATTCCCTGCGATCCCAGATTATTATAATCCAGGTCGTCAATATCAATAAATTGGGCTCTTTCTTCCCTGAATCTCAATAATATATCATCAACAGGTCCATTCCTGTTTTTTGCCAGGATAATTTCAGCAATACCTTTCGAGGGCATGTCATTCTCAAGGGTGGTAAAGCCGTATTTTTCTGGTCTATGGATAAAAATAACCATATCGGCATCCTGCTCAATGGCTCCTGATTCCCTTAGGTCGGAGAGCTGCGGTCTCTTATTTCCTCCTCTTACCTCGACCGATCTGTTTAGCTGGCTTAGTGCCACAATCGGCACATTTAGTTCCTTAGAGATACTCTTCAGTGATCTTGAGATATTGGATACCTCCTGTTCACGGCTGCCTGCATCTCTGGGCCCTGACATAAGCTGCAGATAGTCGACTACGGCAATATCCAGCTTATGCTGTGCTGATAGACGCCTGCATTTTGCCCTGAGCTCAAAAACTGATATTGCGGGTGTATCGTCTATATAAATACTTGCATCCTCGAGTATTTTTATCTTGCTTTCAAGCTGTTTCCACTCATCATCTTTCAGTCTTCCGTTTTTTATTCTGTTCGACGGAAGTTCTGTCTCGGCTACTATAAGCCGGTTTACGAGTTGAACGGCTGACATTTCCAGGGAAAAGAAAGCAACAGACTTTTTATGCTCAATTGCCATATTCCTTGCCATTGTAAGGGCAAAGGCTGTTTTACCCATTGAGGGCCTTGCAGCAACTATTATCAGGTCAGATTTCTGCCAGCCCGACGTAAGTCTGTCAAGCCGTGTAAATCCTGAAGGCACTCCCACCAGAGCGTCCTCTCTTTTACTTGCCTCTTCAATCTCGTAGATCGCTTCCTTGAGCACGAGGTTCAGTGGCGATACCTCTCTTTTAATGTTTCCCTCTGCTATCTGGAACAGTTCATTTTCAGAATAATCAAGCAGTTCGTTGATATCGTTAGAATCATCAAAAGCCCTCCCCTGGATTTCTGAGGTAACCCTTATAAGTTCTCTCTGAATAAATTTCTGAGCAACAATTTTGGCATGAAATTCCACGTGAGCGGCTGAGACAACCTTTGAGGTAAGCTGTGTAAGATAAACAGGTCCGCCAATATTGTCGAGTTCGTCCTCTGACCTCAGTTCTTCGGTTACCGTATATAGATCCACCGGTAATTCTCTCAGGTTCAGAGATAATATAGCTGCATATATCCTCTGATGAACATCCTTGTAGAAACTCTCCGGTTTCAGTATGTCCAGAACAGTGATAATCGCTTCCTTTTCCAGCATTATAGCACCCAGTACAGCTTCTTCCATGTCGATAGCCTGGGGTGGAACCCGTCCCATATCGGGCAAAGCACCCGTAACAGGTCTTGATTTAAGCTTCTTTTCAGCCATATAGAACTAATATTCAATTATTTAAATACAGGGTTTTTTGGTGGTAAAAAACTGTTTCAAAGTTAGAAAATAGATAATGACAACCTATCAGGTGCTTATAAATATTACAAACATTAAATGTTGATATCTTGTTAAAAGACCGGCCACTCATTATGCAGATATTACGACGACCGGCGAGGGATCATTAATTTTTACTATTTTGCATTAAATTTAAAACCTGAGCATGACCATATTTCCCAATGCTAAAATCAATATTGGTTTGAGCATTACAGGTAAAAGAGATGACGGTTATCATAATATCGAATCCCTCTTTTATCCTGTTGGTGCCCGGGACGCACTTGAATTTGTTCAAAAGCAAACCTGGAGTGAAGCTGACGAATTCACTCAAACAGGAATAGAAACAGGTTGCGGGATTAATGAAAATATAATTACAAAAACTATTAAGCTGCTCAGGAAAAGTCATAATATCCCGGCCCTGAAAATACATCTTCATAAAGCTATACCCCCGGGCTCAGGCCTTGGTGGAGGATCCTCCGATGCCGTATTCATGATAAGGTACCTGAACCGGTATTTCGATCTTGATCTGAGAATTGAAGATATGAATAATATGGCCCTGGAACTTGGCAGTGATTGTAAGTTCTTTATCAAAAATACCCCGGCCCTTGTCAGAGGCAGGGGTGAAATAATCCAGGAAACAGATATCAGCCTTTCAGGGATGTATATCTATATTGTGTATCCCGGTATTCATATAAGCACTGCAGAAGCATACCGGATGGTGAAAATTAATCCTTGCCGCGAAAGTATTGAGGAAAAAATAAAGCTACCGGTGGACCAATGGAAAGACAGTATAAGTAACGATTTTCAGGCTCCTGTAATATCAAGGCATCCCATTATTGGTGAAATAATAGACATAATATACAATCAGGGTGCATCATACTGTTCACTAAGCGGGAGCGGATCAGCTGTTTATGGTATTTTCAAAGACATGCCAGGCGATATCTTTGCAGGCAGGAATTACTGGACCTGGAAGGGGAAACTCTAAGGATTATTTACCAGGATCGAATTCGATAAGCACCATGCCCTTGGGAACCCTGTCATTCACTTTTGCATTTACCTTTATGACGCGTCCATTTGTAGGGCTCTTAATCCTGTTTTTCATTTTCATTGCCTCAAGCACAAGTACCTCCTCGCCCTTTTTCACTTTATCTCCCTCTTTAACAAAAATCTCATTAATAGTACCCGGGATAAAACTTAAAAGCCTGGTTTTGTCATCAGGTTTATAAGGCTTACGCATCCTGTATTTTTTGGTCAGGCGTGTTTTGTATTCTGAGTAATTAATATTTAGAATTTCCAGTTTTTCGTCTTTCTTTTTCATAGCGACCGGTAGTTATTTTTGGTGCTTAAAATGGTGGTATACCATGTTTCTTCCTGGGTAGTGACACTGCTTTATTTCCCGACACTTCAATAGCATGAATCAGCAGGCGCCTTGTTTCGCAGGGTTCAATAACGGCATCAACATATCCTTTAGCTGCAGCAACATACGGGTTGGCAAATTTAGTCTTGTACTCTTCCACTTTGGCTTTTCTTGTTGCATCAGGATCATCAGAAGCCATAATTTCCTTTCTGAATATAATATTTGCAGCCCCCTCAGGTCCCATCACTGCTATCTCAGCACCGGGCCATGCAAAAACAAAATCAGCCCTCAAATGCCTTGATCCCATTGCAATATATCCACCACCATAGGCTTTTCTCAATATAACGGTAATCTTGGGGACAGAAGCCTCGCTGTAAGCATAAAGTACTTTTGCCCCATGACGAATCACACCTGCGTGTTCCTGGTCGATTCCCGGCAGATATCCCGGCAGGTCAACAAGGGTTATAATAGGGATATTAAATGCATCACAATAGCGAATAAAACGCGCAGCCTTATCTGAAGAATCTACATCAAGAACACCTGCAAGCTCCAGTGGCTGGTTAGCCACAAAACCCACAGTGGCACCATTTATCCTGCCAAAGCCAATAACCATATTCCTGGCCCAGTGCCTTTGTATCTCAAAGAATTCTGACTTATCGGTAACTGATCGTATTACATCCTTTACATCATAAGGCAAGGTAGGATCAGTGGGAACAATGTTTTCTATATTACACTCCTGACTGGGCTCAGCAGGTTCCATATTTCTGGCCTTTCGCTCATTATTCCAGGGTATATAGCTTACCAGTTCCTTAATCTTTGCAAAGCACTCATCCTCTGTTTCGGCATAGAAATGGGCATTACCTGTTATTTCACTGTGTACTTTCGCTCCGCCAAGGTCCTCCATCGATATTTCCTCACCAAGCACTGTTTTTATGACCTCGGGACCTGTAATAAACATTTTCGAAATATTCTGGACCACAAAAACGAAATCAGTCAGGGCAGGTGAATATACCGCACCTCCGGCGCAGGGGCCAAGTATAACTGATATCTGTGGTATCACTCCACTTGACAGGGTATTGCGAAAGAATATTTCACCATATCCTGCCAGTGAGTTTACACCCTCCTGTATTCTTGCCCCTCCCGAGTCGTTTATCCCTATCAGGGGTATTCTCATTTTCAGGGCATGATCCATAATCTTGGTAATCTTACGGGAATGCATAAGGCCGAGCGATCCACCGGCTACGGTGAAATCCTGGGCAAATATGGCTATGGGAGCACCCTCTATTGTGCCGGTACCAATAATGACACCATCGCTTGGAAGACTCTTCTTATCCATGTCAAAATCACGTGCTTCATGCTCAACGAACATATCATATTCGCTGAATGAACCCTCATCGAGAAGGATCATTATCCTTTCCCTGGCAGTGCCTTTTCCCATTGCTTTCTGCTTCTGAATCGCTTTCTCGCCACCGCCAAGAAGTATTTTCTTTCTTCTCTCCTGGAGTTCCCGGATCTTCTGATCTATAGGCATAATGATAAATATTTGTTAATAACCTGAAATTATAAGACTACCTTCTTTAGTCTGGTTTTAGGCTTACAACATTAATAAATTCATATGAATAAAAGAAGAACATAAATAATTATTTTTCGACTCAAAATACAAATAATACAATAGTGTTGTCTATTTTATTGTATAACTATAATTTATGTTAGATGCTTTTTCGAACGATATTATTTTGGAGCCCGTTTATAAAGAAGGATGGCAATACTCAGGTAGATAATATTGGGTAACCACATTGCCAGCATAGGATTCAGATTACCCTTCAGGGAAAACTGTGTGGCAAACTGCATAAAGAAGATATATGAGAAGCTTAGGGCCAGTCCGAATCCTATCTGCACTCCTATGCCACCACGGGCTTTTTTGGATGACAGGGCAACGCCAATAAGTGTAAGGATAAAGACCGAAAAAGGATTTGCTATCCGCTTGTGTTTTTCATTCAGGCACAGTCTGATCTCCTCTGAGCCCTGTAATCTTAAGACATCAATATAATCATTCAGCTCAATCAGGTTCATGGTTACAACGAAATCTTCCCCGCGTTCAAAATCATCCGGGGTTATTGTAAGGGTGGTATCTATCCTTCTTCCTTTCCTTATAGATTCCTGACCGTCAATTATATCCCTGATCACATAATTTCTCGCGCTCCATTTGTTTATTGTGGAATCCCATTTTACATGGGTAGCCATTAGCTTCGACTCCAGTTCACCATTATCATTAAAGCGTTCCAGGCTGAATTCAGTGCCTATTTGTACCGATGTACGATAGGTTTCCATAAATGCATATACATTCGGATAAACCTGCCTGTGTATATTCCTGGTCATGTACTGACCGCTTCGGCCCCGGTAATACTTATCCTCGAACTCCAGCCTTATCTTGTTTGAATGTGGTATGACAAAATTTGTCAGCATAAAAGTGATAATGGCTATAACAAGGGAGGAGTAAAAGTAAGGGAGCATCATTCTCCTGAAGCTTACACCGCTGCTCAAAATGGCAATTATTTCGGTATCGTATGCCATCTTGGAAGTAAAGAATATCACTGAGATAAAAGTAAACAGAGGGGCGAAAAGGGTGGCAAAATAAGGAACAAAATTCAGGTAATAGTCAAACAGTATTGCTCTTAGAGGTGCTTCTTTCTCAAGGAAATCATCTATCTTCTCAGAAAAATCGAATATTATGGCAACGCCCATTATCAGTACCAGTGCAAGGAAGAATGTACCGAGGTACTTCCTGATAATAAAAACATCCAGTGTTCTTTTTTCGATTTTCATTACAACCTGTTTCCTAGTGCAATAGTCATTTCGTTTTTCCACTTCAGGAATTGTCCCGTTTCAATTTTTTTACCGGCTTCCTTTACCAGCCACAAATAAAAGGCCAGATTATGTATACTGGCTATCTGTGCTCCCAGCAATTCACCTGATATAATCAGATGACGAAGATAAGCTTTTGAATAATACCTGCTTACCTCGGCGGGGCCGGATTCATCAATGGCAGAAAAATCATCAGCCCATTTCCTGTTCTTTATATTAATTATTCCCTTGCTGGTATAAAGCATACCATTACGTCCGTTACGTGTTGGTATTACACAATCGAACATATCCACTCCCAGGGCTATTGCTTCCAGGATATTGACCGGGGTGCCCACTCCCATCAGGTAACGTGGCCTGTCAGCTGGAAGTATGGTGTTCACCTCTTCGATCATTTCATACATTAGGTCTGCGGGTTCACCCACAGATAATCCGCCAATGGCATTACCTGGCATATCTTTTCCCGCGATATATTCGGCAGATTCTTTGCGCAGGTCGCTGTACACGCTTCCCTGGACTATCGGAAACATTACCTGGGAATAATCATACAATGAATCTGTAGTCCTGAATCTTTTAAGGGCTCTATCCAGCCATGAATGAGTAAGCTCCATGGATGTGCGGGCTGCCTTCTTTTCGCAGGGGTAAGGTGTACACTCATCGAATGCCATAATTATATCGGCGCCTATTATTCTCTGTATATCTACCACATTCTCAGGTGTAAAGGTATGAGATGAACCATCTATATGAGACTTGAAATGAGCTCCTTCCAAATTAAGCTTCCTGTTTTCCGAAAGAGAGAAAACCTGGTAGCCCCCGCTATCGGTTAAGATAGCCCTGTCCCAGTTAATAAAACCATGAAGACCACCTGCCTTTTTTATTATGTCGACACCTGGCCTTAAATATAAATGGTATGTATTCCCGAGAATTATACCTGCATTTATTTCATGCTTCAGATCTCTCTGAAGTATTCCTTTTACGGTTCCGGCTGTTCCAACAGGCATAAATACGGGTGTGTCAATCGTTCCATGGTCAGTATGGAGAACACCTGTTCTTGCTCCTGAATCCGGATCCTTTTTTTGAATCTCGAACACCTGGTATCAAGTTTTATTGATTCCACAAATGTAGTGCTAAGATACTGTCTTTAAAAATTAGTGATAAAAAAAGCTTATAATCCCCTTTTCACTTTGAAGCCATGTGTAAACTTATTAATATTGCCGAAGCAAAAATTTTGTACATGTTTGAGCTTCAGTTATCCATCATTGAATTAATCTTTTTGATCCTGTTTGCCCTGTCATCACTGGTTCAATTACTGTATTATTTCATCTTTTACCTGCGGACAGGTACCTACAGTCAAAAATCCAGGCTGGATAATAAAGAGCCTGTATCTGTTATTATTTGTGCAAGAAACGAAGCTGAAAATCTCAAATTATTCCTTCCATCAATACTGGAACAGGATTACGATGATTTCGAGGTTATCGTAGTTAATGACTGTTCTGATGATGATACTGAGGATATACTTAAAAGGTTTAGCAAGGAGTATAATCACCTCAAAGTAACAACCATACATAAGGAGGCAAGCCTCAGGCACAGTAAGAAGATGGCATTGTTTATAGGCATTAAGGCAGCTTCGAACGAATTACTGCTTCTTACCGATGCCGACTGTCAGCCGGTGACAAAAAACTGGATATCAGGGTTTGCATCTGTTTTCGCGGATAAGAATGATTTCGTACTGGGATATGGTGGTTATCTCCGTCAAAAAGGCTTGCTTAACAGGTATGTCAGGTTCGATACCATGTTCATAGCAATGCAATACCTGGGTATGGCCCTGGCAGGACTACCTTATATGGGAGTTGGTCGCAACCTGGCATACAGGAAGTCAGTATTTATCAGAAACAAGGGATTTGGCCCGAATATAAACCTTCAGTCTGGAGACGATGATCTCTTCGTTAACCAGCTGGCAAGAAAAGGCAATACTACCGTAAGCATGGATTCCGATACGTTCACACGCTCAATACCAGCGATGACCTGGAAGGAGTATTATAAGCAAAAGATCAGGCATATGTCAACCTCACCTCATTACAGGGGAATAACAAAAGCACTTCTTTTTACTGAACCTCTTTCCAGGACTATTTTTTACGTATTGCTGGTCATTCTGTTGCTTTTGACAAAACTCACTATACCCCTTATTATAGCAGGAGGCATAGTGCTGATTAGCAAAATACTGGTATTTGCATTAGCCCAAAAGAATTTGAACGAAAAGGATTTATTACTATTTTCGTTATTATTTGATATAATATCCCCTTTTCTGAACGTTTATTTCTTAATAAACTCAGCATTTAAACAACACCAGTATTACGAATGGAAATAAAATCTGACCTTTCAGAAAAAGCACAATACGATCTCAGGCTTGTGAATATGGCGGTAGAAGGTGATGAAAAAGCTTTTGCTGAACTGATGAACAGGTACAGGGATTCGATATACTATATGCTCCTGAAAATGGTCAACAACCCATCTGATGCTGATGATCTTACAATCGAGGCTTTCGGGAAAGCTTTTAAGAATATAAATCTGTATACCCCAAATTATGCATTCAGCACCTGGCTTTTCAGGATTGCAACCAATAATTGCATTGACTTTATCAGGAAAAAGAAATCTGCACCCACTGCTATCGATCAGCAACAGGATGAGCAGGATGATCCCGCTTCCAACCTGCAATCTGATCTTCCGGGCCCCGAAGAAGAGATGATGCAAAAACAGAAGATAAAGCACCTCGGTAATGTTGTCAGCCAGCTCAAACCTAAATACAGGAGGCTTATAGAACTGAGATATTATAAGGAATATTCATACGAAGAGATAGCAAACGAGCTTAAACTGCCTCTCGGTACCGTGAAGGCTCAAATATTCAGGGCTAAAGAACTGCTTTATAATATTTTAAACAAGACTGAAAATATCTAGTGGACAAGCTGGTATCGAAATATTTCAGTTCCCTTTCAATTTCACAGAACGAAAAGCTGAACCGTCTTAAAGAGGTTTACTCCTCATGGAACAGCAAGATAAACCTTGTATCCAGAAAAGACATGGATAATTTTATATTACACCATGTTATACACTCACTCAGCATAAGCATGATAACAGGCTTCAAGCCCGGAACCAGGATACTTGACGCAGGCACTGGAGGAGGACTTCCGGGCATACCTCTTGCAATTGCATTCCCTGAAGTTTCATTTACACTTGTCGATTCAATAAGGAAAAAAATAAATGCTGTTCATGATATGGCTCAGACACTTGAGCTTGAGAATGTTAATACTATATGGTCCAGGATAGAAGAGGTAAATGGAACATTCGATTTCGTTATTAGCAGGGCCGTAGCCCCCATGCCCAAACTGGTTGAATGGGCAGCCGAAAAACTTGACAATCATTCAATCAATATCCTGGATAACGGAATAATAGCACTGAAAGGGGGCCGGCTCTCAGATGAACTGAAAGATTATCCTGAATGCAAAATATATCTATTAAGCGACTTTTTTGATGAAGAGTATTTCTCTGAGAAAAAGATAGTCTATCTGCCACTGGTGCGGATTTGACTCAGGCTGCTGGCGCAGATCTCAATATTTTTGTTTTTCCAGAATTATCATTATTTTTGCAGCTCATTTACAAAAAGAAAGCACTTAAGAACCAAGCGAAAAGATGAAAAGAACATTTCAGCCATCGAGAAGAAAAAGATCGAACAAACACGGTTTCAGAGAAAGGATGTCAACAGCTAACGGACAAAAGGTGCTGGCAAGGCGTCGCGCTAAAGGCAGGAAGAAACTCACTGTATCTGATGAACCTAAACATAAGGGATAAATAATACCTCCCACCTTACAATAAGAAGTGCTTCGCCAGAAACGAAGCACTTTTTTGTTTTATCAACTATCTTTACATACTTTCCATTGTTATTATAAAATGAAAGAATATATACCAAAAGATCTGCAACCTGTATTTGACAAGGTTATTAATGGCACCCGTATTAGTCAGGAGGATGGATTACTATTGTATAATACCCTGAATCCAGGCCTGACAGGTTACCTGGCTGACATTGTAAGAAGGAGAAAGAATGGCGAAAGGGCATATTTCAATCGGAATTTTCATATTGAACCTACCAATATCTGCGTTTTCAACTGCAAGTTTTGCTCATACAGGAAAAATGCCGGCAGTCCGGATGCATGGAATCACAGTGCCGAAGAAATCCTGGATATTGTAAGGAGCTTTGATGATAAACCTGTAACCGAAGTGCATATTGTTGGCGGTGTACATCCCAAACACGATATAGATTATTACTGCAGTATTTTGAAGATGATCAGCGATCATAGGTCCGGACTGCACATTAAAGCCTTCTCTGCAATTGAGCTTGATTATATAATAAATAAATCCGGTCTGAGCATCCGGCAGGGCCTGCTTAAACTTAAGGACTGCGGACTTGGCTCAATCCCGGGTGGCGGAGCTGAAATATTTGACGAAGCAATCAGGGCTGTTATATGCAATGATAAATCCTCTTCGGATAGGTGGCTTGAGATTCATAGGGAAGCGCATAAAGCCGGTATACCATCTAACGCAACCATCCTTTACGGCCATATGGAAACATATGAACACCGGATAGATCATATGGAGAGATTAAGAAAACTGCAGGATGAGACTGGCGGGTTTAATTCATTTATACCGCTAAAGTTCAAGAAAGAAAATAATGAGATGCATGAATATGGTGAGGTAAGCATTATTGAAGACATGAAAAACTACGCCGTATCACGCATCTACCTCGATAACTTCCCACATATAAAAGCATACTGGCCTGCACTTGGTAGAGAGTCAACACAACTCGCTCTATCTTTCGGTGTTGATGATGTTGATGGTACAATTGACGATACAACCAAAATATATTCCATGGCCGGTGCTGAAGATAAAAATCCTGCTATGACCACTGATGATATATGCGAGCTGATCAGAGGTGCAGGGTTTAAACCTGTTGAAAGAGATACATTGTATAATGTTATTAAGGAATGGTAGAAACCGGGGCCTGGGTTCTGCGTTTCGGGTTTCGGGTTTCGGGTTGTCGCGTTTCGCGTTCAGCATATTATTATTCCAATATTCCATTATTCCATTATTCCATTATTCCATTATTCCAATATTCCAATATTCCAATATTCCAATATTCCATATAATTATATCTTTGTCTATACGTTATTAGTATAATTATACGGTATTATGAGTCTTAAACGGTTTCTTTCCAGTAAGGTTTTCTTTAAAAACCTCGGCCTGGCAGTTGTAATTGTCATTATAATCATCTTCCTGACCCTTTTATGGTTAAGCATATATACCAGGCATGGGCAATCCCGCCCGGTACCCGATCTTTACGGTCTTACCATAAAGGAAGCAAAGAGTATTGTAAAGGAGAACAAGATGAGGTTCCAGATAATCGATTCCGTCTACACCAATATTGTTCCCAGAGGATCTGTGGTCGAACAAAATCCTGAACCCGGTTTTGGAGTTAAGAAGAACCGCCGTATAATGATAACTATCAATGCTTTCAACCCCGAAATGGTTGAAATGCCCGATCTGCTTGAGCTATCGAAACGACAGGCACTGGCTTTGATAGAAAGTTCGGGGCTTGAGATAGGTAAACTAAATTACAAACTTGACATAGCCGTTGATTATGTTCTCGAACAGCTATACCATGGAAAGCCTGTTGAACCCGGCGACTCAATTCAAAAAGGATCGGTAATTGACCTTGTACTTGGAAAAGGACTAAGCAACAGGCGGACTCCAATGCCCGACCTGATCGGTCTGGGTATTGAACAAGCAAGGAATCGTATACTTGCATCCTCTTTGAATATAGGCACTTTTACTTTTGACAGCACCATATCCACCGCCGACGATAGTGCAAATGCCTTCGTCTTCAAGCAAAATCCCATCTTCAACGAAGAAACAACTCTGCAACTGGGCTCGTCTGTTTATGTATGGTTCACTGTTGATTCAATGAAATTGCCGGTCGATTCCACCTTGATCAGTAATCCTGACAGTTTATTTATTGATGCTAATAATTAAAAAGCTTAAAGGGCAGGGATGACAAAAAAAACCATATATCTGACATTCTTTCTGTCATTCACCTTTGCGCTGAGCAGCCAGGGACAGGAAATCGTTACCGGCTTATTGAATAATAAGTCAGTAAAGGATGCCCGTCAACACCAGAAAATATCTGTACTAAAATCGAAATCCTCCACCGACACACTGACACTGCCATTTTTTGATGATTTTATTCCTGACAGCGTATTCCCCTCATCATATCGATGGACTGATGAAGATGTATTTATCAATAATACCTACCCGGTAAACCAGATCAGCCAGGGAGTTGCTACTTTCGATGCAATAGACAGTAATGGCTTATTGTATGATGAAGCCGGGACTATTGGTTTTGAAGCGGACCATCTTACATCATCACCTATTGACCTGGATATTGATGCTTCAGAAAATATATTTCTGAGTTTCTTCTACCAGCCCCAGGGCATAGCTGATCCACCGGAAACTAAAGACAGTCTGGTATTACAGTTCTTTTCAATAACCGAGAATGACTGGAAACATATCTGGAAGGCAGAGGGAACCGAGCTTCATAATTTTAAACCTGTTATTATTAATATCGATGATCCTGAATATTTATACCGTGGTTTCAGGTTCAGGTTTATTAACTATGCCAGCATAAGTTCGACAATCAGTGATCCTGCACTTGCAGGCAATTCGGATCACTGGAATATTGACTATGTGTATCTTGACAGTAATCGTTCTCCATCTGATACAATTCCGGAAGATGTGGCTTTTACCAATCCTGTGAGATCTGTTCTTAACACCTATGAATCAATGCCATGGGAACAATTTAGGGATGTTTTCCTATTCGAGATGGGGTCATTTATCAATATTAATTACAGGAATAATGACCAGGTAACCCGAAATGTGACAAGGAATTTTACTATTTGGGATGAATACGAAGATTCACAGGCACACAGTTTCTCGGCAGGAGCCACAAATATTGATCCCGGGGAATGGGTAAGCTATAACGCCAATCTTATATATACCTTCAATTCCAGTTTCAACGACTCTGCGCTCTTCAGGGTAAGATCAGTATTGATTACTGATGAGTTCGACCCCAAGGAAAACGATACAATAGATTATTATCAGAT